>Ga0073936_10000946_pt1 | contig 45500 bp, 36 predicted proteins | sample AliMusrvi5mmetaG_FD_87041 | JGI IMG/M metagenome (GOLD analysis project Ga0073936, IMG submission 87041) | Freshwater lake bacterial and archeal communities from Alinen Mustajarvi, Finland, to study Microbial Dark Matter (Phase II) - Alinen... | ecosystem: Environmental > Aquatic > Freshwater >...
ATTCTGGTTGAATTTGTTTAAACTATTATAATTATTCACTTAACCAAAATGCCTATGTAATTCTCTGAAATTAAGGATTTCTTAAAGTCATGCCTATGACTTTTCTTTAATTAAGTTATTTCTAATCATCTAATTCACAAAACTAAACATCAAATCTTATGGAAAAAAGTAAATTAAAAGGTATCTGGAGAACTACAGCCTTGCTGTTTTTGTCCTGCTTTTTAGCACTTACCTCTTTTGCACAACAAAAAACTCTGTCCGGGACTGTTAAAGGGGAAGATGGAAATCCAATTCCGGGAGTCACGGTAGTCGTGAAAGGAACTACTATTGGTACTGTTACCGATATGGATGGTAAATTTTCATTTAAAGCTCCCGCAGATGCTAAAACGCTGGAAGTTGCTTATGTGGCTATGAAGACACAGCAATTGACAATTGGTAATCAAACCAATTTTGCAGTTACTATGGCAGCCGATATAACCGGTGTTGACGAAGTTGTAGTTGTAGGTTATGGTACAAGACTGAAAGAGGAACTTACCGGTTCTATTTCAACTGTTTCGAAGGAACAGATGAAGATTTCGAGTTCACCAGATGTGGTAAGCCGTATTCAGGGCCAGGTATCAGGTATTACTGTTACTAGCGGAAATGTTCCGGGTGCTGATGCAACCGTTCTGATCCACGGTATTGGCACAATTAACAATGCTGCTCCTTTATATGTTATTGACGGAGTTCCGGTTGGACCAAGCAATAATGTTAACCCGAACGATGTGGAATCGATCACCGTTTTAAAAGATGCTTCGTCTGCTGCTATTTATGGTAGCCGCGGTGCCAATGGTGTAATTCTGATTACTACCAAACATGGTAGTGAAAATCAGGAGCCAGTTATAACCTTTACTGCACGTACAGGTCTTTCTCAGGCTATTAACCAGCCCGACATGTTAAATACTGCTCAATACGGACAGGCCGTATGGCTTCAGGCTAAAAACCAGGGTGCTGTACCTAGTTCCAAACAATATGGAAGTGGAGCCTCCCCTGTAATTCCTGATTATGTTCTTCCTGCAGGTGCTATGGCAGGTGATCCTGGTACTGATCCATCGCTTTACAATTATCCAGGTGTGCAGATCATGAAAGCCAACAAACTGGGAACTAATTGGTATGATGCAATTTATCAGACCGGTGTTATTCAGGAATACGATCTTTCCATATCCGGTGGTGGAGCCAAATCAACCTACTCCTTATCCAGTAATTATCTTGACGAACAAGGCTACCTGATCTATACCGGATTTAAAAGATATACTTTCCGCGTCAATGCAGATACCAAATTTAGTAATTTTCTGAAAGTCGGCGAGTCACTGCAGGCCATTTACAATGACCAGAGTGGATCCAATAGCGACAATGGGGAAGGTACGGCTATATCTATGGCTTACCGTATGCAACCAATCGTTCCTGTTTATGACATCATGGGTAATTTTGGAGGAACAAAAGCTCCGGGTACAGGAAATGCTCAAAATCCAGTTGCATTACTGAGTCAAGCACAAGGTAATGAATATAAAACCTTCCGGGTAATCGGCAATATTTTTGGTGAAGCTACCCTTTACAAAGGGTTGACTTTTAAAAGTTTGTTTGGATTCAATATCAATCAGAACAACAACACAATCTATACAATGCCGACCCCTGAAGATGCAGAACCTAATCTGGTTGCCGGTCTGAGCCAGGAGTCAAACTATACAACCTTATGGAACTGGTCGAATACTTTGAATTACAACCTGACCTTTAATGATATTCACCGGATCAATGTTGTTGTAGGAACAGAAGCTATTGAGAGCAATTACCAATGGATGACTGCAGGACGTAGTCAGTACTTCTCACTGGATCCTAATTATATGCAGCTCACATCAGGACAACTTAATCAAGTCAACGATGGAAGCGCATCTTCATGGGCCTTATTCTCCCAATTCGGTCGTGCCAATTATGACCTGATGAGTAAATATTACCTGGAAGCTACCGTACGTCGTGATGGTTCTTCCAGATTTGGAGCTTCCAATCAATATGGTATATTCCCTGCTGCTTCAGGCGCATGGGAAATCAGCAAGGAAAATTTCATGGCCGGTACAAAAAACTGGCTGGACAGACTTAAAGTAAGAGCTGGCTGGGGTAAGTCAGGTAATGACAACATCGGGGACTATAATTCGTACTCAACCTTTGGTACCAATAACTATAGCGCTTCTTACAATTTAAACGGATCAACGGGCTCCGCTGTCGCAGGTTTTGAGCCTTCAGCAAAGGGTAATCCTGATGTAAAGTGGGAAACCACCGAAACCTTCAATATTGGATTAACCGGAAGTACGTTTGGTGATAAACTCACTTTTGGCGTTGATGTATGGAGAAGAAATACATCCAATATGCTCTATCAATCAGCTATACCTCAGGTATTGGGTGTTGTAACTGCACCATTTGTTAACATTGGGAAAATGAAAAATACCGGTGTTGATCTCGATCTGGGTTACCACAATACCTTAATGGGTGGTAAATTTAAGTACGCTGTGAATGCTACATGGTCGCATTATAAAAACGAAATCGTATCACTTTCGAATAATGTAAAAGAAGAGATTGGCTATTCATTACGTCAGGTTGAATATACCCGTTTTACAGCAGGTTTGCCTTATCCAATGTTCTATGGTTTGGTTTCCAATGGTATTTTACAGACTGCTGCGCAGGCTGCTGCTGCCCCTCAGTTTGACAGCTATACTACTGTAGGTCACTATAATTACAAAGACTTAAACGGAGATGGTAAAATCACTTTGGCCGATGACCGGACTTATATCGGTGATCCTCATCCAAAGTTTACAGGAGGTGTAAATGTTGATTTGGCATATGATAACTTCGATTTGAATATGTTCTTCTATGGAAGTTATGGAAATGACCTGATCAATTATGTCAGTCGTTGGATTGATTATGGCCAATTCGGCGGCGGATTAAGCCAGGATGCGCTTTATAATTCATGGACTCCAACCAATACAAATGCAAGGTTGCCTATGCTCGACGGAGCAGCTCATTCACAGGAGAATTCCACCGCCTATGTTGAAGACGGATCATACCTGAGACTGAAAACCATGAGATTGGGTTATACCTTACCTCAAAACATTCTTCATAATGTGAAGATGAAAAACCTTCGCGTTTATTTACAGGCAACCAACGTGTTCACGCTGACTAAGTACAGAGGTCTCGATCCTGAAGTAAATACCTTGAGTAATACTGCAGGTACCGGAAATCAGATGGGCCTTGATCAGGGAGCATGGCCAACACCACGTCAGATTACAATAGGTTTAACCCTGGGTCTGTAACAGATTATGAATATTATTAACTTTAAACGAAAGAATGATATGAAAAAACTAACAATTATAGTGGCTACCTGTTTTTTAATGGCCATATCTTTTTCTTGCGCTAAATCCTTTTTGGAAAAAGCGCCGCAAGGAGTCGCCTTTGAAAGTTCATTTTATACTCCGTCCGGAATTGATGCTTTATTAACTGGTGCTTACAGTATGGTTAAAGGAAGCGCTCAAGGTGGGATTGCCGGTCTCGACTGGGGTGCATCTATTACCAACTGGACTTACGGATCGGTTGCATCTGATGATGCTGCTAAAGGTTCCTATGTGGGCGACCAGATTCCAATCAATGAAATTGAACGATGGGAAGTTTCAACCACTAACTGGTACCCTGCTCAAAAATGGGAATTAAACATTGGAATGGGTGTTAACCGTGCCAACATTGTACTGAATGCGATTGCCAAAACTACAACTCTTGATGCTGCTTTAGCTACTGAATATAAGGCTGAAGCACGTTTCCTAAGAGGTTTGTATTATTTTGAATCATGGTTGGTTTTTGGTGATAAAGTTCCTCTCATTACTGAGGATAAGGTTGATGTGGCCAATACTATATCGAATGATAATGCACCGGGTGTTGTGTTGAAATTCATTACCGACGATTTGGCATTTGCTGCAGCTAATCTTCCTGATAAACAATCTCAGGTTGGACGTGCAACCAAATGGGCTGCTATGGCTCTTGCTGCCCGTGCTTACATGCAGGAATTGAATTATGCCGGTGCTAAACCATTACTGGATGCAATCATTGCCAGTGGCAGATTCTCACTTGCTCCAAAATTCTTTGACAACTACCGCATTGCACAAAATAACAATGTAGAATCAATCTTTGAAATACAGCGTGATGTTAATGATAATAATGGTTCGTTAAATGGTGAATGTGGTATCGGCTTAAATGCACCTTATGCCCCTGAATTGGGTATGTGCTGTGGTTTCCATCAGCCAAAACAGAACCTGGCCAATGCATTCAAAGTAGATGCAAACGGCTTGCCATTGTTTGACACTTTTAACAATACGGATTTAAAGAATGACGAAGGAATTCTTTCTACAGCTAATTTTGTTCCTGCAACTGATTTACTCGATCCACGTATTGACTTTACCATGGGTCGCCGTGGTCTTCCTTATATGGATTGGGGTATTATGCGTGGCCAGGACTGGATTCGCGACCAAACATGGGGCGGACCTTACAATACGGTTGAGAAAACTTTCTTCTACAAATCTGAACGCTATACTTTGTCAACAACTACCGGTTGGCAGACAGGTATTAACGCCAATAACATCCGTTACCTCCGTTATGGACATATTTTGTTGTGGAGAGCTGAAATTGCTGCTTCTGAAGGCGATCTGGCTACTGCATTAAACTATGTCAATCAAATTCGTACAAGAGCTGGTGCCGAAGTGGTTATGGGCAAGGTTAACATCTTTAGTTTGCCGGAGAACATCAATACCGATAATAACGGTAATGCATGGAAATCATATGTTGATTTTACTCAGCCTGCTGCCAATTATAAAGTTGGTACTTATGCTTCGTTCCCAGATAAAAACTTTGCTATGAAGGCCGTACAGTGGGAAGATCGTCTTGAGTTCGCTACTGAAGGCATGCGTTTCTTCGATCTCAGACGTTGGGACAGAGCTAATCCTGGAAGTATGAAAGCAACTCTGGAAGCTTATGCTGCAGCTGATCAAAGAACCAGACCTCTGGTAATGAAAGGTGCCACTTTCGATGATCCAAAGGATAAATATCAGCCTATTCCTCAGGTTCAGATGGATTTGGAACCAGGTGTTTTAAAACAAAATACAGGTTACTAATAATCGTATCTAATATTTAATTTGGCGGCTGTTCCATTCTGATATGGAGCAGCCGCTTTTTTATTTACATTTAGTCCGAATTACTTAATTGGATTCGATGGCTCTTAATTATATCTGGATTTTCTTTTTTGTAGCGGCTTTTGTTATCGGGCTGGTAAAACTGATCTTCTTCGGGGATATGAATATCTTCTCAGAGATGATGACTTCAACGTTCGAGATGGCAAAAACCGGTTTCGATATTTCTCTTGGACTTACAGGAGTGCTGACCTTATGGATGGGTCTGATGAAAATAGGTGAGAAGGGTGGGATAGTAAAGATCTTTTCGCGTTTAGTCGGCCCGTTTTTCAATAAGCTTTTCCCTTCGTTAGGGAAGGATCATCCGGCTTATGGCTCCATCATGATGAATATCGCAGCCAATATGTTGAACCTCGACAATGCTGCTACGCCCATGGGTTTGAAGGCCATGAAGGAAATGCAGGAATCCAACCCGTCCGCTGATACAGCTTCGGATGCCCAGATTATGTTTTTAGTGATAAACGTTTCAGGTTTAACTATTATCCCGATCAGTATCATGGTCTATCGGGCTCAATTGGGAGCAGTCAATCCTTCAGATGTGTTTATACCGATCTTACTTGCAACGTTCTGCTCAACAATTGCTGGTATAATGGCTGTTGCGTGGCATCAGAAAATCAATTTACTGAATAAGACTATACTGGCTTACCTGGGTGGATTAACTGCATTTATTGGAGTAATTATCTGGTATTTCTCAAGCATCGATAAGATTCAGATCCAAAAGATCTCGAGTGTTGCAAGTAATTTAATCATCTTCTCGATTATCATTCTTTTTATGGTACTGGCCTTGCGAAAGAAAGTAAACGTTTATGATGCCTTTATTGAAGGAGCGATGGATGGTTTTAAAACTGCGATAATGATCGTCCCTTACCTGATTGCCATTCTGGTAGCCATTGGTGTCTTCCGTACTTCAGGGGCAATGGAATGGTTTACTTCAGGAGTCAGTTGGGTATTTCAGAAAATTGGCATTAATACTGATTTTATTCCTGCACTGCCGACTGCATTGATGAAACCTTTAAGTGGAAGCGGCGCACGTGGAATGATGGTAGATACCATGAAAATGTACGGAGCCGACTCGTTTGCAGGTCGTGTGGCCTGTACCATTCAGGCCTCGGCTGATACTACTTTCTATATTCTTGCGGTTTACTTTGGATCAATTGGAATAAAAAATACCCGCTATGCCCTTACCTGTGGACTTATTGCTGATTTTGTGGGTATAGTAGCCGCCATATCCATGGCCTACCTGTTCTTCCATTAATGACTACTCTTTGCCATTCTGAACTTGTTTCAGGATCCCCATATCATTGGGTTTCGAAACAAGTTCGGCATGATGCTCCTTTTCCCTTTTCCTCTCACCCTTTTCTAAATACTCTCTCCTAATCCATCGCATCATAAACAACCACCTTATTCCAAAGATGCTGGCAATCTTCAATAAACTGAAGGTGAGTCGGATGGATCTGGTAGTTATCCTGATCCTCTTTGTTTCTGAAAAAAGCAATGAAGGAATAGGTAAATGAATGATCAACCACTTCACGGGCCGATTCAACAGGCCTCCCAATATGGCTGTTTTTTAATAGAGGAATTGTGATCAGTTGCTGTAGTCCTTTTTTGAATTGTGTCCGTGATTCCTGATTATTTGGTTCTTTCAGCCAAAAAAACACATGATGAACAAATATATTCTTCATTGAAGACCCATTGGCCTTTACGTGTCCTGAATCAGGCAATAAGTCTGTTGTAACCATTCTGGTTGCAACTTTCATTACATAATTTCTTCTGTCATCCATTTTAGAATGTTTTAACTACTTGCCTGAGCTGAACAAGCTTAATCAAAAGTCCTTCGAGCAAATCGATTTGCAGCATATTGGCACCATCGGATAAAGCATGTGCAGGATCGGGATGTGTTTCTATAAATATTCCGTCAACACCGACAGCGATACCTGCACGGGCAATGGTTTCAATTAATTGTGATTGTCCTCCTGTAACTCCGCTTGATTGGTTGGGCTGTTGCAGGGAATGCGTAATATCCAGAATAACGGGGCAATTATTCCTTTGCAATTCAGGAATTCCCCGGAAGTCAACAATCAGATCCTGATAGCCAAAAGTCGTACCTCGTTCGGTTAAAAAGACATTGTTATTACCACTTTCCCTGACTTTGGTGACAGCAAATTTCATGGCTTCGGCTGATAAAAACTGACCTTTTTTAATGTTGACCGCTTTTCCTGTTTCGGCAGCAGCAATGAGCAGATCTGTTTGTCGGCACAGAAAAGCAGGAATCTGCAACATATCAACATATTCAGCTGCCATGGCAGCTTCCTGAGCGGAATGAATATCGGTGACAGTGGGTATATCGAATGTTTCGCTAACCTTCCGCAGTATTTTTAACGCCTTTTCATCACCAATTCCTGCAAATGAATCAAGCCTTGAACGGTTTGCCTTACGATAGGATCCCTTAAAAATATAAGGTATCTGTAGTTTACTGGACATTTCAACAATGTGTTCGGCTATCTCTAATGCCATTTTTTCACCTTCTATGGCACATGGTCCTGCCAAAAGGAGAAAGTTGGAGTTTACATATTTTAGTTTTGGAATCATCGGATAAATATTTTTGCACTAAGATAAATCATTTTTTACCCTAAATATGCAGGACTGCCGGATTATTCCATTTATTCTTCAACGCATTTCTGCTTTCTTGTTGCCGTTGACTTCAAAATATATATTGATATAAGCTACATCTCTCATGAAATCGATGCGTTCTATTTCAAATCGTTTTATGTCGATGCCAGTGCGAAGTTTTAAATCAGCAAGCAATTCCTCTTCCATGCCGGCCTGTACATTTTCAATTTTTTCGTAAAGGATACGGTAGGTCAATTCCTGACGTAAATTCAGAAATCTCTCCAGAATATACATGCCACCAACAATTAAAAGGTTGGTAGTAAACAACTCTGCATAACTGATTTTTTTATTGGCTAAGGCATTAATAACCGATACAACAATAACGACAAATAAATAGGTCATTTCCTTTATTGGTATTGAATCGGTACGATACCTGATAATGCTGAAGACGGCAAATAGTCCCAACGCAAAACCTAATTCCAGTTTTACATTGACGAGCAGGAAGCAAATCAGAAAAATTCCCATACTAATGCAAATGAAACTGAAAAAGAAATCTTTACGTCTACTTGTCTTTGCATATAAACCTATAACAATGATAATTATTACAGTAAGGTTCATTGAAAACCTGACCAGTAGTGAAATTAAGTCTTCCGTATTAATCAGTTTCATACCAAAAAACTTTAATCCTTCTGTGGCTGATCCCGATTGCAATAAAATGTCTGACAAATGCATGATGCTTGGGTTTAGTTGTTATAATATCTTTTGATTTTAAGCAGGAGTGGTTTGAAATTATTCTTTTTAATGTTTTCTTCAAGGAGGGCACGACCAAGACAATATTTACTGATGCCTTGACCTTTTATCCTTTGTGCAAGCAAAACATTGCTAATCATTGACTTTTCTAAAATATTGTCTTGTTTTATTTCAATAATTACCAGATTATCCAAAGTTATTTCTTTTTCGGAGTTTGAAAATCCAGGAGAAATGTCAATCGTAACCCGTTCTGTAAACTGGTGGTTGACCATGGTAATACGATTGAAAAAATTTCTAATTTTAGGTTGAAGCTGGAGCCAGGTAAATGGTGAGCCCTGCTCCAGGAAATTCTTTTCATCGAAGGTGAATACAGGCTTAAATTCTTTTTTTTCGACCCGCTCTTTGATAGTCCATCCTTTATTGTTTTTTAGTTTTATTTCCAAAAAGTTAAGGTCAGAATCAACATACCGTCGAATCCTGATTTTAATCCTATTGCTCCTCCCGTTGTGATGAGAGAGAAACATCTGATTGTCAGGAGTATCAAAGTAAGTATTGTCGTAATTGAATATTGTTAAGCCTTTTATTTCCAACAGCGAATAATATTTACTGACTGCCGTTAAAACAGCAGGTAATTGGCTAATATGTAAACAAAACTTTTTATCAGTCCTGTTCATTAGTTGAACTCTGTCCAGGTCGGGCAAAGTAACTTTATCAAAAGGCAATAGGCATTCTTTGATGCGGTCCATCGGTTGTAATTAGTCTCTGCGAAACTAATCTTTTTTTGGCTAAAAATGTAATTAAATATTAACATTAGTGTAACAAATCCTTGATAAGAAGGGAAGAGTAAACATCAATCGATGAGACTATTTCTCATATCGCTTTCCCCAGAGACTTTTCAATCGTTCAAGAATCTTAATTTCCAGCGGATTGTTTTGAGGAGTATATAAGCGGTGATTTTTTACTTCCTTGGGAAGAAAGTCCTGGTCAACAAAATTTTTATCATAAGAGTGGGCATACTTGTAGTCTTTACCATATCCAAGTTCCTTCATCAGTTTGGTAGGTGCATTCCGTATATGCAGCGGAACAGGCAGGTCGCCTGTTGATTTGACAAAAGCAAGGGCATCATCAATGGCCATATAGGCCGAATTGCTTTTAGCTGAAGTTGCAAGGTATATGGCACACTGAGAGAGGATAATCCGTGCTTCAGGATATCCTATCTTATGCACTGCATCGAAAGTGCCCTGCGCAAGCAATAACGCATTGGGATTGGCCATACCAATGTCTTCTGCCGCCAGAATCAACATTCGGCGTGCAATAAATTTAACGTCTTCACCTCCGTCTATCATCCGGGCAAGCCAGTAAACTGCTGCATCCGGATCGCTTCCACGCATACTCTTGATAAAGGCTGAGATAATGTCGTAATGCATTTCCCCATTTTTATCGTAGAGGGCCATGTTGTTCTGGAGCCGGTCAATCACAATCTCATTGTTGATAGTAACGATATCGCTTTCTTCAGCATTGACAACCAATTCGAGCACATTCAGCAGTTTGCGGGCATCTCCGCCAGAAAAGCGAAGCAAAGCTTCATCTTCTTCAATCCGAATGTCTTTGGTCTTCAAATATGGATCCCTGGTCAGGGCCATATCAACGATTTTTAACAAATCCGCTTTATCCAGATGTTTAAGCACATATACCTGGCAACGCGATAAGAGTGGTGAGATCACTTCGAATGATGGATTTTCAGTGGTAGCGCCAATCAGGGTGACAATGCCCTGTTCTACGGCCCCAAGCAGTGAATCCTGCTGCGATTTGCTGAAGCGGTGTATTTCGTCGATGAATAGTATTGGATTCGGGTGATTGAAGAACTGATTCCGTTGTGCCTTTTCAATCACATCCCTCACATCTTTTACTCCTGAATTTATGGCACTTAATGTGTGAAATGGACGGTTAAGCGTATTGGCAATTATCTTGGCGAGGGTTGTCTTTCCAACTCCGGGAGGACCCCACAACAGGAAGGATGAAATTTTGCCTGATTCAATCATCTTTCGCAATACAGCTCCTTCACCAATCAGGTGTTCCTGCCCGATGAAATCACTTAATGTGCCTGGGCGCAATCGTTCTGCTAGTGGTTGGTTGGCAAACTGCATAGCTTTGTCAATTGATTTTAATAGACGATGACAAAGATACGGTTAATTGCAATACCGCTTTATAATATTGTACGCATCCTGAATACCCAATTCTCCGGCCTTGCTCAAATCGATGGCTCCACCTTCAACATCGTCCAGATAAATCTTGGTGAGACCACGGTTAAAATAAGCTTCTGCAAAATCTTTCTCAACGTCAATGGCTTTGTTAAGGTCATCCAGAGCGCCGGCATAATCTTTCATCTTACATTTCACATAGGCCCTGTTAAAATAGGCATATGGAAACTTTGGATTAAGTCGCAGACAGGTTTCAAAATCTTTCAACACTTCAGTGTAATCCGTAACCGTTTCGACAACTGTTCCCTTGGTCTGGATAGGATCCTTCTTGATCGATACAGTAAGTGAATTTGAATTCTGGTTAAATTCTTCAATCATTTCAGCCATTCGTAACCTGCAATTGGCCATCGAAAAGTAGGAAAGGGCATTTTTATCGTTCAGATCAATTGCTTTCTGCAGATCTGTAATAGAGTTGTTATAATCATCAATCAGACAATAGAATATGCCCCGGCTCAAATAATTCTGACTTTCCTTGCCATTATTTTTTATCTTCTCGTTAAAGAAAAGAATATAGTTTTTATAAACATCCTTCAGATGGTTGACCGACTTGTTTGAAAGGGTCACCACGGGATCGTAGTGGTTGAAATTATTAATGTTTTCAAGCTCTGAATTATAGTACTGAAGCCGCTCAACATCGGTTGAATATTTGTTGTACGACGAAAGCACGAATATGGGTTGTAAATCAATTTCAATGTTTTTATTCTGAACGCGTCCATCATCAACAGCTTGGTCCTTAGGTGCGGGAAGATTACGCGAATCAGCCAGAGACAGCTTGTATCTTCTTCGGTCTCGTTCTTCCTTGGTTTCCTTTTTTACACCTGAATCATTTGTCATACTGGTTTGATCGTCAGTTGTCTCTGTCTTTTGTACAGTGGTATTATGACCCGTAGCAGGAGTGTTTGGATTTTGAGCCTGATTTTTCTGTCCGGCTGGATTTGTCTGCTGTTTAGCCTGTGCGGTGGCGTCAGAATCAGCATTCCTCGATTTTATTGCTAACTTGGGATCCAACTTGGCTGCAATGGCGTAATCTTCTTCGTAACCCGGCAGTTTCAGGTTCTCCTTTGCAATTCCACGATTCAGATAAGCATTGGCCTGCGTCGGATCAATCGACAAAGCCATGTTATAATCCATAATGGCTCCCTTGAAATCTTCCAGTTTCTGCTTCACGATACCACGGTTATTAAAGGCTGATGCATTTTTAGGCTCCAGTTTAATACACTCATCAAAATCGCGCATCGCCGAAGCATAATCGTTGAGTTCGAATCGGGCCAGACCTCTTAATAGATAGGCATTCGCAAAATGCGGCCTGATCAGGATGGCCTGATTCAAATCTTTGATGGCCCCCTTGATGTCGTTCTTCTGAAGGCGGGCATTGCTACGGTTGATGTATGCGTTAGTGAATTTTGGACTGATCTGAAGTGATTTGTCGTAGTCGGCAATTGCGCCATCGATATCTTTCATTGATATCTTTGCAATTCCCCGGTTATTATAGATGGCCGAATTATTGGGATCTAGTTCGATTGCCCGGTCATAATCAGCGATGGATCTGGCAAAATCGTTCAATTGCAGATAGGCTAGTCCCCGGTTGGTATAGGCATCAGGATAGTAGGGCTTGATGTCGATAGCAGTGTTGTAATCCTGAATGGCGCCCCTGTAGTCATCGAGCTGATGTTTGGCTACTCCCCTGTAATAATAGGGCTCAGGTAAATGCGGTTTAAACATGATCACAATGTTGAAGTCCTCTATAGCGCCTATATAATTACCAACCTGAACCCGCGTTTCGCCCATCTCTATGTAATGGTCAATGTTCAACTGGCTGAATGCCTGATTATAAACAAACAAACAAAGTATAAGTATCAGTTTTCTCATGGGTGTGCAATTTATACATAGTAAAAATAATATTTAAGCGTATAAGATTATCTTTTCTGTTTTTTAATTATTTTTTAGAATCATTAACTTGTAAGGCTAAATCAGGAAAAAGTATTTCTTTTATACCCGATAATATTATTGACCTTTAAATAGTGAATCATTAATTCAGATTCAATTATGGAAAACCGTTGTGAATGGGCGAGCAAGAATGAAATCAGTGGGAAATACCACGATGAAGAATGGGGTAAACCCTTGCATGATGATCAGAAATTATTCGAGTTTTTGATTCTTGAAGGAATGCAGGCCGGCCTGAGCTGGCTGACCATACTTCGGAAGCGGGAAGCTTTCCGCCTGGCTTATGAAGATTTTAATGTTCGGAAGATTGCTCTTTTTGACCAACAGAAAGTTGAAGAGCTCATGCAGAACGAGGGGATAATCCGAAACCGCTTAAAAATTATGGCTAGTATAAACAATGCCAAACGGTTTTTGGAAGTGGTGGATGAGTTCGGAAGCTTCGACAATTATATCTGGAAGTTTGTCGATTATAAGCCCATTGTCAATCAATGGACGAAACTCTCAGAGATACCTCCAAAAACAGAACTCTCAGATAGGATCAGTAAAGACCTTTTAAAAAGGGGTTTTAAATTTGTGGGATCAACAATAGTCTATTCTCATATGCAGGCTACCGGAATGATAAACGATCATATGGTCAGCTGTTTTTGCCGTTACTAAGGTTAAACCAATGAGAATAAGGTTTTCAGAATTCAATTTTGAGTCTATTCTGTAAACTTTATATCTTGCCACCAAGACATTGAGGAGAAAATTATTGCTGATATTGAATTCCCTGAGAGGTATCTAATCATTCCAAGTTTTAGTAACGAGGTGTTATACCAAATTAGATTTTATATATTCTTGTTTTTTAGCAGACCTTACAATTTGTGAAAAAACCTTAGTAAAGAAAAAAGGATAGATTCTCTAATCTACCCTTTCCCTAAACCTAACTAAACCTAACTAAACTAACTAAACCAATAAAACTAATCAAACCTAACTTATGAAATGTGAACTCTTATTTCTTTGTTGTATTGTTGATACAAAGATAGGGTACAGGATGCGAACTTGTGTTAAGTGAATCTTAAATAATGTGTTATAAAACATTAAATCGTCAGGACTATTTTTTCTGTTCACTTCGGAAACAACCAATCTGTTTTATCTATTTTGTTGACAAATAGCAACTTCCTATATGCGATTTGCAATTTCCATTAATTTAAGTGGAAACCATTAAGCAAAATACCTGATCATTTGAATAGATCTCCTGTTTCTGATTGTAGAAAAACAGGTAGATATAAGGATCAGGTTCCGAATCGTACGGAAACGGAATCTGCAATTGTTCATCCCTTCGTTTAAACCCCGTATCCAATGGGTCAGTAAAGGTTTCACCGGAGTAAAATACGGCCATTAAACTATCCTCATCGTACACCGTTTTTGACAACTGATTTGTCCACGTCACGTCAATAATCTGTGGATTGACATCATTTGGCTTTACAGTCATGTGATATGGAAGCTGCAGTGGCCCCTGCGAAAAATGTAGTGAACCAGGGTCGGCCAGCTGTCCCTGGGCATCAAAAGCAGGATTATTGGTTTTAACGAACAGGTTGTAACCCGACATGTTGCTACCCAGTGCAGCTTTATTCCAAATAGGTACAATCACCTTTCCCTTGAACTTTTTGGCAAAATGGATTAATGCTGAGAAACGCGAGCGGTGGGCCTTTTAATCTTCGCTCCAGTCCTTGGGATTACGCTTTCTCGGACTCGAACGGACATAGGTATGGCCGCGCATTTGTACAAATACAATTCATCCAACTCTTCCGGATAAAACTTCTTCTATACGTCCTTTAACTTTTGTCATGATCGATAATTGTTTAGTTAATCTTTGAATAAGTATACAATAAGGAACGAACAGGGAACGATCCAATATTTTTGCATATATTCTGTAAAGTTTCTGTAAGTATAAATATACAAAATTTGAAAATACAATGCAAATAATTATCAAAAAATAAAGCTCGTTAATAGCTCATTACCCAACCGTTACACGCTATGATTCATCTGTTCAGTATGGACAATCGTGAAAAAAGGACAGGAATCTTTTTGGATTTCCACCTTGAAAACTACTTATCTATTTTATGTAATGGAATCCGAAACCCATAAAACTTACGCGGTACAATATCAATTTACAATTAAATCAGCATAAAAAAAGCCGTCCAGGAATTCCCTGAGACGGCTTTTGTATGATAGTTAAATATCTTATTTGTATTTTTCTTCGCGTAAAGCTTTGATCTTTTCATCGGTGAGATATTCCTCAAAGTCCATGTATTTGTCGATTGTTCCTTTGGGTGTAAGGTCGATCACACGCGAACAGACGCTTTCGATAAATTCGTGGTCATGACCGGCCATGATGACCTGTCCGGGATAAACTTTCATATTGTTATTGAATGCCTGTATGGATTCCATATCCAGGTGGTTGGTCGGATGATCCATGATGACCGTATTGGGATGAGCAAGCATCATGCGGGCAATCATACAGCGCATCTTTTCCCCTCCTGAAAGCACCTTGGCACTTTTTTGAAGATCGTCTCCTGTAAATAGCATTTTGCCCAGGTATTGTCTTAAGAAGTTCTCGCTTGTATCGGTTGAATATTTACCCAGCCACTCGTACAGGGTTTCGTTTTTGGTAAAGAATTCGGTATTGTCGTTGGGTAAATAGGCTGTGGTGATCGTAACACCCCAGTCAAAGGTTCCGGTAGTAGGTTCCAGTTCACGGTTAATAATTTTGAAGAAGGCAGTAACAGCACGGTTTTCCTTGGCCAGAAATACCACTTTATCGCCTCTTTCGATGGTGAAGGATACATCTTTAAACAATACTTCGCCATCCTGAACATACGACAGGTTGTCGACACTTAATACACGATCTCCGGTTGCACGTTCCTGTTGAAAGATGATTCCCGGGTAACGACGCGTTGAAGGCTCAATTTCTTCGATCTTCAGCTTCTCAATCATCTTCTTACGGCTGGTCGTTTGTTTCGACTTGGCAACATTGGCACTGAAGCGGGCAATGAATTCAAGCAATTCCTTCTTTTTTTCCTCAGCCTTTTTATTCTGGTTCTGTTGCTGACGCAAGGCAAGCTGGCTTGATTCGTACCAGAAGGTATAGTTTCCGGAGAAGGCACGTATTTTTCCAAAGTCGATATCAATGACATCGGTACACACATTATCGAGGAAGTGACGGTCATGAGAAACGACGATCACTGTATTCTGGCAATTGGACAGGTAGTTTTCGAGCCAAAGCACGGTTTCAAGGTCAAGATCATTGGTTGGCTCATCAAGCAACAGATTGTCGGGATTACCGAACAGGGCCTGTGCAAGCAATACGCGCACTTTTTCCTTACCATTAAGGTCTTTCATTAGGGTCTGGTGCATACCTTCTTTAATTCCGAGTCCACTCAACAAACTTGCTGCATCGCTTTCGGCATTCCAGCCGTTCATATTGGCAAAGTCATCTTCAAGCTTGGCGGCTAAATGTCCGTCTTCTTCAGTAAAATCAGCCTTTGCATAAAGGGCATCTTTCTCCCGTAACACACGGAGTAGTTCTGAATGACCCATGAGAACCGTGTCGAGAACAGTATGTTCGTCGAAGGCATGGTGGTTCTGGTTCAGCACTGAAAGGCGTTCTCCCGGACCCATGAGTATTGATCCCCGTGTAGCATCAAGATCACCCGAAATAAGTCGTAAGAAGGTTGATTTGCCTGCGCCGTTTGCACCAATCACACCGTAACAGTTGCCAGCTGTGAATTTTAAATTAACATCGGAAAACAAGGCTTTTTTCCCGAACTGTATTGCCAAATTTGAAACCGTAATCATTCTCTATGTATTTATTCCTGTATTTCAGGGGTGCAAAGGTAGTATAATCTCTGCAAGGGAAAATTATTTTGAGTTAATAAAATATTAAAGATCAGCCAGCTGCTGTTCAATGGTCATCAGAAGCGAACAAAAGTAAAGTGCTTTAGATTTCGGTTGATAAACCTCTTTGTCTGATCACTTCATAGATCAACAATCCTGCCGCAACTGAAACATTGAGCGATTCGATCTTGCCAAGGATTGGTATTTTAACTTGTTCATCGGCAAGGGCCAGCAGACGTGAATCAATACCGGTATCTTCAGAACCCATAATAAAGGCAATTGGTCCGGTAAGGCTTGTATTTGTGTAAATTGTAGTTGCTTTTTCGGTTGCAGCGACCAGCTTTAAGCCTGACTCCTTCAGGAATGAGACTGTTTCCTTGAGGCTCCGGGTGCGGCATACAGGGACCAAATGAAGTGCGCCGGCCGATGTTTTAACTGCATCTGCGTTGATTCGGGCTGAACCCTTGTCAGGAATGACAATGGCATTAACACCGGCACATTCGGCAGAACGAACGATGGCACCAAAATTCCGCACGTCAGTCACCTGATCAAGCACAAGCACAAAGGGCGTTTTACCTTCTTCGTAGATGGCTGGGATGATGTCTTCGATTCGCTGGAACGGAACTGGCGAAACAAAAGCCAGAACTCCCTGGTGATTCTTACGCGATATGCGGTTGATTTTTTCGATCGGAACATACTGAAAGGCTATTTGACGGATACGGATCAGATCGAATAGTTCTTTGAACAGATCACCAATCAAACCTTTTTTAATCAGTACTTTGTCAATGTCCTTCCCTGCCTGGATAGCTTCGATTACCGCGCGGATGCCAAAGACCAGGTCGTCGGCAGGTTTATCTTCTTTGTTGTACATGTTAGTATATTTTATATGTAGCCTCCACCAAACCTCCCCCCAAGGGTGAGGCTTAAAGCCATCCGGTTTTACCGGGAAGTGGGTTTGGGGAAGGCAGTTTTTACCAGGTCTTCTTTGCTGTCAGTTCATCCAACTGTTCATGTACTATTTCCCATTCGTACATTTTCTGTTCGAGGTCTCTTTTCATTTGGTCATATTTCTTAAAGATCAAAGGATCGGAACCGTTGGTTTCTGCCAGTACGAGATCCATCTTTGCAATGTTCTTTTCAAGGTTTGCAATATCAAGTTCGTTTTTCTCGATGCTTTTCTCGAGACGGCTGATGTTCTTGTTGATTTCCTTGCGTTCGTCAAAGCTTACCTTTTCGATCTCTTCAGGTTTCTGAGTTTTAATCTCCTGATTCAGTATGGGGTTCTTTCTTTCCAATTCCTTCATCGTTTCTATTTTCTTACGACGAAGGAATTCATAGATGCCACCCAAATGTTGTTTTACCTTTTTATCTTTGAATTCGTAAACACAATTTACAAGACCTTCCAGAAAATCACGGTCATGGGATACTACTATAATTGTTCCATCATAGTCAATCAGTGCCTGTTTTAATATTTCTTTGGAACGCATGTCCAGATGGTTAGTAGGCTCATCGAGTACTAACAAATTCACAGGTTCGAGCATCAATTTCACCATAGCCAAACGTGAGCGTTCACCTCCTGATAGTACCCGTACTTTCTTGTCCACATCATCACCAGAAAACATGAAGCCTCCCAGGATGTTGCGTATTTTAGTGCGTATTTCCCCGACAGCAATACGATCGATGGTTTGAAATACAGTCAGGTCTTCATCAAGTAAATTAGCCTGATTCTGTGCATAATATCCAATTTTCACATTGTGACCCAACTTCATTTCACCCTGATGCTCCAGCTCGCCCATAATGACACGTGCAAGAGTGGTCTTTCCTTCGCCGTTTTTACCCACAAAGGCTACTTTTTCTCCACGTTCAATAATTAGATCAATTTTATGAAGGACATGGAGCTTACCGTAATTTTTTGACAGTTCTTTGGCTTCTGCAACTATAGTTCCGGAGCGAAGAGCAGCTGGAAATTTGATACGCAAGGCTGAGTTGTCTTCATCATCTACTTCAAGCCGTTCCAAACGATCGAGTGCTTTCACACGCGACTGTACCTGAATGGATTTGGTAGCCTGGTAACGAAAACGGGCAATGAATTTCTCGGTATCCTCAATCATTTTCTGCTGATTGATATAGGCGGCCATTTGCTGCTCCTTCAACTCTGTTCTCAGAACAAGGTATCTGGAATAATTAGACTTGAAATCGTAAATACGTCCCAATGTGATTTCTACGGTACGGTTGGTAACTGCATCCAGGAAAGCCCTGTCATGAGAAACCAGCACCACGGCACCATTGTAATTCTTTAGAAAATCCTCAAGCCATTGAATCGACTCTATATCGAGGTGATTGGTCGGCTCATCGAGCAGAAATACATCCGGACGTTTCAGCAGAATCTTTGCCAGCTCTATACGCATACGCCATCCACCACTGAATTCAGAAGTCTGACGTGTGAAATCCTTCCGTAGAAATCCAAGACCAAGCAGGGTACGCTCAACTTCAGCCTCAAAGTTATTACCTCCCAACATGTGGAATAGATCATTGAATTCAGTTACATGGGTAATCAAACGATTGAAATCAGCAGATTCATAGTCTGTGCGAGTGGCAATCTCATGATTGATTTCCTCAATGCGTCGTTCAAGATCCAGAATTTCATCAAATGAAGTTACCGCTTCCTCAAAGACTGTACGTCCATCGAAAACCTCCATATGTTGAGGGAGATATCCCAGACGAACATCGTTTGGGACAGATACCACCCCTTCATTGGGAAGCTGCAATCCTGCGAGAATCTTCAATAAGGTGGATTTACCTGCACCATTTTTGCCAACCAGTCCAATCCGGTCTTTGGGACTCACCAACAATGAAATCCCTTTAAAAAGCTCGAACCCTCCAAAACTGACTACCAATTGATCAACCGAAATCATAATATCTAAAATTGAGGGTGCAAAGATAGTAAAAATAGCTACCCCTAAACCCTCTTAAAGAGGGGTATAGAAATCAATGCTCAGGACAATTTCTGCAAGTTGCAAATTGTACAAATTAAGACGGCCCCGTTTAGGCGATCAGGAATTTCACGACTCCCTTGTTATGAATGCTGGAGAGATACTTATTTTATCGATACCTCAATTTTAAATTGCGGTACACGCAATTCTTGTGGAATATTCTTTAAATCGGCAGTTGAAACCTGAACTGATTCAGACGGAATACCCTGGCTTTGAGTAAGAAAGTTGGCCACTGCATGATTCCTTTGTTCCAGTAAGGTTTGAAACCTTGTTTCTATCAGGTTTGCATCCAATCTTTTTTGACAGGCTTTTTCGAGCCCGATTGAATCTACTGCAGGAATCGTTTTGCGGATAAATGCAAGCAATTTGGGATCATTATCCTTCAAATCATATGGGGTAGGTTTTAATTTAACTGAATCGGATAATTGTGTTGCAAGAAATTCCTTTTTAGTCAATATAACTGCAAGCTGGCTTTTTTCCTTGTCAGGATCTGTAGTTTGTGTGAGCGTTACTACCAGATCCGGTTTCTTTTTTATGATAGTAGCTAATTTGGCTAATTCATCGCGTTGATTCTGATCAAGTGAATCCTGTGCAAAGGCAAGTGGGAGTTTTTCAAGCGATTCCGGGCTGGTACCTGCTAAACCTGCCAGTGCCTTAAAAGGCGAAAGAGCAGTCTTTACCATGAGATTGGCAAAAGTCTTCCAGATAATCTTTCCTAATTTGAACTTAGGTTCCGAAGGATTTCCAGTGACAGGAAGATCAATTTTTATTTGGTCGTTGACATCTTTCATCAAGTATAAGGCCAGTCGAACCGGTACTTTCATGGCAGTAGTATCTTTGGTTCGTTTGCCAAATTTCAGTTCGTCGACTTTTACATTATTTGTATTGTCCAGTTTGGTAGGTGACATTTTAAGTCCAAGATCGTAATTGAACCAGCCTTGAGTGATAGGTGAAGCCACGTAATATTCAGTATAAGGTGAAAAACTCATCAGATCCATACGCTGGATTTTTAAATCCATTTCAATCTTTTTAAAATCAACCATACTCCAGGTGGTTTTGCCTGAAAGGCTTCCTTTATTATTTAATTTGGTCTGGAAATTGACCAGAATCCTGTCGGCACTTTCGGTCAGACCGGTCATAGTCATATTCAACTCATTCAGTTCATATTTAAACGGACGGTTAAGCGCTTTGTCTGATATGGAAACCAATCCATTATTGACTTTCAGAGTATCGATACTGTATGTTACGGGAGTAGTTGGAATGGATGGAGTGGCAGAACTTTTTGCCAGTGCTGAACTGATCGAGTCATTCCTGAAATAAGGCATCAGGAATTGCTGAAGATTTGTTGTCTTTTTATCTCTTACCACCAGTAAATGCGGTTGAAATGCTTCAATTTTCCCGAATCCGAAATGAAAGGATTTCATATTAATGTCTTTTATTGTTGCGGTAACATTTGAGGCAGAAATAATATTTTCAGAATGTCCGTCAACTGCTGAAAAATCGGTCATAGAACCTTTCCCTGTGACTCCAACATTGATGACTTCATTCATGTCCCCAATAATTTTGATCTTTGAATCAAGTAACCCTTTCACCGATTTCACATCAAAATAATCGGTTAAATAATTAGTCATTGGTTGAATGTCAATATCTTTAGTAGTCAGGTCAATCTGGTATTTTTTCTTTACATTATCTACCGTTGCCTGAATGTTCACATGTCCCTTCTGTCCCATTAGAAAATCGAGTCCAAGATCCGATTTCTCATTATTCCAGGCAATGAGCGGAAGCTTTAGATTCAGGTTCTTTAGGTCAAGCTGATTCTTCTTTAGTAAATCGGTGTATTTCACCTGACCATTTATCAATTGGATGTTGCGGATGATAAATTTTAGAGTTTCATTCTTAGTGGTATCTTTTTTTACCTGTATACTATCTGGTTTTGGTTTTAGGCTATCGAAATTGAATTTAGCCCCATTCTGTATGACCTGAATGCGAGGATTCACCAGTCGGATTTCAGAAACTGAATATTCTCTGAAAGGTAAGGTCCATGGATTGAGGTTGATATAAAACTCACTGAAAGATACAAAACTATCTGTCTGATTGGATTCAAACAATACAAGGTCTTTAATCTGTAATGAAACTTTAGCATAGTTGAAATGCATCTCTCCGATTGCCAGTTTGCGATGAATTAACTTTTGGCTGTTCTTTACCAGATAGTTTTTAGTAATATCCGAAAGAAAAAACAGAGCTGTGAAAATCAGGACAAACAGGGTTCCCAGAATAAAGTAACGCTTTTTTATACGTGCCATAGCCTAACTATTTTGAGTAAAGATAAACAGGATTAAACAATTCTAATTCAGAAAGGATTATTTCTTTTCGGGAAATATCAAAAGAAATGTCCTATAACCTTCTAACTGACTTCTATGACTGATCACTTCTTTCTTCTGTGCCTTATTCTGGCTTTTTAATTACTTTTGCTCAAAATATACCAATCATGGGAAGAGGCAGACAGAATAAGCCGGTTTACGAAGGAGTTACAATCACCGATATTGGTGCCGAAGGAAAAGCAATTGCCAGGGTGAATGATGTGGTTGTGTTTACTACGCATGTTATTCCGGGTGATGTAGTAGACTTGCAAGTCACTAAGAAACGCACCAAATATATGGAAGCCAGGGTAATTCGCGTTGTTTCTGAATCACCTGACCGTGTAACTGCCTTCTGCGAACACTTTGAGGTATGTGGGGGTTGTAAATGGCAGTTTCTTCCTTACGAGAAACAACTTTATTACAAACAGAAACAGGTGGCGGATCAATTGCAGCGAATCGGAAGAATAGAACTTCCTGAGATTACGCCAATCCTTGGTTCAGCTAAGACAACATACTACCGCAATAAACTGGAGTTTGGCTTTTCAAACAAACGCTGGCTGACAAATGAAGAAATCGGCACTGAGCTTGAAATTACGGATATGAATGCATTGGGATTTCACATCCCGGGACTATTCGACAAGATCATTGATATTAATAAATGCTGGCTACAGAGCGATCCCTCGAATCAGATTCGCAATTTCATTAAGAAACATGCAAATGAGAATAGGCTCGAATTCTTTGACCGCCTCATACAATCAGGATTACTACGGAATATCATTATAAGGAGTTCGACTACGGGTGAATTGATGTTGATTGTTTGTTTCTACAGGGAAGAAAAGGAGAAACGCGAAAAGCTGATGGATGCCATTGCATCTGAGTTTCCACAGATTACTTCGCTGATGTATGTGATCAACGAAAAAGGAAATGACACGATTACCGACCAGGAAATCCTACTTTACAAGGGAAATGACTACATACTGGAAGAAATGGAGGGGCTGAAGTTCAAGATCGGTCCAAAGAGTTTTTACCAGACCAACTCAGAACAGGCATACGAATTATACAAGATTGTCCGGGATTTTGCTGGACTAAAGGGCGATGAGGTGGTTTATGATTTGTATACTGGTACAGGCACAATTGCCAATTTCATTGCCCGTAATGCAAGGAAAGTCATTGGTATCGAGTATATTCCTGAAGCTATTGAAGATGCACATGTGAATTCGGAACTCAATGGAATTACGAATACCAGCTTCTTTGCCGGTGATATGAAGAAAATACTGAACAGCAGTTTTATTGCTCGAAACGGTCATCCTGATGTGATTATTATTGATCCGCCAAGAGCAGGTATGGATGATGATGTCATTAAAACTATCATTGAAGCTGCTCCCGATAAGGTTGTGTATGTAAGCTGTAATCCAGCCACACAGGCCCGCGACCTGGCTTTGATGGATGAGTTCTATAAAGTGACCCGGATTCAGCCAGTGGATATGTTTCCGCATACACATCATGTGGAAAATGTGGTGTTGCTTGGAAAAAGAAGATTAATCCTATAGACTCATAGAGTAAAGGATATAAAACAAACTGATCCGATGAACTCCAGCCATAGGATCAGTTTGTTTTATGGGTTCATTTGATACTACATATGGCAATAATACCCTTGAGAAGGTTAAATATTAATTGCCTTTTGTAATTATTTCTTCTCATTTAGCTTCATGGTGGCCATCATTTGTTGCATTGTTTTTTGCATACCGTCTGTAGAGCCATCCAAAAATATTACATTGCCTTTGCCTGTTTCACCAAAGTGTTTAATTGCTTCGGTCCACATAGAGAAGAGCAAAAAAGAGGAGTCAAGGTCGGCATCAGTCATTTCTTTGGCTGCAGCGGCCATCCCTTTGGCTACTTCCTGGCGGAACAATGCAATTCCCTGACCACGCTGTATCGCAGCTTCTTTTTCGGCAATTGCTGAAATTTTGATTGCGTTCCCTTCTGCTTCGGCTGCTTTGGTTTTGGTAATCAATAATGCTTGTCCTTCGTTTTCGGCTGCGGCTTTCAGGTTATTCGATGCTACCACTTTGGCCATCGATTTAATGATTTCTTCGTCAAAAGAGATATCGTTCAACTGAATGTCGATCATGTGATAACCCCAGGCTTCCAGGGTTCCGTCAAGGTGTTTTTTTACTTCCAACACAATTTCTGTACGCAATTCAAGTATTTCAGCTTGTTTTTTCGTAGCTACAAAACTGCGGATAGTACCTTCGATGGTGCGAATTAGTGCCTGATTGAAATTGTTCATATCGACAAACTTGAAGGCTACATTTTTAATGGTTTCTTCGTCCTGGTTAATTACAGCATAAAGCAACATCGCTTTAAAATGAACATTCGCCTGATCCTGAGTAATTGCCTGAAATTCAAGTTCAATGGAACGATTCTGAATGGAGATCTTTTTGTAGATCAATTCGAATAACGGGATTCGGTAGTTTAGTCCTGGTGACAAAATACGGTTGTATTTACCAAAAATGGTCGTAATCGCAATAAATCCTTGATTGACGGATACAAATCCGGATAATAATAAGAGCACAATAATTCCTCCGATAATCAATAATGCCATTGTCATAATTTAATGTTTTAAAAGTTGGTTTCAAATTAGGTGTGAATTTATTTTTAAATATAAGTTTAGACACAGTTTAAAATTAGACAAATATTGGAGAGTTTCAAGAATTATTTTACTTAAATATTATTGTGCTTACAAAAACCATCGAATATCTTTAAAGAAAATGTGAATTTTGATACTCTGTAATAGGAGAAGATATTGAGCCATCTCAGGGTTATTGACTGTAATCAGTAGGTTTTGCTAACAAACTGAATTATTCAATTTTATTACATCTAGCTGATTCCACTGATTGATATCAGCTCTTTTTCTAAAAAGAAGAAACCCCGGCAACTCAGGCACGCAATCCAGGTTTGATGGATGAGTTTTATTAAGCAACTGTAACCTGTGGGGGTGATCTGTTTACATATCCCAATCATGTGGAAAATGTGGTGTTGCTGGAGAGAGTAATCTAATGAAACCGCTATTTAAGTAAGATGAGTTTCTTAGTTTCTATGAATGAACCAGCTTGTAAACGACAGAAATAAATGCCACCTGGGAAACCAGAAGCATCCCATTTCCGTGTGTAATTTCCCGCCAGCAATTCGTTTGACTCAATTGATGCCACCTCTTTTCCAATATAGTCAAATACTTTAAGTGACACATATGACTTTGAAGGTAGATTAAATGAGATACTTGTCGATTGATTGAAGGGATTGGGATAATTTTGGCTAAGAGAGAAATTAGAAGAATTACCTTCGCTACTAATTGAACCTATGCCGGTATTGAGCCCATAAACCCTTACATAGTCAACAAACATTGTATCTGGAAATTGTGTTGTGGCATCTGGATTTCCAGGCCAGGTTCCCCCAACAGCAAGGTTGAGAAGGATGAAAAATGGCAAGTGAAATTCATCCGTACTGCTGACATTATTGGCAATACTTTGTTCCAGATATTTAGTCCCGTCAAGAAACATCTTGATTGAGTTCTCATCCCATTCGATTCCATATACGTGAAATTTTGTCACATCGCAAAGAATTGTTGTCCCGTTGGAAACATGCCCATTGTTATCCCAATGTATCGTTCCGTTAAGATACTTCGAATTGTCGATATGTTCCATAATATCAATCTCACCACATTTTGGCCAATTCCATCCCGAATCATTGATATTCTTGCCAAGCATCCAGAATGCAGGCCACATTCCCTGTCCTACGGGAGCTTTAATACGTGCTTCAATTTTTCCGTAGGTGAAATTTTGTAGTCCCTGTGTTTTCATTCGTGCGGAAGTATAACTTTTCCCGCCATAAGTCTCTTTTCTTGCTATAATCTGGAGATTTCCATTACTAATACTGGCATTTTCAGGACGGTTGGTATAATACTCCAGTTCGCTGTTTCCCCAACCATTATTATTCCCGGTCTCAAACGCCCAGTTCTTTTTACTTATAGTTGCATCGGTGAATTCATCTGACCAAATAAGGTTAGTGTACTGTGCCTGACTTTGAATGCCATAAAGCAGGAATATAATAACGAGAAAATTTTTCATAGTTTTGATCTGCCGATAGTTAAATAGGTTTTGTTTTAATATAATCTCCGCCAAATATATATCATTTAATTTACACTAAGATCTGAAGTTTTGGCTTAATAGACAAAAATGGTGTTAAAACCTTCTGAAATGCTCATCGTTATTAGCAAATAGGTATAAAACAGGCCCCACCAACATTCCGATAACTATCGGAGCCCCACAGGGTGAGGCATAAACAGCTCCATAATGTTGAGGGGTTTGGGGGAGGCTGTTCATTTCTTATACAATTCCTCACAGGCTTTACATACAATTGAATCCGATATCCCATTAAATCCAAAGCCATTCCAAGTATATGCTTCAACCCTTGTTTTCCTGCACATTTTATCAGGATTTATAAATGAATCCCCACGATGAAGTGCACACAGTATTTTGTTGTTGGCAGGCGATATTCGAGCATCAATTAAAGGCCATGCCAATGCAGAGCCCCGCCAACGTGCAATAAGTCCCTTGTCGTCTAAGCTATATACATAGGGCCTGACATTCATCTCTCTGTCCAAACTTGAGTAATGTTTTTCAAGCATGAACAGATATTGATTCACACCATCAAATTGGCACGAATTGACTGAAATTACTGACATCGGATGCGTACTCCATAATTTTTTATCCTTTTGAAAGGCCTGTAAAATGATTTTATAGTTATTGCCCTCTGTCACAGACACTGGTTTCAGTGTGTAATTGTTTACCTGTAATAGTGTTTTTCGATAGGGGATAGAAGCAAATTTATAAACAAGAGTTTCAGTAATTTCAGGATAGAATGAGTTCCGTTTGGTATGTGTAAGTAATCCGGTGCAAGTAAATTTTCCATTTTGTATGCGAATATCTGCAACTAAACCTTCTTTCGTTTGCGGGTATTTCTGATCAAACAAATGGTTTCCCAAAGAAAAAAAGACAGGTTTACTATCAATGAGTTCCGGCTTTTGAATCACATGGGGGTGACTTCCAATAATAATATCTGCACCGTTTTTTACCAGCCAGGCTGCCGTTTCTCTTTGCTCCCTGTTTGGCCACTCCAATAATTCACTGCCCCAATGTATGGATACGATGACGATATTGGATAAACTCCTTGCCAACCGCATTTTCTGCTCAATTTCAACAGATGGAATCTTATTACTGGAACTGTCACGACTTAATACGATATTGATTGTTACCAGTGAGATGACAACATCTTTAAGTGTGAAAAACTTTGGCGAATTATCAAGATAAACTGGTGTAATCTGGCTGTTTTGAAGTGCTTTAATCGTATTCTCCCTGCCTTTTACTCCCAGATCCAGACTGTGGTTATTTTCAAGGGTGATCGTCTTAAAACCTGCTTCTTTAAGCATCGGAATATCTGCAGAGTCAATATTAAAGACTGGAGATTCAATTGCAGGATTCAACCGATTCTGAAAGTTCCCCACTGCACCTTCTAAATTACCCGCCACAAGATCAACGGAATGAAACAGAGATTTTAGATTCTCCCAGGGAAAAGTCTTCCGGGACTGAATCTCTTCTTTCACATTTCTCGAAAGTAAGATATCACCCACAAATAGAAGGCGTATTTCAGGATTGTCTTCCCGGCTGCCTGTCAGCAACACTAATGCAAGAACAATTAATAGCCAGTATCTGCCATGCCTGATGCACTTTGATCTGTTATATAGGGTTTTAACCATGGTGAGAATTCTTGCTTTTTTACTGTTTTCCTCCATTCCTGATCGTTCAATAATTGTCTCGATGAAAATTCATAATAAGAATAAACCGATCCTTTAACAATTTCATGTCGTCCGTAAAAGGGAACAATATGATTCCATTCCATTGAATTTCCAACAGCTGACATTAAATACGGTGATAATTTTCCATCTCCTGCCACATCTGCTATTTTAGCCATTGGATCAGGATTTGACAAGGCGTAATCTTTGTTCGAAAGACTATTAAATACCAGGAAAAGATGTTCACCTGAGCGGGCAACGTAGAGTATTTTCTCATTTTCCTCATTGCTAAGGCTTAGCCCCTTTCGTTCCTTTTCGGCCATGGATTGAAATTCGTGTGCTTCGTTTGCAGCTTCTTTCAAGCGATTGGTAATCCCTTCATACAATGAACGCCGCTCTGAACTATACGACTCCTGAATATCGGTCCTGCCGGCTACGGTCTTTGAAACGTATTGGATAGCTCCATCGAACAGATTGGCAATTGCGGCAAATGTTGTGGGATCAGGTTCTACATAACCCCTCGGTGCTCTCATTAAGATCTCTTCAAAACCTCCTTCTCCGCATTCAGCGGCAGTTCTTTCATTAACTAAAACAGTTGCATGACGAAGTGTCGCCCATGTAGCCAATCCTGTTTGCAGTCGTTTGGCTTGCCAGATTCCACTGTCCTTCATTCCATTGGTTGAATGAACGGTATCTGACCATTGAACTGCAATAGCATTGATCCATTGATTGTAAAGGTTGTCTTTACCGTCTTGACCAGTTGAATTTGTTTTAAAGTTGTTTTTCAAATTGCCGATAACTTTTCTCAACGGAGGATATTTTTGATAATCCGATTCCAGGATTTGTTCGGCAAAACCATTACCCAAAGCTGTTGCGAGGTCTAAAACTGATGGAAGCAACCGATATCCTGAAGGTCCTGTTACTTGCAGATCGGATGAGACATTTGGATGATAAACGGTGGAATACAATGTTTCATTGTCAAATCCCCAGGACAACGGAAAAACAGTGACTTCTTTTTGCGGATATTGGCAATATACCGGAACCGCTTGTTTCAGATTATTCCACACCAGGGGAGCTCGTGAGGGAGCAATAAACCCGGAATAGCTTGTAATCCACTTCTCCGCCAATGCCGTGATTTCAGGAGGATAGGTGTTTAATTCATTAATTGCATCCTGATTTTTAAGGAGTATCGTTGTGAAATAACGGTATGCCTTAAAGTATTTCGACATTTCGGGTGATGAAGTATAATGACCTCTGGGCTTTAAATCAGAATAAGCATAAGTTGTATCCAGTATTTCGTTGAAACAATCTTTCTCATTTTGTATGCGGACCACCTCCGGATTTTTGATATTGCCTGAATTGAAATCCTTGAGTGCTGTGAAAACAGGCGCCCAGCTTGATTTCTGTTTTGATTCTTTGATGTACTTATCGGCATCAGCCACAAACTTCCAGAAATCAGGTATGGCCTCATCTCTTTCTTTAACGATAAAAAGCCCTTCATAAGCCGCCCCAAACAATTCCCAGAACAGATCAGTCGTAACCAGGTAAGGCCTTGTGGGTAGGTTACGGGCATAACTGTTGCAATAATAGTTTTCCGTATCATAGAGTTTGTATAGTTGGTCATCCTGATTTGGCCGGAACAACCCATAATGCTTCTGAAAATGATTGATCTCTTCGGGAGTGTCTGCAAACATCCATGCATTTGTTACATCAGCCAGGGGTACCTGAATGGGAACATAGTTTAAAGTGGCTTGTCCATTCGATAAAGTCAAACCAACAATACCTTTACCATCAGGTACTGATGATGGAGTTGAGGTAAAATTGTATTGGGCAAGTTGAGTTTCTTCTTTTTTCGAAGCGATTGTATAAATACCGATTCCTGGTTTATCCTTCCTCCAATGCATTAATCCCAATCCGTTTGGAGTAGGAGTGATGGTTCCCTCTTTTCCCGGCTCAAACTTCAAAGGCTTTGAATCGCCCCAATATTTGGAATCATAACTTGCAACCTGGTAACTGCTGTTTTTATCCTGCCAGATTAATTGGTGACCTCCGGGATGAAATGCAACAGGCAAAGCCCATGCTGCCTCTATCTTGCTTGGATCTGCATCTGCTTCTAAATCACTATTTTTTGTGAAGGTTCTTGATGGTCCAACAACCTGGTAGAATCGATAACCGTTTTCCGTAATGGAAACAATCCGATAAGATTTATCGCCATTGTCCATACCAAAGAAAAGACGATAGGTAAAAGTAGCTTCATTTGTAAGATATGGTCTCGGACAAACAACTAGTCTTCTCAGGGAATACGGAGTAGAATATATTTGCTTACTTATCCATACTTTGTTTACTTTTTCGATTCTGAAGATTTGATTATCTGCACCTTTTAACCCCATTACAAAGAGTGTTTTTGCATTCGGATGCCAGGTAATGGTTTTTGCACTGAATCCTTCAGGTAATTTGCAACTATCTGCAATAACGTCTTGACCGATATGCCAAAATTGAATTGAATATTTCCCATCTGTTTTCCTTGCAACAGCAGCTACTTCAATCCCGACTGGCGAAATATCGTAATCTATTATCTTAACTGTCCTGGGAAAAGTGTATGATTTTGCATCAGAAGGGGAAGGTGCTATATCTAATTCAGGGATGGAAAATACATTATTGTCCGGGTTAACTGTATCTCGGCTTTCATACTTATGAATGAGGTAAGGATGGGTCTCTATCTGTCTTTGTTGTGGTTTGAAAGAATACAAGTGCAGTACTACGATCATTAATAGTAGTCTTCCAATAAATCGCAGAGTTCTTGAACTGGTCATCCGTTGAAAATAAGGGTTTTATGGTTTTATTTTATTTTGAATTAAGATCAAATGTAATCTATTTATTTTACAATAACAATAGAAATTTTGTTAATTTATGGTGTCGTGTCAAACCTTGAAATGTGGCCATACAATTCTTTACCACTTATTTTAATTATCTCATTTACATTGTTTTCTCCTGGAAATTAATTTTCCCCGATAACCAGTGTAGCAGGTGAGGTTTATGATTCCTGTGATTAGTGTCCAAAAGGAAATTACTGGATTGATCTAACGTCTGCCTTATGACTGACTTGTACATATACCGGGCCTCTACCATAGTTTAAAACTATTAGAAAATAATTCATTAGTTATTGGAAAGTTATTCATTGATTATTCAAATATATTCGAAATATCAATGAATAACCTTCGAATAACGTTCGAATAAGCTTCTAATAATTTTAAAGACAATCCTAATTGTATATACTAAATAACACAGAATAGATATGGATGACATTCATGGTTAAATTGTTGTCGTTAAAGCAGACCAGGGTTCATTTTACAAGTCAAGAGGAAGAGCACTTTTTTTGATACTTGAATATAGGTCGGCAATGATCAAAATTTTGAATAACATTGTTCAATCGCCATATTTTCCAAAGATCTGTAGCTCCGATTAAGATTCCTAAAGCCAGCATCTTTACATTCGCAGAGACATGACAATCACTTAATTCACGAGGAAATTGATGGTTTAACTAATTCGTACTATTTCTTGTAAATAGTATTTTAGTGTAATTCGTTTAAATTCGTGTAATTCATTTTTAAATGTAATTTTGAGTCTTTCGATATTATACCAAACCAATTCAAGATGTTCAAATTTCATAACCTGCTTGCAGGGGCATTTATCCTTTTTCTCTTTGTACAATCAAATGCACAGCAACCAATAGCCTTAAACGAAACCCCTGATGGCCTGTACAAAGAAATGATCAGTAATGAACATGTCAGGAACGATAAAGGAGAAGGGTTTTGCTGGCACGCCAAATACAGTATGAACCAATACCTGCAGTATTACAAGGTCACCAATAATACTGAATGGCTTGATGCTGCTGTTAAATACTACGATTTCCTGATAGCGAAGATGGATACCGACCCGGAGGGTTATAAAGGGTGGATTGGCCCATACATGTATGACGAGAAATACTGGACCGATTCGCATGTGGGAGATGCCATCCTGATGAACGGGATGCTTGACTTTTCACTTCTGGTGATGGAAAATAAAGAGTTACAGGTTAAATACAGTGACAGGGCAAGGGCGTATGTTGAACTTGCTAAAAGGGATCTGATTGAAAAATACGATCATCGGGGCACCTGGAAAGAGGATGGCAATGTAGGCGCTTATGTGGCTTTCGATAAGTATATGGAGCCCGGGAATACGAAAGAATGGAAACAGGAAAGCGAGGTCACCCGTTCAGGATTAACTCACCCATTTAACAAGCAAAATGATATGGGATTAGTCTGTATGCAGCTTTACCGACTCACTAATCAGAAATTCTATAGGGACAGGGCAGAAAAGATCTTTCTTCGAATGAAAAGGCAATTGCAGCTTTCGGACGATCATTATGAATGGAATTACTGGGAGCCTTTTGGAACGTGGGATATCGACTTTGCAAAGAATACTCCACAACATTGGGTGGGGATCAATCCAAACCCTGGTTACCAGTCACGTGAGGTTGAACAGATGGTTGAAGCCTATCACAATGGTATTGTCTTCGATGAAACCGACATTCGTCGATTGATCAATACTCAACTGGAAGTGATGTGGAATAAGGATAAGGTGAATCCTGCTTATACCAATTCGAATGTTGCCCATGAACTCGGGCAAAGGCAGGAAGAGAAAAAAGCAACCGGTACACTCTGGACTTCATTGCTTGATTTTGATCCGATCATTCGTTTGCTTTATGAAACGGAGTTAAAAAGTAATCCGGCCAATACATTGGAAAATCTCTTTTATTATAGGACCATAGCCAATAAACCGGTTAGTTTTGAAAGAAAATACATCAAAGAAATGAAAATACGCCCGTCAGCACCAGTTGTTAGTTTCAGCGACTGCAAGGAAATCAGGATGGCAGCTGTGGTTCCGGGAGTATTTACCAAATGCGATCGGGTAGCGCTTGTCAATTATTCATGGAATCCCGGAGAGTTGGAAATAGCACTCTATTCTGCTGATGGCAAGGATAAGATGCTAGAGATTTTTAAAGGTATGAAACCCACGGATAATGTCATCGAATGGGATGGATCTGATCCACAGAAAAAGATCAACCTCAAGGGAGATTACCGTGTTCGATGGACATTGGGTAAGGAGTATAGGGAATTTCCGGTTACAATTAAATGAGTGACAAAGCTTTCTCTACAATCTCCAGATCACTTGTTCCCCTGAAACCGCTGAATCCGACGGCCAGTTTTGTGCCGTCACGGAGTGTGATGGGCTGACCGCCTTTATATCCTATAAGGTCAGGTAAGCTTATGCCGAATGTGTGATAATCAATCTGGTCGGTAAATACCATTCGTTCGTAATCGTTGGTCTTGTAACCTGTTATCCAAACCTGGCTGGCTTTGGTCCATGCAATATTAAAGGTATCCCTGCCCCTAAGTTTGTCTGTTCCAAATACCTTTCCATAAACCATTCCATCTTCTGAGATAATGCAAAGTGATGCTCCTCCTTTTGAGATTGCCAGATCCTCCGGAATAGCCAAATATTCGGGAACAAGCTTTTCAATGCATGAAATGAATTGTTCGATTGCTGAATGTGCCATTTTGAAGTTTTTAAAATTGAGTTTAAAAGACAATTATAATGAGAGAATAAAGTTAATCAAGATTTGGTATTGTTATCTGTCCTAAATTATTCTGCAGAATGATCTTACCTAATTCAGGAGTATCAATTTGCGAACATACTTCTTCCCATTCCACATTACTGAAAGAAAGTATGTTCCTGAGGTCAGGAAACTTAGATCTAATTCAGGGTTTGACACCATCGTATTGATTTGATAATGGGTGATTCCACCAATATCATAAACGCTGATGTTCATGATCGAATGGTTATCCTGATTGTTCTCTATCCTTATCTTATTGCCTGGTGGAATTTGTAAGATGTTCAGGTCATCTGATTTTGTAATGTCTTTTATTTCAGTCGAAAGATCATCTATCCTGAAGATATTTCCGCTTCCGACTCCTCCAATGTAGAGATGTCCGCTGGCATCTTCACCAAAGGTCGAGAAACTATTTCCGGTAAACTGACCAAAATCTTCCATTACCCAGCTACCCGATGCCTGATGAAGGGTCCATATCCGGTCAGAACAATAATCTGCGAAGAAATAATATCCGAAATAAGGCGATGAAGATGAACCCCGGTAAACATATCCGCCCGTAACCGAGCATTCTGGTCCATGTGGATAGGTATAGACCGGAAACGTATATGACGCATTCAAGTTGCATAAACTATTGTTATATACTTGATTACCTTCATAGCATCTCCAACCGTAATTTTCGCCGCCAGGATCTCCTGCTGACTGAAGGTCAATTTCTTCGATGGCATCCTGCCCAACGTCCCCAATCCACAGATCGCCGGTCAGCCTATCAAAGCTGAACCTCCAGGGATTTCGTAATCCCAGTGCCCAAATTTCGTTACGGGTTGTTAAACTGTTATAAAAGGGATTTGTTGGTGGAACGGCATAAGGGTTGCCGTGATCAACATCAATTCGTAGCATTTTGCCGAGTAACTGCTTTGGATCCTGTGACCGGTTGTCTGGGTCACCCTCTGAACCACCATCACCAAGCCCGATATAAAGGTATCCGTCGGGTCCGAAATTCAAGTCTCCTCCATTATGGTTTGGATACGGCTGGTAAATGGTTAACAGTTTGAGTTCACTTAGTGGATCAGCGAGATTCGGATTGTCTGAATTCACCTTGAACCTTGAAATATGGGTACTGTCTCCATTTCCAATATAGTTTACATAGAAGTATCCATTAGTATGGTATTGCTGGTGAAATGCCACTCCCAGCAACCCACGTTCACCACCATAAACCACACGGTTGTGTATATCGAGAAAGGAGGGTGAAATAATTGTGCCATCCTGATTCACGATGTTAATGTATCCATGCTGATCGACAACAAACAATCTACTGTCCCCGGCATTGTTGATACAAACCACACTGTTTAGTCCGGAGACAAAAGGAATTAGTTTGCCCGTGCCCTGGCCTCTTGAAGAATTAATACAAAGAATTAAAATCAAGACTGGAAATAAGTTGTATATCCATTTCATGGGTTTGATTTTACAATTGGGTCACTTGAATAACAAGAATAGGACTGTTTTTGTTGGTAAAATGAATTCTAAAACTTTATTTTTCAATTAAATGAACAAATAAAAGACATGTTTGTCTTTATTTTATATAGGATCGTTTGAAATTATCTATACCATAATATTCAATTCAGAAATAGGACAGAATTAATTTTTTAAACACCTAAAAATAAGATATATGAAGAATAAATTAAACTTACTTCTTGTTTCTCTTATTTGCAATTGCAGGATTCGCACAATAACGCGAACAGTTTTCCACAACTCCTGCAATCTGAATAATGCCAAATTCATTTCTCTCCCAAATAGCTTTAGCCGTTACCACTAAATCAACCGAAATCATTTAGTCTATCAAGATCATAAGGATTTTTTTGGACATAACATCAAAGTGATATGATACTTAGAATTGGATTCATCCTTTTGAATCGAAGATTATTCAGACAGTAATTTAGTAAATAACCTTTGCATTTTAGAAAAATAAATCCATAGACTAGCAAAAAGCATTAGCAAAATTTAAACAGGGAAGCTGAAAACTGAATAGAGTAAGCATAATAAGCAAAAACTAACAAAATGAACAAAACAATTGTTGCACGACACAAAGTAGGTGATATTGATGCATGGCTCAAAGGACATAAGGAACGGGTCGAATTATTTGCACCGGCAGTATCTGGTTTCCAGACGTTTCAGGATGCAAATGACCCAAATTCCGTGGTTTTGGTTATTGATGCCACAGACGTCGAGAAACTCGGATCAATTATCAATGACCCAAAGAATAAAGGTGTAAAAGACAGACATACAGTATTGGAGCCCATCACGATATCTATGTCGGTTAATTTGTAGAAATGGGACCAAACCTTCTTCCAAAGTATTATTTCATGAATTCTTTGAAATCGAATTTATCAGTAATGATTAACCAAATTTGATTGAAATAAAAAATGTTGGGGAAGCCGAAAACCATTTAGAGTAGGCAAAATTATTAAATACATAAAAAGATGAAGAAAAAATTATTTGTAATTGCAGTTCTGACTATTATGGTAATGGCAGCCTGCACCAATAGCGGTAAAAAACCAGCTTCCATAGCGAATTCAGAAGATAATAAAATGGCCAGTGTTCCTGCCGTAAAAGCTGCTGATTTTAAGCCATTCGATGTTATGGAAATTAACCACACTGTAAAGGATTATGCATCATGGAAAAAGGGATTTGATTTGGATTCTGTGGCTCGTAAAGCAAACGGGTTGGGGTTTATTGCTATGGGTAAGAGCCTGGATAACCCCAATAACATATCAATTGCATTTAGCGCAGCGGATGTACAGAAAGCAAAAGCATTTGCAGCTGACCCAAGGTTAAAAGATGTGATGGAAAAAAACGGGGTGACTTCAAAACCGGATATTACATACTGGCATGTGATAAAAGCCAATCTCGATTCAAAAGAAAAAAATTGGGTACTTATAACGCATAAGGTTAAGGATTTTGATGCATGGCAGAAAGTTTATGATGGTGAAGGAACTGCCACCAGAGCCACATACGGACTTGTAGATGTAGTTCTGGCTCGTGGAATTGATGATCCCAATTTGGTGCATATCGTCTTCGATATTAATGACATGGCAAAAGCAAAAAACAGAATTAATGACCCTGCCCTTAAAAAATTAATGATGGATGGAGGAGTAGAAGGTGAGCCGAAAATTGAGTTTTATACTATGGCAGAATAAAAGTACAAAACGGGGAAGCCGAAAACCGTAAAGAGTAGGTGCTATTTAAAACTTGTAATTATGCCAAAATATGTAATTGAAAGAGAAATTCCTGGTGCAGGAAAATTGACAGCAGAACAATTAAAATCAATTTCACAAACTTCCTGTGGAGTATTAAATAAATTGGGACCGCAAATTCAGTGGGTGCAAAGTTATGTTACAACTGATAAAATCTATTGTATTTATAACGCCCCAAATGAAGAGATGGTTCAGGAACATGCCAGACAGGGTGGATTCCCTGCAAATTCAGTCAGTAGAGTTTCCACAATCATAGACCCGACTACAGCGGAATAAATGAACACTTTTGTACTAAGGAATTTGCTAATTCCGATAAAGAAAGAAGGCAATATCCCTTTTCCAATCTCTGGGTGAAGGGATTGTCCTTTACTTTTATTACACTTTACCTTCCTTTAACTATGCCAATAAAATATCTTTCTCAGTAGATATGATTAAACTTTATTATCCGAAAAACAGCAGACCTTAATATGATTTTATATCTATAAAAAATCTTTTATATTGACTTATCTGAATTCAATTAAGCTCCTCCAATACCATTGACTTCGGATATGTGGATTCCGGGAATCAAGCACCTTTATCATATTTACAGATACATTTTAATAAACGGGAAAGCCGAGACCCGAACATAGTAGGCAAATTAATAACTAGCTATATGAAACTATCTGTACAAAAAGCATTTCAAATTTCGATTGCACTATTATTCATTGTAACAGGTTTATTAATGAATAATGTTGCCAGGGCACAGGATAAATTAATTCTTTCTTCAACTGAGTTTACTGTTAAAGGCGGACAAGAGAAACAGTTCGAAGAAGGGATTAAGGCATGGAAAGCCTGCTATCTTGAAAACAAAGGAGAATGGACATGGACAATTTGGAAAAGATATAATGGAAAAGGGTCTGTTTATGTGCTAACATCCTTGAGTCCAAATTGGGCCAAAATGGATGATGAAAATGATGTGGCAGTGAAAAAATGCAGTCAGATTGCTATTGACAAAATTGTTCCTCATGTGGAAAGCACAGAAGATAATTTTGCAACAACTATTCCTGAATTAAGCAGAGTTGGTGCTTCCGAATGGGGTGTTATCTGGGTAACTTTCTTTCAGGTTGCAAACGATGCTTTATTTAAAGAAACCATTAATGAGGTATCAAGCATTATGCAGAGTGTCGAAGGAGATAAACGTGGATACTGGTATAGTTCTAACGGAGGGGATCCTGAAAGTGCAGATTATTTTGTGACAACTCCTTATAAAAACTTTGCCGCACTTGATGTAAAACGCGATGGTATCTGGGACATGGTTGAAAAGGCAAAAGGAAAGGAATACAGTGATAAATTGCGCGCCGATCGAAGAAACTCAATCAAAAAATCATGGATGTATTTATACAAACGGATGGATGATTTGAGCAACGATACGGTTAAATAAAGTCTGGTATCATATATGACTCTTCTCCTTAAGATGCTTGAATAACAATGATTTATGTATGAATGTTATTCCTACCACAATATTCAAATTAAAGAAAGATCTTAAGGTAAAAGGAAGATAACTATTACAGGATATCTATTGAATTTTATATAATCAACGGGAAAGCCGAAACCCGAACAAAGTAGGCAATACAACAATAAAATATGAAAAAGAATAATTTAAGAATTGCAGCATTATGCATTGCTTTATATACAACTGTTGTTGTTGGATTTAGTGCACCGGTTCGGGAGAAAGCAAACACCGAGGCCAAGTCTGCCGAACAAATGGCAGGTAAGCCAGACTTATCAAAAATAAAGGCTGAAATACAAGCTTTAGAGAGCAGTTGGGCTGCTGCTGATAATGCCCGAAATTCAAATGCAATAGCAGCTTTTTATTCAGATGATGCGGTGAGCTTGTCGAATAATAAACCTATGCTGGTGGGCAAAGCTGCTATTCAGAAAGAAATAGTTGAAAGTCTGGCAAAAAGAGTTAAAGGTTCCATCGTATCTTATGATGTAATGGATATATTTGGCGACGAAAGTACAGTGACTGAAGTCGGTAAAACAACCGTTAAAGATTCTGCCGGAAAGATAATTTCAACTGGAAAATATATGGCTATTTGGGAAAAGAGAAACGGAAAATATATATGTGTCAGGGATATCTATAATGAAGATGTGAAAGAAAAGTAATCAATATGATTTTTCTGTTGATTTTATTGCTTGGTACTGTGGGATGTAACCCGCAGTATCAAGTTCATATTTGTAATTACTTCTCTTGAAACCTGACCAGATAACCAGCTTCGAATCTGAATATTCCGTTGATTTTATTGGCTCCATCATTACTGGAGAAAGGTCGGGTTTGACCTTTTAATACGAGTTGAGCAACATGGCTTTCTGTGAGCTTCTTGCCCTGTAATTCAAATGGAATGCGTAGTTTGCATCCACCCTTGAAATTGGTACATCCCCATGCCGTGTTTCCTTTGACGATCACCCCAGTTTTGCATGAAGGGCATACCAGTTTTTCAGGTTCAGCTTCTACCAAATGAATCTTTAAGTCTGAAGTAAGTTCAAGAAATCCATCAACAGTTTCGTCTTCCTGTTTAAATCCCTTGATGAGAGTGGACTTCCCTTTGTCGATCAATCTTTTGATTTGTGCATCGGTTAGTTTCTTCTCCATGAATTCAAAAGGAATAATAAACCTGCATCCCTCTTTCCAATCGGAGCAACCCCATGCATTCTTTCCTTTTTTTAGCGTTCCTTTCTTGCAGGCCGGACAGATGGTTTCCTGAGGTTCTGCAGGCCTTGCCTTTTCTTTTTTCTCAGCAACAACAGGATCTTCAGGAGCAAAAGTAAACTCCTTGCGGGGGGACCGTTTTACCTGCTCGACTACCTCGGTAACCATTTGCTTCATTTCGTCCATGAAGAGCGTCACATCGTATTGGCCCAATTCAATTAGTCGTAATTTCTTTTCCCACTGTCCGGTTAGTTCTGCCGATTTCAGGAGTTCATTTTCAATACTGTCAATCAGGTCTATGCCTGTTGGTGTGGCGACTAGTTTTTTCCCATCCTTCTTTATGTATTTTCTGCGGAACAATGTTTCGATAATATTTGCACGGGTTGAAGGCCTTCCGATCCCGTTGTCCTTCATTAGCTCACGCAATTCTTCATCATCCACACTTTTACCTGCCGTTTCCATTGCTCTAAGGAGTGTTGCTTCGGTATGGTATTTAGGCGGCTGAGTGAACTTTTCAAGTAATCCCGGTTCGTGGGGTCCGTGTTCTCCGGTAACAAAGATCGGCAGTATATTTTCATCGCTCTGCACCGGATTCTTCTCATTCATATAAGCGGTGCGCCATCCGGGCGAGATTATCTGTTTGCCGGTTGCTTTAAAATCATGCGGCCCTACTTTAGCTTCCACTGTTGTGTTCGAAACCTTGCAATCAGGATAGAATACAGAAATGAATCGTTTGGCAACCATATCAAATACCTGCTTCTCCTGCTGGGTCAGGTCTGCACGCCACTGACCAGTTGGGATGATGGCATGGTGATCGGTTATCTTTTTATTGTCGAACACTTTGTTCGATTTGCGGATCTGCTTCTCCTGAAGTAAAGGAGCAGTCAGGGTTTCATAACCTTTAAGCTGTTTCAGTATTCCAGGTACTTTAGGATAAATGTCTTCCGAAAGATAGGTGGTGTCTACACGCGGATAGGTGGTCAATTTCTTCTCATAGAGCGACTGAATGGTCTTTAGAGTATCTTCTGCACCCATATTGAATTTACGGTTGCAATCGACCTGTAAGGATGTTAAATCAAATAATCGTAATGGCTGTTCAATACTGTTCTTGGTTTCTATCTTGCCGATCACCAGTTCAAAGTGACTGATCTCTTCCAGCACCTGTGCTGCATCTTCACGATTTTGGAAACGCCCTGATGCAGCAGAAAAGGTAGCCTCCCGATAGATGGTTTTAATCTCAAAATAGGGTTCCGAAACAAAAGCATCAATTTCCTTTTGGCGATTTACAATGATCGCGAGGGTAGGGGTCTGTACCCTTCCGATGGAAAGAACCTGCCTGTTCTGACCATATTTCAAGGTATACAGCCGGGTTGCATTCATACCCAGGAGCCAATCGCCAATGGCCCTCGCACTTCCTGCAGCATATAAATTATCAAACTTCTTCCCGTCCTGTAATTTTTGAAATCCTTCACGGATAGCCTCTTCTGTAAGCGAAGATATCCACAGTCTTCTTACCGGGGCAGTACATTTGGCTTTCGACATAACCCAACGCTGAATCAGTTCACCTTCCTGACCCGCATCCCCGCAATTGATCACTTCTTCAGCAGAAGACATCAGTTTCTCTATGGTAGCAAACTGTTTCTTTACGCCATCGTTTTCAATTAGCTTGATTCCAAACTTCTGTGGTATCATGGGCAATGACCTCATGTTCCAGGCCTTCCACTGTTCGGTATAATCGTTCGGCTCTTTCAGGGTACACAAATGCCCGAATGTCCAGGTAACCTGGTATCCGTTGCCTTCAAAATAGCCGTCTCTACGGTTATTGGCGCCAATGATCTGCGCCAGTTCTTTTGCTACACTTGGCTTTTCTGCTATACAAACTTTCATGAGGTCTGTTCAAAGTTCAAAGTTTCAGGTTCCAGGTTCCAGGTTCGGGCGTTGAAATTGAATATTGAGTATTCGATATTGAATATTGGTTATTTCCTTTTCTTCGGATTTACAGATTTACTTATCCTTCAATTCCTTGATTTTTATATTTCTGAAGTAAATAGGTGCACCTGCATGTTTCCCCTGGAGCCCGATAAATCCATGAGTGGCAAGTTTGTTGAACGGAGTACTCAGCCATGCCGGGATATCACTTCCGTCCGGATTCTTTGTGGCGCTGGTCCATAAATCCATGTCCATTTCGTTCACAACTTCACCATTCAGAGCCACTTTAATCTTTTTCCCTTTGCAGGTGATGGTGTAATGGTTCCAAACACCCGGTTTTTTTACCATGCTTTTGGTTGGTGCCAGGTGCCCAAATATTGCTGCACACTGCCAGGTTTTGGGGCTTTCGGCCCATTCCTTGGCAAAATCATCAGCAATCTGAATCTCTACTGAATTCGGAATCCAGTTGTCTTTGTTGGTGCAGTATACCATAACACCGCTATTGGTGCCATCTGCAGTTTTAAATTCCAGGTCGATCTTGAAATTCTTGTATTCCTTAGCCGACCATATGGCCTGATCCTCAGAAGCCGTTAGAATGCCCTTGTTAAAGGTCCAGACTCCCTTTGGAAAGGATGCGTTTGAAAGATCATCCTTAAAAAGACTTTCCCATTTTGAGGTGTCGGGATGTATTTTGTCGCCTTTCTTTTTATCCTTGGCCGACAGTCCAGAACTCATGACTGTCAGTGCAAACAAGACAATCATAAATGATTTTGTAATTTTGATCATAATTGATTCAGTTAAAGTTGGTTTATGAAATATAGATTTATTAATGTCCTTTTTTATTTCAGTCAGTCGTTGCCTTTTTAATAATCCAAATATCCTGAGGTAATCCATTACCTTCTTCAGGTGTAGGTAAAGTGTGTTCCATTACCTGAGCATTCCGGAATAAAGTTTTCATAAAAGCATTGGGTTGAAATGCTGAATAAGTCCGGTGTCCTTCTTTTACCTTTCCCCTGACAATAAGTTTTCCCTGGTCGTATTTTTTAATCTCATTATCAGTTAATTTTACTTTAAAGATATCTCCTTGCGTGGTCAAAAATATAACCCCGTTGGGTTTCAATATCCGGAATAATTCAGAATACCAATCATGATGTAATTGTTCTGAAAGATGTGTGAAAATAGAAATCCCATAAATAACATCGAAAGAGTTATTGTCGTATGGCAATTTTGCTTCCAGTGAATTCACATTAAAATGAATATTCGGTAGGTTTTCCAGGCACCAATGAATTGATTTAGAATTGTAATCTGTTCCGTAATATTCACATCCATTGCCTGCTACCATTGGCATATGACGAATCACTCTGCCTGGGCCGCAACCCCAATCGAGTATTTTCTTATTCTTTAATTCGATATATTTACTGACATGGTTAACAACCCATTGTGCTGTTTCGATGCTTTCTGTATAATATTCTTTATAATTAAGTAAAAATGATTCATATATCAGGTAATCAGGGGGTAGTTTTACATCCGGATTGTTCTTCCTGAAGTCGTTATTGATCTTCCTGTTTTTGAAACGCTCTATAAAATAACGAATCCAGTCGGTCAGATAAAGTAATCCTAATTGTCTCAGTAAATTTGAAATCTGTCCTTTTTTCATAGTGCGATTTATTCCGAAATCAGCAATCTGATTCCATCTTCTTCCAGTGCAATCATTCTTTTTTTATAGAGAGCCCCAATAGCAGATTTGAAGTTTTTCTTGCTGATTTTAAATGTTTTGTATATTTCGTCCGGGGTGCTTTTGTCGGTTAAGGTCAAAAACCCCTTGTTCTTTTCCAGTTCTGAAATGATCTTATCGGCAAAAGTGCTGATCTTTTCATATCCTGCTTTTTGCAGACAGAGGTCAATCTTCCCATCCGTTCGGATCTTTTTAATGAATCCCTGAACCCTGTCTCCCGGATTTAGGGGTTGAAAAACCTCGTTTTTAAAGATCACGCCCAGGTGGCAGTTATCTATGATAGCATTATAACCCAGATCGGTTTCATTCACGATGATCAGGTCAACTTCCTCATCCAGATCATAATCGACAGGAATATTATCCAGGTAATGTTCTATTTTTGAAGAGGCTGCAATACGTTTACTGTTAGTATCCACATAGACATAAACCAGGTATTTCTTTCCCTGTTCCATGGGTTGGCGCTGTTCGCGAAAGGGCACAAATAAATCCTTTGGCAGGCCCCAGTTCAGAAAGGCACCTACCGGAGTTACCGAAACCACTTCGAGCAAGGCAAACTCCTCTACCATAGCCATCGGTTTCTCTGTCGTTGCAACCAGACGGTCTTCTGAATCGAGGTAGATGAACGCATCAATCATATCTTCCGGCTGTGTTCCTTCAGGAACGTAACGCTTAGGCATCAGTATCTCGCCCAAATCACCACCGTCGAGGTAAATTCCAAAATCTACCTCTTTGACCACATACATGTGATTTAATTTTCCTATTTCAGCCATAAGTCAGTTTCAGGTTTCAAGTTCAAAGTTCCATGTTTAAATCCCTGGTCTCCGGTCTTCTGTCTTCTGTCTCCGGTTTCCAGTCTTCAATCGATAATCTTCATTCTTCCCATCCCGAAGCCAATATATCAGCAATATGGATAGGTTTAATGGGCAATTTATTTTTCAGAATGTAAGCCTCAATGTTCATGATACACGACGATTCGGTCGAGATAATATATTCAGCACCTGTCTTCAGGGCATTCTCCACTTTCTGTTCGGTCATGGCCGTAGAGATCGCTGTGAATTTGGCTGAGAAAGTACCACCAAACCCACAACAGGTTTCCGTATTTTCCATTTCAACCAGTTCAAGGCCTTTTACTTTCGAAAGCAACAGACGCGGCTCTTCACGAATGCCATATTCGCGCAATGCGGTACAGGCATCGTGATAGCAAACCTTATGCGGAAACTCTGCTCCGAAATCCGTAAAATGTAAATGATTGACCAGGTAATCGGTCAATTCAAACAAGTTTCGGCTAAGTCGCTCGTAATCGGTAAATCCAGCCTGTTCATTCTTAAAAAGGTCGGGATAGTAATTTTTGATAAAACCGGTACACGAGGCCGAAGGACTGATGATCGGTCTATGGTTCGGAAAGTCACGCATGAATTTCTGAGCCAGTGTTCTGGTTTCATCCCAGTAACCGCTATTGAAAGCTGGTTGGCCACAACACGTTTGCTCCGGATTGTAGTTCACTTCAAGACCTGCTTTCCTTAACAATTTGATAGTGTTGAAGGCGGTTTCAGGATATATCTGATCGATAAAACAGGGTATAAAAAGATCGACAGTCATAGCTGTTTTTATTTGGGTTGAAGATACCAAAGACTTTCCGTAAAACAAAAAAGCTGCCCAAATGAGCAGCCTTTGCACGGGAGGAGCGACTCGAACGCCCGACACCTGGTTTTGGAGACCAGTGCTCTACCAACTGAGCTACACCCGTTTCTTTTTGCGATTGCAAATATAGTAATTAGTTTTTCACAACCTAGAAAAAAACTCCTCCTGCCTCAAAAATCTGCCATTCACAGGGCATCTTCAGGACTAAATTCCCCAGACTTTTTCATAATCAAAATGATATAGAGGAATTCCTTTAAAGAAATAACTGATTTTTCACTATTGATCAGGATAAATCCGATTGACGTATTATTCTATCGAAAACTTTTCTACCTCAGGGTCTGCTGAAAAACCGGATGCATCCAAATAGTTATTACAATTGAAGCGGAATTAAAACCTGGAATTTCAATCCAGGACCGAAACAAAGGATTATTGGTTGAATGCTTTGAATTAGCTTTCTGACGTCCTGACGTTTAAATTGTTCTTGTGACTTTAAGGACAGTTTCTTATTCCTATTTCCTGAAATTGATCGATCAGATTCCATCCTGTCCTTGTATTGATGCTAAAAACCATTGTCTGTTCAAGGTTAAAGAATTGATTGGTTCTTCCATATACCAGCCATCTAACAGGCTTTAAAATTATTTGAAACTTATTCATTAGTTATTAGAAACTTATTCGATGATTATTAGAATA
>Ga0073936_10000967_pt1 | contig 45136 bp, 63 predicted proteins | sample AliMusrvi5mmetaG_FD_87041 | JGI IMG/M metagenome (GOLD analysis project Ga0073936, IMG submission 87041) | Freshwater lake bacterial and archeal communities from Alinen Mustajarvi, Finland, to study Microbial Dark Matter (Phase II) - Alinen... | ecosystem: Environmental > Aquatic > Freshwater >...
GTTTATAGAAATTGTTCTATTTTTAGACCAATAGGGGGCTTATAAAACTTCTATATATTTATAAACAAGGGGGGATAGCTATACAGTTGTTTGACATAGACTACTACATAGACAACAACTACTACTAGTAGCTCTTCCTAAAGGAAGAGATGTTACTAATAACACTCCTCTCTCCTTAAAGGAGAGAGATAAAGAACAACATAGGTAGTAGCTAAAGCTACGTTAGTAGCTAAAGCTACTCCTATATATATATATATATATAGGGTAGCATAGCTACATAGAAGAAGTAAACACTGTAGTTCTGTACAGTGTCTTCTCTCCCTCTCCCTCTCAGCTCTCCCGTAGGGCAAACCATATGGTTCCGCAGGTGTCACATAGGTGACACTCAAAGGTGCTCGTAGCACCGTTACGCAGGGCGTCAACGCCCGAGTACGGGCTTCTGGCGCTACTGCGCTTGTAAGTGTCCCTAAAGACTGTTACAGTTCACGCAGGAAGCGTAGCGACCGAGTACGGTCTTACACATCAGTTAGGAGCAAGTCTATGATGAAGCGCGGTAGAGCAAAGAACCTTTCAGCCCACAAGAAGGCTCAGTGGAGTCATAACCAACGGTTAGAAGCTGTCAGTACCTACTTGATCTTAGGTTCTCGTACACAGACTGCTATTGCTACAGGTGTACCCTACCCAACCCTAGAGGCTTGGCAGAGGACAGATTGGTGGAAGGAATACTCTCTCAAGCTCAAGACAGAGGACATCCAACAACTCGATAGCAACCTCAAACGGATAGTTACCAAGTCTCTTAAAGCCTTGGAAGACAGGGTTGACTTTGGGGATGCTCAGTTCGATCAACGTACTGGGGCTATCGTTAGGGTACCTATCAAGGCTCATGTAGCTTTGAAGATCAGTACCGAGCTACTTACCCAAAAGAAGAAGCTCGATGATGCTCCCATCAAGGAGGAGTTGGAGAAGACCATTGATGAACGGTTACTCCGTCTATCAGCAGAGTTCGCTAAGTTTGCTTCCATGAAGCAGATTGATGTTGATGGGAACATCTTGGAACAAGCTTAAGGAGATAGCTATGATGACCGGAGAATACATCCACTGTTTGCACGACAAGCTTGTTGACTCTCTTGAGGATGGTCAACTGTTAGTTGAACACCTCAACAACATTGTTCAGCACCTATCTATAGCATTTCCTGTTTATCTTCGATCTTGTCCTAAAGTCACCACGATTGATCGACCTATTGATGAAGATGGTGGTGAGGGGTCTCCCTATATTACTTACCCACTCTACAGGGTTACTGCAAGGTACTCCATAGGCAGAGTAGAAAACTGTCCAGCAGGATTACAAACGAGTGTTGAGGCTCCCATTGATGGGGCTATGTTCGTAGCATTTGGAGGCTAGTTGAGCAAGCTCAACGCTTCGGTTTTAGAGGGGTTTGTTAACTCCGTCTTACGGAAGAACTTCGATAGGCCTGCTAGCACCCCTCAGTTTCATCGGGAGATATGGGAACTTGTTACTAGTAACAATCGTCAAGTCGCTATTGCAGCACCTCGGTATCATGCCAAGAGTACTGCCGTTACCCATGCCTATACCCTCGCATCAGTCCTCTTCAGAGAGTCTAGATATGTGCTCATTGTGTCGGATACGGTTACGCAAGCAGTTCAGTTCCTCGGGGACATTAAAAAGGAACTCTCGGAGAATGATGACCTACGTTCCCTATTCTCGGTATCTTCGTTCCCAAAGGATACGGAAGATGACCTCATTGTTGAACTCGATGATGGGTACACCTTCCGAATACAAGCAAAGGGGAGTGAACAAAAGCTCCGTGGTCTCAAGTGGGCTAACCTCCGACCAGACTTAATCATCTGTGATGATTGTGAAAACGATGAGATCGTAATGAACAAGGACAGGCGTACCAAGTTCAAGCGTTGGTTCTATGGTGCTTTGATCCCTTGTATTGCCTCTTCTGGAAAGATTAGGGTAGTGGGTACGATCCTTAACTTGGACTCTCTCTTAGAGAACTTGATGCCCTCCTCTCAATTGGGTTCCCTTCGGGGTAATGGCAAGACCCCTTTGATACGAGAAGACTTGAAGGAGTACACCAACCACAAGCTCCCTTGGAAGTCCGTTAAGTACCGTGCCCATACGGATGACTTCAAACAACTCTTATGGCCTGAGATGAAGAGTGCGGAGGAGTTCAAGCTTCAAAGGGAAGATTACGTCAGACAAGGTTTGGCTGATGTGTACTCTCAGGAAATGTTAAACATCCCCTTAGATGAGACTGACACCTACTTCAAGAAAACAGACTTCTCTGCTATGAAGAACGATGACTCCAAGAAGAATCTCAACTACTATGCCACTTGTGACTTGGCAGTATCCCAATCCCAACGGGCTGATTACTCTGCCTTTGTTGTTGGGGGTATGGACGAGAATGGGGTTCTCTACTGCAAGCATGTAATCAAGGAGAGATTGGATGCTATGGAGATTGTCGATACAATCCTGATGATTCAAAAGATTTATAAGCCCGTACTCTTTGGACTTGAACAAGGCACGATTCAAAAGGCTATAGGCCCATATCTCAATGAGGAGATGCTTAAGCGGGGTGAGTTTATCAATACCGTCTTGTTAAAACCAAGTGGTGACAAACTAACCAGAGCACGAAGTATCCAAGCTCGTATGAGAAGTGGTGCTTGTAAGTTCGATAAGGACGCTGATTGGTATCAAGGCTTTGAAGATGAGTTAATGCGTTTCCCACGGGACAAGCATGATGACCAAGTAGATGCGTGGGCATATTTAGGTTTAATGCTCGACCGGATGTGGGAAGCCCCTACTGATCGTGAAGTAGAGGAAGAAGAGTACGAAGCTTATAAACGAGATAACAACCAGATGGAAGAAGGCCGTTCCATCGTTACGGGGTACTGATATGAACTTGAAAGACACCTTCAAATTGTCAAATATTATGTACGAGGCGAATATAGCGACCCTCCTATGTAAAGAAGACTTGGCAACCATCGGTCTTCAGGTTGTCAAGGACTTTGACAACGACCTTCTCTCCCGTAGCTCTTGGGAGAAACGTACCGAACAATCCTTGAAGCTCGCTCTTCAAGTTGCAGAGACTAAGAACTTCCCTTGGCCCAATGCTTCAAATATCAAATTCCCTCTCATCACCATTGCTGCTCTTCAGTACCATGCTCGTAGCTATCCTGTCCTCATTGATTCTGACCTTCCTGTAAAGTGTCGTACTGTTGGGGAAGATAAGGATGGTACCTGCAAGCTCAGGTCAGAGCGTGTTGAGAACCACATGAGCTACCAACTCCTAGAGGAAGACGAGGATTGGGAAAGCGAGATGGACAAGGTTCTTATCACCCAACCTATTGTTGGTTGTGCGTTTAAGAAGACCTACTACGATCCCATCAAGAAGCACAACATCTCCGAGAACGTTCTGGCTAAGGACTTGGTGGTCAACTACTGGACTAAATCCTTAGAGACTGCCTCTCGTGTTACCCATGTCCTTCAGATGACTCGCAACGAGATTTATGAACGTGTAGTCCGTGGGTTGTGGTGTGAGGTCTCTTCTGCTGGTCAACAACAAGACGCCTCCATCTTGGGTACTAGTGGCCTCCAGAATGCTCAAGACAAGGCTCAAGGGCTTACACCCCCAGAACCAAATGACAAGTCAACTCCAATTGAAATCCTAGAGCATCACTGCCACATTGACTTTGATGATGATGGCTACGCTGAACCTTACATCGTCTATGTCCGTAGGGACAACAAACAAGTAGCTCGTATCGTTGCTCGATACATCGAGGATGATATTGACCGTAACGACAAGGATGTAGTCCTCTCAATCAAGGCAGAGCAGTACTTCACCAAGTATCCGTTTGTTCCTTCTCCTGATGGAGGCTTCTATGATCTTGGCTTTGGTGTTCTTCTTGGCCCTCTTAATGAGTCTATCAACACGATTATTAATCAACTGGTCGATGCCGGTACTATGGCAAATACTGCTGGTGGGTTTCTTAGTCGTGGTATTAAGTTGCGAGGCGGTAACTATTCTTTCAATCCTATGGAATGGAAGCATGTTGACACCACTGGAGACGACTTGCGTAAAGGTATCGTCCCCCTGCCCGTTCGTGAACCCTCTCAGGTGTTGTTCACACTCTTGAATCTTCTTATCAACTACGGTGAACGTGTTGGTGGCTCTGTGGACATCCTTACAGGTCAAAACCCCGGACAGAATACTCCTGCTGAGACTACCCGCACTATGGCAGAACAAGGCATGAAGATATTTAACGGTATCTTCAAGCGTACCTACCGCAGTCTCAAGCAGGAGTTCCGTAAGCTCTACCGCCTTAACCAAATCTTTATTGATGAGAATACCAAGTACATCTCTAACGCTCAGAGCGAAGGTTTGGTCTTGGTTAGCGACTACGAAGGCCCAGTGACCGATGTTATGCCTACTGCTGATCCATCTATCACCTCTGATGCCCAACGTGCTCGTCAAGCTATGGCTATTGCTGAACGAGTAGCAGCTACACCGGGCTTGTACAACCGTTACGAGGCTGAGAAGATATTCCTTAAGGCTATGAAGTTCCCTGACATTGATCGGGTACTCCCTGATCCTAAAGGCCCGAATGCCGTACCACCGCCCATCAACCCCAAGTTGCAGATCGAACAACTCAAGGCTGAGACCAAGAAGGCTGAGAACGAGTTGATGATGAAGATGGGTCTCCTCAAGCTTATGAAGGAAGCAGAACTCAACCAAGCCAAGATTGCCAAGCTAGAAGCAGAAGCAGAGGCTATCAAGATCGGTGTTGCTACCGAAGGTGAGAAGATGCGTATCCAACAAATCAATACCGAGATTGCTCTTAAACGAGAGCACCGTGAAGGTATCCTCAGTTCTATCGAAACGATGAACAAGGTGTACGAAACCATGATGGCTGGTCAGCAGGCCCAACCGTCAGGGCAAGCAGGAGGTGCTGCACAGCAGCAGCAACCACCTATGATGTAAACGTAAGCTAGGAGTAAGAATGGTTGCAACAGAGGAAGCATTTGAAGAATGGAAGCACCATCCGGTTACACAGAAGCTAATGAAGATGCTTCTTGCAGACCGAGATGCTATGAAGGAGGGGTTGATTAACAACGCCTTCAACGATGAGTCTGAGGTCAAAGGTCGTTGTCGAGCAATCGCAATCATCCTTACCCTTGAGTATTCAGACTTGTTTGAGCTTAACTAGAGAGAGGTATTTATGAACAATGAGTCGGGTATCAACCCTGTTGGGTGGCGTGTCTTGGTTAAACCAAAAGAGGTTATGGAGAAGTCTTCTGGTGGGATTATTCTCGCTACAGAGAAGACTAAGGAGCGAGAACAGATGTCAAACACAACTGGTATCGTCATCTCTATGGGAGACCAATGCTATGCAGATGAACCTTCGCCGTGGTGCAAGGTTGGAGATAAGGTTATCTTTGCCAAGTATGCAGGTTTGCTTTATAAAGGCAGAGATGGAGAACAGTACCGAATGGTCAACGACCATGACGTAACGGGGACACTAGATGCAGACGTAGACCTTGTAGACCCAAACCTTGCCTAGTATGAAAACCACTGAAGCCCGTAATCTGTACATCAAGGCTTGGAAAGAGCAGAACAAAGCTCGTAGTCTTGAGATAAGCCGGGAATGGAAGCAGAGGAATAAAGAGCATTGTCAGGAGTATTTTAAAAAATGGGCTTCTGCTAATCCAGAAAAACATTTAGCGTCTCATGCCACTGCTACTGAAAACTATAGAAAAAAGAATCCTGCTTATTATGCAGCTTACACAAGGACTAGAAAAGCCAATAAACTAAGTGCAACCCCACAATGGGCTAACTTAGATGCCATTAAAGTTGAGTACGATCTTGCTGCTTGGTGTACTAACGTTATGGGTGTCCCCTACCATGTAGATCACATTGTTCCACTAAAAGGTAGAAATGTTTGTGGACTCCATGTTGAAAATAACTTACAAGTTATCCCAGCAAAAGTTAACCAAAGCAAGAACAACAAGTTCAAAGACATGTTGTTTATTTGACATACTGTAAATTTAAGGAGTAAGATATGAGCGAAGTGCAAGAGGAAGTTACTAGTAACACCGGAGCGTCTACAGAAGTCCTCAATGAGGCTAAGTCGCAAGGGTGGGTAGAGAAAGAACATTACCGGGGCAACCCCAATGATTGGGTTGATGCTGATAAGTTCGTAGAACGTGGTCGTCAGATTCTCCCGATCCTTCGGAAGAATAATGAGAACCTAGTTCGTGATCTTAGCCATACTAAGGAACAACTGAAAGAGTTCCGTGAGGCTGCTGAAGAGTTTAAGAAGTTTCAACGAGAATCCTACGAACGAAAGGCACAGGACTATGAAAAACGTATTACTGAGATTAAAGAAAGCCGTGCTCAAGCTATTAGCGATGGTGACGGTCAGAAAGTAAATGCTCTTGATGACGCATTAGATGAAGCGAAAGAGAACTTTAAGGAAGCGAAGCAAGCTGTTAAGGATGTAGTCTCCTCTAAGGTAGGGGACGAAGCCCCAGCACCGTCAAGCATTGATCCCACCCTTCAGGTGTGGCTCGATAAGAATACTTGGTTTGGTGTTGATCGTCGTATGACTAGCATTGTTAACGGCATTGGTGAAAGCCTTCGGTTAGAGTTTCCGGGTCTGAAAGGACAACCGTTTCTTGAGAAGTTAGATGAGGTGTTAGCAGAGGAGTTTCCAACTAAGTTTAGTAATGGGAAGACTACGATGAAAAAGAGTGCAGGCAGTCCTGTTGAGTCAGGCTCAGGTCGGCAAGGTCGTGGTGGGGGTAGCAGTCAGTCTTATGACAATTTACCCGCTGACGCCAAAGCTGCTTGTGATAAGTTTACTAAACAAAAACTTATGACTCGTGAGGAATACGTTGCCTCGTACGATTGGTCTTAACAGTTAACTTTGAAAGGAATACACCATGCCACGCGCCCTTACCTTTGATGAGAAACGTGAACGCAACATTGCGAAACAAGAACAACGAGAAGCACCACCACCTGCTGTAGATGGTGCTACTCGCAAACGCCGAAGTGCTTTTAATGGCACCGAAGCGAAGTTAAGTGTGATGGAGACCATTCCCGGTTATCATCTCCACATCTTTACCGATGCTGGTAGCCGGGTTAAACAAGCTCAAGACAGTGGTTATGAGTTTGTCACCCCTACGGAAGTTGGTGGTGTAAGTGAGAACGTAGTTAGTCGTAATGGAGACCTCGGAGATAGAATCCGGTACCTCGTTAACCCTCATGCTGAAGGCACGGAGCAGTATGGATACCTGATGAAGATTCGGCAAGAATGGTACGAGGAAGATCAAGCCGAGATTCAAGCGAAGAACAATCGTATTGATGCTGCAATCCGTAAGGGCAAAGTAACGGGTGAGAACTCTAACTTCTATGTTCCTACAGGCGGCATTAAGCTCACTTAATTGAATAGGAGTTTTTACAATGGCAAATTCCAACAAGATTAACGGGTTCTCTCCCGTTGGATATCTTAGTGGCGCAGCCTACACTGGTGCTGCACGCACCTACGCAATCCCCGTTGCTGACACTACTGCCTCGTATGCAGTCGGTGATATTGTGATGATCGCTGGTGGCTCTGATGCCAACGGTGTTCCTTACGCTATCAAAATCCCGGCTGCTAATGCTGCGAACTTTGTCCCCGTGGGTGTTGTTGTAGGCGTGTCTGTCGCTGATGCAGGTGTGTCCCTCCAAGCTGCTAACCTTGACCTCACTACGACTTACATCGTTGCTGGTACTCGGTCTGCTGTTCGTTACATCCGTGTCGCAGATGATCCCAATCTTCTGTGGGCAGCTAGTATCGGTGTTACTGGTACTAACTCTACCTTGGCTAAACTTGGCAACTATAACGCAAGTCTTGGCTCTGTGTACTCTGGTGCAGATCAGACTTATGCTATTGACCAGAATGCTACGGTCACTACGCTGCTGTCGCCCAATGCTCCGTACTCCAATGTAGTCCTCACTGGTATTGCGACTACGGCTACTCTGCCTGTTCGTCTTATGGGTCTGTATCAGACTCCTGACAATGGCATTGGTGCCTATGCTCGTGTTCTCTGCCGTTTCCAATGGCACGAATACGGATGGTCGGTTGCTGGTACTGGTCGTACTGGCTCTTAAAAGGAGAAATAGATTATGGCAGGCATTATTACGACAAGCACCCACCCGAAGGCTCTTTGGCCCGGTATCAAGGCATGGTGGGGTCAGACCTACAACGAGCATCCTGAAGAGTACTCTGACCTCTTCGATAAGGATACCTCGACTCAGAACTATGAGGAAGATGTGCAACTCACTGGCTTTGGGCTTGTCCCGATCAAGGGTGAGGGCGCAGGTGTCCTATTCGATTCTGAAATCCAAGGTTTCGTAACTCGTTATACGCACGTTGCGTATGCTTCAGGCTACATCGTTACCAAGGAAGAAATGGATGACAATCTCTATGAGACTGTCTCCAAGAAACGTGCTGCTGCTCTTGCTATGTCTTTCCGTCAAACGAAAGAGAACATTGGCGCTAACGTCTACAACCGTGCATTCAACTCTACCTACAAGGGTGGTGATGGCGTCGAACTCTGTTCGGTGTCACACACCAATACCACTGGTGGTACTTGGGCTAACAAGCCTACGGTTGATGTCGATCTGTCCGAAGCTGCTTTGGAAGACGCAGTGATTGCGATCATGGGCTTGCAGAATGACCGTGGCTTGCTGGTAGCTATTCAACCGAATAGTCTCCACATTGCTCGTCAAGAACTGTTCAATGCTCAACGCATCTTGCACTCTAGCTATCAAACAGGTAATGCCAACAATGACATCAACGTCATCAAGTCTGGCAACTACCTGCCGGGTGGCTTCAAAGTTAACCACTACTTCTCGGCACCCCATGCTTGGTTCATTCGGAACACAATTCCGGGTGGCACTGGTATGAAGTACTATGAGCGTCATGCGGTGACTTTCGATCAGGACAATGACTTCGATACCATGAATGCGAAAGCAAAGGGTTACGAGCGTTATTCGTTCGGTTGGAGTGATCCTCGGGCGGTGTACGGGTCGAATGGCCCTTAATCGTAAATAACACTTAGTGTTATTAGTAACAACCCTCTCCCCTCAAAAGGAGGGGGTTTCTTTTATTTAAGGAGTCTCACATGAATCAAGCAACCAAAAAGCCTGTCAAGCCTTCTAGGGGTAGTGGCGGTGGTAAGAAACGCAAATGCTAACTAAGGAGAGCAACATGAGCTACGAACGTGAAAAAGAAAAAGGTAAGCGTCCTCCCGTAACTGTTCCCAAGAAGAACAAGTAGTAGTAGAATGCAACCACCCCGATGACGCTCTCTCACCTACAACAGGGAGCGTTGTTTTTAGCAACGTCATAGGAGTTCATTAAATGTCTTATACCCCCACTCGTCTAGGCAATGGTGTTACCACTGCTCCCAAAGGTTACACACTAGGTCGTTATCGTGTACCCGTACCGACTGACTCGTACCTAGACTTCCACGACTTCAATCAATATGCTTCTGCTGATTGGACCGTAACTAATACTTCTTCTCACGCTACGGTAGGTCTTGTAGCTGGCGCTGGTGGTCTCATGTCTATTGCTGGTGGTGCTTCTAGCGTCACTAGTGACATTGGTGCAATCCTTGGGGCACCTTTGGACATCAACGTTCCTGCTAATACAGCAGGAGCTACTATTCCTCCGACTGCTCAAGTTTGGTTTTATTGTGGTTTCAAAGCAACTACCGCAGCCGACGATCAACTTCAGATTGGTGTTACTAGTGCTAATACCGCACTGACTCCTACAGATGGTATCTACTTCAATAAGGCTGCTGGTTCTACAGCAGTCACTTGTGTTGTTCGTAAGGGCAGTGCTTCTCTGGCTGCTACTGCTTACTCTACTGGTACTACTACTGTAGCCACTCTTGTCGATGCTACCTTCCTTAAACTAGGTTGGCACTACGATGGTAGTGGTTATGTCAATGTGTTTGTTAATGATGCCATGATTTGTCGCATTGATGTTGGTGGTTCTACTGGTACTGTTGTAGCTACCTTCCCACAAGCTACTGCCCTAGCTGCTGGCTTTGGTATCAAAGCTGCTGCTACTGCACCTACTACTGGTGACATCATTGTTGACTTTATGCTGGCTGCTCAAGATCGTTCTTACTAAGCATACACACAACACTATGCACACTAAGCTAGTACACGAAGCTACTGAAGATAGCATCACTATCTCCATCGTTAGCGATGGTGGTAAGAATACTGTCTTTTTGGTATCCGGTACTATTAATCATGAAGATGACTCCATCTTTGACATCATTGATGTCTCACGACTATCTAAGCAACCCACAAGCATTCGTCTAGACTCAGTTGTATTTATGGTTGAGTCTGGATTGAAAGTCTTGATGAACTACCGCAATCAACCTTATACCCTCCCCTTGGAAGGTCGTAGCAAGGTTGATTTGGGGTGGGTAGGTGGATTGGTAGGCCATGAGATTGATATGGTGTTCAAAGGGGTTGGAAGCTTCTTCATTGTTCTGGATGTAAGCAAGATGGGTGTTTAGCACCTAGAGGGGTATGACATGAGCGATGTATTTATTAAGAGTGGTGAGCAACCTCGCTACTTTAGGTTTGGTACTGTTAACTACACTACCACTGCGGTTCCAACAAACTCTGTTCCCTTGTTTAAGGAGAGTCCATATTCTTCCTTTCAAGCTATTGCAACAGCAGCTAGTGGTGCTGTATCTGGTACAGTCTTGATCCAAGTTTCTATTGAAGAAGATACCTTTAATGGTGTGAAGAGCAACTGGATCACAATGGGAACCATTACCCTTTCTGGCACCACAACAGCTACGGATGGTTTTACAACTATCTGCCCTTGGAGGTATGTACGAGCTAGCGTCACTGCCATTAGTGGCACTGCTGCCACCATCGAAGTTATCATGGGTGTGTAATCATGGCTATCACTACTGAGAACAAGTATGGAGCCTATGAAGAACCTAGACCCCCTACTATCACACAGTACGGAGTAGCCACTGATTTGTATGGGGTTATTTCTGACCCCTTTATTGCCCCGTTGTTGTTACTAGAAACAGGCGATTTATTGCTGCAAGAAAATAGTAGCACTATTCTGTTGTAACTTGGAAAGCTATTTATGACCTCAACCGTATTCACCTCTGGTACAGTCATCACAAGCCCTTGGTTGAATGATGTCAACACTGCTATTTACAACAATCTTCCTGATACAGGAGTTATTTGGAAATCAGGTCTAGGTTCTCCAGAAGGAGTTATTGCTGCTGCTGTTGGTAGTTTATACACAAACATTTCTGGTGGAACAAGCACAACCCTGTATGTCAAAACGTCCAATGGAGCAGCGAATACTGGCTGGACAGCTAAATAAGGAACCATTATGGATAAAAAGATTTCTCAACTGACCTCTGCAACCCTCCCTCTCGCGGGTACGGAAGTCCTCCCGATGGTGCAGGGTGGTGCTACCGTCAAGGCTCTGCAAGCAGACCTGTTCCAGTGGCCTACAGGCCGTGTGACTTACGTTCCTATTGGCGGGAATATCCAAGCTGCTGTGACCGCTGCTACAGCCGGTGATACCCTGATCCTTGGTGCGGGAAGCTACCCGATCACCGCAACGATCACGGTTGATAAGGCCATTCTGATTAAGGGTCAGGGACTCTCTGCGACAAAGGTTACAACGGCAACACCCAATCTTGCGGTATTTACGTTGACAGCATCCACTGCGCGAGTAACTGATCTGTATATCGGGAATACTGGTACAGGTACTAGCTACGCTATCTATGCAGGGGATGGTCTGACACAGCTTCAGATCAGTAACGTGATTGCTGTACTTGGTGGTAACGGTTTGAAGTACGGTGTTTGGAGCCAATCTTCAGTAACAGTCTCCAACAGCGAGATGTACATTACCTCGGCAGATCAGAACTCCAACGGTGTTGTGATTTACAACGATAACGCAGCTACCGTAAACATCTCTGCAAATGTCCAGAATGTCCGTGTATTGGCTACAGGTGCTACTTTGAATAATCGGGGTGTTGTCTTTAACAACAACAATACTGCCAAAACTATTACAGGTAATGTTACCAACTGCAATCTGACTGCATACGCCAGTTCTGGTGCTACAGACATTGCGCTCTATGTTCAATCGACTACTACATTCAACTCGACTGTCAATGCTTACGACAGCGTGTTCAGTGGTGCTGATTCTGATGTGATGGTTACGGGCACGAATAGCTGTACGCTGTTTAACTGCACCTTGGTCAATGGTACGACTACGGGAACTATTGCTTACGGTGGTACGCAGGTAGGCGCTAAAGGCAAACTGAGCAGCACCCTGACAATGGGTGATAACGTGGTTCAAGGAACTGCGGCTAAGGGGTTTAACTTCACCGCCAACACCCCCGCAGCAGGGTCTTCAAGCCAGTTACTTAACTGGTATGAGGAGGGTACTTGGACCCCTACTTACACAGGATGGTCTGTTAATCCTGCTACTGCTGCCGCCACATATACCCGCATTGGAAGGCAAGTTACTTTAAACATGATTTGCCAAGGAGGGACTTCTACGGGTTCTGGAGTAAGTATTGGGGGCATTCCTTTTAACTCAAGTGCGCTTGGTGCTGGCACGGGCAGAGGACATGACATTGCGAATTCTTCTGTTGGTTTTAATTGTTTAGTGTGGAATAGTGCTAGTATTATTCAATCAATATCGTTAGCTACCTTTGGCACTGATTATTGGTCGTTTATAGCAACGTATTTTGTTTAAGGAGTAAAAATGTCTTTGACCAAAGTTTCTTATTCAATGATCTATCAAGGGCATTTTAATGTCCGTGATTATGGCGCTACTGGTAATGGCACAACTGATGATACGGAAGCAATTAAAGCAGCAATTAAAGCTGCTGAGTTAATAACGGGATCGACTTACATTACAGCCACACATCCAGCAACTCTTTACGTTCCTGCGGGTGTTTATAAGATTACTGATACTATCAATATTCTTGGTAATATCCAGTTCATTGGAGACGGTAATACTGCAACTATATTTAATATGGTTTCTGCAACACCTATCCAAGCATTCTTGATTGGCCCTTCTGCCGATAATCAGTACATGTGGGGGTCACGATTCCAAGGATTCCGCATTAACTGTAGTGGTGGCGCTGGTGTCTGTGATGGATTTAAGACTCGCACTGGCGCAGTGAATTCTGTAATCACTCAAACTATTTTTGATGACATTCTTGTATGGCAGACGCATGTAGGTTTTGAAATGACCGGCGTGATGTACATGAATGATTGGCGCAACTGTAAGGTAGTTAATACCACCGCTTACGGTTTTATTTCTGTAGATGCCAAAGAAAACATATACAACACTTTTACAAATCTTGAAGTAACTCAAGTATTAGATAATGCGTGGGCTTACTACATGACTTCCACAGGTGCTTCCCAGTACACAAACATTACCTCTGATGGGTGCTGTTATTTTGGGGGCGCATACACTGGCATTAGTGGTTTGTCGATAGAAGGAATTTCGGCTACTACACCAGCATCTACCACTTGCATCACATTTAATCAGATTAGTTCAGCTAAAGACATTGCAATTATCAACGTTCCAACGGCTAAATGTAGCTTGGGGATTAACGTAATTGGCGCTCATGTGAATATTGGGCCAGTGCGCTTCCCTGATGCTGGCGTTGCAAATCAACCAGTATCGCCCATTAACTTTAGCGCAACTGCCACTGGAATTTTGTCGTCTGTAACAATGTCGAATTGTGTGAACAAAGTACAAGCGGGGATTAGTGGTTTAGGAAATGTAACCGCTATTGGCTGTTCGGACATTACAGACTTTGGTGCAGACTTTACACAAAGCACTTGGACTCCAGCCTACGCTACTTGGACAACACCCCCAACAACCGTAACGGCTAGGTACGTCAAAACTGGCAATATGGTCACGCTAAACCTATATGGGCAAGGTGGGGTTTGTAATGCTGGTTCAACCATTACTGGCTTACCTTTTGCGAATAGCGGAACAAGTGGTGGCGTAGGAACTGCTGTGGATTTAAACGATAGTACAAATGGGTTTACTACTGGAGTGCCTGTAGGGGCTAGCTCTCTTGTACGTATTCCAGCAACCAACTTTGGCACTGATTATTGGTCTTTAATGGTCACTTACTTCACGGCATAACATGATCCTCTACCTCCTAATCCTCCAACGCCTCAAAGGAACCAAAGTGAAATATCTTCTTATTCCCCTTGCGTGTATGTCTCTAAGTGGTTGCGTAACGCTACTCGGTGGTGGCAGTTGGGTAGCTGCACACACTGTAGAGATTGGACAAGTTGCTCTTGTAGCGGGTGCTGTTGCTGCAACTGAGAGCATGGTGAGCAATGGCGTGGTGTTGAAGGATCAGCTTGTTCCTGATGCTGTGAAATAGGAGTAGATAATGGCTAATGAGGATGATAACTTGCAAGTGTTCCCTGCTAACGTCTTCAAGCCAGATCAAGAACGCCGAGCAAATGACTCTATCGCAGTGCTACTCATGCAACAAATCCATCAAAAAGTTGAGGACATGGATAAGAAGCTGACGCAGCACATTACCGATGAAACGCTGGTGCTTGCAGAGGAGATAGCCAAGCTGATGTGCAGTGCCTTTCCCGGTAGTGACCCACAGGGGCACCGGCGGATGCATGAAGAGGGCATTCAGGCCGCTGCAGATCGTGCAGCCTTCTGGAAGGCAATGCGGATTGAGATTGGTAAATGGGGGATTATTGGATTGCTAGGATGGTTATTATATGCCGCCTGGATTTCATTTCTCAAAGGACCAAAATGAATGTTATTAGGAACACTAGTGGAAAGAACACACGATGACTACCACCTACTTTATTGATGGCTCTACTCCCATCGTAGCCACTTGGCTAAACGATGTTAACAACTACGTCTATGGTAAGACTCCCGTAAGTCGTAACCGTGGCTCCGTTACGGCTACTGCTGGTCAGACTATCTTCACTGTCCCCTTTACCTTTGTAAAGGGAGCTTTAGACTTGGGGGTATATATCAATGGTGTCTTTCAAGTGTTGAGTACTAGCTACACAGAGAACGCTAACAACACCATTACCTTCTCTGAGGCTGTTCCCGTTACTGCGGTTGTTGAGTTCGTAGGACAGTAATGAGCTACAAGTCTAGCTATGATCCGGGCCAATGGAAAGTTGTATGTGACGTCTGTGGTCGTGAGTTCAAAGCTAACCAACTGCGTCAGCGTTGGGATGGTCTCATGGTCTGTCAGGGGGATTACGAGCCTCGTCAGCCCCAAGACTTCGTAAGAGGTGTTGCTGACAAGATGGCTCCCCCTTGGGCTAGACCAGAGTCTAGCGATGTCTTTGCTTTCGTATGTACTCCTATCACCATGCAAGGCATAGCAGACTATGGTGTAGCAGACTGTGCCCAAGCAGATGTGGATAGAGGCAATAGACCTGTGTGTACCTTGGAAGGCAGCTCTTGTATCTCTGGGTTTGCTATCTCTGGTTGCTCTGTTGCAGGTCAACCCTTTCCGGGTATGCTAGTAACCTTGTATCCAGACAGCTAATAAAGGATTGAATATGTCTAGCACCTATACCGTAACAAGAGACACAAGCTATGTATATGAGCACACACGCCCTGATACAGGCGCTATCTTTTATGTTGGAAAAGGTGTTGGTAAAAGAGCTTTTAGTAGACACCAAAGAAATAGACACTGGCACTTTATTGTAAGTAAAGCTGGTGGTTACACAGTCAACTTTCTTAAGGAACACTTAGATGAAGAGTCAGCATTGCTCTGTGAGGTTGAAAGAATATCCCAACTTCGTTCTCTTGGAATTATCTTGTGCAACTATACCTCTGGTGGTGAGGGAACATCAGGGTATAAACACACAAAAGAGTCTCTAGACAAAATATCTGCTGCTAGTAAGATGTCCATGCTGGGTAGAAAGAAGGCACCAGAATCTATCTCAAAAATGGCTTCCACTAAGCGTGGTAAAAAACATTCTGATGAGCACAACTTCAACATCTCACTTGGAAACATGGGCAGAGTAATCTCACAAGAGACCATTAAAAAGCGGAGACTAAAGACAGTTGGGAGAAAGAACTCTCAAGAAGCTTGTAAAAATATCTCTGATGGCAAGAGACGAGCTAACGAACTAAAACGAAATGGCGGTGTTGTATGAGTAGCGTTTTTTCTGTCACAAGAGATCAGATTATCTCTTCTGCTCTTCGTAAGATTGGTGTCCTTGAAATTGGGGATGTCCCTGATGCGGATACCATAAGCAATGCTTCGATGTGTCTCAATCTCTTTATCAAGCAGATGAGTACCGAAGGATTGAAGCTCTGGAAGAACTCTGAGGTAATCATCCCCCTCACTGCTAATCAGACAACCTACACCCTCGGCGGTAGCACTAGCGCCCTTATGTACGATAGCCTAGACCCTACCATTGCTATCACTGATAAGCCCTTAAAAGTGATACAGGGCTTCTATAGGAACAACCAGAGTACTCCACCCGTTGACATCCCCGTTCTCCTTCTGTCTAAGCAGGAGTACAACGTCTTGGGTTCCAAGTACTCTACTGGTACTGCTAATAGCATCTTCTATGATGCTAAGAAGCTTAATGGCATCTTGTATGTGTACCTAACACCTGACCTGAACTCACAGACGAATATGGAGATTCATATCGTATGTCAGATGCCTCTTGATGATGTCAATGCCTCTTCTGATGTACCTGACTTCCCTAATGAATGGATGAACTGTTTGGTATGGAACCTAGCAGATCAGTTAGCTCTTGAGTACGGTGTACCCATGAACCATCGTCAAGAGATTGGTACTAGGGCTATGCTCTATAAGACCCAACTGTCTGATTGGGATGTAGATGCTTACAGCACATTCTTCACTCCAGATTTCAGGTCAACTGGCAACACTGCCTATGGACGGTAAGCATGGCAACAGAGCGTATCCCACTAACCCAGCCCATTGAATCTCGTGTTGGTAACTTCCTTAAGGACTCTAGGAGTGTTAACTGTGTCTTTGAATCTAGAGACCAGAAACGAGAGTTCCTTAAGCGTCCGGGGTTAGTTACTGCCAAGCAGGTAGTCTCTATCACTCCTCCTGCGGAGACTCCTAGCCAAGGCTTAGTTGAGTTCAATAGCGACCTCTACAGTGTTATTAATAACACGCTCTATAAGACTGTAGCCACTGCACCCTATACAACAACCACTGTTGGTAGTACGTCCGTCTCTACGAGTCAGAGCTACTTCGTTAAGACCTTCTTGGGTGCGTACCTGTTCATGCACAATAAGCTCAATGGTTACTTACTATCCAAGGCAGGAGTCTTTGGTGCTATTACAAACGATAAGGTTATCAGTGTCAGCATTGACAACGAAGGTCTTGGTTACAGTTCTGGGATCACTCTTACGTTTACTCCTAGTGGGACTACTGCTAATCCGACTGTTGATTCTGCTGGTCACATTACTGCTGTTACCCTAACTGCCCAACCTACTGGTCAAGCTGTCATTCCTACAGTGGCAATTAATGTTCCTACAGCGGCTACCCCTACGGGTACGGGAACTAAAGCGTTCTTTGACATCGTGGTCTCCTCTGCAACAGGCATCTACACGGGTATGTACGTTACGGGTACTGGCATAGCTCCTAATGCCAAGGTAACTAACATCAGTGGGACTACCATCACGGTAAGCATTGCTCACACTGATGCTGTCTCTGGAACTATTACCTTTACGGACATGGGTTCTAACGGAGCCTTGACTGCTAACCTCTGTTCATTCCCTACTGGCCCCTATGTTTCTGGTACCGTGTTCTTAGATAACTATGTCTTCATAGGAACAGTTTCTACTGCAATGTCTACAGACTTGCCCCCAGTTCCAGTTGGCAATCGTATATACAACTCTGCTTTAGGTGATCCTACCTCTTGGGGTGCATTGGACTACTTGAGCTTTGAGCAAACTACTGACACGCTTGTGGGGATTGTTAAACACCTTAACTACCTCGTAGCCTTTGGACAGACTAGTACCCAGTTCTATTACGACAATGCTAATCCTGTTGGGTCTCCCTTATCCGTATCCCAATCCTATACGAGTGAAGTTGGGTGTGCTAGTGGGGATAGCATCGTATCAACAGACAATACTGTCTTGTGGGTAGGGACTAGTAAGACCTACGGTAGAGCCGTGTATCTCATGGATGGTGTTAGTCCTGTTAAGGTCTCTACAGACAACATTGATAAGCACTTGGAAGCTGATGGTTTGGGTAAGGTGTCTGCATACTGTTACAAGTTTGGTGGTCATACCTTGTATATCCTCACCTTGCACAATGCCAATGAGACCCTAGTCTTCGACACCAATGAAAAGATGTGGTACCAATGGACGCAGTACTCCATGATGTCTAGTGACCAGAGTAACCCCGGTGTTTGGATGGAGTCTTACTTCCGTCCTACCTTCTATTCTGAAGCTCTTGGGGTTCCCTTTGTCTTGGATGATGACACTGCAACCATTTATTACTTTGATACCAATACCTATCAAGATGCGAATCAACCTATCTACTGTCGTACAGTGACGGATGTCATTGATAACGGATCGACTAAGCGTAAGTTCTATGGTAGACTTGAAATCATTGGGGACAAGGTAGCTGGTACTCTTCAAGTACGACATACAGGTGATGACTACAACACTTGGTCAAGCTACAGGTCTATTGACCTCAATGCTTCCCGAGCACAGATTTACCTAAGCGGTGCAGATCGTCGTAGAGCTTGGGAGTTCCTTTGTACTAGCAACGTACCCCTTCGTCTTGATGGTGCTGAAATTGATTTCAGGATCGGAGAGATGGATCAGGAATAGAGTACTGGTGGTGGAAGGTACCGTAAATGAATGCTGCTACTTTGGAAGCTGTCTCTCAAAAGGTTGCTGCCCTATTCTCTAATCCTTCTCTTGAGAAGATAGATGAGTACGAGCAACTTATGGGACAGATGCCACAAGTTGATTTGCAGACTACCCACTCTATATCTGGTGGAGTCTACTCTAGGACTATTTTTATACCTGCTGGTGTGTCTCTAGTGGGCGCTACACATAGCAAGGATCACATCAATGTAATGTGTGGTGACATTACTGTTACTACAGATGACGGGATGAAGAGACTTACTGGGTACAACGTATTTGCTACTAAGGCAGGTATGCGTAGAGTAGGTTATGCACACACAGATACCTATTGGACTTCTGTAATACACACTACAGAGACAGAGATTAGCAAGATTGAAGGTGACATTACCCCCGATAGCCATAAGTTACAGACTAGGAATCTTAGGGTAGCGTCTACGCCTATTAACGCATTGGAAGGGGTTTGATATGTCTCTAGCAACAACAGCAATGGTTGTGGGCATCGCAGGTGGTGTCAACTCCCTTACTGGGGGTGGGATTACTAGTGCATTGGGTATGGGGCCAAAGAGTGCTACTGGTGCTCAAGCACAACAAGCTGCTGACCCATTCTCCCCTTACCGAGATAACCTAGCGCAGATGTACTCTGGTGCTTTGCAGCCGGGACAGTCTGCTGACATCCAGAAGATGCCGGGATACTCTCAGTATAAGACAGGTGTCTTAGACCCCGCTATGGAGGCTTCCAAGCGCTCTGCTGCTGGGTCTGGTATGTTGTATTCGGGTAATGAACAACAAGCTCTTCAGAAGACAGGTCAACAGGGCTACTACGGCTTTATGACTGACTATATGAACCGACTAGCTCAAGGTTCTGGTGCTGTTAACAACCCTGCTTCCGCTGCTGGGTTGGGGTTGGGACAGGCTGCTTCTAACCAACAGGGTGTTATGCAAGGTCTAGGTGGTATCGCTACTGGCTTGAGTGGTTTGTCTGGACAGTTTGGTGGCAGTGCTGGTGCTACCTATGGTACTGGTGGAGAGTCTACTGTTCCGGGTGTTGTACCGGGTGGGTACAACTACGGTGGGGAGACTTATAACAACCCCAGTCAGTACATTGCACCCCCTGGCCCATAAGGAATAAAACTATATGGCATACCTAATGACAGACATGGCTGCTGGTGGACAAGCAGCATTGCAACTACAGCAAAGCATGGCTGCTGCCCCCAATGTGCAGCAAGCTGAAGCTAACAAGATGCAGGAGCAACAGCTTAAGCTCCAGCAAGAAGAAGCTACTGTTGAGAAGACTAAGCTTGCCAACATCCTTACCAAGAGTAACTTTGAACATAGTGAAGATGCTATGAAGAAGATACAGACTTTGGTAGGTACGGATGATTATAAGAAAGCTTCTGATGCTGAGAAGACTCGTCAAATCTCTAGACTTCAGGGGGAAGTTGGTCAACCTGAAGCAGCAGAGTCCTCCATGAGGACAGCAGATGCTTTGGAGTTGTCTACTTTGAACAAGTCCATTAAGCAGGCTGATGCCAATGCTCGTCAGATTCAGAATGCTGTTAGTGTTATTGACCAGATGCCTGATGAGAGTGCAAAAGAATCTATTGAAAGACTTCCTGAAGCCTCTAAAAAGGCTCTCATAGATGCTATTGGTAAAGAAAACTATGACAAGATGAATGGCAAGCAGATCAAAGCTGCTGCTAACGAACTCATGTTTAGTGCCTCTGGCAAGCTAGGAGAGATGAAGGTTCAGGCTCAAATAAAGGTTGCAGAAGCTAGAGAGAAGGCTTTGACTGCACATTGGCAAGCTCAAACTCTTGCTGCGATAGCCAAGAGGGATAAAGGATCAGACACTACAAAGTCAGAGGCAGCAGCTTGGAAGGACTATAAGGCTGCGTCTTCTAGATTGGACCGTAACTTTGAAAGAGAGACTGCGTCAATAGACAAAAAGCTTGAGGCTGCTGAAACTGCGGCTAGGAAGAGTGCTCGTTGGTATCAAAGCGAAGCAAAGGACAGGGAGACTCCTGAAGCTAAAGCTCTTGAGAAGATTGTAAAAGAGAAAATAGACTCTCAAAAGAAGTACATGGGCCAGCTACGGATCATGGCTAAACGCTCTGGTGATGAGGATGAGATTGATCGTGTAGAAGCTTTGTGGAATGAGAAGTTTGCTGAAGAAGAAACACCTACTCCTAAAGAAGGTGGCACTAAAGATGTTCCTAAGAACAAAGGCGGTGATTCTGCTCAAGAGGCTAAGGCTCTTGCTTGGGCTAAAGCTAACCCCAATGACCCACGTGCAGCTAAGTATTTGAGGGAGAAAGCTGGTGGTGAAGGGGGTACCCACACCCCTGCTCCTACGGCGGCTCCTACGGCTCCTGCCGCTGCTCCTAAGCCTACTCCTGCGGATAAGAACCCCTATGTTGATTCCAAAGGAAGACCTACTGGTAAAGCTCCTACGGAAGATGATACAGGCTCCCCATTATCTAAGACAATAGCTCCTGCTGTATTGGGTGCTGCTAAGAGTGTTGGTGGAGCTATTAAAGACTTTACTGCTGATGCTCAAAAGAAATTCCTTCTTAGTAAGCTTGCAGATGGTACCGCTACTCCCGCAGATAAAGAACGTGCTAGACGCCTCGGCTTAATGTAATTATTGGGGGCTATTAATGGCTGACTTCGATCCAGATGCTTTCTTTGGAAAGCTGCCTACTTCTACTCCTACCAAGGGTGCTAAGGGAGATGACTTTGACCCCGATGCTTTCTTTGGCCCGGTAGGTGGCACTAGCTCACCTAGTGAGCCTGCTGCTACTAAAGAAGAACCTGCCTTCGGCTCTAGGAAGTTCTTTGAAGAGGGCATGCTAGGTCGTTTTGGTAAAGGCTTGGGGCAACGAGCAGCTATGCTCACGATGACTCCAGAGCAACGCAAGTACATGGAACAGCAAGAGCAAGACGAACTGTCTAAGATGGGTGCCTCTGCTAAACAGGGGCTTAGTAGGCTCTATCAAGACCCCCTTGGTGTTGCTACAGATATTGGTGCTACTATTAGTAATACTGCTCAAGAGATGTATCACAACCCCGGTAAGACTACCGTGGGTTTCCTTAAGAGTCTTGTTCAAGACCCAGAGTTTTTGTTACTAGGTGGTGGCGGCTTGACTGCTACAGCAGGCACGTTAACTGCAAAAATGGGCAAGGCTTCTCAGATTGCTGCTAAGGTACTTGCCTCTGGCGCTGAAGGTGCTGCACAGATGGCTGCTATGGAAGCTGCTGCTCAGACTGTTGAACGTAAGCCTTATGACCCAGTTGCTATTGGTACCCAAGCTGCTGTAGGTGGTGTTTTTAGTGCTGCTATACATGGAGCTAAAGAAACTTACACTGGTATTCGTGGTGAACCCAAACCTAAAGAAGTCCCGCCTCCTCCATCAGATGCTACTACTCCTAGTGGACAAACAACGCTAGACTTAGAAGCTGCTAAAGCTAGGGCACAAGCTAGGACTGTTGAACGTGCTAAGGCTCCTCTTACCGAAGCTGGTATGAAGAATACCGAGACTGGTGTTGAGCTTCGTATGGGGCCAAAACATGACCCTATTAAGAAGAGCGAACTTAAGGATGATCCTAATTGGAAAGAAGGCTTCTTTGATAAGAATGGAACTTTCCACGAACGAGAAGCTGCGGTAGACCAAGCTAAACGTGCGGGCCAACTCCCTGAAGACTTTGTTGCTAAGGCTCCCGAAGGGGAGAGACAAGGGTTGCATAGCGGTGATATGCGTGAAGCAGGTATTAAGGAGTTTGATGTTACCAAGGAACAACCTGCTGGTGTACCCAAAGAACCTGATGAACCCAAGACTCGTGCAGAGCACTTCAAAGAGGTTCAGGACTTAGAAGACAGGTTATACATTGAAGAGAACAAAGTTGAACAGGATGCTCACCTCCTCTCCCCAGAAGAGCTTGTTACTAAGAACAAAGGATTGGCTGATAAACGCGCTCAGGTTGAAGAGATGCGTAAGAACGCTCCAGAAGCTATTGTTAAAGACAAGGTTAAACCAACATCAGAAGAGTTGCATGAGATTCTGGCGGGTGCTAAGACTGTTGGTGATGGACTCAAGGCTTTTGTTGAGGGGAAATATGGTGGTGAAGGCACACGGTGGTTGGCTGAGAAGCTTTTATCCTTTGATCGTGTAGCCAAGACATCCCTAACCCTCGACTACACCAATGCTCTACGCCCTTCAGAGGGGTCTATTAAGGGCAAGGAGTGGAGTGGTGCTTACTATGGCGACAGTCAGACCATTCACTTGTATGACACAGCTAGGACTAATACCTTTTTACATGAGGTTGTTCATGCTGCTGCTGGTCATATCCTAGATGCTGGTACTCACCACTCAGTTAAAGTCTTAAAAAGACTATACGAACATGCTTTTGAGAAGACCTCTCCTGAGAACTATAAGTTATGGAAAGAGGGCAAGCTTACTCAAGAACAAGCTTATGACAAGTACCGCGAAGAGGCGGGTGATAAGGGCCACTACGGGTTAAAAAACGTAGATGAGTTTGTCTCTGAATCCTTTACCAAGCCATCCTTTGTAAATCACCTCCAGAGTATCGAAGGTGTTGAACGTGTTGGTAGCAAGGGTCTATGGACAGAGTTCAAAGACACTATTAAATCAATGCTTGACCCCAAGACTCACGAACAGAATAAGTTCTTGGATCAAGTCTTGGAGCATGGTGCTCGTGTCATGGAGTCAGAAACTAAGGTTAAGACAGACACCGCTAAGGCTAAACCATCTGCTGCTGAAGAGCATCTGACTGAAGAAGCTCCCAAGGTTGTTAAAGAAATTGACAAGATTGATCCTCGTTCTATGCCTAACAAAGAGGCAATGCTAGAGCACGCTACTGACTTGTACGAGAAGTACGGTGAGGAACAAGCTCTCAAGTTCATAGAAGACTTCAACAAGGATCAATCACAACGCTCTATCCCGGTACGTGGTAAGCTCGAAGACGTACTCCATAAGATCGAGACCTTTATGACTGCCGACTCTTCTGAGTTCAATACTTGGTATAGAGAAGCAAAGAAACAAGGTGTCTCTAAGGAACAGACTAGAGAGTGGTTCGACATGCGTGAGCGTGGTGAAGAGCTTCCTCCCGAAGGTAAGGCTGTCCACGAAGCGTATGACAAGGAACAGAAGGCTCTCTATGACAAGGCAGTAGCAATGGACTTACCTGTTGGTCCTGAGTACAAGTCTGGACAGTCTCGTGTTCGCTTGTATGACACACGAGATGTTACTAAGAACTTTAAGGACATGGTTAAGGAGTTCTTCTCCGATAAGTCTCCTATGACTGAGAAGATGGCTGAACAAGCTGACTCTGCTATCGAACGTAAGGTATATCAACTGGATGATGGTCGTGTCATTGAGATACACCGTATCCAAGAAGATGCCAAGGTGCCCATGAAGGATAAGGACGGTAAGACTACCTTCCGTAATGTCCGTAAGGGTACCGAAGTCTGGGAATGGAATAACGGTAAGAAGAAGATGATCGGTCATACAGAAGACCTCAACTTCAAGATGGGTGACAAGATCAAGGTCATTGGTAAGGATGGCAAGGGTCTTGGTGAACAGACTATGGTAGATGGCAAGGTAGGGGATATTGAGACACACTCTCCTTATCGCTACTTGCATGACTCTATGGCTTCTCAAGCCCTAGCTATCATGGGCTTGCGTAAGATGGTTAGAGAAGCAGAGTTGCTTACTAACCTCAAGAACAATGCTGACTTCAAGAAGGTAGCTCATAGTCCAGATCAACCCATAGAGACCATCCCGAAGGGTTGGAAGACTCCTGAGAGCATTGAGAAGATTCCACAACTGCGTGGCTACCACTTCGATCCCAAGACTGCTGCAATCATTGAAGACTTTGCTAGGGTTTATGACCCAACTATCTTGAGCAAGATGACTGCTGCTCTCGTTAAGAACATGATGTTGAATCCTATTCCCCACATGTTTAATGAAGCAATGCACTTGTTCAATGCTCGTGGGTTTACTGGGTGGGTTAACCCTGTCCGTGGTCTTGAGTTCGTTCGTACTGCTCGTAAGGCTTGGAACGATGTTGGTAATCAAACGCAGGTTTATCGTGACGCTATGAAGGCTGGCGGCTCTATGCTGGGCGCTGATCCTCGTAACAAGATGTTTGATGCAATCATCAAAGAGAACAGCAAGGAGATGTTCAAACAGCCTGAGATGCAACGTAGCTTAGGACAGCTAGCTAAAAAGCTAGGGACTACTGTTGGTGATCTTTACAATGGTATTAGTAACAAATCTCAACAAGCTATGTGGTTCACCCGAGATGTGATGTACATGCAGTTGTTGCACGAGACTATGGCTCGGTCTGACAAGTCTACTGGTGGCAAGATGTCCGTTGAAGAGGGTGTTGCTAAGGTTGAAAGGCACTTGCCTAACTACCGTATGCCTGAGAAGGTCTTGGGTAGTCGTGGCCTCTCTAAGGCTCTTCAGAATCCCAACATTGCAGTCTTCTCTCGTTACCATTATGGTATGTTGAAGTCTATTGCCAATACCCTTAAGGACATCAACCCTAAGAACCTTAAGACCCTTGAGGGTCGTAAAGACTTCCGTGAAGGTGTTGACTCCATATTGGCTATCAGTGTGGCTATGGCTGTCTTGTATCCCTTGATGGATAAGCTAGCACAGGCTATAACAGGGGACGACGAAGCTGAGATGCGTAGAGCAGGCCCATACCACTTGTACCATGCAGGTGAACAGGTTATTAAGGGTGAGAAGGACTTGAGTGCTCTTGTCTATCCCATCTTTACTTTCAACCCTATGCTCCTTACACTAGGTCAAGCCTTGTACAACAGGAACCTGTTCTCTGGTAAAGAGATTTATCATCCTCAAGACCCCGTAGGGGATCAACTCACTGATGCTGCTAAGTACTTTGTTAAACAAGCACCTCAAGCTCCGGGTCTGATGGGTGTAGGTGGTGGTGACTCTCAAGCTACTACTAGCTACATAGCCAAGCAACTTGATGTTCAGTCTAAGACTGATAAGCAACGTGAAGCTGAGAGAACTGCTCGTAAGAGGGCTGCTGCTCAAGCTAAGGGTCGTGCTACTAGACGAGAGAAGGGAACCTTGTGATGTTGCTACTCTACATCAAACACTCTTATATACCTGAAAACAAGAGAAACAGAAAAGAGTAAAAGAAAAGAGAAGCCCCTAATGTACGACAGACCTATACCAAAAACAATGATTTGTAACAAGCTTGTTACAAACTTTACCTGAACTTTACAATTTGTAATCTGGCTGTTATCTAAATGTTATCTTGGAGAACCCCTTGAATGTTTTATTGATCGACGCAACAGGTGTATCCCTAGATTTCGCACTGAGATGTAAGGCGTATGGGCACTCTGTCCGCGTGTACATCAGGAATTACAAAGACGGAACGAGGTCTAGGATTGGTGATGGTGGTCTCATAGAGCGTGTCCCAGATTGGGAGAAGCATATGAACTGGGCAGACCTTATATTCTGCACCGATAACGTCTTGTACATACATCCCTTGGAACGCTATCGTGATAAGGGCTACCCTATCATTGGGCCTAGTGTTGACACTAACCGCTGGGAACAGGACAGACAGCACGGTGCTAAGGTCTTTGAACAAGCTGGTATCCCTACCATCCCTTCTACGGAGTTCACTAGCTACGATGAGGCCATCTCATTTGTTATTAAGAACAACAAGCGGTATGTCTCTAAGCCCCTAGGGGATGGTGACAAGGCTCTTAGCTACGTCTCCAAGAGTCCTGCTGATATGGTGTTCATGCTACTCAAGTGGAAGAAGAGCAATGCCTATAAGGGCAGCTTCATCCTCCAAGAGTTCCACGGTGGTATTGAGATTGCTGTTGGTGGTTGGTTTGGTAAGGGTGGGTTCTCTAAGCACTTCTGTATCAACCATGAGTTCAAGAAGCTCCTAGCTGGTGATCTTGGTGTCTCTACTGGTGAGGAGGGAACCATTGTTTACTACTCACAAGACTCTCTTCTAGCTGACAAGGTTCTCAAGCCATTGGAAGGGATGCTACAAGGGCTGGGCTACACGGGTTACATCGACGTAAACTGTATCATTGATGATAAGGGTGCCCCTTGGCCTTTAGAGTTCACCATGAGACCCGGTTGGCCCTTGTTTATGATCCAACAAGCTCTTCATAAGGGTGATCCTTGTCAGTTCATGCTAGACCTCCTAGATGGTAAAGATACCTTACAGGTAACTGACAAGGTAGCTTGTGGTGTTGTTATCACCATGCCCCCATATCCACATGACAAAGGTACTCCCCAAGACGAACATTGTGGCTACCCCATGTTTGATTTGACTATGGAGGATGTTATTAAGAACGTCCACCTAGCTGCTGTTATGTGCGGTAGCGCACCTGCTATGGTCAATGGTAAGGTCAAGCTCAAGCACGAACAACTAGTCACTGCTGGTAACTACGTTTGTATTGTTACTGGTGTGGGTGAGACTGTTGAAGATGCTAGGTGTGACTGCTATGGTCGCATCAAGAAGAAGATCAACATCCCTAATAATTTGGGATGGAGAATAGATATTGGTTGTAGATTGGAAGAACAACTCCCAGAACTTCGTAAGATGAAGTATTCGGATAAGAAGTATGGCTAGATTCACTCCACCCATTCCCCAAGACCCTATTAAGGAGTCCTTCGTATGGCGCGACTGGTTTCAGCGTCTTAGTGATAAGGTGTTTGGTACCCTAGCCCAACAGGATGCTAACAACGTATCCATTACGGGTGGTGCTATTAGTAACATTGATCTTGTTGGAAACAACATCAGCAATGCTCACATCACTGATAGCTACATTGATAGCACCCCTATTGGTCTTAGTATCCCCTCTACTGGTCACTTCACCTCTGTTATCTTGGATACCCCCCTGTCTGGTGTGCCTATTACCAAGACTGCCGACTTCACTGTCAACGATGGTGAGACTTGGTTTATTAATAACAAGTCTGCCGCTACCTGCACTGTTACTCTTCCTACTGCATCTGCACAGTTTGGACGTACTCTTAACTTCCAGAGCTACCAAGCTCAAGCACTTGTTAGTGCTGCTAGTAACGTAGTTCCTATCGTAGGGGGTGCTGCTAGTACTGCCCTTCTCAATGCTGTTGCTGGGGATAGTTGTACGATTGTTTCTGATGGAACCAACTGGTTAATGACCCAATACGTTCCTAATAATATCCTTCTCTTGGAGTAGTTGATGAACCTATCTGACAACGGCATCAATCTTCTCAAAGCCCTAGAGGGGTTTAGAGCCAAGCCATACCCTGACTCTGGGGGTAAGATGACTGTTGGGTATGGGCACCTCATTGTTCCTAATGATGGTGTCTGTACGGGAGACATCATTGATCCTGTTAAAGCTATAGAACTACTCCACCATGATGTAGCATCCACAGAAGAGTTTGTTACTAATATCGTTGAAGTAGCCTTGGAGCAACATCAGTTTGATGCCCTGGTGATCTTTGCCTACAACGTAGGCTGTCATGCCTTTAGTGGTTCTACTCTCCTTCGTATGCTCAATGCAGGTGCCACTAGTCAGGCTGCACAACAGTTCTTACGTTGGGATATGGTAGGTGGTACCCATGTTCCGGGTCTTCGTAACCGTAGACTAATTGAACAGAACCTCTTTATCAATGGGTATATAGGAGTAAACGAAGATGTCTCTTGATCCTGTTACAGCCCTCTTGGATATTGGCTCCAAGGTTATTGATCGCATCTTTCCTGATCCTGTTGCTGCTGCTAGTGCCAAACTAGAATTGATGAAGATGCAACAGACAGGTGAGTTAGCACAACTTACTGCTGACACAGACCTAGCTAAAGGACAGTTGGCTATCAACCAAGCTGAGGCTGCTAGTAACTCTGTATTTGTCTCAGGATGGAGACCTGCTCTAGGCTGGATATGCGGTATGGCATTCGCTTGGAACTGGGTGGGTCTTCCTATTGCTAGGTTTGGTATGACTGCCTACGGGCATCCATTAGACCTAGCCAGCGCAGACATGAGTGAGATGCTGCCTGTTTTATTTGGGATGCTAGGTCTAGGTGGAATGCGTAGTTGGGAGAAAGCTAAGGGAGTGGCTGCAAAGTAACTACATCCTCTTGGTCTTCGACAAGCTCCCCAATCTTGGTACTAGTAACATATAAGCCTTCGGCTCCTAGTTTAGTACCAATCCAATAGGTGAAGGTCTTCCACCAAGCTTCGGTGTACGCTATTCCAGCTACACCCTTACTCCGACTAGTCTCTCTTACTTCGCAAATCAGGGTGATCTTGTAGGTTTTCATTGTATTCTTCCAGTTGGTCTCGGTATTCATGCTGATCTAACTTGGCCCCAACTAGGGCACAGAGTTTATGCTTCACATGGTTCGTCATCTCCCTCGTTGTCGGTAAGGGGGTCAACGGGTGGCTCTTGGGTTGCTTGAGTGTCATTTTCGAGTAACTTCCACTTGGCTAGTAGGTTGTTAATTATCTCTCGGTTACGGTCACTTGCTTCTTGGCTTATTTTCATGTGTTCTTCTCCTTAAGTTTTGCTTCGATAGCCTTGGCAAAGTCGCCCCACCCACTCACAAAGGCTCCGTATTCTTGATGCTTGGCAAACTTGTCGTACAGAGGCTCCCATTCTTCATCCGTAAGCCCGACCCAAGCTCTCGTACAGGAATCCATGAACTTAGTAACTCTCGACTCTATGGCTGCTTGATTACCTACAACACACCCCTCCTCATACCCACTTTCAAATGCAGCTTGCATCTGGTCGGCGGTGTAGCAGTCAAGGTGGACAGGCCGCATTGTTGAATCTTTACCGATAACACAGTTGGGTAGTGCTGGCTCTGGTAGTTGGTAGGTCATTTCACCACCTCCTTCTTAGGCTCACAAATAATCGTCCCACCCAAAAACATCTTCGCTTCTCCTTTGGTTGCACAGTTCTGTATAGTTTCCGCATCTCCCACATACCTTCCAAGCAGCACGCCAAAGAAAAGACAGCCCCAGACAAGCACACTGGTGATTTGACTCATGATTTTTCTCCCAACCGTTCGCGCAGGGCGGTGATTGCTTCTGTGTTCTCTCTTGCACACAGCTTTTGTATAGATTTACTCATGCCTTTGCTCATGTTCTCCGTGTTGCACCCCAGTTGACCTAACGCCATACGCAGCAGCGCGGTATCGTCGACAGATGCCTGCCAACGCCCTCGCGGGGTACACGGCCTGCCGCAATGTGCGTAGTCTCCGCAACACACGGATACGCCTGTCAGATCGGCTTCTGGAAATGGGAGTTTTGGCGCGGTATCGTCGTGGGCGGGGCGGGTGAACAATGGCAGTGTGTATTTGCCCTCGTAGCTTTGGTGTTCTTCTGGGCAGATCACATCAAACACAAGGCCATCTTCACGGTGCATTGCCCAAGCCACCGGCTCCGCATCCTTCGCTGCGAGTATCCCGCAAGGATCGCCGGGTGCGCCACCACCAGGGGTGATTAGTGTCTTTCCTGCATCCTTCTGCGCGTGTGCAATAGCGAGGTTGCAGAGACTTGTGAGTGTGTCGAGGTTATGGAATCGCATACCTTTTGTGCAATTAATTCCGAACTCTGTGAGTAGTCCTCCCGCTTGCTTCGCCAACTCAATGGCGGTTTCTTTGTCGATCATTTCGAGTCCCTCTGTTCAATTTCGGCGCACACAATCCGCAGCAGATCAGCCTGTACTTCCCTTGCTGCGTCACTTGCTGCGTCCCATGCTGCGACCCTTGCTGCGACCCTTGCTGCGACCCTTGCTGCGACCCATGCTGCGACCCATGCTGCGTCACTTGCTGCGTCCCATGCTGCGTCCCTTGCTGCGTCCAGTTCAGCATCAGTAGCAAGACCGTATGCGTGGCGCTCTGCAACATCAATTGCTGTGATACTTCTCTGGTCTGTCATCAAATGCTGAACTGATCTGGCGCAGTCAACGGCATACAGACGCATTTCTCTCTGATGCCCCTCAACAGCACGCAAGCACCACAGCGCATCGTCCAGCCCGTTGCTGTCAAGAATGGTTGTGATGGCAAGAGGCTCATCATCCGGTTTCGTCTTGCCAAGGTTCTTGAGTAGCATCGTCCAGCCGGATGCACATGGTGAACATGCGCGGATTTTGTTTAGTGTGGTTTTCATTTCCCTGCTCCTATCTGTGCTGCCGCGCTTTGGTGGGCCGAATCCTACTATGTTGGTCATACTTTCTTCTCCAAAAGAGCATGACCTAGTGCGTCAGCCGTTGTTTGTAGTTCTTGCTCCAACTCATTGATACGCTGGTGCAGGTTATCGTTCTCGCAGTAGACACAGTTTTTCTCGAACCCAGTAACGAGGCCCAAGCGGAAGTGCTTACATACAGTTGCGTTCGCACGTTGACACGTTTTGCGGCAGAATCCTCCGCAGCTTGGGCATTGTTTGGTCATTTCCCTGCTCCTGCGATTGCGGCTCTTGCGTATAGGCCCATATCCTCTTTTGTGCTTCCGGAGTTCTGTGAGGCGAGACTGATGCTGTGCAATGCAGCCCGTAGCGCATCACGCTCGGCAGTCACCTCTACAACCCGAAAGTAGTTCTGCTGGACAGCTTTCTTGGTTGCTTCAAGCTCGGCAGTCAGGCGTTCAATCTCGTCGGCTGCTTCCTGCACATAATTTGTCCCATGATCGACGTATGAACGCCGCAGTCGGTCAATCAGATTCATATCAAACTCCAAGTCATAAAGCCAATCAATGCACAGACAAAGACAAGCAAAAGGACTGTCTCTGTTCTGTCTGTAGTAGTGCGGCAGTTGCAGGTTCTGCCTTGATTACAGTTATGGTTGCAACTCATTTCATCTCTCCTCTTATCGCTGCCCTAGCAGCGTCCATAGCCTCACCAAACTCAAGCATCGCGCCTACATCATCCCCGTCAGGTGGGCAGACACACGCATCGCTGGCGTTAACCAAGCGGGTCAGCACATCAATCCCCATCTTGAACCCTGAGTCATAAGCGCGTTTTACATCGGGAATAAGTAGCGTTAGTTTCTCCACCTCTGCCAAAGCTGCATCCAGCCTATCGTTGATCTTGTTGTATTCTTTATTTGTTCTCATGGGTGATGCCTCTTGTAGATTGCAGTACCCTTATCCTCTAAGCTCTTATATTTCAAATGATCCAAGGAACCGGGACGTAATGCAGACTTGGCTTGGGGATCACCATCTCCAAAAGAGTAAGTACCCTTACCTTGATAAGTAACTGCTCCTGCTTGATTAGGAAGTACGGGTAACTTCATACCACCTCCTCGGTAGTGAACCTTATTCCCCAAAGAAGCTGGATGTACATGAGGTAGAGTCTTCTTGTTCTCCCGTAGGATGTACTCTGCTCTCAAGTTTTCTGCTTTCTTGCTAATGATTATGTGGACTCTGGTGTCTTTATTCATTTCTTTCTTTCCTTCACATCTGCTATGGCGATGTTCCTCCGTACCTTCACTCCTCCCGGCATTTGATATGTTACTAGTACCATATCCTTTACCGTCGATCCTTTAAGGACTACCCCCGGATGTTCGTCGAACACTGTTACCAATGTTCCTACGGGGAATGGTGTGTTTGAATGTACCGTTGCTGTGTAACTCACTTCTTGCTCTCCTTACTAAGTTCATTGATCTGTTGCTTCAACCTCTTGATACGAGCAGTCTCGTAGGCAATCATTGCTGTTGCGTACTCCTGCCCCGTATGTGCTGCCATCTTCTTACGCTCCGCTTCTTCTAGCTCCTGTACTGCTAGTTGGAGCAAAGTAGGTGGCCCAAACTTACGTTTCAATTCAATCCATCTAAGATTCATTTATCTCTCCTTCTTTGTAAATTCTTGCATTAGCTTCAGACACCCAGAACCCTTCTACGTTAATAAACATGCCAAGGTCTTCCATTTCTTTTGTAGTTCTACATCTCCTACCACCCCCATAGGAGCCAGTGCGGTGCTTGTCAAATGCCGTTTGAGAGTTAAAGTAGGACATACACCCTTGGCATTGGTTTCGCAGGCTTGTAAGCTTCATGGCGCTTGCTCCTTGAGTGCTTCTTTGATGAAGTTGTGCCAGTACTCGTGATCCTTGAAGCAACAAGCTTCCAATCCGTTCTTACTAGCCCATTGGAGATAGGTAGTAGTGCTCTTCTTGGATAGCCTCTGATCCCGATATAGGACATAAAGAATACTCACTTCAGGATGTTGTTCCTTTATAAGGATTGCTTTCTTCCTATCCGTACCACTCCACAAACCCTTGGTCTCTATAAAGACGTTCTTAAGAACAGTGAAGTCGGGTGTGTAGAGGTGCTTGCTCTCCGGTATGGTGTACCGTAGTCTGCTCTCTTCGTAGGGTAGGTTCCACCCCTCTGCTAAGGCTGCTGCTTGGAACCGTGCCTCAAGACCACTCTTGTAGACACTTGCGTTATGCCGCCTAGGTTTCACTGCTGCTCCTTGTTGCCCCTTCGGAAGGTTCCCCGTGGGGGGAACTTCCTTGGGGTTGTTCGGCTACGCCGCTGTTGGGCGGTTGCCAAGTATCGTTAGGCTTCTGCCATATATAGAGAAGTTTTAAGTTGAGGTGATAACGGTCATCATCGTTATATAGTTCTCTGCAAGCTTCGTAGTACTCTTCAGGTAGCAATGAGTCCAAGACCCTAGCTGCCTTTACTGGGCCAATGCCAGCAACACCAATGATGTTGTCACTTCGATCACCTACTAGAGTCTGCATATACAAGGCTTTAAGACCTTGGTCATGTGTGACCTCTTTGAACTCCTTCTTAACGAAGTTGTAATGTCTTCCGGGGATCATGAGCAAATCTTTGTCGATACTAGCAATGACAGTGGTGCCATGTTCCTTGTCTTGGTCTATGCCAAGCTGGTCATCAGCCTCAAAGCCATTGCAAACAATAGCCTTGTGCTGTGTTACTAGGAACTCTCGTACTGCTGACCAATGCTTAGGTCTACTGTCAGGTCTGTTAGCCTTGTAAGTCTCTGTAAGCTCCCTACGAAAGTTACCGGAACCTGTTAGGTAGACCTGATAGGAGTCTGCTCCAACATCCTCTAGGATGTCTCGGATCATTACGTCTGCCCTTGATTGAGCAATCCATACGTCATCTTCTTCTGCTGATGCTGCTCCTCGGTAAACTACGATGTCTCCATCAATTAGTGCTTTCATTCCTTTTGTTGCCTTCCCCATCCGAATTTAAGAATGTTACTAGGAGCATGAAGCTCCGTAGCTCGATTCATCCTAGAAGCTTGGAGTTCAGTAAGGTTAGTCCACATTACTTTCTCTCCAGACTCCAAGATGACGTAGAAACAGAATTTATCTGCTGCCATGATGCTTACCTTTTGTGAATGTGCGAGATTGCAGTCGAATAGGCCAGTAGGTTGCCCTACTGACCGATTACTTACTGAATAGGTTTGTTGTGCTGTTCTTCTTTGGGAGGTTGCGCTACCTCATCAGGTGGGTTCTTGTTAGCTTCCCTATCCATAAGGACAGACCAGATAAAGAACCCAATACTCTCCAAGGTATCCGTGTCCTGACGGACTAGGAAATCGAGAAGATTATGATGCTTTAGCGAGTTCATCACTCTCGTTCTCCGCTACCGCTTCTGCCATGTCCAAGTCTCCTGCTGTGTAAGATTCAAACTTACGAGCAAACTTGATAACAAGCTCAAGAGTAGATACTTCCAAATCAAAGGGTTTACCACCCCTTGCAGCGATATACAAATCTGTAGCACGAGCCAATGCGTTCTGACGAACGATAGCCCGATCACCATGTAGAGCAGGGATTGGGAACACCTTCTCTTTATAGCTACCGTAGGACGCCTTAGTAGCTGTTGGGGCACCAACCGTCACGGTTGATGGGGGAGTAGCCATAGGGACAATCCCGACTCCTTTAGAGAGCACGGCAACTGCTTTGGTCTCTATTCCGTAGGTACCAGTAACACCATCAAACTCAATGGTATCACCTGCACCAACATTGGGGTTCTTAAACCCACTCTTAATCCAACCACCATTCACCTTGAAGGAGTAGGTGGGTTTAACACCAAACTTGGTATTAACGTCTTTTGTGGATACGGCTTCCACGATGCCTGTCATCATTGTCATGTTTAGACTTCTTTCTGTTCAAACCAATTTACACCGTATGAGACCCCTGCATTGAGCTTGAGGGCCAACGGCACTTTGAATGTCTCTAGAAAATACTTGTCTGTGTCTTTAAAAACCTCCTGTATGTCTAAGATAAACTCCACCACCTCATCCTTGTCAACATCGAACATAACGCTGTCATGTATGGTGTTGACCATCTTCACCCCTTTACGATCCTTGAACATCCTAAAGATTCTTCCAAGCATCAAAGGGACAATATCCCCTGTAGCTAATCCTTGGATAGGGTAGTTCTTGAGTTCTGTTGGAGAGAAGTTGTACATCCGAGAAGACCATTCGCTATCACTGAAGTATTCCTTGAAAGCAAACTTACGACCTGTCTCTGTTTGATGTATGTAGGTTCTCATCTTCTCTTTCAAACCATCTTCACCTACTAGGTATTTGGCTTTCATATCAACCAAGTCTGCAAAGGCTTTATGCCAAACACCGACTTGTGGATAACGATCATAGAAAACATCAACGAACTTCTTTGCTTCGTCAAAAGAGCATCCAGCTTGCTTGCTGATGGCTTTGACTCCTGCACCATAGATCAGTTGGAATGTCCGAGCTTTGAAGGGCTTACGCTCTTCCTTAGTCGGCATCCTACCGAACATCTGGTTATAAAGAGCACTGTGGATGTCAGTACCACTTGAGATGTCCTTAATCAACTGGCTGTCCCTAGTAACATGTGCAAGAGCTACAACTTCTAGTTGGTTGAAATCAACTTCAACAATGAGTCCACCACCGTACCTTGAGGTAAAGATTTTCTTGATAGGGTTATTACTGATGTTCTGAAGATTGGGGTTGGTTGAGGACAACCTACCTGTGACTGTTATTGTGTGATTAAGCTTGCCATGTATGTAGTCTCCTATCAAATGCTTACTCAGACCTTGCACATAGGTAGAAAGTTGCTTGGATAGCTCACGATATTTGAGAAGTGTTGTAACGATACGAATGATCTTGGGATCAACTGTATGCAACAACATATCACTCAATACCGCCTCATCAACAGAGACATGTCCTGTCTTCTTGGATACCTTGTCAGGATCAGGAACATAAGCAAGAGCAGGTTTGATAACAAGCTCTTTATCCATTAGCTTAGTTTTGGTCTTGCCATTCTTGTAGAGACCAACCACTTCCTTGACTTGAATCTTCTTAGTTCCCCCAAAGAAGAACTGACTCCATTGCTTAGGGCTGTCAATCTCATCAACTAACCCTAGCATCATTTCATCAAGGTTAAGCTTGCACTCAACGTAAGTATCAACAACCTCTACTGTGTATTTATCCAACTTGTCCTTGTCGATATGCAGGCCATTGAACATCATCTCTGTGGTTGCGTGTAACGCTTCCATTTGAGCGAGGATCAAGGTTAGCTGTCCAGCCTCTACTGCTGCTTTGTATTGCAGCTTGGCTATTGTTACCGTGTTCTCAACGTCTTGCTTGAGATAGGGTTCAAGCTCTGCTCTAGGTATCTTGTCACTACCCATACCTGCTTGAAAGTAAGCCTTGATCTTGTCATCCTTCAAAGAAAGTCCATACTTAATGGACAACTCATCAAGACTAGAGAACTTGGTACGTTGACCAGAGAGGATGTACTCTGCCAACTGGGTATCCCAAATAGAATGGGCTTGTAGCTTCTCTTTGAGCCCAGGCTTCTCTCGGTAGAGATACAACAAGTCAAAAGAAAAGTTGTGCCCACAGAAAGTACTGTTGGGAAGAAGAGCCTTAAGAGCAATTTCAAAGAAGTCTTTGTCCATAAAAGTGTGGGACGCACTTCCCGAGCTCATCCCAAACATTACTGCCCTGTTATCAGGGTGCATTGGGTGTGCTAACCCAACCTCTTCGTTGCCATTTAACGTAGTCTCTACGTCTATGGCTACAAAGATTGGTGTGTCTGTTGTCATTTCATTCCTTTCTTTCCTCGTTTAACATGCCTTCCTTTAGCTACCATGTCTTGCATGTTGTCTTTTTGTGTTCCTAGAAACAAGTGATCTGGATTAACGCATCCCCTGTTATCACAGGCGTGTAAGACGTTTAAGCTCAAGTCAAATTCTCCTTTGTGTACCACGTAAAGGTACCTATGTGCTGGAGTGTGTTTGATGATTCCGTCAACTCTAAAGCGAACGTACCCATAGCCAGATCGCCATTTTTGACCCAACCATTCCCAACATTCGCCCTCTTTTTTATCTATCCATTTCCACTTGTAGTCAAACTTGGATAGACCTTTAGAGTCTTTACGTCTAGCTCGTCTCGCTGCCAAACGCTCTTCTTTAGTGCTATAAATACGTTTCATACATCAATCCAATTTGTGTTACACAGCTAGTATGCTAGCACAAAGCGGTTCACTCAAAACGTGCTCTTAAAGGGTCAATTGTTACGAGGTATTGACCATGCCTCTCTGACTCAACTTGCTTGGTTCCTCCTCCGGGAAGTTTGTTCTTAGGAACATTTATGGTTCGTACCATCTCTTCCTCGGGGTTCTTGGGTTCCTTGAACTTCCCAATAGTTATCACGGCATCTGCTTCACCCGGCTTGTCTGTCTTAGAGCCTCGTAGGGCATCCATGCCGATGTATGGTGGGTCTTTGAGTTCTGTGGCTCCTGCACTCAACTGCGATGCTGCTATCACTGGGCCGTACTGCCTAGCAAGCTCCCGTGCCCATTTGTAAATCTTACCGAGCATGACATCTTCACGATCTTCTGACTTACGAAAGCCATTGACCTTATCTAACTGGTCAAACACTATCAAACCGGGATTAACTTCCTTGAACAAAGTCTCCAAGTCTCGTTGGTTGTTCGTATCTTTAGTAACACGAATCTTGTTCTCGTTACCACCCATCAATGCTTTGTACCTAGCCATAGCATCTGCTGTATTAGCAATGATGTCCTTAGACTGCATACCTAATGCTGCTTGGACAATTCTAAAGAATACAACTGAAGACTCTTCTTCATTGTTAACCCAAACAACAGGACGATCATTGGGTAGCTGTTGAGCCAAGTAGCTCACTTCGCTAGCTAGGAATGTTGTCTTACCAACCTCTACTCTCGCAGCAATGATAAGAAAGTTGCCCTTACGCAGAGGGCCGAGAGAACGATTGAGAGCGTCCATTCTCCATTCCATACCAGAAGTAGAGATGCGATCAGCAATGATAGACAGATCAGCAGATACGAAGAGTTCGTCTTTTTCAATGTATCTCTCCACTTCTTTCAAGGCACTTGTTGCCAAGATATGAACGTGCTCCAAGTCACTAGAACCTTCTTTGACTCGCTCACACTCTTCCATGATCTGAGCTAGGTAATCAAGCTCAATAAGAGTCTTAACGACTTCCTCATGTGCATGATGCGGTACATAGGTTTTAGCCTTTGTCAGAGTCATACGAAGCTTAACGATTGAGTCGTCTGTAAGCCTCTTGCTCTGATCTGCTATCAAGTAAGCACTGAATGATTCCCACTCAAACTTACACAAGCTAGGAAATGTCTTCCAGTACTTGTCTATGCCATCAAGGATGATGCTGGTCTCCTTGACCACTACATGAGGCTTGATGTAGCGTCTGAACTTGTAAAAGTTCTCTTTGCTCTCTGTGCAGAGAAACAATATGTCATAGTCCATCTAACTCCTTTACTTAGGTTAAAACTGCCCTCAAATCTTCTGGGGTGTATTCCTTGGGCTCCTTGTCATAACCAAGAATGGCTATAACGACTCCACTAGGTAGGAAATGTGTAAGTTTCTTGTAAGCTTCCTTAGCTCCCTTGATACCTGCTGCATCCGGGTCTAGCCAGATGTAAATCTCTTCAAAGTTGAGTTCAGCGATCTGCTGCAAGGTCTTGTCTGATAGGGATGTTTTTAGTAACGCTACAGAACTACAAGTTGTGTCCTTTGCTACTCTCCAAGCACTAAGGTAGTCCTCAAGGATTACAAGAGTCTTACTACCTTTGTGAAACCAACTAGCATCCCCTCGTTTGCTGTCATTTGTATAGCGGGTGGTGTATTTGGGAATAGCTTTGTCGTGTAGATTACGAACTTGCCAACCAATGATTGTGTTGTCTGGATTACGCAATACAAGCCCCACGTTGTATGCGTCTATTGTTCCCATGAAGTCTAAGCACTCTGGTTCACAGTAATGCTTACGCAACCACACTTGCCCTATCAGTTGCATCGGGTAGTTAACTGGCTGTTCTCTAGCTACACAAGTGCTTACGTCATGTATATCTACGGGTTTACCCTTAAGCCACGAGGCTAGCCTAGTCCCCTCTTCACCCTTCTCACGAACAAAGCCGTGCTCGGAGCAATGGTGGCAATAAGCCAAGATTCCACCGACTGTACGCTTTATGTACAACCGCTTCTTTCTATCGTCACCAGAGCTACAGCCCTCGTGGTTAATGTGTACCTGCTGTCCTATGACATTGGGTGCATTTCTTTTGATTAGCTCTCTGTTAATCATTTCTCTCTTCTTTCAAAATGCAGAAGGCAATGCCCCCTTACGGAGGCACTGGGATTCTGAACTTTAGATTACGTCTTTACCAAAGATTTTGATAAACAACTCATCAGCTACCTTTCGCTGGGTGTCATTCAGCTTGTTGAGATAAACAACCGCATAAGCTTTCTTGAGGGTAGCCCCTGTAGATAGCTTTTTGCAAATGCTGAGAAGAGAACGAGGAGAGACTGTCAGGTTGAGCTGCCCTGCCTTGTATCCTTGCCGAACCAAGTTAGCAAGCTTTACAAGCTCTGTGGCTGCTTTCTTGTTGATGGTGCTTCCCCACTTGTTCACAAGCATTTGAATCTCTATTGCTGGTGCGAGGTAGTCAACATAGACTGCTGTACCAAAGCGATCAAGGGTTGCTGAGTTCTGAACATTGGTACCCGCATGAGCACCTGTCTCATCACCTTGGCCTTGTGTGTTACCAATAGCAACCAACCTGAAGTGTTCGTGTGTGGCAATCTGCTTGTCCTTGGTGGTACCGGGCTTCTCTTTGAGGAAGAGCTTGCCATTGTCCTCCAAAAGCCATTGAAGGCCCATAGATATTTCAGGTGGTGTGACATCCCACTCATCCCAAGCAAATACGGCTCCGTACTTTACTGCTTCTGTGACTGCTCCATCAACCCAAATTGTTGATCCTTCCTTGGCTGTCAACTGACCAAAGATCATTGACGAGTCCATATCACCTGTGCAGTTGATACGAATAAAAGGACGATTAGTACGACCACAAAGCTGCTCAATAAGAGAAGACTTACCGGCACCTGTAGGCCCAAAGCAAAGTACCTTTTCATTGAGTTCCCAAGCACGAAGGATGTTAGAAGCAAGCCCAACGTCAATGACGTAAGAGTTATCAACCAAAGGAATGAAGTCAACAATGCGTTCATCCCACTCATAGTCATTGAAGACTGTTACAGGGAAGTCTGAACCAGCTTCTATTGATTTGTTACCAATAACATCTGAGAGAAGCTTTTGGTTTGTCTTCAAGGGTGTTGCTGGTTCAAAGGGTTTCTTGAAGTCAGGGAATACGGGTTCATCCATACCTATTGCTGTCATCACTCCCTCTACTGGCTCCTTGCCAAGCTTACGCTTCTCCATAGCCTCTTTCAAGGCTTTCTTTACGAGGTCTTCGACCTTTTCTTTAGCTTCCATGATTGATGATCTTTCTCTCTATTAATGAAATCAATTTACTCGGAATCTCTTCTGGACTATTTACGACATCGTTGTGCTTGTAGTAATATCTAACTGACCTACTACACAACCCCAAGCCGTAGATGTCAACTCTCTTGGCAGCTTCTATCTCCCTAATGACCTTGTGAGTAAACTCCTCCAAGCCATATGAAGATTTAGATGCTGCTGGACTACCATCTGACATAACAACAAGAATCTTCTTCTTCTCTTTGCGCTTAATCAACCTATCGTGCATCCATATGATGTTCTCTCCATCAGGATTGCCAGCCATGAAGTTGCTGCTCAAAGAGAAGTAGTCTGTCAGAGCATCATTGCTTACCTTGAGGTCGTTAAACCCTTTGTAGATAAACATTGATGGACTGACTTCACGAAAGCCGTTGTATCCGTCACTGAACCCAATAATCTCAACTGGGATGTTAAGAGTGGAACAAACCTCATTGAGCAATAGCGTTGAAGCTAATGCGTAATAAGCCTTGTCACCATTCATAGAACCCGACATATCAACCAAGACAGAAATAGCTGCATCCAAGGTCTTGTTCTCAATCTTCTGCTTGAACACCCGTTCATTGAATCCCGGTGCATCAAAACAGATACGAGACAACCTCGATTGATCCAACTTACCCCTCTTGGTACCGTATTGGGTCTGTACCTTGGCTCTTATCTGAATGAGCCTACGAACCTGCTGTGCAAAGTTCTCTTGAGAGATAAGCTTGGGAACAACTCTAGACCTGTATTCATCTATAAACATACGAGTTTTTAGAGTAGCTTTCAAGTACTCAGAGTCACCATTGGTAACAGTGTGCTTAGGATAGTTAACAACAATGAATTTGTCATAGTCTGTTAAGTCCCAAGTACCTTCACCAATAGCAACAGGTTCAAAGTTGATACCAACCTTACCCATCGGAGAACCATCTTGAGGCATGGTCAGAGAGAACTTCTCCAAGTCCTTCTTGTCAAGCTTGACATTGATGATCTTGTATTCTTCCCCTTCGGGCTTCTCTCCACCACCCTCTGCTTTCTCTTCTCCTACCTCTGTAGCCTTGCTAGCTCCTTCTTCTTTCTTGCCTTCGGCATCCGTCTTGGTTCCCTTAGAGTCTTCGGGTTTACCCTTACCTTCCTCTTTACCACCAAGTTCCTTCTTACACTTCTCTCCCAACTCTGTAAGAATGTCGTAAGCTAACTGATAGGTTGCTGCTGTCCCTAATTCCTTGTTGAGAACCTTATGGCAAGTATCAAGACGATCACTAAAGTTATTAAGAACATCTATCACCTCTGGTCTAGGAGTGAACCTGCTAGTAATAGACTCCATGAGTGGGAAGTATGGGCTTGATACCCTGCTTTCCCAATGGATCAGGTCTGTAACGAGCTTAGAGACTGTTGTGGGTTCTTTCTTAGCTTTGGTAAAGATGCTGTCTACTACCGTAGCCCCACATTCGTCCCAGTTCTCCTTAAAGCCTTTGTACTCCTGTGCTTCAATGACATTCACTCTGGAGTCTTCCAAGAAGTTCCAAACGAACATCAACATCCCATTAGCATCAAGAGCCTTGTCTTTCAAGACATCAAACGAACTAAAGCGATCATGGGCTACTTCGTGGTCTGTAGAGGCCATAAGATGCCGAAGCTCTTCATCTGTTGTCTTGTAAGTAATCCGTGGCAAGAAGATAGTCTTACCATCGTGTCTAGGTTGATTGGTATCCTCAAATACGACAGATAAGCCAGCCCTACCTGCACTAGCTCTAACGTATTTCTGTACCTCTATGCCGTTGGTTAGCATCGTGTTTAAGCGTTGTTAATGAACTCTGCAACCATGTCTTGAACTTGCTGCTTCAAGCCGTCTGGTACCTTGAGGAGTACCGCAATAGCCTTGTTTGCGTAGTCAGTCGCAGTAAGCTCTTCCTTTGGCTCTGCTTTAAGCTCTTTAATCTTGTTCTGGAGAGATGTCTTACCATAGTAGCCACCATTTTCATCAATCAGGGGAATGGAGAGCTTCATAGCTCCTTGGATAACGCTCTTTGAAGACCTCCACGGGCCGGGCATTGGAGTAACCTCAAAGTCCTTGCGGATTTGTTGTTCAGTGTCCCGTATTTCCTTTTGAAAGGTCTCAACAGTAGCGTGTGTAAAAGCAACGCTAATCATCTTCTCAAAGGTACTCGTAGCAGAAGCATCTGATACCAATGATTCGGTAGCTGCTGTATAAAGAACAGTACCACCACTCGTCTTACTAACATCCATATTGACTCCTAAATAGGCGATATGCCTCTTATACCCACAGTTGCCTATGGGCATAAAAGAATATCGAAGTAATGTTTAGAATGGAATTAAGTCCTCTTCAAGCTGTTTAGAAGTATTGACAACCCTCGTGTTGATTTGATAACCATCGGGGGTCTTCTCAACATACTCTTCCCAAGTAATCCCATCTTCTTCAATCCAACGAAGTAAGTCAGAACCATCGGGTGCATATCCACATGATACTACTTGTAAATTACACATGGCTTACTTCCTTATTCCGTATAGTCTGAAGCAGAGCCGTCATGCCACCAATCCAGATATACCAAGATACCTGACTTGAAACTTACATCCAACTCATTCCTTTCCTCCAAACCTGCTGTTTCAAGATCGAGCTTCTCAATCTTGTCACAGTCCTCCCAATTCATTTCATCAACCAAATCCAACTCTTCTTTCTTACTCATAACTTACTCCTAACTAGTTAAAACACCAAGAGGGCGATGCCTCACGGCCCCCCTCAAAGGGCCGGGAGCGAAGCCCGACCTTATTTTCTTACTAGTAGCAGCAGCCGTGACACGCAGTGGCGCGGGTGATGCAAGGCCGCTTGCGGCCCCTTTCATTCTTTGCTCTTATGGCAAGGAGGAATACGAGTAGCAACAAACCTATCATTATCTAAGCCAGAAGGATCATCTAATGATCCCAAGAAGTCGTTCCAATTATCTTTATCAAGGCATTCATATCCAAGATAAACCAGCTTTCTACCCAACAGATACTCACCAGTGAGATCAGTGGTTAATATCCTGCACCCATGTTCAAACTCAAAATCAATAACACCTTCTGTCATGGGTCGCACAGTTCCAGTGTTATTAGTAACATTTATTATTGCGTGGTAAAGCATATTGAGCATCCATATTGTTAGTTTTGATAGGACCCCACTTGTTTCTAAACTTATTGTTTAGTCTTCAACGTTATGTGGAGTATAAAAAAGGAAGTTGGTAAGATAACTTACCAACCTCCTAATCGTTACTTACTTGCGTTCCCCGCTGTCGATTTCGGCACTACCACTCTTACGAGCATATGCAGTAGCACGAGCCTCGTTGTTGAGCTTGTTGGTTGCACGAAACTTCTTGATAGCCACAACCAACTCGTTCAACTCAGGAGCCAGTTCGTTGTCGTAATACATGAACTGCATGAGAGCGTTACGCAAGCACTCTTGAGCCAGCCAAAGCTGCATACCTGCGTTAAGGGATTTAACAGTCTTGTTGATGCTATCGAAGTCAACATTGTTAGTTTGATTGTTAGTAGAAGCCATTACTTTCTCCAATTACATTAAGGCCAGTACAACCTTCTGAGCTGCACCGTGCCAAAGGAAAATAGACCAGTGGTCGCGCTTGCGCGAGGGACCCTGCTGTCAAGGACTTTAGCCGCGCTTGCGCGGGAAGCTAGTCTGTGCTGACCAGAGACAAGAGCAGGAGCCAAAGAGCTAGACGACACGAGGAACGAGTGGGTCTAGTGGAGATAGGGGATCAGAGACAGAAGGCGAAGCACAGCATAGGGCAGACAGACTAGCGCACTCCTTGATAGTAGGGCTGTCCACTGGTAAACTTTTCCTTTCACGGAGCACCCGGACTACTGTCGAACTACCCAACAGGGGATACAACATAAGACATCGCAGGCGTAAGTTAGGCAGCTTGGTTAAGCGATCTACGACAAACCACTCTAGAAGCCGTTTAAACACTACATAGCCACTACACCCTTAACCTGATACGAACGCAGCTCCTAGGCCGTTGGCGGAGGCTTTAAACGGCATTGTTTGTTGTGGGGGAGATATGATGTTGGGGAGATGTAAGTTGTTGGGCTGATTGGTTGGGTTGTTACAACACTTTTATTTCATATAGTCTATGACTATGAAATTATCTTTCATCATAGCAAACACCCACAGCTTCAACGGTGGTTAGAGTACTCAACTCACACAGTGGGCGGGGTTGGTGTGTTGAGGTGGGTCAAGCAGGTCTAGTAGAGTTGGGGGTAGGGGGGGCAAAGTAATTGTTAATGTTAATTACTTAACAAGGTTTATAGAAATTGTTCTATTTTTAGAACAATAGGGGGTTTATAAA
>Ga0073936_10000968_pt1 | contig 45130 bp, 34 predicted proteins | sample AliMusrvi5mmetaG_FD_87041 | JGI IMG/M metagenome (GOLD analysis project Ga0073936, IMG submission 87041) | Freshwater lake bacterial and archeal communities from Alinen Mustajarvi, Finland, to study Microbial Dark Matter (Phase II) - Alinen... | ecosystem: Environmental > Aquatic > Freshwater >...
GCTCTGCCATTGGGCCCCAGGCTTCCTTTAATATGTTGCTGCCGAGGGTGGGGAGGAGATGCATGGCGGCGGCTCCGAGGACGAGACCGGCGACAAGGGCGCCGGCCAGGGGGAGGAACGGGGTCTTGCGGGCGGCGGCCGGTTTGGGTTCCTCGCGAAAACGGAAGACCGGGACGTAGGAGCCTTTGGGGAGTTCGATGAGGATGGGGCTGGGGGCCAGGTCTTTCTGGTAGAGATCGTCGAGTTTGGCGCGAAGTTCGAAGGCGCGGCGGCGAACGGAGGAGTCGCTGGCGGGGGAGTAGGATTCGGGGCGTCCGAGGGCCTCGGTGCCGATGGAGTATTCCTTGATTTCGGTGGCGCGGCCGGCAATTTCCAGCTCGCAGACGTAGCGGAGGAAGTTCTTGAGCTGTTCGCTGCGCGCAAATGCCTGACTTTCCAGCACTTCGTTGAGTGCCCGGAGTTTTTCCTCGGGAGTGGGGCCAGGTTGGGGATGCATCGGACGATTCTGATTGTAACGGCTCGTAACCTGGGTTGCAACAGGTTGCAACAACTGTTTGGGGGCTGATTGGGGGCTTTCGAGGGGGCCCGAGGCCGGTTATTGTTGAACTACCTTACAATGAATCCCACCTCAACCTCATCCCGGAGAGCCTTTCTGGGAGCCATGGCGGCCAGTTCGATGGCACTGTTGCCAGGGCAGAGTCCCAAGAAATTGAATGTGCTGTTTCTGGCCGTGGACGATCTGCGACCCGAACTTGGCTGCTATGGAGTGGACCAGATCAAGAGTCCTAATATAGATCGGATCGCCAAGCGCGGGATGGTCTTCAGCAGGGCGTACTGCCAGCAGGCGGTATGTTCACCGTCGCGGACGAGCCTGATGACCGGAACCCGGCCGGACACTACTAAGGTGTGGGACCTGGTGACCCACTTCCGGGATGCGCTGCCGAATGTGGTGACGCTGTCGCAGCATTTTAAGCAGAACGGGTACTTCGTGCAGGGGATGGGGAAGATCTTCCATCCGGGGCTGGATGACGAGCGGTCATGGTCGGTGCCGTGGCAGACTCCGTCGGCGCCGACTTACGCGAAGGTGAAGAGTCCGGAGGTGAAGGACGAGGATAAGGCGACCAAGACCAAGGACGGTCCGGCGTTTGAAGCGGGCGACGTGGCGGACAACTTCTATAAGGATGGAATGGTTGCCGACATGGCGGTGAAGACGCTGAAGGATTTGGCGAAGAAGCCGGGTCCGTTCTTTTTTGCGGTCGGGTTCGCCAAGCCGCATCTGCCGTTTGTGTCGCCGAAGCGGTACTGGGATCTGTATGATCCGGCGAAGATTAAGCTGGCTACCAACGCTTATCACCCGGAGGATGCGCCCTCTTACGCACTGGCTGGGACCAGCGAGATGCGGAATTACTGGGGGATTCCGGCGGAGGGTCCGATGCCGGAGCCGCTGGCCCGGCAGTTGAAGCACGGCTACTATGCGGCGGTGAGTTATATGGATGCGCAGGTGGGCAAAGTGCTGGACGAGTTGGACCGGCAGGGACTGGGCAAGAATACGATGATCGTGCTGTGGGGCGATCATGGCTGGAAGCTGGGTGAACATGGCGAGTGGGCCAAGCATACGAACGTGGAGAACGATACGAACGCGCCGCTGCTGCTGTCGGTTCCTGGCATGAAGAATGCGGGGAAGAAATCGAACGCGCTGGTGGAGTTCGTGGATGTGTATCCGACGCTGGCGGATGTGGCGGGATTGCCGCTGCCGGCGCATCTGGAGGGGACCAGTTTCAAGCCGCTGCTGGAGAATCCGGACAGGAAGTGGAAGGCCGCGGCGTTCAGCCAGTATCCGCGTAAAAAGTTGATGGGGTATTCGATGCGGACGGACCGCTACCGGTTCACGGTTTGGGTTGACCGGGCGGATCATACGAAGGTGGATGCGGTGGAGTTGTACGATCACCAGAACGATCCGCAGGAGAACAGGAATATCGCCAAGCAGCCGGCGAATAAGGATTTGGTTGCGCGGCTGATGGAGCAGTGGAAGTTGGGTTGGAAGGGGGCACGGAAGGTATGACGCGTCGAGGATTTCTTGGGGCCGCAGGATTGGGTTTGCTGCAGGCACAGCAGGCGAAGAAGCCGAATATCGTATTCATCCTGGCAGATGACTTAGGGCTTGGCGACGTAGGATGTTACGGGGCGGACCGCTACAAGACTCCGAATATTGACAAGCTGGCCAAGGGCGGCACGATGTACACGAACAGTTACACGGCGCCTTTGTGCGGTCCATCGCGGGCACTGATCCTGACCGGCCGCTATGCGTTTCGCACGGGGGCGACCAATCAGGACGCCACAGGCGAGATGACGCCGGCTGGCGAAAAGATGATGCCGTCGGTGATGAAGCCTGCGGGGTATGTGACGGGATCGGTGGGTAAGTGGGGGCAGTTGCCGCTGGGGCCCGCGGAGTTCGGGTTTGACGAGCACCTGACATTCAAGGGCAGCGGCGTGTATTGGAACACGCAGGACAAGGGCAAGAATTATTGGGTGAATGGCAAGAAGCGGGATTTGAAAGACAAAGAGTATTTGCCGGACGTAATTCAAGATTTCGCTGTGGACTTCATGACGCGGCATAAGTCGGAGCCGTTCTATTTGTATTACCCGATGTCGCATATTCATGGTGAGATTCTGCCTACTCCGGATAGCAAGCCAGGCCAGGAAGACTATTATGGCGATAACATCGCCTACATGGACAAGTTAGTGGGTAAGTTCATTGCTGAGTTGGAGCGGTTGAAGTTACGCGAGAATACGCTGGTGATTTTTGTTGGCGACAACGGTACGTCCGGTGGGCACGCTAAGACATCGACGATTGGGGGGCGGCCGATTTCGGGGGCCAAGGGTGAGATGCTGGAGGGTGGTGCGCTGGTTCCGATGATTGTGAACTGGCCTGGGAAGACTCCGGCGGGCAAGGTGTCGCACGATCTGGTGGACTCCACCGATTTCATGCCTACGTTCGCGGAGATTGCCGGGGCGAAGTTGCCTGCGAATACGCTGATTGACGGGCGGTCGTTTGCGCCGCAGGTTTATGGGAAGAAGGGGCAGCCTCGGGAATGGATTTTCATTCAGCTGGCAAAGACCTGGTATGTGCGGGATGCGGCGTGGAAGCTGAATCAGGCGGGCGAGTTGTTTGATATGAGCGGGGCGCCGTTTACGGAGCCGTTGGTGAAGACCGATAGTCCGGCGGCGGCTGCGGCCCGGAAGCGGTTGCAGGCTGCTTTGGATAAGTTGAATCCGGCGGGTGGGATTGTGGACACCGGGGATGGTACGGGGCGGCATGCGAGCAGGGCGGAGAAGAAGGGCAAGAAGTAAGACGGGAATGGCCGCTGATGGGTACGGATGAACGCGGATTAAGACGGGTTGGGGGCGCGGTTGGCTGGAACGCTTTGTGTTTTATTGCGATGTTGGATACGGATTAAGGCGGATAGGTACTGATCCATGTTGAGATTACCATTGTTTTGGATGTTGGGATGCGCTTTGTTGGCGCAGAATCCGGCGGCTACTGTTACCGGCCGGGTTACTGATGTTACTAAGGCCGGGGTGCCGCAGGCTGCGGTGCGGATACGGAGCATTTCGACGGGCGAGTCGCGCTCGGTGGAATCTTCAGGCGGTGGTGAGTTCACCATCACTAATCTCGCTCCGGATAAGTATGAGCTTTTCGTGGAGAAGAGCGGATTTCGCGGGCTTCACGAGACCGATATCGAACTGCAGGTGGACCAGACGGCCCGCTTTGAGTTGCAGTTGGAAGTAGGCGCGGTGACGCAGACGCTGGACATCAAGGCGTCCGTGCCGCTGTTGAATACGGAGAACTCGACGAAGGGCGATGTGGTGGTGTCGCAGGAGATTTCGGAGATGCCGCTCAATGGGCGCAGTTTTTCGGATCTGGCGTATCTGGTGACTACGGTGGAGCCATCGGCTCAGGGGGGCGATGGGTCGGGCTTCAATATTGGCGGGGCTCGCGGGGACCAGACGAATTTCGTGCTGGATGGTTTTCAGAGCCGCAATTCGCGCGGCGGCGGGTCGCAGACTGCTCCGAACCTGGATGCGATCCAGGAGTTCAAAATGCAGACCACGGGCTATCCGGCGGAGCAGGGACGGCTGGCGGGTGGCGTGATGAACTCGGTGTTGAAGTCGGGCGGGAATGAGTATCATGGGACGCTGTTTGAGTTCGTGCGGAACGACTACTTCGACGCGCGGAACTTCTTTTCGCCTACGATATCGCCGCTGCGCAGGAATCAGTTCGGCGCGATGTTGAGTGGTCCGGTGACGGTGCCGCGCGTGTATAAGGGCCGGGATCGTACGTTCTTCCTGATCAGCTGGGAGAGCTACCGGCAGACGCAGGGGCAGACTCGATTGACGAGCGTGCCGACGGACTTGCAGCGGGTGGGCGATTTCTCGAAGACCACGGATGCCAAGGGGGCGACGGTGCTTTTGCTGGATCCGCTGGCTTCGGGTTCGTGCACGGCGTCTGTGAAGACCGCTTGTTTCCCGGGTAACATTGTTCCGGCTAGCCGCATCAGTCCGGTGTCGCAGAAACTGCTGGCTTACTATCCGAAGGCGACCTATGCCGGGCAGGGGAATAACCTTCTGGCAAGCGGCGGCGTGGTGAATCCGTGGGACGGTTATGTGTTCAAGGTGGACCACCGGGCTTCCGATAAAGACAGTTTTTCGGTGCGGTATCTGCCGCGGTTTGTGGATTCGACGAATCCGTTCGCGGGCGGGTCGAGTTCGGGGTTTGAGTTGGGCGTGTTTGGCGAGAGTTCGACGCAGAGCACTCCGTTTGCCGGGATGTCTTATACGAGGGTGTTCACGCCGACCTTTTTGAATGAGTTTCGATTTGGTTATTCGCGGTTTACTTCGCTGGCTGTGGGGACGTTTGCAGGGCAGGATATTGCGGCCAAGGTTGGGATTACGGGACTGAACTCGGGGCCTTCGGAGGTTGGGTTCCCAGTGGTGAAGATCACGGGTTATGCTTCCATGGGCGATCCGACGAAGGACCCTGAATCACTGGTGGAAAACGACTACCAGTATTCGGATACCGTGACCTGGGTGAAGAGCAAGCACCTGATCAAGGCCGGCGGGTCGGCGTTGCGGACGCAGATGTTTCAGTCCGTGAACAATGCCATTCGCGGGAATTACACCTTTCTTGGGCGGTGGACGAACGCGGCTTACGCAGACGCGCTACTCGGATATGTGGATAGCGCCAGCCGGCGGTTGGGGTCGACCCATACTTACCTGTTCGATACGAACTACGGGTTCTTTGTGCAGGACGATTTCCGCATGCGCAACGACGTTACTGTGAACCTGGGATTGCGTTACGAACTGACTGCGCCGATTTCGGAAAAGTATGGCCACTGGGGGGCGTTTAGTCCTTCGCTGGGTAAGTTCATTCTCTCCGACGATAAGTATGTTCCGGGGTTGGCGAGCCTGACTGCGGCGGCGGGACTGACCGGGCAGATCGGGGTCGCACGGAACTTCGGGCTGCCGGATTCGCTGATGAAGACCAACTACAATAACTTTGCGCCGCGCGTGGGTATTGCGTGGCGGCCGGGTGGCGGGTTACGGACGGTGGTCCGGGCCGGGTATGGCGTCTTCTATGCGAGTTCGATGACGAACCGGGTTCGCAACAGCCTGGGTAACGTGTTTCCGTTTGGTATCACTCAGGCGTTCAGCAAGGACACGAAGAATCCGTTGGCGGTGACGTTGGGCAACGCGTTTCCGGCGACGGGCGGGTCGTTGTCTGGCGTGTCGGCGGTGGGGGGGATCGATTCTCAGGCTTCGAGTCCTTATACACAGAATTGGAATCTGACGATCGAGCGGGAGATCGGGTGGGCTACCGCGGTTGAGGTTTCGTACGAAGGTTCGAAGGGGACGCACCTGGACCGCAGTTATGATGCGAATCAGCCGGTGCGTGGGATTGGGGCCTCGTTAGGGCGGCCGTGGCCGGCGTTTGCTGGGATAACGTACTTCCGGTTTGGTTCGAATTCGAGCTACAACGCGGGCATGGTGACGCTGAAGCGGCGGTTCAAGAACGGGCTGTTCTACCGGGTCGGGTACACGTTCGGGAAGTCGATCGACGATGCGTCGCAGAATGGCGCGGGGTCGAATGGCGGTTATGTCGGCGCGCAGGATGCGCGGAACTTGAGCCTGGAGCGCGGCCGGTCTGATTGGGACACGCGTCATTCATTGAAGCTGACGCTTTCGGCGGAGTCGCCGTTCCGGCGGAACTGGCTGTCGAAGGACTGGCAGATCGCGTTGAGCGGGCGCATGAGTTCGGGGCAGCCGTTTACTCCGGTGGTGGCGAATTCGTCGATCGACCGTGGTGAGGCGGATCGGCCTGACCGTTTGTTGAACGGGGCTTTGGCGAATCCAACTCCCACGTTGTGGTTTGATCCGAAGGCTTTCTCGCCGGTTCCGACGGGGTCGTATAGGGTGGGAACTTCGGGCCGGAACATTTTGGATGGTCCCGGGTATGGCTCGGTGAACGTGGCGTTATCGAGGCAGTTCCGGGTGGGTGAACACCGGTCGTTCCAGTTGCGGTGGGAAGTGTTCAATGTGACGAATCATACGAGCTTCCTGCTGCCGAATACGAGCGTGGATGTGGCGGCGGGCGGCGCGATATCGAGCGCGTTCGATGCCCGGATCATGCAGATAGGTTTGAAGTATCTGTTCTGATCCGGGCACTGTCGGGCTTGGTTTATTCGTTGGGGTTGCAGACGCCGGCGGGGATGTTGCCGGTCTGGGTGTGGCAGACGTTGTTGGCGTTCCAGGTGTTGCCCTGGCCTGCGACGGCTTCGGACAGGTCGTGGAAGGTGCCTGCGGCGGGATTGTCGCAGGTGCCGCCCTGTGCGCTGTTGCCGTTGAATTTCACGGTATTCACGAAGATGTTGTTGTTGGTCGCGTGATTTTCGGCTGCGATCCCGTTTCCGCAGTTGTTCTGAACGATGTTGCTGCTGACGGAGTTGGTGGTGGTCGGATTGATCATGCCGCTGTTGGTATAAGTGATGTGGATGCCGCCGTCGAAGGCACGATTCAGGCCGTTCTGGCTGACCGTATTGCCGCTGATGTTGTTGTGTCCACCGCCGGATACGTTGATGCCATGGCTGGAGCCGGCAGCTGCCGAGTTGTTGACGGTGGTGTTGCGAAGGACCTGGGCGCAATTGGTGTCGGCGATGGAGATGCCGTCCTGCTGGTTTTGGACGTTGTTTGCGTAGATGTTCGCGGAGGTTCCCTGGGCTCCGGTAAGCGGATTAACAGGTCCGCACACTGCACCGTTCACGAAGATTCCGATGGCCAGGCCGCGATGGTTCGAGGGCAGTTTGGTCGCCGGGCCGGTGGCCGTGATGCCGTGTACGGTGTGGCCCGTCCCCTTATATAGATACACATCATAAAGAAAGCCCGAGATGGTGCCGGGGCCGGCTATGGTGACTCCATTCCTGTTCGCGCTGTAGATGCCTGCGCGTGGGGAGATGTTGGCGGCGCCGTCAACGTACTGGCAGGAGTTGTTGAACCCTGCTCCGATGCAGCTGATGGTGTGTCCGTTCAAGTTGATGGTGGTGTTGTCGGCTCCGATGTTGAGGCCGTTGAGGTTGTTGCAGACCAGGTCCGCGTTGAGGGTGACGACTCCGGATACGGTGTCTCCGCATTGAATGGCGAACGCGCACTGGGAAATCAGGGTGAGGCTGGCGATCAGTAACAGATTACGCATTTGAGTTTCTCCGATTGAATTGGGTTACGTTGGGCTGTGGTTGTATTCCACTGCTCTCAGTAGGTAATGCGGAGAAAGTCTGGTAAAGTGATCGCGCTCTATGCTACGTTTTTTCTATGCGTATTGATTTGGCATTTGGCAAGACCGGCGTGGCGGCGGAGCTGCCTGAAGGTTTTCAATATCAGGTTTTAGAGGCCCGCTCGGCGAAGGCGTTGGATAATCCGGCGCTCGCGTTGGAGCAGGGGATGGATTCGCCGATCGGGTGCGCGTCGATCACCGAGCTTGCGCGCGGCAAGAAGACGGCTGCCATTTCGGTGTGCGACATCACGCGTCCGGCTCCGAACAAGCAGGTGCTGCCTCCGCTGCTGAAGCGGTTGGAAGCGGCGGGGATTCCTCGCGAGGGCGTCACGATTCTGATCGCGACCGGGTTGCACCGTCCGGCCACGGATGCGGAGATCCTGGAGATTGTCGGCGCGGACATTGCGTCGGCTTACCGGATTGTCAATCACCACGCGAAGGTTCTGTCGGAACACACTTACCTGGGCGATACGTCGACCGGGACTCCTGTATATATCGATACGCGGTTTATTGAGGCGGAGCTGCATATTACGCTAGGGTTCATCGAGCCGCATCTGATGCTGGGTTATTCGGGCGGGCGGAAGCTGATCGCTCCGGGGCTGGCGGCGCAGGAGACGATCAAGGTTCTGCACAGTCCGAAGTTCATGCGCGATGCGCGGGCGGTGGAGAGTTCGATTGCGGACAATCCTCTGCATCGGGAATTGCTGGAGATTTCGGGGATGGCGCGGCACGATTTCATGATCGATGTGGCGTTGACGCGGGACCGGCGGATCGCGGGTGTGTTCGCGGGTAAGCCGGTGGAGGCGCATGCGGCTGGCGTCGCGCTGGTGTCGAAGGCTTTGCTGGAGTTGCTGGATGAGCCGGTGGATGCGGTGATCACAACTTGCGCGGGGTATCCGCTGGATTTGACGTTTTATCAGGCGGTGAAGGGCGTGACGGCGGCGAGTCATATTGTGAAGCCGGGCGGGAAGATTTTGATTGTCGCGGAATGTGCGGAGGGGCCGGGGGCGCCGGAGTTCTGCGAGATGATCAAACGGTTCTCGACGGACGTGGCGTTTTTGGATCATGTGAAGGATAATCCGGTGGTGGTGGATCAGTGGCAGTTGGAGAAGCTGGCTCTGGTGACTACGAAGAAGAAGCTGCTGTTCTATACGCCTGGGATGCCGGCCGAGTATCATCCGTTTTTGTGGGGTCCGTCGTTTGGGTCGATTGAGGCGGCGGTGGCGGCGTTGACGTCGGACTTGAAGCCGGGGGCTCGGGTGGCGGTGATTCCTGAGGGGCCGTATGTGCTGGCGAAGGTGGCGGAGCCGGTGCCGGCTTAGTCCGGATTGGCAGGGGTCAGTCCGCATGTTTCCTGTTTAATTTTTAAGCGCTGGCTGAGTCGGTGAGCCTCGGCCGGCCTCCCGCTTGTGCGACGAGTTTGCGTCCAACTCTTGCCTCGGCAAGCTTCACGAATTCCTCCGATCCTACGGGTCTCCCGTTGTACGTGTTGATGCGCAGGGCTACGTCGGCTTGTCCCAAGGTCTCGGATTCGAGCAGGATCGTCCACTCCTCGGGAGTGAAGGTCGATTGGAACGGTTCGACGGTTAGCCAGTCGGGTCGCGCGGCTTTCCCGATGTGTACTGCCGCACTTGACCATCTGTACGCGCCCGCATGGTCGACCATCAATGCCCGCACGGGATTGCGCTCGACGTAGCGCATGGCCGTCCACAGGTGCGAATGGTCCAACGAACATGAAAAGAAACGGTTTTGCCAGAGGTGGCCGTTGCGGCCCAGTTTTGCGTTGACGTAGCACGAATAGCGGGAGTGGGCGTCGCGGAAAGTGCAGGCGAGTGAATTAGGCTCGTGGGGTGACACGACCCAGTGAACGTGGTTCGGCATGATGCAGTAGCCGAGGAGGTCGGTGCCGTAGTGTCGCGCCCCGGCCTGGACCAGCTTCAGGTAGGTTTCGTAATCTCTATCGTCAAAGAAGACTTCCCGCCGGTCGATTCCGCGCTGGGTCACATGGTGGGCAACGCCTGGTATCACAACTCTTGGCATTCTCGGCATCAATAGAGAGGTGGCTGGAGCGAACGAAAAATCTCACGGAAACATGCGGTCCGGCACCTGTGTCCCGGGTTTAGGAAACATGCGGTCCGGCACCTGTGTCCCGGGATTTTCGTAGGGCGTGGTAGGTGCGGTAGACATAGTGGGTGCCGCTGACGACCGTGATCGCGGCAGTGGCGGCGAAGAACGGTGGTGTCCAGACGTGGAATACCACCGCCAGCACCGTAATGCCCTGGATGATCGTGCTCCACTTTCCCCATTTCGACGGCGGGAATTCTTTCAGTTTGCGGAACAGCAGCGCCGCTCCCAGAAGCAGCAATACATCGCGGCCCACCACCAGGGCGGCCAGCCACTTTGGGACTGAGCCCTCCCATGCGAAGGCCAGGAACAGACCTACCAGCAGCAGTTTGTCGGCGATCGGGTCTAAGATTGCCCCTAACTTCGACTCCCAGTGGAACTTGCGCGCCAGGTAGCCATCAATCGCATCCGTGGAACCGGAGACGATCAGCAAGGGGAGTCCCGTATGGCGGCGGCCGGCGGCTAGTTCCATCAGGATGAACGGGAGCATCACCAGCCGGAAGATGGTCAGGATGTTCGGTATGTGGCGCAACGAGATCTAGCTTACCAGTTCTTGAACCACACGGTCAGCCAGTTGGTCGAAGCTGATGATCTCGTACAGCGAAGGATCGGACATGATCTTTGAAACCAGCGCCGCGTGCATGGCATGACCGGCGCGTTCGGCGATTACGTGACCTAGCAGCGGACTGCCGATCAGGGCCAGGTCGCCGATCAGGTCCAGTGCCTTGTGGCGGCAGCACTCGTCCGGGAAGCGCAGGCCACCCTCGTTCAGTACAGTGGTCTTGTCAAAGCAGACCGCGTTCTCCAGAGAGGCCCCGCGGATTAGACCCATGTCGCGCATCTGGGCCAGTTCGTGTTCGAACCCGAAGGTTCGGGCCGGGGCGATCTCAGATGCGTAATGCTCCGGCGAGACCTCCATTTCCAGACTCTGGTGGCCGACCAGCGGGTGGTCAAAGAAGATTTCGCAGGTTAGCTGGAATCGGTCCGAGGGGAGAATGCTGATCTTCTTCTGCCCGGCTTCCACCGTGACCGGACGGCGGATGCGCAGGTAGCGCTTGCGGCGGCGGTAGGTCTTGATGCCGGCGGCCTGGATCAGAACTACGAACGGCAGGCCGCTGCCATCAATGATCGGGACTTCCAGATTATCGATTTCGATAAAGGCATTGTCGATCCCCATGGAATAGAAGACACTCAGCAGGTGCTCCGTGGTGGAGATCAACACGCCCTGCTTCATCAGGCTGGTGGCGTAGCTGACCCGCGCAACGTGCCGCCAGCTGGCCGGAATCGCAAACCGTTCCAGATCGGTACGGATGAAAACCAGACCGGTAGAGGGAGGGGCGGGGAGTATGCGGATATTTACTTTGACCCCACTATGAAGACCTACGCCCGATGCTTCGACGGGCCTTTGAATGGTTGTCTCAAAGCGCATAAGATAATACGAACACCCTATGATACCAAAGTATCCTAAGTTTGGTAAATAATTTACAATCAATTACTTACGAATTTAGTACTGTGGTGGAACCGCTACACTCCAGCGCTTAATGCGTGGTGGAAATGACACATTACCGGTAGCCTGCCGCCTGCAATTCAAACAGTTCGGCGTATCTTCCTGCAAGGGCAAGCAGTTCCTCGTGGGAGCCGTGCTCTTTGATGCGGCCGTTCTCCAGTACCAGGATCTGGTCGGCCATCCTCACGGTGGAGAAGCGATGAGAGATTAACACTGCCATTTTGCCTTTGGTTAGGTCGGCAAACCTACGAAAGACCTCGAACTCTGCGCGGGCGTCCAATGAGGCTGTTGGTTCGTCCAAAATCAGCACCTGGGCATCGCGCATGTAGGCTCGGCCGAGGGCTACCTTTTGCCATTGACCAGCGGAGAGTTCCGCCCCACCTTCAAAGCGGCGGCCGAGCATCTGGTCGTAGCCCTGTCCCAGTTTTGAGATGACAGTGTCAGCCAAACTCTTTCGGGCAGCGTCTTCGATGCGGGGTTGATTGTCAACCTGGTCTATCCTTCCGAATCCAATGTTATCTTTTGCTTTCATGTCATACCTCATGTAGTCCTGGAAGATGACGCCGATCTCTTTGCGGAGCTCTTCGACGGAATACTCGCGGAGATCGACGCCATCCAGCAGGATCTGGCCGGAGGTTGGATCGTAGAGGCGGGCGAGGAGTTTGACGAGGGTCGTCTTGCCCGCGCCGTTCTCTCCAATGAGAGCTATCTTTTGATTTGTTTCCAGGCGAAAGCTCACGTTATCTAGTACAGGTTTTGTGGACTCGGGGTAGGAAAAGGATACGTTGCGGAATTCGAAGCCTGAGCGGATTGGGCGGGGTGGCGGCAGAGCGTTGGTTTTGGACTGGATGGCCGGTTCGGTTTCGAAGAAATCGAACAGATCCTGAATATAAAGTGCTTGCTCGGAAACACTAGATAAGTTATTGAAAATGGATTCCAGGTTGGATCTGGATCGTAGGAAGGCGCCAGTCAAAAAGGTGAGATCTCCGACCGTCAGCTCGCCGCGGATGGTGCGGGCAACGATTAGGGCGTAGGCGGCGAAATACCCGGCGGTGGGGAGCAGGTTGAGGACAGCTCCGGTCGCGGCCTTGCGCATGGAGAGTTGCTTATTCTCCTTGAAAAATCGCTCGAACAATACTCTGGAACGCTCTGTAAGAAAAGAGCCGAGTCCGAAGATCTTGACCTCTTTGGCGCTGTTGTTGCTGGCGCCAAGCATGCGGAGGTAGTCCAGTTCGCGGCGTTCCGGAGTCCAGCGGTAGAGGAGGGAATAGGCGAGCATGGCAAATCGCGTTTCGCTCCAGAATACAGGGAGCAATGCGACGATCAGTAGGACCAAAAAGAGCCATGAAAATGAGATAACTGCGACGGATACTGAAAGTAAAGTAATAAACGTCTGCAGGAGGCTGGAGATCTGCCCGAGCATACCCAGGCGGGCGGTGGTCTGGCGGCGGGCGCGTTCCAGCTTGTCGTAAAAGGCAGGGTCCTCGAAGTGGGCCAGATCGAGCCGGCTGGAGTGTTCCATCAGGCGAAGGGAGATGTAGTTGGTGAACCGGTCGCCGAGCAGGCTGTCGGCCAAACTGACCCCACGCATTAGCAGATCACCCAGTACGGCGAGCGCGAATTCCAGCCCAAGGAGCATCCAGATCTCCCCAGAATTGCCGTTCTTGCCCGATACGGCGCTCACCACGCGGTCAATGATGAGCTTGGATACCCACAGCATGGCCACCGGCAGGACCGCCCAAATAAGCCGCAGCAGGAGTCCGGTCAGTGCCAGCGGCGGGGATGTTTCCCAGACCATGCGCAGCAACGGCGGAATGTTGCGCAGCGCGGCCAGGCGTTCGCGCCAGGTCTTGGGCTCGGGCTTGGCGCCGGGCATGGGGTGCATGATTCCGATTGTAACAACTCCGGGGAAGGGGAAAAAGTAAAACCCGGCTGCCTCCAATTGGCAACCGGGCTACTAGAACCGGTGGGGGCTGCCCACCGTGATGTTCATTGGGAGAATCAGATCCGACGGAATACGCATACTCGTCAAATCTTCTATGTGATTTGGATATTAGAGTCTTGCGGCTCTTAAGTCAAGAGAAAAAGACGGGTAAATTTTTTTCGCCGTAAGTCTCTACCAGACAGCTGTTTAGCAGGAACCCGTGCTTGTGCGGCTGCTGTGGAAAACCTGCGGAAAAGCGTAGTTTAAGAGGTGCAAATCCTCTCTAACCATGAGAATCTCCAAGATTTATTTCTCTTCGAGATGAAGCGTGATCATCGAATCGCCGGGCTTGGATGCGCCCAAAAAACGCTGCGCAAACACGCGAATTCCGCCAAATGCGGCGCCTGCAAAAACGCAGAAGCCGAGCAGTACGCCAGTCAAAATAAAGATGTTAGACAGAATGTCGCCCATGTTCTCATCCTTGGCTGGCGTTCTGGCATTGAACGTTAACGTCGTCTTGTGGTTAACCAAAGCAAGCAGCCGTTCGGCCGAATCGGGGCTGGTGGGGGCGGGAATCAGGGCGACCAAAGGGCCACTCCGCTTGCCTATTACGCCCGGTACCTTCAGGAACTCCTCAAGCTTGATCTTGGCGATCTGCTGAGTCGGGTAGGCGAAAATGGTCAGCTGTTGCTCGCCGTCCTTGGCCTTGAAGCGGGCGGTTTGGGCCTCCGCGCTGAGCGAGAAAGCGGCCAGCCCAACCGAGATTTTCGGCTCGAACTTTTCGAGGGAGGCCGGTCCGATCAGGTAGCGCTCGGAGCCCGCGATCAGCCCTTCCTTGGGCAGAAAACCGGGGAGCGTCGGCTGGGCGGACATGTCGAGCCGCGGCAGGGCGATTAGGATCTGGTTAAAAGTATCGGTATCGGGGCGGAACTTCTCGAGGCTCAGGACATAGTTGCCATACGCCAGGAATACGCCGCCGTCGGGAGTCTCGATGGCCTGTTTCGCCAGGTCAGACTGCTTACCATTGGGATGCTGCCACTGAAAGACCGCCAGCGCGCTGGTGGGATCTTTCAGGCGGTAGGCGATGGCGTGGGCGGTGACACCGTTCTTTTCGAAGTCGGCCTTCTCGCTGGCTTCAAGCCCGTATTCGTCCCAGACGCGCTGGTCGGTAACTTTGACCGGGTCGGCAGTCATTCGCTGCCAACCGTCGATCGCGTCAGGCCAGATGCCCGCAAAGGCAGCCGGCGCGAGGAACAAGCACGAGATTCTGCGGATCATTTACGCTCCGTGGCACTTCTTGTATTTCTTGCCGCTGCCGCAGTGGCATGGATCATTACGGCCTGGTTTGTTAGACGCAATCACCGGCTGATTTGTGCCCGTCCCTTCACCGCCGACAAACTGCAGGTCAGCGAGTTCCTTTTCCTTCTTCTTATGGATGTTCCGGGTAAAATCAAGAACCGAGGCCTGAGCCTGGCGCTGCTTCTCCGCCTCGCGTTCAGCAGCAGCCTTGCGCTCGGCTTCATCCTCTTCCTCTTCGTCGTCCCATTCGGTCTCTTCGGAGAAGGGCATTACCGGGCGGGCGCCTTCGATGGTGAGGAAGAACAGGTAGCGAACCGTTTCGTCCTCGATGCGGTCCATCATGTCTTGGAAGATGATCCAGGATTCCTTCTTGTACTCAATGAGCGGATCCTTCTGGCCGTAGCCGCGGAGTCCGATGCCTTCCTTGAGGTGATCCATCGACAACAGGTGATCTTTCCACTGGTTGTCAATGACGTTGAGCATGATGATGCGTTCGGTTTCGCGGAGCGTCTCCGAGCCGATCATCTCTTCCTTTTCGGCATAGCGCTTGAGCACCAGATCAACCAGAGTATCTTCTGCTTCGATCCGGTTCATCTGCCTGAGTTGAGAGGTGTTAATCTTCACGCCGAACTGCGTGAGAATGTCTGATTCGAGCGTATCGAGATCCCATTCCGAGGCGTGGGTCTTCTCCGGCAGGCGGCTATCAATCAGGCCCGCGATGATGCCCTTCGCGATCTCCATGATGCGGTCTTTTTGCTCAATGCCGACCAGCAGGTCGCGCCGCATTTTGTAGACGGCCTGGCGCTGCTTGTTCATCACGTCGTCGTATTCGAGGACGTGTTTGCGGCTGGCGAAGTTTTGCGCTTCCACCTGTTTCTGGGCAGCGGCGATGCGGCGGGTGATGAGCTTGCTTTCGATCGGTACATCTTCCTCCATGCCCAACTTCAGCATGAGGTTCTGGATGCGTTCGCCGCCGAAGATGCGGAGCAGATCGTCCTGGAGCGAGAGATAGAAGCGGGATTCACCGGGGTCGCCCTGACGGCCGGCGCGGCCGCGGAGCTGGTTATCGATGCGGCGTGATTCGTGGCGTTCGGTACCGATGATGAGCAGTCCGCCGGCTGCGGTCACTTCTTCATGTTCCTTATCGGTTTCTGCCTTAACCTGTTGAAACATCGCGTCGTAGACGGCTTTGTCGCAGTTTTCTGGATCGATATTCTGCTTGCGCAGCCGCTCTTTTGCGAGGTATTCGGCGTTGCCGCCGAGCAAAATGTCAGTACCACGGCCGGCCATGTTGGTGGAGACAGTTACGGCGCCTTTGCGGCCTGCCTGGGAGATGATGAAGGCTTCTTTTTCGTGGTGCTTGGCGTTCAACACCTCGTGCTTCACGCCCATCTTCTTGAGGATGCCGGAGAGCCGCTCGGACTTTTCGACCGAGATGGTGCCGACCAGCACGGGCTGGCCTTTTTCGTGAACCACCTTGATCTCTTTGGCGGCGTTGCGGAACTTCTCGTCTTCGGTGCGGTAGACGATATCGAACTGATCCTTGCGGATCATTTTGCGGTTGGGCGGGGTCTGGATGACGTCGAGCTTATAGGTCTTGCCGAATTCGGCGGCTTCGGTTTCGGCTGTACCGGTCATACCGGCCAGCTTCTTGTACATGCGGAAGTAGTTCTGGAAAGTGATGGTGGCGAGCGTCTGGTTTTCGCGCTCGATCTTGACGCCTTCCTTGGCTTCCACGGCCTGGTGCAGACCGTCGCTCCAGCGGCGGCCGGGCATGAGACGTCCGGTGAACTCGTCGACGATGATGACCTGTCCTTCTTTAACCACGTATTCGCGGTCATTGACGTAGAGCACGTGCGCCTTGAGGGCCTGCTGCACGTGATGGTTCATTTCGATGTTGTGCGGATCGTAGAGGTTGCCGCAGCCGAGCAGGCGTTCGCATTTGAGGACGCCTTCTTCGGTGAGCGCGACGGTGCGGTGCTTTTCGTCGACGGTATAGTCACCGGTGGTGTACTTTTCGCCCGGTTCCTTGCCTTCAATGACTTCGCCGCGGATCAGCTTGGGGATGATGCGGTTGACCTTATAATACTTGTCGGTCGACTCTTCGGACGGGCCGCTGATGATGAGTGGGGTGCGGGCTTCGTCGATCAAAATGGAATCGACTTCGTCGACGATGGCGAAGAAGTGCTCACGCTGCACGCAGTCCGAGAGGCGGAACTTCATGTTGTCGCGCAGGTAGTCGAAGCCGTATTCGTTGTTGGTGCCGTAAGTGATGTCGCAGAGGTAAGCGTCTTTGCGCTCTTCGTCGTCGAGACCGTGGACGACAACGCCGACGGTGAGGCCGAGGAACTTGTAGAGCTTGCCCATCCATTCTGAGTCGCGTTTGGCAAGGTAGTCGTTTACGGTCACGACGTGGACGCCTTGTCCGGCGAGGGCGTTGAGATAAACAGGGAGCGTGGCGACGAGGGTTTTTCCTTCGCCGGTCTTCATTTCGGCGATCATGCCGTTGTGGAGCACCATGCCACCGATCAACTGCACGTCGAAGTGACGCATGTTGAGGACGCGCCAGCCGGCTTCGCGGCAGACGGCGAAGGCTTCGACCAGGAGGTCGTCGAGGGTGGAGCCGTTTGCCAGCCGTTCTTTGAATTCGACGGTTTTATGGGCCAATTCGGCGTCGGAGAGCTGCTCCATCTGACCAGCGAGGTCATTGATGGCGGCTACCTTGGGACGCAGCTTTTTCAGCTCGCGCTCGTTTTGGGTGCCAAAGATTTCGGCCAGTAACGTATCGATCATGGGAGGGACTTCCCTATTATTCTAACATTGATGTGCGGGGCGGACCGCATCTCGTAAGGGCAAACCGGGGACAGCCCGCATGTTTCCCGCAAAAGCCGCAGGAAACATGTAGGCAGTCCCCCGGTTTGCAGAGTCTGCTCCAAGCGATGTCCCCGGTTAGAGTATCACTTGGAGCTGAAGCGATAGGTTCCGGCTTCGATTTCAAAGACGGCCCTGCCGGTTTCCATTCTCTTGGGCTGCGCTGGTTTGCCATCGAGCGTGATTCCGGCTGCGGACTTGGCGGGCAGGTAAACCGTTGCTTTGGTATTTGCGGGAATCGTGATCTCGGCTTCATAGCGCTGGCCGGTGTTGCGCCAGTTGCTGACGATCATTCCGCGGACGGAATCGTACTCTGCTTTGACCCAACCGGCGGACGGTTCGCCGGGACGGATGACGATGGTCTTGTAGCCGGCGTCGCCGGTATCGATGCCGGCGTATGTCTTGAACATCCATTCGACTACCGCTCCGAAGGAGTAGTGGCTGAACGAGTTCATGCTCGGTTCGTGGATACCTTTCTCTTTGGTGAAGCTGTCCCAACGCTCCCAGATGGAGTTGGCGCCGTTCGCCACTTCATAGCCCCAGGACGGAAACTCGCGGCTCTGGAACATTTTCACGGCGAGATCGTGATGGCCGGTTGCGGAGAGCACGGGCAGCAGCGGATAGGTACCGAGGAAGCCGGTGGTCATGTGGTAGTTGTTCGCGGCGATCATGGCGGCGAGCTTATCGGCAGAGGCCTGGCGGCAGTTATCGGGGATGAGGTCGTACTTCAATGCTAGGACGTAGGCGGTTTGGGTGTTGACTGATAGCGAGCAGTCCGGCTTGAGGTAGTCCTGCTGGAAGGTGGCGCGGATTCGTGGATAGAGCGTCTGGTCGAAGGGCTTGCCGGCGGCGGTGGCCATTTCGGACATGAGCTTGGCGGACCAGGCGAAGTAGGCGGCGTCGACGAATTCGAGCGGCGTGTTGCTACCGATCGACAGCCAGTCGCCCCAACTGTTGCCGGTCTTGGTGCCGTGGAGATCGGGGCTGAGTTTCTTGCGGAACTCGATGAAGCGCGTCATGGAATCCCAGTGGCGCTCGATGACGCGGGTATCGCCGTAAGCTTTGTAGACGGTGTAGGGGACAATGATGCCGGCGTCCATCCAGGCGGTCCCCCAGGAATACTGAGGCGATCCGTGCTGCATGGGGTAGGGGGCGTAATCGGGGAAGGCCCCGTTAGGGCGCTGGGCCTCTTCGAGATCATCGAGCCACTTGGTGTAGAACGAGGCGGTGTCGGCGTTGTAGGTGGCCGAGCGGGCGTAGGTCTGGGCGTCGCCGGTCCAGCCGAGGCGCTCGTCGCGCTGCGGGCAGTCGGTGGGGAGTTCAACGAAGTTGGAGCGCTGCGTCCAGACAATGTTGCGGAAGAGCTGATTGGCCATCTCGTCGGACGTGGAGAACTTGCTGGTGAGCGGAGTGTCGGAATGGACGACGATGCCGGTGACTGCGTCGAGCGCGGGTTTGGCGGGAAGACCGGTGAGTTCCACGAACTGGAAACCGTGGTAGGTGAAGCGCGGGGTCCAGGTTTCGCCGTTGGGGTCGCCTTTGAGGATGTAGGTGTCGGTGGCGCGGGCGCGGCGCAGGTTCTCGGTCATGAGGCGGCCGTCTTTGTGGAGCATTTCGCCGAAGCGGACGCGTACGCGTGTGCCGGCGGGTCCTTTCACTTTGAGGCGGGCGACTCCGGAGAAGTTCTGGCCGAGGTCATATATATAGGTCGCAGGGGTGGGCTCGGTGATTTTTGTGGCGCGTAGTTCCTGGATGGGGCGGACTGGCGGACCGGAGTAGGCCTGCATTTTGGCGGGCGGGTGGAAGCTGAGCTCGATTTCGCGGTCGCCGCCTTTGTCGGAGAACGGGGCTTTGGCTTGTGGGTTTTCGGAGGCGAGGATAGCGGGCTGCCAGTTGGTGGGTTGGAGGCGGGCGTCGTAGGTTTCGCCCATGAGGATATCGGCTTCAAGGGTGGGGCCGGTTGCGACCTGCCAGGTCTTGTTGGTGGCGATGGTGGTGCGGGAGCCGTCTTCCATTTCGAGTTCGAGCTGAGCGAGGAGGGCGGGCGTCTTGCCGTAGAAGGAACGGCCGGTTTTGTAGGGTCCGTAGCCGACCAGTAGGCCGTAGCCGACGTAGCCGCTGTACCAGCCTTCGGCTACGATGGCGCTGAGTTCGTTGGTGCCGGGTTTGAGGAATGGCGTTGCGTCGAAGGCGCGGTAGTAGGCGCGCTGCTTGTAGTCGGACCAGCCTGGGGAGAACATGGCGTCGGAGATGCGCTTGCCGTTGAGGTAGGCGTCGAAGATGCCGAGGGCTGAGGCGTAGAGTGTCGCGCGACGGACTTTTTTCGCGGTGGCGAAGGCTTTGCGGTAATGGCGTGGGGCGGGGAGGTAGAGGTCTTTGCGGCTGGTGTGGATGGGGGTGTCGTCTTTGTAGCTGATCCATTCGGCGGACCACGTCTTGAGGCCGGTTTGGAAGAAGGCGGGCGTGCTCCAGGGGCCGGGCTTGTTTTCGCCGTTCCAGACCTGGACTTTCCAGTCGCAGCGTTGTTGTGGGGCGAGGGGCTTGCCGGTGTAGGGGATGTTGATGGTTTCGTTGCTATCGACTTTGCCGGAGTCCCATAGTTGGGTTGCGCCGGTGCCGACTCCCGAAGTTACGATGATTCGGTATGCGGACTGGCGGGCGCCGCGCTCGGGGGAGTCGATGATCCAGCTGAGGCGGGGGTGCGGGTCGTCGATGGCGAGCGGATTGGTGAGGTATTCGGTCCGCAGCTTCGATGCCGCGAGCGGTGAGGCATGGGCGGCGGCTGTGGATAGGAGGGCAAGGATGCAGAGGGTTCGTGTCATTGGTGTAAATCGTATTGTAAGCCTACAGGAAACATGGTGTCAGACCGCACTGTCCCTTCGGCGGGAAACATGCGGTCCGGCACCTGTGTCCCGGGTTTTTTCGGAGGTCCAGCTACGTAAGCCGAATAGATAAATGGTGTCAAGATAAATGGTGTCAGACCGCACTGTCCCTTTGGCGGGAAACATGCGGTCCGGCACCTGTGTCCCGGGTTTACGATAAATCGCGCATCGTTCGTTGGATTTCATGATTTGTGAATTCTCACGAGTGCCGAATTGTTGGTTAGCGACCTGTTTTCAATGACATGACGTTTGGCAATCGCCATGCATTCTATAGGGCGTGGCCAACAAGGCCCCAAGAAAAGGAATAACTACCATGCAAAGAATCAATGCCGTGAATCCTGCCGAAGCTATTGGCAAGGCGAAGCAACTTTTAGCCGGAGTACAGGCCAAACTTGGCATCACTCCGAACCTGATGAAGACACTGGCGCAATCCCCCGCCGCGCTGGACGCGTATCTGCACTTTTCGGGATCGCTTTCTACGGGCGTGCTGGACGCCAAATTCCGCGAATTGCTGGCGGTTGCCGTAGCCCAGGCGAACTCGTGCGAATACTGCCTTTCGGCGCACACAGCAATTGGCGGAATGGTCGGTTTGTCGGCAGATGAGTTGAGCATTGCCCGTGAAGCTCGCTCGGAGGATGCAAAGCGCGACGCCGGCTTGCAGTTCGCTCAGAAGATCGTAGTGCAGCGCGGGACGGTTACGGATCAGGATTTCGCGGTTGTGCGTGAGGCTGGTTACAACGATGCGGAAATCACCGAAATCGTGGCGCACGTGGGGCTCAACATCTTCACCAACTACTTCAACAACATCGTGAAGACGGAAGTGGATTTCCCGCTGGTCTCGGTGGAACTGGCGGCGGCGAAATAACATGAAGCCGCCTTTCACATTGGAAACGGCCCGCGCGAAGGTCCAGGCGGCGGAGAACGCCTGGAACTCGCGCGACCCGGAGCGGGTTTCGCTGGCCTACACGCCCGACTCCGAATGGCGCAACCGGGCGGAGTTCATTCGCGGCCGCGAGCAGATCAAGGTCTTCCTGAATCGCAAGTGGGCGAAGGAACTCGACTACAAATTAAAGAAGACACTGTGGACGTTTGGCGGGAACCGCATCGCCGTCACCTTTGAATACGAGTGGCACGATGAGGCAGGCCGGTGGTTCCGGTCGTATGGCAATGAGTTGTGGGAGTTCGATGCGGAGGGCCTGATGCAGCGGCGGATCGCCAGTATCAACGATGCGCAGATCGCGGAGGCCGAAAGGAGGGTGTGATGTTCGTGAAAGAACTGTGGCGGTATCCGGTGAAGTCGATGGCTGGCGAGCAGGTGCAGCAGATTGAGGCCAACCGCAACGGATTCGAGGGCGACCGCAATGTGGTGGTGATGGGGCCGCGCGGCCGGGTGATCACATCGCGGACGCATCCGAAATTGCTGGGACTGAAAGGCACGATCAGTGAAGATGGCGTAACCCGGGTCAATGGGTTCGCGTGGGACTCGCCGGAGGCGTTGGAGTTGGTGCGTGCGGTGGCGGGGCCGGAGGCTCATTTGATCTTCACGGAATCGCCGCAGCGGTTTGACATTCTGCCATTGTTAGTCGCGACCGATGGGGCGATCGCGCACATGAACATCGATCGCCGGCGCCTGCGGCCGAACATCGTGGTGGGCGGGGTGGAAGGGTTGGCCGAGCGGTCGTGGCCGGGGCGGCGGCTGCAGGTTGGCGAGGCTCTTGTGGAGGCAGCGCAATTGCGTGGGCGGTGTGTCATGACGACCTACGATCCGGATACGCAGGTGCAGGATATGAGCGTGCTAAAACGAATCGTAAATGAACTTGACGGGGTGATGACGCTTGATACGGCTGTGGTGAGAGGGGGACTGATCCGAGTCGGCGACTCTGTGCTCTAGTGATGCAGGTGGGGCATCCTTCAGTCTTCGGAGCGCGATCAATGCTCTAGTACTACGATGCGAGAAGTACCAATAGGTATGAGAACTGCATGGTAGAATTGAGCACTGACCGATGGAAAATTGCGATGTCACACTGTTGCTGCGTGCCTGGGGCGACGGCAATGCTTCTGCTGCCGACGAGCTTTTCCCCGTTATTTATCAGCAACTAAAATATTTGGCCAGCCTCCGGGCCGTCTCCTCCACTGCTCCATCTCTTCACCCAACGGTGCTAGTGCACGAGGCGTTCCTCGCGTTGAGCAAGGGAGGCAGGTCCGACTGGCGGGACCGTGCCCAGTTCTTTCAATTCGCGGCTATCGTTATGCGGCGGATCATGCTGCAGGCTGTCCGCGCCCGGAAAACAGGCAAAGCCGGGGGCGATCTGGAGTGGATCTGTTTCGACGAAGAACACCACTCCCCGACTGCGCTGCCCGCCGATTTTGAAGCTGTCGACGCTGCCTTGACCCGCCTGGCGGCGTTGGATGAGGCGAAGGCCCGGGTTGTGGAATTGAGGTTCTTTTGCGGATTAGGGGTGGAAGAGACAGCCGAGTTACTGAACGTCTCTCCCCGGACAATCAATCGCCAGTGGGGACTGGCCAAGGCCTGGCTCGCTCAGAACGTTTGAGCTACAGCGGTGGATCCATCTCCGCCAGCCATACATCGGCGTCGGCGCGTGACCTGCTGAAGTACAGCCACTTCTGGTCGGCGGAAAACGTGATCCCGCTCAGTTCGTCTGCCCCGGGATGGAGTACTTTGCGAGCCTGACCGGTCTTGCGGTCCAGAATCATTATCCGGTTGGCTGTCGTGTACTTGATGTATCGCTCGTCACGCAGGAACCCGGCATTCGCACCGCTCACGCCAAGTGGGGTCAGTTTCCCACTAACGGCATCATAGAGTTGCAGTGGGTTTTCCTCGCGCCTGCTGAGCGGCATCAAGGAAGCCACGGCGAGAGAGCGGTCTGCCGAAAAGCCATGGATGCGGAAGATTTCGTCCGGCCCATTTGGCGTCTTAAATGGCGTTTGTTGCATGTTCTCCATCGTGAAGAACTTGCGCCCGCCCAGGCTGAACAGTAGTTTCTTTTCGGAGAGCCGCCAGAACTGGCCCATCGGAGGCAGGGGCGGAGTCATGAACTGTTCGCCAGTCCCATCCTTCCTTACGCTGACCACCATGTCTTTCCCATTTCTGGTGGTCCCGTATTCAATCGTGTCGTTATCCTTCCAACGTGGATAGCGGCACTTCCCGCCCTGCGTCAGTTTTTTCACAGGACCGCCGCTGGTGCGGCAAACATAGATGTCGTCGGACGGGCGGTCAGGCGTCTGAAACGTCACCCATTCCCCATCGGGAGAGACGGTTGGCCGGATATAATGATTCGCGCCCTCGGTGACCGGCACCGTTTCACCGACGCGAAACTCCGCAATTTCAAAGCGCGATCTTTCGATGTTCCAGGACTCATGATCCTGCGTATACGCCAGACGCCGGCCATCCTGTGACGGGCTGAAAAAGCCTGCCGCGGCCACTGGAAGCGTGATCCTGACCGGTTGTCCGCTTGCCATTCCCGAATTCCGGTCCACCGGAATCCGCCACAGGTTCGAAGTTCCGGCCGAGGAACTGTCGTAGTAAAGATACTTGCCTGAGGGCGACCAAAAGGGATTCCACACCATCACGCCCTTGGCATGGAATACCACGGTTGGTTTCGACGGCGCGCCAAGGGCCGGCGCCGTGTACACGTACATCTCGCCCTGGGCATCGATCCCCCAAAACGCAATCCGCTTCCCATCCGGAGCCCAAGCCACCTGCACTGCGTCCTGCAAATCGGTGGCGTCGGTGAGGGGCCGGGACTGGCCGGAGGTCGTATCGACCACAAACAGCTGGCTGCGCCGGTTTGTGCCGGTCAGTGCGATGCGGCCAAAGGGAAATGTGGCCGTGCACAGGGCTAGTTCGCGGCCATCCGGCGACCATGCCGGCAGGTAGCCTCTGGCAGAGAGCTTGCGCGGAGCGCCACCCTGTGCGCTCATCAGAAAGATGCCGCCGCCATCGCGGTCGCTGCGGAACGCGATCTGTTTCCCATCAGGAGAGAACGCGGGCTCGGAGTTGTTTACGCCGCTACCGGCTGTGAGATTGCGCGGTTCGCCGCCTTCGGTCCGAACGAAAATGTCCCAATTTCCGGCTGACAGGCTTGCGAACGCAACGTTCCCGCCGTCCGGCGAGATAGATGGATAGGTCTCCCGGCCGCGCAAACTGGTGATTCTCTGCACGGACTTCGCGCTGCTGACAGCGCTATCTTTCCTGAATTCCCGGACGAACTCCGCGATACCCATCAGGATCATGATGCTCGCCACGATTTCCAGATAGTTCCGGCGCAGGAACTTTCCCGTACGATAGGCGGAGTTACCTGCGCGTGCCTGCACCGGGTAGGTCTGCCGGAAGCGTTTGATGTCAGCCGCAAGTTCCACGACAGTTCTGTAGCGGTCCCGCGGATCATGGGCGGTTGCCCTGGCGATGATGCTCTTCAGATCTGCGTTCTCCGCATACTCCCTGAGCAGTTTTCCGAGCAGAACTCCGAGCGAATAAACGTCGCTATAAGTGCCCACCGTCCCTTCATTCGCCAGCTCGGGGCTGGCATATTCAGGCGTGAACCCGATGGTCCCGCCGGCCACGGAATTGCCCTCTTTAGCCAGCCCGAAATCAAGCAGCTTAGGGGTCCCGGCGCCGTCGACAAAGACGTTGGATGGCTTCAGGTCGCAGTGCAAAACACCGAGGGAATGCGCGTAGGAGACGGCAGCGCAGATCCTGTCGAACAGTAACAGACGGGCTCTGCGATTGAGTCCATGCTGATCGCAGTAGGCGTCGACGGGCGTTCCATCCACGTACTCCATCACCACATAGAGCGAGCCTTCGGCGGTCGAGCCGGCATCAAGCAGCCGGGCGATGCCAGGGTGCTCCATTTGGGCCAAGATACTGCGTTCCTGACGAAAGCGCGATTCCAGGCTGCTGCTGGGGAAGGCCGTTATCTTGATGGCGACGTTTTTAGTGAAGGCGTTATCGGCGCGTGATGCGAGATAGACCCGTCCCATCCCTCCTTCGCCGAGTTTTCTCTCTATGCAGTAGGCTCCGACCAGATCGCCATGGCTGAACTCCCGGACAGGCTGAACCGCGATGGTGGGGACGGCGAGTCCAAGCAGGTCCTCCGATTCCGAATAATGGCTGACAATCTGAAGGACGGAATCGCGGAGGGCGTTGTCGCCGGAGCACTCCCTCGCAAGAATGGCGTTGCGGCCGGCGGTGTCTGTGTCGAGCACTGTCGAGGCGATTGCGCAAATTCGCTCCCAGCGTTCCGATGAAAGATCTTTCTGTGGCATCTGTTACGTTGGTGAGTTTGCTTCTTGAGATTGTAGCAGATTGGGGCGAGGTCGCTGCTCTCCGCTGTTATAGAATGATTGCATCATGAGGCTTCAGATTCTCGTCTGCGCGCTGCTGTCCGCAGCCGCACTGCCCGCTCAAAATATTACCGGTACGGTCACCGGCCGGGTGGTTGACCCTGCGGGGTCGACCATTCCCGATGCGAGTCTGACACTCACCAATGCCGGGACTGGCCTCAAGATGAACGCGTCGGCCAACGGAGAGGGGACCTTTACCTTTCCGCTGTTGCAGCCTGGGCGGTACCAATTGTCTGCGGAGAAGGCCGGCTTCCAGAAGTTTCTGACGGAGATGTTTCAACTCAACGTTGACGAGACGCAACGCATTGACGTGACTCTGAAGGTCGGGTCCGTGACGGACTCGGTGACGGTGCTGGAGCGGACCACGCTTGTCGATAGCGAGACCACGTCGCTCGGTTCGGTGATCACGACTCGTGAGATCGAAGAGCTGCCGATCAATGGCCGCAATCCGATGAGCGTCGCCGAATTTGTACCGGGCTTCCAGCCGCTTGGCGGCTTCGGCGATGGCTTGCAGGCGACTCGCGCGGCGGCGCAGATGGTGGGAGCCGGGAACTTCACCTCGAACGGTGGCGTTGCCGCCAACAACGAGATTCTGCTCGATGGTGTGCCGATGACCGTGTGCTGCCAGGGACAGGCGGTGCTGGTGCCGTCGGCCGATACGGTAAGCCAGGTGAAGGTGCAGACCAACTCCTCGACGGCTGAGTTCGGGCGCACCAGCGGCGGCGTGCTGAACATCATTACGAAATCCGGGACCAATGAAGTGCACGGCAGCGTGTTCGAGTTCTTCCGCAATGAGCAGTTGGACGCCGCGAATTTCTTTACGAATCGCAGCGCCAAGCAGCCGATTCCGGGGCGCGACGATTTCCGCGGTCCGCTGCGGTTCAATCAGTTCGGGTTTACGTTGGGTGGCCCGGTGTATATTCCGAAACTCTATGACGGAAGGAACAAAACGTTCTTCTTCTGGGGCTGGGAGGGGACGCACACCCGTACTGCGGGCTACAACAATACGGTGGTTCCACCGACGGCCCTGCGCAGCGGCAACTTTTCGGAGTCGCCGTTTGTGATCTATGATCCGACTACGGCGCATGTGGATCCGGTTTCGAAGTCGACGATTCGCGATCCCTTTCCCGGGCAGCAGATTCCGAGCGGGCGCATTTCGGCGATTTCCAAGAACTACCTGAAGTTCTTCCCGTTGGCCGATATTCCAGGCGTGGTGCAGAACTATAGTTGGACCGCTTCCACAGAGACCGACGACAATCAGGGCAATGTGAAGATCGATCACAACTTCAACGAGTTCAACCGGTTCTTTGCGCGGTTCAGCATCAGCGACAACACCAATGTGGTGCCGGATTGGATCGATAACAGCCAGCCAACAGGCAACCATCAGTACGTTACTGCCCATACCTACGTGATGGATTATGTGCGCGTGCTCAGTTCGTCGCTGGTTCTCGATACCCGCTATGCCTTCGCCAAGCAGCGTAACAAGAATTTCGGAAACGCCAATCTGTACGACGCAGCGAGCCTGGGTTTCTCCAAGAACTTTGTAGATCAGCAGGCCTTTCCATCGCTGCCTGTGCTGGGCATCAGCGGCTATCGCGCGATCGGCGCCAATGCACGGCGCGATTGGGATCACTATACCCACGCCTTGAATGCCACTGTGAACTGGCTGCATGGCGGTCACACGGTGAAGTTCGGCTGGGACGGGCGCATGTTCATCGATAACACGGTGTCGCTCGATAATGGCGGCGGTACGTTGAACTTCGATGGCAACTGGGCCAAGGGTCCTGGCATCAATGTAGCGATGCCGGCCGGGTCGCAGCCATACTATTCGATGGCGACTTACCTGTTGGGAACGGTGGGTAGCGGGTCGCTGGTGTACAAGGATTCAGTGGCCCGGTATCAGCTTTATAACGCTTTGTTTTTTCAGGATGACTGGCGCGTGTCTCGCAAGCTGACGGTGAACTTCGGTTTGCGTCTGGAGATGGAGACCGGGTTCCGCGAGCGGTATGACCGGCAGTCGACGTTCGATCCTACGGCTGTGAGTCCGCTTTCGGCGAAGGTGCAGGCGGGACTGGGCAGGCCATTGTATGGCGCCGTTGAGTTTGCGGGGTTGAACAATGCACCGCGGAATCTGTGGGCGACGACGCATAACTTCGGTCCGCGCACAGGCATCGCTTACTCACTCACGCCGAAGACGGTAATCCGTGCGGGATTCGGAATTACGTTCTTCCCCACCACGCAGCGCGCGTATGTGATCAACTCCGGCGCCGGTTACAGTATAACTAACTCGGTAACGACGACCATCGATAACATCAATCCGATCGCTACCTTCGCCGATCCGTGGCCTGCGGCCTATTCGGTGGTGCGGCCAACCGGTAATACGCAGGGTGCGGATACGGGCTACGGAACGAGCGTTAGCGGCGGTGTTTATAACGCTTCCAACTCCTATGTGGAGCAGTGGAACTTCGGTGTGCAGCACGAATTGCCGAAGAGCCTGCTCCTCACTGTTTCGTATGGTGGAGGGCACGGCGTGAAACTGCCGATCCACTTCAATGCGAATGATGTGAATCCGGTCTATTACGGCAAGCCGGGCGAAGTAGCGGGCGTGAGCGTGATTCAGCGGCAGATCCCGAATCCGTTCCAGGGGCTGATCAATGTGGGCAACTGGCGGAATCCGACGATGTCGTTTCAGGTGCTGAATTACGCGTTTCCGCAGTATGGATCGTTGCAGGAACAGTACATGCCGTGGGGCTTTTCGAGCTACAACTCGATGCAGGTGAGCTTGTCGAAGACGATGCGCTCCGGACTGTCGTTGCGCATGGCCTATACGTGGGCGAAGAGTCTGGGCAATATCAACAACCTGATTACTGCTGACAGCGTGGGCGAGGGCAATGCCAACTATCAGAACTCTTACGCGCGTGGCATTGAGAAGTCGCTTTCTACCGCGGATATTCCGCACCGCCTGGCAGTCAACGGAACTTACAATCTGCCGTTCGGCAAGGGCCAGCGGTTTGCCGCGCATACTTCGAAGTTAGTGGATGCGTTCATTGGCGGTTGGCAGAGTAACTCGACCTTCACGATACAGAGCGGGCTGCCGCTGCAATTCTCCGATACGGGCCAGGCGACCTATGGCGGTTCCAGGCCCAGCTACACATCGCTCGATCCGCAGGCTTACACTTCAGGTACGATCCAGAGCCGGTTGGGCGGAGTCTCCGGTGGAGCAGGGTATCTCGACAAGACCGCGTTCCGCGTCACCACGTATTTTGAGTTTGGCAACGTGCCGCGCACCAACGGTGATTTCCGTGCACCGCGGCCTATCAATCTGAACGTCTCGCTGAACAAATACTTCCCGATCACCGAGCGCTTGAAGCTGCAGTTCCGCAGCGAGATTTTCAATCCGTTGAACCATCCGATCTTCGGCAACCCAACGGTACAGGTGGGCAACCCGGCGTTCGGGACGATCAGCGGCCAGGCCAATCGTCCACGAAACGTGCAGTTTGGTTTGAAGCTGTTGTGGTAGGGGCGGTGCGGCTAGGCCGCGACCTTGAGAAACCGTGAAATAATATGGCAGGCGAAACCGCCCAATGCCACATAGTTTTTCAAAAAACCAAAGCTGCGCGGTCGAAATCGTAGCGCGGACATTCTACCCTGCCACGTCGGGATTTGTCTCGACGTGTGTTTTCAACGCCGCGTCAAACCTCGACAAGAATGTCGAGGCGGCACGCAAGAATGCGCGCGCTACTAAGCCGCGAAAACTATGCGGCATTAGGCGAAACCGCCTGTCCAATTTCCAATTTGCCAGCCGCCGCCCACGACTTTGAGGCGCAACCGAACCTCCTGCCGGTAGTCGGCAAGTGTTTAATCCGCGTCGCCGTCCTGATGCACCCTCACGCCCAGGCCCACTTTTTCGGGTTTTTTGTAGCCTTCCACTTTTGTACCGGTGGGGCCGCCCTTGGTGCGCTGGAGCAGTGCTGATATCTCTGTGGGAGACATCTTCTCGAAGGTCTTGCAGGCGAGTACGTTCTGCTCCAACTGCTCCACCGTTTCCATGCCGCTGACCAATGTATCCACGTCGTGGCTCCAGGTGAAACGCAGGCACTCATTGATGGACGCAACCTTGTTCTTGGTGATGCCGCCAATCGCATTGGACTTCATCGCCAGAAGCCCGAGGCCTTTCTTGCGGATGTTGGGCAGTACGGAGTTGATGAAACTCAGGTAGTGCGGGTCCACCAGATTCACCGGGTGTTGCACGGTCTCCCAGCCATCGAAACCGTCGAGCAACCGCTGGTGCACGGTCGGGTCATGGTGGCCGGTGAAACCGATGTGGCGGACCTTGCCTTCCTTCTTCGCCTTGACGAAGGCCTCGAGTGAGCCCTTGGGGCCGAAGATCTTGTCCACCTCTTCGTGCGTCGCCACCTCGTGGCAGCACCATAGATCGAGATAGTCGGTCTTCATGCGCTTGAGGGTGGTTTCGAGCTGGCCCATGGCGCCATCGCGATCGCGGAACTGCGCCTTCGACATGAGCAGGACTTTTTGTCGAAGCGCCGGAGTGAGCGCCTTGCCGTAGGTGGCATCGCTCTCGCCGTTGTTGTATTTGGCGGCGCTATCGAACATCACGACACCCAGATCGATCGCCCGCTGGATGATCCGGACGCCTTCCGCTTCACCCTTGACGCGCATGTGATAGCCGCCAACGGTGATCTTGGAAACCTGCAGGCCGGTTTTGCCGAGGGTGGCCATCGGCATGGGTGCTGCGGCCAGCGTGTTGAGACTCACGCCGAGGGCGGCGCTGGAAGCTTGGAGGAATTGTCGACGGTCCATGGACCGTATCGTATCAGGTGCAGCGGCTTACTTCAATGACACGCGGGCGGTCTTGATGCCATCGAGCCGTGGATATTCCCGGTCGAGGTAGCCGTTGCCCACCAGTTCGATCTTGGTCGGATTGGGGCCACCGCCGAATGGGGCGACATCGCCGTAGACGGCGCTCAATTTATCGACGACGTCCATTCCATCGATCACTTCTCCGAAGGGCACGAACCCCTGCTGGTCGAGGATTGTGTTGTCGATCAGGTTCACGAAGACCTGGGTGCTGCGCGTGTTGGCTCCGTTCATGGCAAAGGCCATGGTGCCGCGCGTGTTCTTGTGGGTTTGCTGATCATCCGGGATCTTCAACAGGCGCCACATGCCATTTACCTTTGGATCGGGATTGATGCCGAACTGCGCGATGAATTTGCGCATGACGCGATGGAACCGGACGTTATCGTAGAACTTCGATGTCACCAGCTCGTAAAACCGGTCGGCCCCATGCGGCGCCCAGGGCCGGAATACCTGCAAGGTAAACTCACCCTTGGTTGTAGTGAAGATCACGCGATACGCCGGCGGCGGCTGAGCGGGGAGTTCCTGCTTGGCTGGCTTGGCGTCCGCCTTCTTGGGTGATGAACACCCGGCGGTAAGCGCCAACAGAGCAATGACAACCGGAGTTATTCGTTTCATACAGATGCTACATTATCGTCACATGTGAGAGAAAACTATAGGCCTATTTAGCCGACTTCCAGCTATCGCCCACTCCGGTTTCCACCAATAATGGAACCTCCAACTGGCGCACACCTTCCATCAGATCCTTGGCCAGTTTTCTCACTTCTTCCACCTCTTCCGGCGGGGCTTCAAACACCAATTCGTCATGGACCTGCAGCAGCATGCGGGCCCGCAGTTTGCGCTCGGTGAGCGCGGCGTCAATGCGCACCATGGCGAGCTTGATCATGTCCGCCGCACCGCCCTGTAGCGGCGTGTTGACGGCGGTCCGCTCGGCGAAGCCGCGGGCGTTGGGATTGCGGCTGTCCATATCCGGAATCGGACGCCGGCGCCCGAACAAGGTCATGGCATAGCCAGAGGCGCGAACCTCTGCGATGGTGGCATCGATCCAGCGCTTCACGCCGGAGTAGCGTTTGAAATAGCTCTTGATATAGTCATCGGCTTCGCCGCGCGGAATGCCCAGCGAGGCTGCAAGACCGAATGACGTCTGGCCGTACACGATGCCGAAGTTCACGGCCTTGGCGTTGCGGCGCATTTCGGGAGTGACCATCATCGGCGGCACGCCAAAGACCTCCGACGCCGTGCGTGTGTGAATGTCCTCGCCGTGACGGAAGGCGTCCACCAGCACCCCGTCTTTCGAGGCGTGGGCCAGCAGGCGCAGCTCGATCTGTGAGTAGTCGGCCACCACCAACTGCCAGCCCTCCTCAGGCACGAACGCCGCGCGGATCTCGCGGCCGAGTTCGGTGCGCACGGGAATATTCTGGAGATTCGGATTGGTGGAAGAGAAACGGCCTGTTGCCGAGCCGGTCTGGTTGAACGTGGTGTGGATGCGCTGTGTACCGGGGCGGATCAGCCCGGGCAGGGCATCGACGTAGGTGCTCTTGAGCTTGGTGAGGCCGCGGTATTCGAGGACCTTGCCCGCGATCGGGTGTGCGAGCGCGAGCTCTTCGAGCACATCGGCGGCGGTAGACGGAGCTTTGCCCTTGACCTGGCGGCCGGGCGGCGTTATGGCCATCTCCTCGAACAGTACTTTGCCCAACTGTTGCGGAGAATTGATGTTGAATTCGTGCTTGGCCAGATCATGGATTTCCGCCGTGAGGCGCGAGATCTCGATCTCCATGTAATTCGAAAGGGTCTTCAGCGCTGCGGGCTCGACGCGGATTCCTGTCTGTTCCATGCGCGCCAGCACGGGCACCAGCGGCATGTCGATCTCTTCGTACAGCTGGCGGAAGCCCTGTTCATCGATCTGCGGACCGAGGATGGCGGCCAGCTGCAGCACCATGTCGGCATGGCATTCGGCGCGTGCGCCCGGCTTGCGGTGGAGCAGGCGTTCGGACAATGCTTCGAGCGTGCAGCCGCCTGGATCGGCGCTCAACAGAAACGCTTCGAGCAGGATGTCGCGGCTGATCTTCGGCGGCGGGGAGAGGCGTGACAGCAGCAGCTTCGCATCGTGGGACAGGAACACGCGGCTGGCCGGCAGGTCATGATTCGACGATCCGCGCGCGATGCCGGGCTGCGCGCTGACGGCCAGCGTGTCGTTGAACAGCGCCAGCGCTACAGGCGCATCAGCGGAAAGGGTTTCGAGATACGCCGGGAGCGAGTCGACGGCTTCGTAGTCGGCCTCGTGGACCGGTTCGGTTGCGGCATCGGGCTCCAGCGCTTTCAGGAAGCTGAAAAACTCCAACTCTCGATAGACCTGTTTGAGCGCTTCGGTATCGGGCTTCTGCGTGAGCATCGCCTCGAGCGTCCATTCGATCGGGACGTTTGTCTCGATGGTCGCCAGGCGTTTGCTCATCATCACCTGATCGCGATGGTTCTGGAGACTCTCACGATAAGTTCGCTTCTCCACTTCGGCAGCGCGCTCCAGCAATGCTTCTACCGGGCCGAACTTGAGCAGCAGATCCTTGGCGCCTTTGTCGCCAATGCCGGGAGCGCCGGGGATGTTATCCACCGCGTCGCCTTTGAGCGCCAGCAGGTCAGCCACGAGCGCCGGGGGCACGCCCATGAACTCGGTGACTTTGTCCGCGTCGTAGATGGTGTTGTCCTTGGCCGGGTTGAGCATCCGCACCGGGCCGCCTACCAGCTGCAGCATGTCTTTGTCGCTGGAGACGATCATCACCTCGACGCCCGCTTCGGAGGCGCGGCGCGCGATGGTGCCGATCACGTCGTCCGCTTCATAGCCAGCGTATTCCAGCACCGGAATGCGCAGCGCTTCGAGCAGTCTGCGGACGTAGGGTATCTGATCTTTCAGGTCCTGCGGCGCTTCCGGACGGTTGGCTTTGTAAGCAGCAAACTCCTGCTCGCGCAGTGTGGGCCCGAGGCTTTCGTATACCGCCGCGACGTATTGCGGTTTGTACGTGTCGATCAGCTTCCGGACCATGTTATGGAAGATGAAGACCGCTTCGGTCGCGAGGCCCTCGGTGGTGCGCATGGGAGGCGCGGACATGCGTGCCCGGGCATGAAAGGCCCGGAAGATGAATCCGAACGAGTCGATGAGGAAGATCTGTGGAGTTGCCATCCGGTTAAGCGCCTTTGGGGTAAGATCCGAGCACGCGCAGGAAGTCGGCGACTTCGCCCAAATGCGCGATGGCGCGCTGTGACTTTTCGTCGTCGGCCTTGCCCAGGAAGTCGAGATAGAACAGATACTCCCACGGCTTGCCGCGCAGCGGGCGCGATTCAATTTTGGTGAGGCTGAGGTCGCGCAGTGCGAACGCGCTCATCGCGCGGAACAGTGCGCCAGGGGTGTTGCGAGTGGTGAAGACCACTGATGTTTTCCACCCCTTTGCCGCTGCCGTACGTGCGGCTTCGGCCTCAGCCATGCGCCCCTTCAGTTTTCCGGGGCGGCGCAGCAGGAAGAAGCGGGTGAAGTTTTCGCGGTCGTCTTCAATGGATTTGCGCAGGATGTGCGCACCGTAGATTTCGGCGGCCACAGACGACGCGATCGCCGCGGCGTCCGTGCGTTTCTCTTCGGCTAGCATCTTCACGCTGCCCGCGGTGTCGTAAAACGTGGTTCGCTGCATTTCCGGATGCGCGGCCAGGAACTTCAGGCACTGGTTGAGCGCAACCGGATGCGAGTAGACATACTTTATGTCCTTGAACGCTACGCCGGGCATGGCGATCAGGTTGTGCCCGATCCGGACATTGGTTTCGCCTACGATCGGCAGTTCGAAGTGCAGCAGATGGTCGTAGTTCTCATGCACAGATCCGTGCAGCGTGTTCTCAATCGGGACGGCGGCTGCGTCCACTTTACCGCCGGATACCGCCTGGAACATCTCGTCGAAGCGCTGGCAGGGGACGACTTCAATATCCTCGCCCAGCAATTGCCGCGCAGCCTGCTGGCTGAATGCCCCCAATTCGCCCTGAAATGCCACCGTTAATCTTTTATGCAACGCCATTTATCTTCCGTCCCATCTTTTCGCGTTTTCCGCCGGCAGTCCCACCAGATCCAACACCCGCTCCACGCTGTGGTCTACCAGATCCTGCACGCTCTCTGGTTTATTATAGAAGCCCGGGATGGGCGGCGCGATAATGGCGCCCATTTCCGTCAGTTGCGTCATCGTCCTCAGATGACCTAAATGAAACGGCGTTTCACGCACCATCAGCACCAGCCGGCGCCGTTCCTTCAGCATGACGTCGGCGGCGCGCACGATCAGGTTCGAACTGATTCCGGTGGCGATGGCGCTCATCGTGTGGATGGAGCATGGCGCAACGATCATCGCCTGGCACTGAAAGCTGCCGCTGGCGATGCGTGCGCCGATGTCCTCATGCGGATACCAGACATGGGCAAGATTCCGGAAATCGGCGATCTTTCTGTCTAGTTCAAGGTGGGCAGTGCGCTCGCCGGAGCGGGAAACCACCAGATGTGTCTCCACTTCGGGGCGTTCGCGGAGCTTTTCCAGAAGCCTGTAGCCGTAGATCGATCCACTCGCTCCGCTCACCGCAACGATGATTTTCAAAAAAGGCCTCCTCGAAAAATTCTGTTCTGAATTCGGAACAAACTACGACTAAACGGCTTACTCTCGGCTATACTGGCTTTATATTAGTCCATTCCAGGATACCGCCACCTGCCGCGGGTATGTACGGTTTGATGATTCTGGATGTTTAGCTGCATTCGTAATTGGAGGCTTGGGACCGGATACATGTCGGAGGATGCTGGACAGAAGCTCAAGCGCGCTCGTGAGAGGCTGAACTTGAGGTTTCGCGATGTCGAGGAAGCGAGTCTGCGGATCGCTGAACGGCATCACAATGACGAGTTCGTGGTCGCGCTCTCGCGCCTTTCTGACATTGAGAACAAAGGCACCGTTCCTACTATCTACCGCCTCTATACTTTGAGTGCGGTCTACCGCCTGAATATCATGGACGTGATGGAATGGTATGGTGTGGATGTCGCATCTATTCCAGCCGATGCCGCTCAGATCGAAATCGAACGTACTCACCTCATCAGTTTTAGCGCCGATGTTCATGGCGAAGTGACCTTACCTCTGGCGCTCGATCCGGGTATCGACCTGCGCCGCACCACCTATCTCAGCCGGGTTATCCAGCGATGGGGAAAACTGCCGCTCATGTTACTCAATGGGTTGGACTTAAAAACCCATCGCTATGCTTACATCGGCAGTGAGGACTGGTTCATGTACCCCATGCTGATGCCTGGCAGCCTCATTCAGATCGATGAGAGCCGCCGCAAGGTGGCCAATAGCGGTTGGAATAGCGAGTTCGAGCGTCCGATTTACCTCTTCGAACACCGCAACGGCTATTCCTGCGCCTGGTGCAACCTCAATGACGGCCAACTCGTGCTGCAGCCCCATCCCTCTTCACTTTGCAGTCCGGAAGTGTACAGCTACCCGGACGAAATCGATGTCATCGGCCTGGTGATTGGCGTAGCTATGCGTCTGGATCATTCGCGGCGACGCCGAGTTCGCCCCTGAGCAGCTCCAGCAACGTCTCCAGGTCGGAGACAAACAGCTTCTTCGCCGGGCCCCGCAACGAAGCCGGCGGCAGATTCCGGTAGGGCGCGGTTCGCAGCCAGCTATCCACAACCACACGCTTTTCAATAGCAAGCCCTGATAAGTAAAGATCCAGGTCTGCCTTCTGTTGTTCCAAGCCGTAGGTCAGCCACTCCGCCATGGCCGTGTTGTGGCTGTCTTTGAGGGCCCGGTCCGCTTCGCGTTCTCCGAACACCAGACCCAGACCGTGATGTTCATAGTGTCCTGAATTCACGTCGCGCAGGCCCGAAAGGTATACCAGCCTCCCGAAAACCGATGGGATCTGCGATAAAGTGTGGCGCCACAGATCCGATGCGGCACCTCTTTCCAGCACTTGTTTGGGGCGAGGATTCTTCATTGACCACCTCCTGCTGCTCTATCCATCCCTCTCTGCTCTTTGATTCCTCCGCAAATGAGGGGAGTAGTTGTAGTACTACCTTCTCATCAGAATTCTACACTAGATCCTGCGATTTTGCTCGAGAAAAATTCACTGATTTATCCTAGCCCGCCCTTAAGACTGACCGGCTTGCAACCCTACCCTGCATCGGGACTTCGTCTTATGAGCACGTTACTAGATTTCCCTTATCTCGTCGCGAGTTGTTCCATATTCCGAAAATCTATCTCGCTTTTCCCCTAGGCCTAGGGAATTGCCCTATGCTCGTTTTGTCAACGGACATCAACCAAGGGCTACGGCCCATAGGATAGTACTAGGAGACTTATAAGACCATGAAGAAAATGATGATGCTCGCCTTCACTGCAATCGCACTTTTCGCGACCGGGACCACGACTCCCGCACCCAAGGATCCGCAGCAGATGCCGTTTCCTCAGTGCGATCCTTGCCCGGAACCTGGTGGCAGCGGCTCCAACAGCTCCGGCGGCAACTAGGTTGCTGTGCTTGAACGCCCGCTCCTGCGTGGTTGGCATCGCCCGCAGGTAAAGGCGCCGACGTTGTTTGGCGCTGAGGGATTGTCAGGTGTGTGACTGTCCGTACATGTCCGTCTACCACTTATTCTTGTAGTGGTAGACTGTAAAGGCGGACCAATGGCCGCATCCAACCTCATGCCATCATTGATCATGTGCATTGATTCGCTCTCTGTTTTAGAGACGATTCTTTGTGTTTTGCTCCTCAGGCAGATGTGGTTGTTTGGGTTGATAAGGGTTTACCGGCTATTTTCCGCGCTCGTGCTCCTCCAGGCCCTGTTGATTTTTGTATTCCTGCTCGTTCACAAGGGCACCAATCTCGCGGCTCTCTTATACCGTCTTTCCACGCCTCCCGCCTGGATTCTGAGCATCCTGGTGATCTACGAACTCTACGCCAGGCTACTGCACGATTATCCCGGTATTGTGACCGCGGGGCGGTGGATGCTTTCGGCGGCGACGGTCATTGCCGTAGTGGTTTCGCTGTTGAGTTCGCCTATCGACTGGAATGTGGCGATCCACAAGTTCCCGATCACCTATTATTATTCCTATGTGCAGCGCGCGATCTCGACAACGCAAATGCTCTTTATGCTGGCGATGACCGTGTTCCTGCGCTGGTTTCCCATCCGCCTGTCGCGGAACATTCACGTCCACACAGCGATTCTGTTTCTCTACTGCCTGGTGAAGTTTTCCATCTCGCTGCTGTACAATTTCAGCGATGCTTCTTTTACAGACGCGATCAATCTGGTTGATCTGATCGGCTCATGTCTCTGTTTTGCTGGATGGATCCTGCAGTTCGGCCCGAACGGCACAGACGCCCCTGCAAATCAAATCAAAGTAGATAGCGAACAGGAAGCGCGAATCCTTCTCAAGTTGCGCGCCATTAACGACACCCTGGTCGGCGCCGGCAAGCGCTAGCCTGGTTGTGATTAGTCGGAGAGGCGGCGCAGGTCCTTCTTGGCTTCGTCGAGATCGGGCTTCATCTGTACAGCCTGCTTGAGCTCGTTTACCGCTTCGTCCTTCCGGCCCAGTTGCGACAGGACCAGACCGAGGGTCCAGCGCGCTTCTGCCTTGCTTGGGGCACGCCCTTCGGGTTCTGCCGACAGGTACTTCCGCAAGTAAGACTCAGCCCGAGCCGGGTCTTTCTGCAACCGCATCAGCGTACGTGCTGCCCAATAGTAGGCGGAAAGATCATCGGGGACAAGGTGCTGCGATTCGCTGAGCAGCGAGTCCAGTTCCGCGAAGGCTCCTCGCGATGCAAAATACGTTGCCTTCACTTCATACACGACCGCGCGCGTGGAATCCATCTTCTGCAATTGATTGGCTACGGCGAACGCCTGGTCAAACTGCGGATGCTTGGAAAGACAGCAGTAGATGCGGGCAAGAATCGCCTTGGCCCGGTAATTTGCAGGGGATACCTGATTGACCGCGCGGATCGCAGCCGGTTCATCGTCCTCCAATTGGGCAAGTCTCGCGTCGGCCAGGTGGCCCCAGTCCGGATCCACCTCTTTCAACCGGTTGGCGATGGAGTAGGCCTTGGTTTTGCCGCCGCCTACAAGCGATGGAGCCCTGAAAGTGAAGACGGTCTCCAGCAGAAACGCCTCGACATTCTTGGGGTTGTATTTGTAGGCCAGTTCCAGTTCCTTGTGCATCGTCCGCAGCAGGCCGACCTGCTTCCATACAGGTACAGTGGCGGCGAGCACCGCATTCGCCCGTGCCAGTTGGGCGTGGGCATCCGAACTGTTCGGGCTCTTGGCTACCGCCTTTTCCGCATAGGACCGTGCGCTCTCCAAATGCTCGAAACTCTCTTCGATGATCGACATGTTGGTAAGGGCTTCGGCGTCGCCGGGGTTGGCCGCGAGTTGTGCGGCGACCACAGCGCGCGCTCGCTTCCAATGGTCTGCCTCCATCAGTTGCCTGGCGGACACGGATTCTGCGGCATGTAAGGTGCCGAATGCAAGGATGAAGGGGAAAACTCGAAGCTGGGTTGGAAACACTACTCCTTATTGTCCTACGTCGAGTGCCTCCTGTCCAATGAGGAACATGTAAATGGCATCGCCCTTGGTAACTGTAGTAGTGTAGGTTGCATACCGTGACCACTTCCTTGCGCGTTGCCCTGTTTAGCGATTCTTTCCATGAGCACAATGGCGTTTCTACCGTCTGCCGGGAATTTGCCGGTTATGCGGACCGGCACGGTGTGCCCTTTTGCTGTGTCCATAGTGGTCCTGTTACGGCAACAAGGCAGAACCGCTCCGTGATGACGGTTGAGCTGAAGCGGGGCTTCACGTTTAAGCTTGATCAGGACTTGTATTGCGATCCGTTCCTGAGCCGTTACCGTAACCATGTGCTCGCCGAACTGAAGAAGTTCCAGCCGGATGTGATCCACATCACTGGTCCTGGTGATATGGGGATTTTGGGTTTCTGGATCTCCAACCTGATGGGTGTCCCGATGGTCGCTTCCTGGCACACGAATCTGCACGAGTATGCATCGCGTCGCGTAAGTAGCTCGCTCGCCAGTTTGCCCTACCGATTACGCGCGAAGAGCTCCGCGGCTGCGGAACATCACAGCCTGCGAGCCCTGACAGCGTTTTATAAGCTTGCGCACTTTACGGTGGCGCCGAATCAGGAGATGGTGGACATGCTGTACGCCCGGACAGGACGGCCATCCTACCATATGAAACATGGCGTGGATGTGACCCGGTTTGGCGGAGGCGGCCTCAGGCACGATGGAAAGTTCTGCATCGGCTGGGTAGGACGGCTCACGCCGGAGAAGAACGTGCGTGCCTTTGCGGAACTCGAGGCGCAACTGCATGCAGCCGGTGAGCGGGATTTTCGTCTGCTACTTGTCGGTGATGGCAGCGAAAGAGAGTGGTTGCGCAAGCGTTTGCCTGATGCCTCGATGCCCGGTTTTCTGATTGGCGACGAACTGGTTCAGGCCTTCCAGAGTATGGATGCCTTTGTCTTTCCCTCCAAAACGGACACCTTTGGGCTGGTGATCCTGGAGGCCATGGCCTCCGGTGTGCCGGTTGTGCTCAGCGCAGAGGCTGGAGAACGGGTTGGCATCCAGGATGGGCGTGAGGGATTCTGTTCCGGGGACCTGGCGCAAGACGTCCTGCGCCTGCTTCGAGACAAAGCTCTCTGCAAATCGATGGGCAGCGCTTCGGCGCAATTTGCGCGGGCTAAGAGTTGGAATGGAGTTTTCGACGATCTTTATGAGACCTACGACGAGGCGCTGGAACATCCGGATGTGTTGCGGCGGCTGAAGCGCCGTAAACTGGCGATGGCCTGATTCAAGCTGAGTATTTATCGCGGCAATCGGTGGAGCAGAAGTAATGAGTCTGTCCGCCCGCGCTTTTCTTGACCGCTGTCGCAGCCAGGATATACGTTCCGCAGACCGGATCTTTTTTCAACTCTCCACCTACCGGACCCTGCTGTGTTGTGGGTTGCGGCCGCCCACTTGGAGTTTGGGTTTTGGCGAGATTCGTTCCCAGCAGATCTCCAAACGCTTTCATGATCAAACCGATCACGGAACGCAAAATGGATATCGCGAAAATCGAAACGAGAACTGCGGCGATAAGACGAAGCATGTAGAGAAACGGCTGGAGATACAATCGGGGACTGAAAATCAGCCCCCGACTGTATGATAACGCAGGTTACTTCTTTTTGGTGGTCTTCTTCTGTGCGGGAGCGTTCGGATTCTTGTATTCCGTCTGGACTGAGGAGCCCAAGGTTTGAATCATGCCCTTGGCGCCTTCGGCAAATGCTCCATCGGGACGCAGTTCCAAATACTTCTGGAACGCTTCGATGGTGCCCGGAGGCGGGATGATTTTGCCATCCGCTGTGGTGGTCGCCTTCGATACCAGGTAGACGCCGTACTGATACTGAGCGTCGGCATACTTGGGATCCGCGTCGATCGCCTTCTTGAAGGCTTCGCCCGCCGCTTCGTTCTGGCCTGTGTTCACTAGCACTGCGCCGAGGTTGTAGAAGTACTTGCCGGCGTTCGGCGCATCGATGGTAGCAGCCTTCTGCAGTTCCGCCTGAGCTTCCGGGAACTTCTTTGCTTTGGCGAGTGCGAGAGCGAAGTTGTTGTGGGTGGAGGCATCGTCAGGCTTCAGTTCGATCGCCTTGCCGTAGGCTTCCAGGCCTTTATCCATTGCCGCGGTCTGGTCGGCGCCGGTCTTGGTGGTGGAGAGGCCCATGTAGGCTTCGGCCATGTTGGCGTAGATCACATACTGCTTGCCACCTTCGGTCGCGACGGCTTTCTCGAAGCCCGCCACGGAGGCTTCCCACTGCTTGGACTTCAGGTTCTCCATGCCCGCGTTGAAGGCGTCGTTCAACTCTTTGTTCTTCGCCATCTGGGCCTGCTGGGCCTTGATCTGGGCTTCCATCGCCTTCTTCTCTTCGTCAGACATCTGGCGCGAAGCTTCCTTCGGAATTTCACCGGTCTTCGCCGCCTGCTGTTGCACGGCCTGGCGCTGTTGCTGCATCGCCTTCATCTTCTGAAGGTTGAAGTTGTTGACCACCGGGTCGCCCAGGCGGCTGCGGACCTTGTTGACCTTATCGACGTCTTTGCCATCGATTTCGCACACGATGTTGTAGGTGCCAAGCGGCAGTCCGGCGTGGAAATAGTGGCCTTTCTTGTCCGTCTTTACTTTATAGTTACCCTTGATGTCGGTACGTTCGATTTTGATGAGCGCGCCTTTCACCGGTTGGCCATCATCACCAATCACGTCGCCTTCCAGGGACGATGTTTGTGCCAGAGCCGCGCCCGCCATCAGTAGCGTGAACGTGGCAATGCCGGCAATTTTGCGCAATACTGCAGCCATACAACTAACCTCCAACTTGAAAAAATGATTGCTTCATTATGAGCATACTACAATCGTACTAGTGACTGAAGCCCTCGTTTGTTCTCAATGCCGTACCACCGCAGCCGCGGAGGACCTTGTCTGCCGGAAATGCTCTGCCCTGCTGCACCAGCAGGCCGTGGAACAGTTGATGACTGATGCCCGGATCGCCGAACAGGTCGGAGCCCTGGGGCACGCCTGGGAGTTGTACGGCCAGGCGTATTCGCTGCTGCCGCCGGAACTGCCGCAGGCCCGGACCATCATCGCCCGCATGGAGGCTTTGCGTGCCAAAGCCACGCCGAAGCCTCAACGTGCTCCTCAGCAGGAAGAAGGGCGCTGGTCAAAGTGGCTGTCATCGTTGGGGCCGCTGGGATTGCTGCTGGCCGGGGCGGGGAAGTTGAAAACGGTCCTTTCGGCGCTGGCCTTCCTTGGCGTTTATTGGGCCGCCTATGGTTGGAAATTCGCACTAGGGATTGTCATTTCCATCTATATTCATGAAATGGGCCACGTCGCCGCCTTCCGCGCAAACGGGATTCCGGTCTCTGCACCGATGTTTATCCCCGGACTGGGAGCCTTTGTGCGCGGTGCGCGCCGCGCCGATACCATCGGGCAGGACGCCCGCATCAGTCTGGCCGGCCCGCTGTGGGGACTGGCCGCGGCGTTCGCCGCCATGATTCTGGGAGTCTATTGGCAGAGCAACGTCATGCTGGCGATCGCCTCCACCGGCGCCTGGATCAACCTGCTGAACCTGATTCCACTGGCGATCTTCGATGGCGCCGGGGCGTTCCATGCGTTGGGCCGGACACAGCGCGGGACTGTTGCCGCGGTTGCCGGCTTACTGTTCTTCTTCGCAGGCGATATTATGCTGCTGATCATTGCCGTTGGCGCGGTGATCAAGGTCTTTTCGCACGACTTTCCGGAAAAAGAAGATAAAGGTGTCCTGATTCAGTTTCTGGGGATCATGACGGCGTTGAGCGTGATTGTATTTTTGCTGAAGGGATGACCGTTCCCGGCCATCCCTGCCAGTCTTATCGAGGTGTGATTAATCCGCCCAGCTTATCCTGCTCGCCGCCGCCCGTGCGCGGGTAGCGGGTTGAGTAGGCTTCCAGGTACTTCAAGCCGGCGCCCGTGTTATAGATAACCATCTTTTCGTCGGCCTTCAGGAAGCCGGTCTTGAGAAGCGTCCGCAGTGCCGCCACGCAGGCCGAGCCTTCGGGAGCCACGAACATGCCTTCGGCCGTCGCCAGTTCGATACCGGCATCGATCAACTCATCATCGGTGACCGCAATCGCACAGCCGCCGCTCTTGCGCACGGCATCCAGAATCAGGAAGTCTCCCAAGGGCTTCGGCACGCGCAGGCCGCTGGCGACGGTGTGGGCGTTATCCCAGAACGTCGACCGCGCTTCGCCCGCGTTATAAGCGCGAACCACCGGCTGGCAACCTTCCACCTGCACCGCGATCATCTTCGGACGCTTCGGACCGATCCAGCCCAGCGTCTCCATTTCATCGAACGCCTTCCACATGCCGATCAGGCCGACGCCGCCACCGGTGGGATAGAAGATCACATCAGGCAGTTCCCAGCGCATCTGCTCGGCCAGTTCGTAGCCCATCGTCTTCTTGCCTTCGATGCGGTACGGCTCCTTGAGTGTACTGACGTCGAACCAGCCCTCGGTGTCCTTGCCGGCAGCGACGATCTTGGCGCAGTCGCTGATCAGGCCATCGACGAGGGTGACCTTGGCGCCGAACGCCATACACTCGATGAAGTTCGATTGCGGCACATCCTTCGGCATATAGATGTGGGCTTCGATGCCGGCCGCCGCGGCATAGGCAGCCATCGCGCTGGCAGCGTTACCGGCCGAGGGAATCGCCACCTTCTTGATGCCAAGTTCGACCGCCATCGATACCGCGCACGACAACCCGCGGGCCTTGAACGATCCGGTCGGGTTCAGCCCCTCGTCCTTGATCCACAGGTCGTTCGCGCCGACCCGTGCGCCGATGCGTTTGGTGCGCACCAGCGGCGTCATGCCTTCGCCGAGCGTAGTGATCGCCGCAGGCTTCGACACCGGCAGCACCGGTGCGTAGCGCCACATATTGGTGGGACCGTTTGCCAGCCAATCCCGATTCCAATTCGCCTTGGCCTTTTCCAAATCATAGCGGACCAGCAGCGGACCGCCGCATTCGCAGAGGTTGTGCACTTTTCCTGCTTCAAAAGATTTGTTACACAGGCTGCACTCGAGATGCGTCAAAGTTGTCATAGGGAAGAATCGACTATCATAATCTATGAGGGACGGCGAAGGGAAATCGGAATCTTGCAACTAATACTCTACATCTGTGTTTTCTGTAGTGTAGCCGCTGCCGGCGAATATGCGGTTTTGAACACAGGTTTCCGCATTCAGGCTTCCAGGCATGAAGTGGAAGACGGAATCGTCCGATTGTATACAAAAGACGGCATGATACAGGTCCCCCAGTCGCAGATCGCAGCCTTCGAGCAGGAAGAGTACCTTCCCCAGCCTCCGGCTCCGGTTGCGGCCACGCCCGAACCTCTTGCTGAAAAGAAGCCCCAGCCCGTTATCTCAACCAAAGAATTGGTCGAGCTTGCCGCTCTCAACAATGGCCTGCCTCCGGCGTTCGTTCACTCGGTGGCGAAGGTCGAATCGGCCTACAAGGCGGACGCGGTCTCTCCGGCCGGCGCGATCGGCGTGATGCAGTTGATGCCCGCCACTGCCGCCGCACTTTCGGCCGATCCGCATGACCCGGCGCAGAACGTCGAGGCCGGTGCACGGCTGCTGCGCGACTTGTTGATCAAATATCAGAATTATCCCGACCAGGTCCGCCGGGCGCTGGCTGCCTACAACGCCGGCTCCGGCGCCGTCGATCGCTTTAATGGCGTTCCCCCTTACCGCGAAACGCAGATGTATGTCGAAAAAGTACTGCAAAATTATTACGATATGAGCAAATAGTCATGAAACACTTCTTGTCGCTTTTCCTCGCCGTCTCCTTCCTGGCACGTGGCCAGTCCGAAGCTCCCCAGGACATGGTAATCCGCATCAACGTGAAC
>Ga0073936_10000969_pt1 | contig 45128 bp, 34 predicted proteins | sample AliMusrvi5mmetaG_FD_87041 | JGI IMG/M metagenome (GOLD analysis project Ga0073936, IMG submission 87041) | Freshwater lake bacterial and archeal communities from Alinen Mustajarvi, Finland, to study Microbial Dark Matter (Phase II) - Alinen... | ecosystem: Environmental > Aquatic > Freshwater >...
CCGTTGAGGTTGTTGAACGCGCTCATAAAGGTCGCCACGCCCGCCTTTCGCGCGGCGTCGAACGAGCGCAGGAAGACCTCACGCAGTTGAATCTCTGGAATCCAGGTGGTGTTGTAATCGCGCCCGCCCTCTGCCGCGCCGTAGCCGACGTAGTGCTTCGCACAGGCCGCGATGGAGTCCGGCGCGTCAAGTTTGTCGCCCTGGAAGCCGCGCACCATCGCCGCGCCCAGCCGCGAGGTGACCAGCGGATCCTCGCCCAGCGTCTCCGCGATACGGCCCCAACGCGGGTCGCGGGTGATGTCGAGCATGGGTGCGAAGGTCCAGTGGAGGCCCGCCGCCGCGGCTTCCCGGCCTGCCACCCGCGCACCGGCTTGAACCAACTCGGGATCCCAGCTTGCGGCTTGTCCCAGTGGAATCGGCAGCACGGTCCGATACCCATGGATCACGTCGCGCCCGAATATCAGCGGGATGCCGAGACGCGATTCCTTCAGAGCTATGCGCTGCGCTTCGGAGCGTTCCGCAGCGCCGCCGGCGTTGAGGAACGAACCCCACCGGCCCTTGCGAATCTCCTCCTTGTTCTGCTCCGAGAGCGGGACCGCCAGTCCGGTCGCCTGTGACATCTGGCCGAGCTTCTCGTCCAGCGTCATCTTCGCCAGCAAGGCGTTGATCCGTTGCTCGATATCAGGCGGTGGAGCGGCAGGCAGGGTCGGCGACATCACGGCGAACCATCCTAGGGATACGACGAGGCAACGGCAAAGCATGGCGTCCCGATTCTATCGAAATATCAGGTGGATCTTACGGCATCAGTGGCTGCGTCGCTAGGAGAGTGCTGGTTTGGATCCCTCCAACTGGAAAGCGACTCCATCCCAACTCTTGGCCGCCACAAGCTCCGAATCAAGCTCAATAGCCTGCTTCGCGTCCGTCGCGAACCGCCAGGATCACAACCAGCTTTCCGGCATGGCGATACAGGGCGACGTAGGCCCCCTGCCGGAATTCGATCACCCATTCCCGGAACTCTACAGGCAACTCGTCGACGGGACGGCCCATCTCCGGGTGCTTGCCCAGCGCCTTCACGCTTTGCCGTATCGTCTGGACCGCCCGGCGTGCGGCGTCCGGATTCTTGGGAGACAGAAACTCATATAGGCGAGCCACATCGAGCAGAGCCGGCTCGGTCCACCTCAGTCGTGGCATTTCGGGGCGGCAGTCTTCTCCCCGGCTTCGAGCTTGGCCAGCCAGGCATCCGCTTCCCCGGCAGTGATGTGCAGACCCGTCGTCTGATACTCGGCCCAGGCGGCAAGCGCGTCCTGCCGAAGTTGCTCGCGCTTCTCCTCGCGCTCCACATACTGCTCCACGGCCTCGCGCATCACCCAATGCGGCGTACGGCGGCGTGCCTCCGCCAGCCGTTGGACACGTTCCTTTGTCGCCCTATCAAGTTTTAAACTGGTTACGCTCCGTTCAGCCATCCCCGGTGCTCCAAGGTATTACCTGTTAACACCCTAATACACGGCGCCATTCGAGCCGTCGAAAACGGATTGCAGCGCGGCACGGTGGCCATCATCTGCGCTTCGGGCTCCCAATCAAACGCCACGCTTCACTCAGGTGCCCGGCAAGCTCGTCGTTGCCAATCTGGGCGAGTTCGATTCCTACCCAGCCCTTCACTCCGACATACGGAGGCCGGTAGTAAATCGCAGGAAAGCTCGCCACCAGCGACTCCTGCACCCCAGCTTCAGCGGGTATCCACACCGCCACGTGGCCGTCGTTGTGGTGATTGTCGGAGAACATGGCAAACACCCGCTTCTTCACGAAGAACGTCGGCTCGCCGTGCGACAGCTTCTCCATCGTACCCGGCAGCGCCAGGCAGAGCTTGCGCACCCGCTCGATCTGTTCCTCACTGCGCATGGGCGGACTTTAGCTCGCCCGCTGCTTCTTGCCCGCTTCGTTGTCCGCAATCCGGGCCTTCACCAGCTTCTTCACGAGAGCCGTCGCAGGAGGCTTGTCCACCGGGAAACGAATGGTCCCTTTCGACGTTTCAAACCCCTTCAACTCGTCCTTGAACACCTCGATGAGCGCCGCATTCATGGGGAACAAACTGCAGTGGTTCTTGAAGGCGGCGTAGGCGAACAATGGCCCTTTGTACTTGAATGCGGGCATTCCGTAGCTGATGGCCTCGGTTGCTTCGGACGGCACGACGGAGCGGATGATGGCCCGAATCTTGGTCAGCGTGGTGCGGGCCGGCTCGGGAACCGCCGCGATGTACTCGTCCACATCCTTCGGAACGGCGCCGCCTTGTCTCATATCTCCTACACCTCCAAGCTGGTCTAGCTCGTGTTGAGCGATTTATGAGACTACCACGCATTCAGGGAATGGGAAAGAGCGCGACCCGCTGCGGAATTTTGTGAGGCGTGCATAGTACAGTGACGGCCTGTTCAGGATGTCGGGCAGGATGGCATCCTGCGCGCCGGTTGTTTGCCGGCGCTGGACCGCCCATTGCCAAGCCCGACAGGCGGGGTGCCAACCCGCCGCTGGTCAACAACCTGCCCCAATTCGACGGCCTACAGCAGCTTCGTGACGCCCGGCGTAAACACCGGATAAATCCCGTCCGGACCGGGCTTCACGGGCGGCTCCATCTCCATGTTCACGTTCTCAGGCAGTGGCGGGTAGAAGAAGTCTGACTTTTCGAATTCGTCCCACGTCACCTGCTTGCCGGTGTAGGAGGAGAGCTGGCCCATGATGCCGATCTGCGTGCTGCGGGCCATGTACTCGCCGTTGTTCACCGGGTTGCCGGATCGGATACCCTCGAACAGCGCGACGTGCTCCAGGTCGTAGGCGTCCTTCTTCGACTTCGGACCGCCCGATTCCCAATTCGTCTCGCCGGTGATGCGCAGCTTCAGCAGATCGCAGCGGCCCTTCGTGCCCAGGATCAGGCTCGAATTCTCCTCGTAGCAGTTGTCGATCGTGCGGCAGAAGGCGTAGACTCGCACGCCCTTGGGGAACTCGTACACCACCGCGTTGTGGTCGAACGTGCTGCCGTAAATCTCGCCGTGCAGCGTCGAGCGCCCGCCCATGGCGTAGCAGCTCAGCGGTACGGCATTGTGCTGGGCCCAACTGGCGCGGTCCAGGTTGTGGATCAGCGTCTGCGGCACGTCGTCGCCCGAGAGCCAGTGGAAGTGATATTGATTGCTGGCCTGGTATTCCACCTCTTTCATCCCGGGACGGCGCGGGTAGAGCACGTAGGGCGGGCGCAGCCACGTTTCCTGGATTGCGACGATGTCGCCGATGGCGCCGTCGTGCACCCGCTGCATCGTCTCGCGATAGCCCAGGTGGTAGCGGCTCTGTAAACCTGAAACGAGGCACAGCCCCTTCTGCTTCGCGAGTTCGATGGCCGCCTTCAGGCGCTGGATGCCGACCGGGTCGATGGCGTGCGGCTTCTCGACGAACACGTGCTTGCCCGCCTCGATGGCGGTCTTCGCGTAGAACGAGTGGAACTTGGCTGCGTTGGCGATGATCACCACGTCGGAGACCGCGATCACGTGCTTATACGCCTCGAAACCTGTGAAGCAGTGCGCGTCCGGCACGTCCACCTGATCGGGATACTTCAGCTTCAGCGCGGTGCGCTTCTCCTGAATGCGGTCGAGCAGGATGTCCCCCATGGCGACGATGTGCACGTCCTTGCCCGCGTTCATGGCGTTCATCGCGGCCGCTTCGCCACGGCCTCCGCAGCCGATGATGCCGACCTTGATGACGCCGCTGCCGGCGACGTAGGCCGAAGCCGGGATCGCCGCGAGCGTCGCCGCCGTGGCGAGCTTGACGAAGTCGCGTCTGGAAGTTTGGAGTGGGGAGGATTGCGCCTGTGTCATGGGAATTGATCCACAGTGACGCTATCGCACCTGCGACTCCGATTCAAGTTGGCGCCCAACAAGCCTAAGCCCGCCCGCGCAGGCTCAGTTCGATTGGTTGACGGTAAATGTCTGGCCGGCGACCGTAATCGTTCCGCTCCTGGCTGCGTGGGTCGTGTTCGCCTGCACCGCGTAAGCCACCGAACCGTTGCCGTTGCCGCTCGCCGTGGTCACCGTGATCCAACTCGCGTTGCTGACCGCCGACCACGCCGCGCCGTAGGCCGATGATGTCACCGCCAGCGTGCCGCTGGACGCCGCCGCGCTGAGACTGGCTGACCATGGATTCAACGTGAACGTTGGCACCTCCTGGTAGACGCGCACGTAGTCCACCAGCATGTCCTGCGGGAATGTCGAAGTCTTGTCCGGGTAGCCCGGCCAGCCTCCACCGACAGCCACGTTCAGCAGCAGGAAGAAGGGGTTGTCGAAGACCCACGAAGTCCCTGCCGGAATCGAACCAGGCGTTACCGTCTGATACAGGTTCCCATCCACATAGAACTTGACCGCAGTCGCGGACCACTGCACGGCGAAGGTGTGGAAGTCGTCGGAGAAGCGTGGGCCGGAGTAACTCGAGGTGATGGGTGATCCACCGGAGTAGCCCGGACCGTGCATGCTGCCGTGCACGATGTTGGGCTCCTTCCCGATGTTCTCCATGATGTCGATCTCGCCGCACTGCGGCCAGTTCACCGTCGTAATATTGGTCCCGAGCATCCAGAACGCGGGCCAGATCCCTTGCCCAGCCGGGATCTTCATGCGCGCCTCGATCCGTCCGTGCTCGACCGCGAAACGCCCTTGCGTCTTGAGCCGCGTCGAGGTGTATCCGTTGCCACTCGAAATCACGTGGATGTCGAGGTTGCCCTGCCCATCCGTGTGGGCGTTGTCGGCGGAGTCCGTATAGACTTCCGATTCTCCATTACCCCAGCCGTTGCCTCCGAGATCGTAGGTCCACTTCGCCGGGTCGGGCTTAGCCCCCGCGACGCCGTTGAACTCGTCACTCCAGACGATTTGCAGCGCGCCCACGGGGATGATGTAGCTGGCTGGCCCGGCGTTCGTCTCGGCGTTGTTGACGCTCACCGTCAGCTGATCGCCGGCGTTCAAATTGCACCCGCTGCACTGCGCCTGGATCTCGGTATCGGTCCACGAAATCACGCTGAGATTGAAATTGCCGCTCCACTTCGCGGTGGAATCCGAGAGCGACAACTTCGCTGCGGAACGGCCATAAACAGTCTCGTTGCCGAAGCCGTGACCGTGGATGACAATCGATGCCGCCGGGCTCGCCGCGACCGGATCGACCGAGGTGATGACGGGCGTCTGCACCGCCGCTGTCGTCGCCACGGCGATGGTCACGCTGTTGGAGACCACTCCGCCGATGGTCAGGCTCACGGGCACCGCGTCGCCGACCGGAGCCGTCGCCGGAACGGTGGCGTCCACCTCATAGAGCCCGATAAAACCCGGCACGAGGCCCGAGAAAAGCACGTTGGCGGCGACCCCGCCGACGGTCAGCGTGGGTGCCGTTGTGGTCGGTGCGAGAGGCGACGCTGGCGCTGCCGTCCCGCTCGGCGGCTGGTTCTCTACAGCTCCCAACCCAGTGCAATAGACCCGCACCAGCGTGCTGCCCGCGACGGCCGGGTGATGGGTATCGACAACCTCATAAGCGTCGTCGAGAATCGCCCCCTGGCCGCTGCCCAGTCCATCCAGGCTAAACAGACCCGGTGCGAACGGGGCCAGCAGGATGTACTCGGGCGAGCTCACGAAGCCGCCGGTTACGCTCGCAACCAACGCGGCCTGGTTCTTGCCCGCCAGTTCCCACGGAATCTGAATGTCCACCTGATGCCGGGACACGTAAAACAGCGGCGCGTTCATTGGCGTCACGGAAGGCCCCGTGAATTGGATGGAAAAGCCTTCGATTGCAGTGCGCAGCGGTGACGCGGTTATGCTCGCCGCCGGGATTCCGGGAAAGTCGCCTTGAACCGTCACCAGGCTGCCCGGGGCCAGAGCGGCCCCCGGTACGGGATTGGCCGAATTCAGGACGCCGGCCTTCGTGATCCCGGGCGGGATAGAAACCAGGTCGGGCCTGAGCGCACTCGCCTTAGCGCGCGCGTCCGTGCCGGAAACGACCGTGTGGAAAGGGGTCGGCCGGTCGGCCCGGGCCGCCGCATCCCGCTGCTGGCCCGATCCGGCAACACAAAAAGCTAACGCGAAGGACGACAGCACCTTGAGAGTCGCGTTCATGGAAGCTCCTGCTTTCGGAGGCACGCTGAGGGAGTCAACTCGCGGTTCCCTCGCTGGCCCTCTAGTTGTCCAAACTACCACGCGCAGCCCCGGCGGGCGTGCCGTCGGCGGGCGTCATTCAAGCTAGACTGCAAACATGCTGCGCCGGACATTTCTCGATTCGCTCGCGCTCGGTTCCCTGGCCGCCCTGCCCCTGAGTCTGGCCGGACAAACGGCTCGACGCAAGATCTTCCTCGACTCGGACACTGCTAATGAGATCGACGATCTGTATGCGATCACGCGGGCCTTGCTGGAGCCGGGATTCCAAATCGTGGGCCTGAGTTCGGCCCAGTGGAACACCCGCCTCTCACCGCCGGACACGGTGGCGGAGAGCCAGAAGCTCAACACCGAGATCCTGCGGCTGATGGGCCGGCAGGAGATCCCCGCGCCCATGGGCTCGGAGATGATCATGGGCAAACCGTGGGGCGGCGATGAGCCGCGCGACTCGCCGGCGGCGCGTCTGATGATCCGCGAGGCGCGCGCGATGAAATCCGGCGAGCGGCTGGCCATCGTCAACACTGGCGCGGTCACCAACGCCGCTTCGGCGATCAAGCTCGCGCCGGACATTACTCCAAAGATTGCGGTCTACCTGATGGGCGCGCACTACTTCTCCGACCGCAAGGTTTGGAACAAGGACGAGTTCAACGTGCGCAACGATCTGAACGCGCTCAATTTCCTGCTCGACACCCCGGATCTGGAGTTGCACGTCATGCCCGCCAACGTCTGCGGCAAGCTGGTTTTCGACCAGGCCGCGACGCTCGAACGGCTCCAGGGCAAGGGCGGCATCTGGGATTCGCTGGCCGCGCGCTGGCTTTCGTTCTCCCCCGATTCCGCGCAGTGGGTAATGTGGGATCTGGCCCTGGTGGAGGCGCTGGCCCGGCCCGAACTCGCTCAGGAAGCGCAGTTCCGCACGCCTCCGGAAAACGCCCAGCGCGACGTCTTCGTCTACACCGGCATCGACGCGGCAGCCATGCAAAGCGATTGGTGGCGGGTCGTGGACAAAGCCCAACGGAGGTAGCGGGCCGGGCCGCTGGCCAGGTTCGATTGGCGCGGGTCTCCACACACCGCGAGCCATCGGCGTCGTCGCGCTCTACTGCGCCAGAGCGTTGAACAGCAGCTTCAGCGTCAGGTAGCTTTGCGCCCGGTACTGCGGCCGCATCCCGAACAGATACACGCGGCCCTGGCCTTCGCTGAGCTCCAGCAGTGCGGGTTTTCCGGCGTAGTATTTCTCGCCCAACAACCAACCCGACGCCAGCACGTTCGCCGGTGCGTACCGCAACAGCACCTTCGCCTGCGCCCCTTCCAGCGGCTCCCACACCGGACTGGACTCGTTCCACACCGTGAACGTCTGAGGCATTCCGGCGAGTGCGATCCCGCCCTGCGATTCGCTCTGTACGTTGAGTAGCGAGCCGGGACAGTAGACCTCGCGGTTGGAGACGCCTTCCAATGAATCGCGGACTTTGACGCCCAGTTGCGAGGCTGCGTAGCCGCCCGCCTGGTTCAGGAAGATCAGCCGTCCACCGTCGGCTAGAAAGCGCTTCAGCGCCTCCGCTCCTTCAACTCCCAACCCACCCACGTATTGCGCCGGCATCGAGTTCGGCAGGTAGCCGTTCGTGATGGCGGATGCCCGCTGGTCGGCGAAGACGATCACGTCGAACTTCTCAATCAGCCGTCCGCCGCCGCGAATGGCAGCGTTGCCGACGGATTCGTAGGGCCAGCCAAATTGCTCCAGAATCCAGCGCGTCCAGCCCTCGTCCATGTTCGGGATGAGGCTGCGGTACAGCCCCACGCGCGGCTTCGGGACGAGTTCGAATCCGGCCGCCGCAGCGAGCCGGAAGTCGCCCGTCAGGGAGTTTCGGTAGACACCCGTGCCCGACTTCCACGCCGCAGTGACGCGCTTCCACGTATCGCCGTCGGACGCGACCAGCAGTTCGGGCTCAACGCGTTCGGCCGCAACAAACTTGAATTCCCTAGACCGCGTGAGCGAGCCCTCGAGCTTCACTCCCGCGGTCTGAACTTCGACGCCCATCAACAGCGGCAGCGTCTGCGCCGTCACGTCGTAGGGCCGTTTCGGAGGCCCGCCCGGAGATTGGCGCAGATCCGGATAGGTCTGCCGTTCCAGCAGCGTCTTGGCCCACGCGCTCCAGGGTTGCTGCATGCGAATGACGTAGGAGCCTGCGGGCCAGGTCACGGCGCCGGCGCTGACCGGCGAACTCGCGCGCTCGATCTCCAACGCTCCAAAATCCAGCGTCTCCAGCAGTTTGCGCGCGGCGCCAGGATCGCGCTGGTTGGCCGGGACCACAAACGCGTTCGGCTCGCTCCGTTGGACGGCGCGGCGGTTAATGGCATAGAAGTTACCCAGCAGATCCTCGCGCCGCACGGCGGCTTGCCAGCACAGCGACTCCATGGCGATCAACTGGTCGTCCATGATGTCGCGCACCCGCCACGTGCCCCCCGGCCAAGGTTCCAGGTGGTTCCACGAACGCTCACGCGGACTGTACCCGAGCGCCGTCGCATCCAGGTCCGTCAGCTTGGTCACCGCGGGCGTGTAGAGCCGCGCACTCGCCGATTCGCTCAGGATTCGCATCCCGCCGTGGTAGCTCTGGTAGTGCCGCCCAGGCGTCCAGAAGTCGTACACGGCGTTCACGGCGACACCCTTCCGGCCCGCCGCCGTCAGGTCCGTGGCCATCCCCATGCCCAGCATGTTGGCCTGCTGCGCGATCACTGGATCGACGTTCGGGTCGATCGGATCCATCCAGGGCGGCACGAAGATGCGCGCCATCCCGGGGCCCATCTGATGCACGTCGTAGACGATCTGCGGGTGCCATACGTTGTGCAATTGCGACACCACCGCGCGCGTCTCGGCTTGCGAAAAGATGTACCAGTCGCGGTTGTTGTCGTGGCCCACGTACTTCTGGTACAGCTCGGGCGGGGAAGTGCCTTCGAAAGGCGTACCAAGGGTCTGCTGGTACCACTTGGTCACGATGTCCACGCCGTCGGGGTTGATGGATGGCGCGATAATGACGATCACGTTTTCCAGCACCTGCCGCAGTTTCGGCGTCGCGCCCGAGGCCAGCTTCCAGGCAAACTCCATCGAAGTCAGCGTGGACGCGACCTCCGTGGAATGCACCGAGCAGGTGATGAGTACGATCGTCTTGCCCTCGCCGATCAGTTTGTCGGCTGCGGCGCGGGGAGTGACGCGCGGATCGGAGAGTCGCGCTTGAATCTCCTTGAACCGGTCGAGCCGCTTCAGGTTTCCCGCCGCACTGACGATGGCCGCGATCATTGGCCGTCCTTCGGTTGAGCGGCCGTATTCGACCACACGCACCGTGTCGCTGCTCTGCGCCAGCGCCCGGAAGTACCCGGTCACTTGCGCCCATTCCACGGGCGTCTTGTCCTGTCCAATCGGGTGGCCCAGGAACGCCGAGGGGTCCGGCGGCGCCGCGACCAGCCAGCCGGCAAACAGGACCGCCGCCGCGATCGTTCCGGCGGCGCGTCTCATGCCCGGTTCAACTCCCGCCACAGCGCGCGATACCAGCGTAGGAATCGCTCCGGCTCTTTGCTCTCCTGCGCCTCGCACAGCGTGTAGCGGTCGTAGCCGCTCTCGCGCAGCAGCGTGAACAACTCGCGCCACGGATACTGGTCGTTGGCCAGTTCATTGATGTGCACGTTGCGAATCCAGGGCCGCAGCAATTCAAAGTACTGCCGCACGCTGCCTTGCACGATGTCGGTCGCATTGGAGTTCCAACACAGGCCGACCGAAGCGTGGCCGGTGGCTTTCATGATCGCAGCGCACACCGGCGGCACCTGCGTCTCCGGACCGTGGACTTCGAGCCAGATTTCGATGCCGCGCACGTGCGCGTAGTCGCCCAATTCCCTCAGGCACAGCCCGATGTTCTGGATCGTCTGCTCACGCGAGATGTCGGGCGCGAAGCCGTTCGGGCGCACCTTCACGCCCATGGCGCCGGTGTCGCGCGCCAGATCCACGAAGCGCTTTCCTTCCTCGATGTTCTTGCGCCGGATGGCCGGGTCCGGCGAGTGGAATTCGCACGCGGAACCGAGACTCAGCAGACGCACTTTGCTGCGTGCGAAACGCTCCTTCACCTTCAAGCGTTCGTCCAGGTTGAGCGTAGGCTCGACGCCATGCTTGTGCGAGGTACGCAACTCGACAGCCTCGAAGCCCGCGGCTTCCAGGTTGCGAATAATCGTCTCTACATCCCAGTCTTTGAGGAGGTTGTAAGTGACTGCACCGAGTTTCACTGCTTACGGGTATCCTTCCAGTACGAACGAACCTAATCCGCCACCGCGGCCAGCGTATCGGCGTTGTCCGGCAGCGGGGTCAGGTCGTAGCCTTCCCAGCGCGCCACCACCGCGGAGGCCAGGCAATTGCCGAGCACGTTGACCGATGTCCGCGCCATGTCCATCAGTGTATCGATGCCCAACAGCAGGAAGATGCCCTCGGCCGGCAGGTTGAATGTGGCCAGCGCGCCAGTCAGGATCACCAGGGCCGCCCGCGGCACTCCCGCGACACCCTTGCTGGTCAGCATCAGGGTCAGCATCATCATCAACTGCTGCCCGAACGACAGCTGAATTCCGGCCGCTTGCGCCACGAACACGCTGGCCAGCGAGAGGTATAGCGTGGTGCCGTCGAGGTTGAAACTGTAGCCGGTGGGCAGCACGAAACTGACGATGTGATTCGGGACGCCGAAGCGCTCCATGTTCTCCATCGCCGTCGGGAAAGCCGCCTCGCTCGATGCGGTCGAAAAGGCCAGCAGGAACGGGTCTTTCACCGCGCGGAAGAACCGTCCCGGAGGAATCCGGAAGATCGCAATGACGGAGCCCAGGACGAGCACCACGAATAGGATCAGTGAGACGTAGAGCGTCAACACTAGTTTGCCCAACCCGAACAGGACGCCGATTCCATTGGTGCCGATGGTCGCCGCGATAGCCGCGCCCACGCCCAGCGGCGCCAGGTACATCACATACTTCGTGTAAGCGAACATCACCTCGCCCAGCGACTTGCAGAACTCCACCACCGGCCGCGCCTTCTCGCCGACCGCAATGCAGGCCGAGCCGAAGAGGAAGCAGAACACCACCAACTGCAGCACCTCGCCGCGCGCCATGGCGTCGATAATGCTGGCTGGGAAGGTGTGCTCGAGCGTGCTGGTCAGCGTCGCATGCGCCTGCGGCAGTGCCGCCTCGGTACCCTTGTGCAGCGTAACGCCGTCGCCCGGACGCACCAGGTTCACCGCGCCCAGACCCAGGAACAGCGCGGCCGTGGTGACCATTTCGAAGTAAACGATCGCCTTCACGCCGATGCGCCCCATGGCCTTGGCGCTCCCCGATCCGGCGATGCCGTATACCAGAGTCCCGAACAGCAGCGGCGCGATGATCGACTTGACCAGCCGCAGGAATACGTTGCTGACCGGCGACAAGTTGCGTGCGGCCTCCGGGAAGAAATGCCCGAACACCACGCCCAGCAGCATGGCGATGAAGATCCAGGCCGTCAACGACGGTCTTTTCAACGCTCACCCCATTTGAGCTTCTGGCGCAGAACGTCGAAGAACAGCATGCGCGGCGGGCGGATCAGGCTGACGGACTTCTGCGAGCTGCGGCACAGGATGCGGTCGCTCTCGTGCAGCGGTTCTCCGACTTGTCCGTCGATGGTCAGGTAGGCGTCTCCGGTGGCGGCCAGGTTCAGGACTTGAATCACGCTGGAATCGGAAACCAGCACCGGCCGGTTGGTCAACGTATGCGGGCAGATGGGCGTGATGCACAGCGCACCCACGGAGGGGAACACGATCGGCCCGCCGGCTGAGAGCGAATAGGCCGTCGAGCCCGTGGGCGCGGCGATGATCAGCCCGTCGGCTTTGTAGCGGCAGACGAAGTGCGCATCCACGTTGCAGACCAGATCGATCATGCGCGCGATCTGGCCCTTGGTGATGACCACATCGTTGAGCGCGTCGTAGCTGGCCACGATTTCCCCGTCGCGCTGAATCTCGCAGGAGAGCATCCGGCGGCGCGCGATGCGGTGCTCGTTGCGCAAGGCCCGCTCCAGTTCGGGGAACAGTTCCTCGACGCTGATGGCCGTGAGAAAGCCGAGTCCACCCAGGTTCACCGCGAACAGCGGGATGTCGCGCCCGGCGATGGCGCGCGCGGCGGAAAGCAGCGTTCCGTCGCCACCCAGGATGATCACCAGCTGGCAGCCGTCGGGAACGTGCTCGCGGTCCAAGCCCTCCTTGTCGAGGTAGGCCGCGGCGTCCTGGTCGAGACGGACCCCCACCTGCCGCGCCGCCAGCCACTCCAGCAGCGCCGGGAGCAACACGTTGGTCTGGCGGACGTCAGGCTTCGCGATGATCCCGACTGTGACGATCGGTTCCATATAGCAGGAATTCCTTATTGCCCTCGGCCCCGGGCAGCGGGCTCTCCATCAAGCTTGTCTTAAACCCGAGCATTCGCGCAGCGTCTTCCGCTTTGCGGCAGACCGCCTCGTGCAGTGCGGGGTCGCGCACGATGCCGCCTTTCCCCACCTGTTCGCGGCCGACTTCAAACTGGGGCTTCACCAGGACCAGGATCTCGCCCTCCGGCAGAAGCAGCGGCGGAAGCATCGGGAGAATGAGTGTAACAGAGATGAAGCTGACGTCGCAGACGGCGAGTCCCACAGGTTCGCCGAGCAGCGCGGGCTCCAGGTAGCGCGCGTTCACGCCCTCGTGCACCACCACGCGGGGATCCGTTCGCAGCTTCCAGTGCAACTGGCCCGCGCCCACGTCCACGCAGTGCACGCGCGCCGCGCCGTGCTGCAGCAGGCAGTCGGTGAAGCCCCCCGTGGAAGAGCCGACATCGACGCACACGCGCCCCGTCACGTCCAGCCCCCAGTGCTCCAGGGCGCCCACCAGCTTGTAGCCTCCGCGGCTCACCCAGGGCATCCGCGCCAGCAGTTCGATGGAGGCAGTTTCATCGACCGGCGCCCCCGCCTTGCTCACCCTCTGCCCATTCACCAGCACCTGCCCGGCCAGCAGCAGCGCTTGCGCTTTTTCTCGCGATTCAGCCAGATTGCGCGCGACCAGCAATTGGTCGATGCGCTGGCAGCCCTGCTTCATGCCTGGCGCTCGACGATCAGGTCGGCGAGTTCCCGGAGTCGTTGCGCCGAATCCCCAAACTCGCTGAGCGCTTCGTGGGCGCGCTGCCGCTCCAACTCCGCCATCTTGCGGGATTCCTCCAGCCCGTAGACGGCTGGGAACGTGATCTTGTGCTGTGCGGCATCTTTGCCGGCGGTCTTCCCGAGAGCCTCCGAGGACTGGACCACGTCGAGGATGTCGTCCACGATCTGGAACGCGAGGCCGATGTGGGAGCCGTAGCGCGAGAGCGCGGCGAGCTTGCGCTCCGAGGCGTTCGCCAGGAGGCCGCCCATGCGCACGCTGGCCTTCAACAGCGCGCCGGTCTTGGCGCGGTGGATCTGCTCCAGCAGGGCCGCGCTGGGCGCGAGATGCTCTCCCTCAATGTCGTGCACCTGTCCCGCGATCATGCCGCCGACGGTGCCCGCGGCGCTCGCCAGCTCCTCGACCAGCTTGGCGTTGCCTTGCCGCGCGAGGACTTCGAAGGCGAAGGTGAGCAGGGCGTCGCCCGCCAGAATCGCCATCGCTTCGCCGAACACCTTGTGGCAGGTGGGACGGCCCCGCCGCAGGTCGTCGTTATCGAGCGCGGGCAGATCGTCGTGAATCAATGAATAGGTGTGGATCAGTTCCAGCGAGCACGCCACCGGCACCACGCCGGCGACTTCGTGGCCGACCGCGGCATGCGCCGCCGCGATGCAGAGCACGGGCCGGATGCGCTTGCCGCCCGCAAACAGGCTGTAGCGCATGGCCTTGTGGATCGACTCCGGCGGGGTGGATTCCGGCGGGACCAGCCGGTCCAGTTCGGCGTCCACCAGGCGGGCGCAATCGGCGATGTATTCCTTGATGCTGCTCGGCTGTGTGCTCACGCGGCAGTTACTCCCCGGCTGAAAAATCCTGCATGGGTTCCGGCACCAGGCCCTGCGCCGTTTTGGTCAGAATCTCGACGCGATGTTCGGCTTCTTCCAACTGCCGCTTGCAGCCCGCGCTGAGGACGGTCCCCTCTTCAAACAGCTTCAGGGCTTCTTCCAGCGGCAGTTCGCTTTCTTCCAGCCGCTTTACGATTCCCTCCAGCCGGTCGAGATTCTGCTCGAACGACGGGGGCTCGGCGTCAGTCTGAGGTTTGCGTGCCATGCAGGTCCCATTTTATCCCTCCCCTAGCCGCCTTTGGTGAAAATCGCCAACCGCTAAGATTGGCGGTTTTTTAAAACGGCCCCTTATGAATCAATCACTTAAAAAACAGAACCGCACAAACTAGCGGTTTGGCCTATTTTGCCCTACGCGGGCACTGGAGATAAACTGGCCATTTTTCGCAGGAGTGCCCGACGCTTCACAGGTTGAAGCAGGCCCGGCCGCCGACCTCCGCCTTGCTAGAATCCCAACTAATGCCACCGCTCAGTTTCGCCGAGGCGCGCGCGCTGGTGATCGACAAAGTCAGGCATTCGCGCCGGCTTCCGGCGGTGGAGAGCGTCGATCTCGCCGCGGCCGACGGGCGTGTGCTGGCGGCCGATGTGGAGGCTGACCGGGACTATCCGCCGCTCGACCGCTCCGTGCGCGACGGGTTTGCGGTGCGCGCCGCCGACGTTCCCGGCACGCTGACGGTGGTTGGAGAGGTGCGGGCCGGGGAGCGCTTTAGCGGCGTAGTGAAGGCCGGGCAGGCGGTTGAGGTCATGACCGGGGCGCCCGTGCCGGACGGTGCGGACGCGGTGGTTATGGTCGAGCACGTCCGGGTCGCGGCCGGCTCGGTTACCGTGGATCAGCCGGTGGCGCGCGGTCAAAACATGAGTCCGCGCGGCGGCGACGCCGTGACCGGGGGCGTCGTGCTGCGCGCGGGCAGGCTGATCGGCTTTCCGGAAGTGGCGGTGCTGGCCACGGTGGGCCTGTCTAGGGTGCCCGTTTACAGGCGTCCGCGCGTGGCGGTGCTGGCCACTGGCGACGAGATCCTGGACATCGAATCAAAGCCGCTGGCGCACCAGATTCGCGACTCCAATGCGTGGTCGCTGGCCGTCCAGGTGCGGCGCGCGGGCGGCGAACCGGTGGTGCTGCCGACCGCGCGCGACTCGGCCGGGGAGACGGCCCACGCTATCGCCGCGGGCTTGCAGGCTGATCTGCTGTTGATTTCCGGCGGCGTATCCGCGGGCAAGTACGACCTGGTGGAGAGCGTTCTGGCCGAGCTTGGGGCCGAGTTCTACTTCGACCGCGTGCGCGTGCAACCGGGCCAGCCGCTGGTGTTCGGACGCGCACAGGGCACGTTCTTTTTCGGCCTGCCGGGCAACCCGGCTTCCACCATGGTCTGCTTCGAAGTCTTTGCCCGAGCCGCCGTCGAGCTGCTGGGCGGATGGGCGCAACCCAGGCTGCCGTTGACCGAGGCGGCCTTGACCCGGGAGTTTCGCCATGCGCCCGGCCTGACCCGATTTCTGCCCGCGGCGCTGAGCCCGGACGGCTCAGTGGTTACTCCCGTGGCATGGTCGGGCTCGGGCGACGTGATGGCGCTGGCGCGGGCCAATGCGTTTCTGGTGGCGGAGCCGGACAAGCCCGTCTACGCGGCCGGGGAGCGCATCCGGGTGTTGATGCGATGATGATGCGATGACGGTATCCGGTGAACCGCAATGAAGCAGCTCAGCCATTTTGACGCCGCGGGGCAGGCCCGCATGGTGGACGTCTCGTCGAAGACCGAAACCAAACGCACGGCCACGGCGCGCGCCTTCGTCCGCATGAGCCGCGCGACGTTGAAGGCACTGCCGGACAACCCGAAGGGCAACCCATTGGAAGTCGCCCGCGTGGCGGGCATTCAGGCCGCGAAGAAGACGGCGGAGCTGATCCCGATGTGCCACCCGCTGATGCTGACGCACTCGGACGTGCGCATCACCCTGAAGCGGGATGGGGTCTTGATCGAAGCCACGGCGGCGACGACGGCCCAGACGGGCGTCGAGATGGAGGCGCTGACGGCGGCCAGCATCGCCGCGCTGACGGTCTACGACATGACCAAGGCGCTGGACAAGGGCATCACGATCGAACGGATCGAGTTGGTGGAAAAGACGGGCGGGAAGAGCGGGACCTGGCGGCGCTGAGGCGGATTCCGGACCAATGCCGCACGCTGTATCGGAGCCGCGACCGTGAGGGAGCGGTTGGCAACCGGAGGACAGGCAGAAGCTAACCGCTCCCGGACGGTCGTTGCTCCGACCAAACTGTTTTCAGGGGAGGGTGGGATGCTACGCTGCGCGGTGTTGACGATTAGTGACGGCACGCATGCCGGGGTCCGGCAGGACGTGAGCGGCCCGGCGGTGGCGGCGCGCCTGACGCAGGCGGGCCACAGCGTGGTGGAGTGCGGCGTGCTGCCCGATTTGCAGGAACTGATCGCCACCCAGCTCAAGCACCTGGCCGCGTCGGGGGATTGCGACGCGATCTTCACGACCGGCGGCACGGGACTCTCCGCGCGGGACGTCACCCCGGAGGCGACGCGCTCCGTGATCGAACGCGAAATCCCCGGATTTGGCGAACTAATGCGGGCCGAAGGGCTGAAAACGACCCGGCGCGCGGCCCTGTCGCGCTCCACCGCAGGCACGCTGGCCCGCACGGTGATCGTCAACCTGCCGGGCTCGCCAAAGGGTGCCGTGCAGTCGCTGGATGCTATCTTGGATCTGGTGCCACACGTCGTGGAACTATTGCAGGGCCGCACGGAGCATTCGCCTGGTGGAGCGCCGGCGGCGAAACCGGAGTGAGTTGATAGACGTCCCCTAGATGGGGTAGTGCGACCGAAACCGAACCGCTCATGAAATCATTCAGCATTGTCACGATGACCGCGTGTTTGTTCCTGCTCGCGGCCGGGGTGCTGGTATCCCAACAGGGTCCGCGGACCGATCCGCCGCCTGCCCAGAAGCGCGTGATGCCAGGTACTCTGGACCCGGACAAGGCGAATCCCGCAACGCCCGCCCAGACCACGCCTCAACCCTTCACTCCGCCCGCGAAGACGAGTGAAGACGACGGTCCGGTGATCCGCAGCACGGTCCAGGTGGTGCTGGTGCCGACGCTGGTAACCAACCGCAAAGGGCTGGCCATCAGCGGCCTGCGGGTGAACGATTTCACGCTCTACGACAACGACAAGCCGCAGAAGATCGATCGCGACGTGACGTTCCTGCCCTTGTCCATGGTGATCTGCATCCAGCGCAACGCCAACGTGGAGGCCATGCTGCCCAAGATCCGCAAGATCGGCAACGTGATCCACGATCAACTGGTCGGCCAGGACGGCGAGGTTGCGGTGGTGAGCTACGACCATCGCATCGACATGCTCCAGGACTTCACGAACAATGCCGATCTGATCAACGCGGCCGTGTCGAAGATCAAGCCGGGCGGGCAGAACAGCCGCATGATCGACGCGGTGCAGACGGCCGTCCACATGCTGAAGTACAAGCGCGACCGGCGTAAGGTGATAGTGCTGATCTCCGAGATCTACGACAAGTCCAGCGAGGCCCACGCGCGCGAGGTGGCTACGGATCTGCAGGTGAACAACATCGACGTTTACACCCTGAACATCAGCCGCATCCTGGCGGCGCTGACGGCCAAGCCCGACGTGCCGCGGCCCGACCCGTTCCCGGCCGGTGCGCGGCCGCATCCCGCCGGCACTTCCGTGGATCCGACCACCATGGCCCAGATGGGCGGCGCGGAAGGCGACAGCTTCGACTTCGTGCCGGTGGTGGAAGAGATGTACCGCCAGGCGAAGCACATTTTCATCAAGGATCCCGCGCGTTTGTTCACCAAACTCACCGGTGGACGGGAACTCGGGTTCCTGACCCAGGGCGAGTTGGAGCGGGCAGTGGCCGAGATTGGGACCGAGATCCACAGCCAGTACATCCTCAGCTACTCGCCGAACAACAAGGTGGAAGGCGGGTTCCACACCATCCGCGTGACCGTCGACGTGCCGGGGATGAAGGTCCGCACCCGGCGCGGCTACTGGATGGCCGGCGTTCCGGACTAGCGGCCAGACCGCGCGATTTTGCGCTTTGGACGCACCGCTCCATCACGGTCGCGGCTCCGCCCCGGAACTGAGCCGCGACCGTGAGGAGATCTTCGATTTTGGCCTGCTGCTCAAGCTCACGACGCAAGCGGCGGTTGGACCGTGGCTGGGCCGTTCCAAGCTGGACCGCTCCAGGCAGCCCGCGTAAGAATCCAAGTCGGGTTTCACGCATCCCATAAGCAGCCGGCGTGCGCGTGAGGGCCGATTTTGGCCACAAGCTATAATTGAGAATAGAGAGGGCCTTTTCCCATTGAACTGGAAGACTTTCCTCCGGTGGGCAGCGCACGTGCAGCTGCTCCCGGTACTCGAAAACGGTGAAGAGATCCTGGTCGGCGGCCAGGCGGTGATGGAGGGCGTGATGATGCGCGCCCCGCACAGCTATTGTGTCGCCGTGCGGCGGCCCGACGGCAGCTATGCGACGGAAGAAGCGCCGCTCGAAAAGCTCTCCGACAAATACCCCATCTTCAAGTACCCGTTCGTGCGCGGCGTAGGCATCCTGGTGAACTCCATGTGGCTGGGTTTGAAGGCTTTACGGTTTTCCGCCAACGTGGTCCTGGAAGCCGAACTGGCCCGCGAAGCCGCCGCAAAAGGCGAGGCTCTCCCGGTCCCCGGCGAGAACAAAGCCAGCGGGGAAATGCCGCAATGGCTGATGATCGGGCAGGTCGTCTTCAGCCTCGGCTTCTTCATCGTGATGTACAAATTCCTACCGCTGCTGATCGCCACGGGGATTCAGAAAGCCTTCCCGGTGCTTAACGGCTGGATCATCCTGAATTTGCTGGATGGAGTCATCCGCCTGGCGATTTTCCTGGGATTCCTATGGCTGCTTTCGCTCTCGAAAGACATCCACCGGGTGTTCGAATATCACGGCGCGGAGCACCGCGTAGTCTTCAATTTTGAGTCGGGCAAGCCGCTGACGGTGGCGAATGCGCAGAGCTTCCAGACGTGGCACCCGCGCTGCGGCACCAGCTTCCTGTTGGTGGTGATGCTGGTTTCGATCGCCGTCTACGCCCTGATCCCGACCAGTACGTTTCTGGCCCGTTTTCTGACGCGCGTCGCGGCGCTCCCGCTGATCATGGGGATCAGCTACGAGATCATCCGCTTCGCCGCAAAGCACAAGGGCAGCCTGATGACATGGATTACCGCCCCCGGTCTCTGGCTGCAGCGGATCACGACGCAGCCGCCCTCCGACGACCAGACCGAAGTTGCCATCCGGGCGCTCGACGGTGCGATGGAGATTGAGAAGCAGGGTGGCGGAGAACTGGTGATCGCCTGATGGATTTCGCAAAGCAACTCGACGACGTCGAGAAGAAGTTCGATTCGTTGAACTCCGCGATGGCCGACCCGGCCGTGATCAGCGACAACGAGCTGTACACAAAGACCGCCAAGTCCCATCGCGATCTGGCGGAGATCGTGAGCGTTTACCGGGAGTACAAGAAGGCGGCCGAGGATCTGGAAGGCGCGCGGCTGATGGCCGGCGAAACCGATCCGGACCTGCTGGCGATGGCCCAGGAAGAGATCGCCCGCTTGGAGCCCGAACTGCTGCGTATCACCGAGGAACTGAAGTTCCTACTGCTGCCCAAGGACCCCAACGACGAGAAGAACGTGCTGCTCGAAATTCGGGCGGGTGCGGGCGGCGACGAGGCGAGCCTGTTCGCGCTCGAGGTCTTCAGGATGTACTCGCGCTACGCCGAGAACCACCGCTGGAAGGTGGAGGTCAGCTCGGCCAGCGACTCCTCCGCGGGCGGTGCCAAGGAAATCATCGCGCTGATCGCCGGCGACAAGGTCTACTCACGGCTGAAGTACGAAAGCGGCGTGCACCGCGTGCAGCGCGTGCCAGTGACCGAGCAGCAGGGCCGCATCCACACCTCCACCATCACCGTCGCGGTGCTGCCCGAAGCGGACGACGTAGACATCAAGATCGAAGCCAAAGACCTGCGCATCGACACCTTCTGCTCCTCGGGGCCGGGCGGCCAGTCGGTCAACACGACCTATTCGGCCGTGCGCATCACGCACCTGCCGACCGGCCTGGTGGTGAGTTGCCAGGACGAGAAATCGCAGATCAAGAACCGCGCCAAGGGCGAGCGCGTGCTGCGCTCGCGGCTCTACGAACTAGAGATGGCCAAGCAACACGAGGCCATGGGCGCGGACCGCCGCAGCCAGGTGGGCACGGGCGACCGCAGCGAGAAGATCCGCACGTACAACTTCAAAGAGAACCGGGTCACCGACCACCGCATCGGGCTGACTCTATATCAACTGGACCGGGTGATGGAAGGTGACCTGGACGAGTTGATCACGGCCTGCACGACTTTCTACAACTCCCGTTTGCTCCAGGCACAAGCCGAGGAGTCGCACGATGCAACTCCGAACCGCGCTCCAGCAAGGGCTTGAGCTGCTTCGGGCAGGCGGCGTTGGCGCACCGGAGTTAACCGCCGAGGTTCTGCTGTGCCACGCGCTACGGCGCGAGCGCGTATACATCTTTTCGCATCCCGAACATGAGTTGACCGAGCTTGAGTGGCTGCACTACGGGCGCTACCTGCACGAGCGGCTGCAGGGCAAACCGACCCAGTACATCACCCGCGTCCAGGAGTTCTGGGGACGCGAGTTCCGCGTCGAACCGGGAGTGCTGATCCCGCGTCCGGAGACGGAGCACGTGGTGGAGCAGGCGTTGGCTGTGTTGGAGACCAGCGCCCCAGCGCAGAGCCGCGAACGACAGAGAGCGGTCAAGTCCGCTAACAGGTACCGCTCCCTCACGGTCGCGGCTCCGATTGGCAATGTCGCGGCTCCGCTGCGCATCCTCGATATCGGGACGGGTTCCGGCATTTTGGCGATCACGCTGGCGCTCGAAACCGGGCTTGGGACATTCGCGACCGACATCAGTTCTAAGGCGCTCACGATTGCAAGGGGAAACGCCTCGCGGCTCGGTGCGGATTGCTTTTTTAGCGAGTGCGACCTCGGCGCGGCGTTCGCGGATTCGAGCTTCGACCTGATCGTCTCGAATCCGCCTTACATCGAAAGCAGAGAGATCGGGACGCTGCAACGCGAGGTCCGCGATTGGGAACCGCGCGAGGCGCTGGACGGCGGTGCCAGTGGTCTCGAAATCTACGCGCGGCTCATTCCAGAGGCACGCCGACTGCTGCGGCCAAAGGGCACGCTGGTGCTGGAAATCGGAGCCGGTCAGGGCAAGTTGGTGCCCGCCCTGTTCGATGCGCGGTGGTCGGCGCCGAAGGTTGTGAATGATCTGGCGGGACTGGCGCGGGTCGTCGTCGCTCACAGAGTTTAGCGTGTCATCAGAAGTACGCCTGCGAGGCGGGAGGGCGACGGGCTGCGGGCACCTCACCATAGCAGCGCGGTCACTTCGGAGTCCCCCGGAAATAGATTGAAGAGCGGGCTCTGGAGAGCCGCCCCACCACGAGCGCCGCGCGTGGACAATGGAATGGGGGCGCAACGTCCCCGAGCAAGATGCCTACCATTTTCCATGTCGATATGGACGCCTTCTTCGTCTCGGTGGAGGAACTCTTCGACCCGAGCCTGAAGGGTAAGGCGGTTGTCGTGGGAGGCAGAGCCACGGAGCGCGGCGTCGTGTCGGCGGCGAGCTACGAGGCCCGCAAGTTCGGCGTCCACTCCGCACTGCCCCTGCGGACCGCGGCGTTGCGCTGCCCGCACGCCATCTTCCTCGACGGTCATCCCGAGCGCTACCGCGAGTATTCACACAAGGTGCACGCCGTGCTGCAGGAGTTCTCCCCGAAGGTGGAGATGGCCTCGGTGGACGAAGCTTACCTCGACCTGAGCGGCACGGCACGCCTTTTCGGCAGCCCGCTCTCGGCGGCCCACGCTTTGCACGCGCGGATGAAGGCGGTGACCGGCCTCAACTGTTCGGTCGGGATTTCGTCTTCCAAGCTGGTCTCGAAGGTCTGCTCCGACCAGGCCAAGCCGAACGGCGTGCTATGGATCCAACCGGGCCTGGAAGCCGAGTTCCTGGCGCCGCTGGAAGTCCGCAAGCTGCCCGGGGTGGGCAAGGTGATGGAGCAGCGACTGCGGGAAATCGGGATCAAGCGCGTCGGCGACCTGGCTGGGCTGGAGGAGGATTTCCTGCGGCGTCGATTCGGCGTGTGGGGCCTGGCGCTGGCCGGCAAGGCCCGCGGCATGGATGCGGGCAGTTGGTTCGACGGCGAAATTGGAGCTCACGAAGACCCAAAGTCGATCAGCCACGAGCACACCTTCGACCAGGACACGGCCGACGTCAGCGTGCTGGAAACCACGCTTACACGGCTAACCGAAAAGGTGGCTCGCCGTCTGCGCGAGCACGGCTTTCATGCGCGTACCGTGCACTTGAAACTGCGCTACTCGGACTTCACGACCTTTACGCGCGCCCACACCCTGGACCACGCCTCGCAACTCGATCACGAGTTGATCATCGCCATCCGTGAGCTGTTTCAGCACAACTGGCGGCGCGGAGCACCGATCCGGTTGCTGGGTGCGGGTGTCACGGGCTTCGAGGAAAGCGAGGGCCAACTCGACCTGCTCAACGCGGAGCGCAACGAACGCGCACACAAAGCGCTTGCGGCGGTGGACAAAATCCGAGACCGGTTCGGCGAGAAGATGGTCTCGCTAGCCAGCGGGCTGAAGGGCGACACGCGCGAGAAGGTCCACGAAAACCCCGTGGGGTTGCCGGGCAAAGAACCCAAACCAAAAACCTAGCCGACCTGATTCTCCACACGAAGGTGGGACAGACGATCGCTTGCATCGTCTATCAAGCCCGCCCCATCTGACGCTCTCGCGTCGCAGGAACAGCTCCTGGTTCGTTTCGACAGACCTCAGAAGGCGATGGGCTGTCCCACCACTTACCGGTTTTCCCAACCGGAACTGGCTGGCATTCAATCCGCGGAAGGCCGCGGTTCAGCTTTGCGCCACCATTGCTCGAACAAGCCCTGCATAGCTTCTCCCATGCCCGAATGGTCGAAGACGATGGCCGTCCAGGTGGGCCGCGTGATCACCGGATCGAGCAAGGCGATGAGACCCTGGGTGCCGTCGAAGGCGGCGAGTTTCATGGGGAGATTCGAGATCAGGCGCACCTCCACCCCGTAGGCGGCGTACTCGTCCAGGCGCTGGCGGTGGTCGTCGTCGAGCGCCTCGGGCTCCACCAGAATCCGGCACGCCACGCCGCGCGCAGCCGCCTGTTTGACCAGTTGCTCGTCCAGCGGGTCCACCGCATAGGGCGGCCGGGAGAACTCCAGGTACTCCCGCTCCACCGCGCCCAGCATCGAGCGATATTGAACCGCAATCTGCGAGGGCTCGTTCACAATCCGCAGGTAGTCGAGCGTGCCGCGCCCGACGTGCCCTTCGGCGTAGGCGATTCGCAGATCCCGCACCAGGTTCTGGCCGTAGCTGTGCTGCTCGTTGAGATTGCGCTCCTGCTCTTCCTTCTGCCTCTGCAGATAGGCCGGAATCGCCATGCCGGGCTCGACGGCGCTAAACAGTTTGGTCTTTTCCTGCACCACTTGGGCGAAGCCCTTCTCCACCAAGCTATCGAGTACCTCGTATATTTTCTGCCGTGGAACCTGAGCGCGCGCAGCCAACTCCAGGGCCTTGAAACGCGGATGGCCCACCAGGACGAGGTAAGAACGCGCCTCGTAGGCGTTGAGGCCCATCTGCTGCAGCCGCCGCCAGAACTTTTCGTATTCAACGTCTTGAAGGTCGTTCATTATAAGACTTCGACACGCGCACTCTATCACAGGAGGTTGCCACCGGGAATCACAACCTGCGGCTGAGTGTGACCCCGGTCGGTTTCCGATGGGCCCGTTGGAGGATCAGGCGCACGCAGGGACTACACTGGGAGACGTGCCAAGCGAGCTAAATCCAAGCCTCTACGTGAATCGGTCGCCCGACAGCTTCAGCCCTTCGGAGTGGCGCTCCGTTCACGGACTGTGGGCCGCATTTGAGCTCTACAGCCCGCAGACGACGCCGCTGCGACGCATCCGTGCGCTAGGGGCGACGTCTTCCGAGTGCATGGGAACGATCGCCTCGCAAGGGCTTCCGGTGACCAATTTCGAGTACGTACCGCTGCGCAGCCCGCTGCCGCTCTAGGCGACGATGCCGCCCCACGCCGGGAACTGCGATTGCAGTAAGGTTGCTACTTCCCGTAGCTAACCGCTAGAATGAAAAAGTTCGGGGCGTGGCTCAGCCTGGTAGAGCGCCTGGTTCGGGACCAGGAGGCCGGAGGTTCGAATCCTCTCGCCCCGACCATTTATCCCTTTTGGAATCATTGAATTGCGGCGGTTGAAGGCTTTACGCTTTCAGCCGCTTTTTCGCGTGTGTGCCCAATTCTGTACCATCCGGAGCCTGACGTATTTTCTCCTTCGCCGATCGGACCGTGTCCGCTTGCGGATGAAGGTAACGTTTGGTGGTAGAGAAATCGCCGTGCCCCGCCAAGCAAGCCAGCGTGGATCGATCCTGCGCGAAATAGGCAGCGGGCTTCTGCAGCTCGTCCCAGGAGTGATAGCCTCTGCAGAGACAGACCATGTTGAAAACCGCGCCGATCCTCCTGGCCGCTTGCGCCGTGCTCTGCGCCGCGCCTCCATCGATTGAAACGTCGAGCTACACCGTGCGATTCCCCGCCGGAGAATACCCGTCGCTCGAACTCCTGCAGGAAGGGCGCTTGACGTTCCGCCTGCCACTCGTCGCCGGGCTCTCATCACCCGGCAATGAGGAGACGCTCACGGACATTCAAACAGCGCAGCCAGAGCAAATGGCCGGAGCGACGCGACTGAGCGTGACTGCCGTCAGTTCTCTCTGGAGGGACCGCCGCTTCGAGTGGACCTTCTATTCCGATCACATCGAGTTTCAACAGTTCGCCACGGGCGAGCGCGCTGTGGAGCGCTGCTATTTCTTCTCGAATGGGATTTCGGCCGGTTGGGATAACGGCACCAGTCCTGGTGTTTTTGCCAACACTACAGTTTACGCCCGCCGCTATTTCTCGCCTAGTCCGAACCACGGCGACCAGTACTATTTCACAACCTCCATGCCGCAATCGGTCGGCGTACTGAGCGAGTCTACCGGAAGTGCGGCATTCCACCCGGAGCAACTGAATGGGCTGTTCGCACCGGCGCCGCTGTTCTTCGCGTTCGAGAGGGACGGAGCGTGGGCGGGCGTCGGGTTAGGCGCCAAGCCCGGCGAGTACTTGTTCAATTCGCTCGAATACTCCGGATCCCGCTTCGCGGGCGCCTCCTTTTGGGTAAACTACCGCGGTTATAGGAATGCGGCGAACGGTTTTGCCTCACCGCTGATGTCGATCCAGTTCGCGCACAGCGAGTTCGACGCGTTGGAGAAGTACGTGGCGTGGACGGATGCCAACCACTTCGGCACCCGGAAGCGATTTCCAAATGCTCCCTGGCACCACCTCCCCGTCTTCTGCGGATGGGCGGAACAAACCCGTGAGGCAGCTGTTCAGAAGATCCCGGCCAATCGCCTCGCTGACCAAATGGACTATGAGCGCTGGATCTCGGTACTTGAACAGCGAGGGCTTCCCTTCGGCACCATCGTGATCGACGACAAGTGGCAGAAGGGCTACGGTACCTTCGACGTGGATGAACACAAATGGCCCGACATGAAGGGATTCATCGACGCTCAACATGCCAAACGCCGTCACGTCGTGCTTTGGGTTCCCGCCTTTCACTCCGAGGGTTTACCGGTTGAGCTGTGCGTCAAGCATAAGGATGCGTGTCTGGCCGGGGACGTGTCCAACCCCAAGTACGAGGAATTCCTGCGCGGCCGGATCCGCCACCTCGTCGCCGATCTCGGCGTCGATGGGTTCAAGGAAGATTGGCTTGGAGGCGTCTCAAACGCGAGTGATCTGCAAATGCACGAGCCACTGTTCGGCATCGAGTTCGTGCGCCGCTTTCAGTTCATCCTGCATGATGAAACACACAGATGGAAACCCGACGCCTTCGTTGAAACGCAGACGCCGAATCCGCTTTTCCGCGAATCATCCGATGTTCTGCGCCTGAACGACATTTGGTTCGGCGCGCGCGACGTACCCCAAATGATGCGGCGGCGAGCGCGCATTTCGAAGATCGCCGGCTGGGATCTCGTGGATTGCGATAACGCTTCCTCGACGACACTGGAGGAGTGGTGGAGCTATATGCAGGAACAGCCATTCATCGGCATCCCCGCTCTCTATTTCGTCTACCGTACGGAGTCCTCCATGGAACTGGTGCCCGATGCAAAGTGGCGCCAGTTGGCGGAGATCTGGCAGGAGTACCTGAAGAGTCAAGGCCTGGTACTGACGCCGAAGCCGTAACCCAAGGTGGGAGCGACTCCGGCAAGGTGGATTCGTGCTCTGTCGCGATACGCGAGCGAGTTCTTTGCGCCGATCGCCGGGGACGGAGTGAAGGTCCGGGTTTGTTTCAGGTCGAACCTTGCTATTCAGTGGATTCCGGAACTTCGCGCGCCGCGTTTGACCCCGTTTGCTTCGTAGTGCATCAACCTGTCACCTCGGGGCGATTCCTGCCAGTGTGATTGCGGTGGATGACGTCATAGGTCAGATGCCCAGTGTCACAGCCGAACGCTCGGTGTCGCGCTACGTGGAGGATTAGCTGGGTTCAACTTCTGGCGCGCGCGAGTATGCCCTCGCCCCGGTCGCGCCGGGAGCTCAAAGCGCTCCAGCCGCGCGCGGCTTTGGAGGTAAAGTTGAACAGTGGCATCTCCAGGAGTTGGTGTTCGACTATGCAGCTCTCGACTGACCTGTTGAACGTGGCAGTGGGCTCGGCCACTGCGCTGATTACACTGCTTGTGGGCGCGCTCGTGTGGCGGCAGACGAGCCGCCACTTTCGACACGCCAGGTCGGCCTCGTACATCGAACGGTTCAATTCTTCCGACTACTTCTCGGCGCGGGTCGAGGTGGACCGGGTGATCGCAGCGGACCCGGAGTTCGAATCGTTGACCCGTGCAGACGAAGCCAAGTTGTCCACCCAACTGCAGCGCGACCGGCTGCACGTCCTGATGTTTGCAAACCTGTTTCAGGAAATCGGGGCGGCCTATCGGGTTGGGCTCGTTGAGCCGCACTATACCTGGTCGGTCTTCGGCTTTCTGGCGCAGCACTATTGGCAGAAACTGTCACCCTTCATTCTGTGGCAGCGTGCCAAAAGCGACCGCCGTACGCTTTATCAGGATTTTGAGTACTTGTGCTTCGAGATGGGCAAGCTCGATCGAAAATACGCCAGCCGCAACGATCCTGTGCGCGACAGGCGCGCGAACTACTTATTTGCATACGGCTCACTCATGTCCCCGGAAAGCTACAACCGGACTGCCCGATCAAAGGCCGCGGAGCTGTTCAAGAAGGCCAAACTATGCGGCTTCGAGCGGGGCTGGTTCGCTTTCAGTTCGGTCGAATTGGAGACGGGTGACGGTCCAGAAGCTGCGACGATGGCGTTTCTTGGAATCCGGCCCAGCCGTAACGCGCATTGCAATGGGGTCTTGATTCCCATCCAAAAGCACGATCTCACTCAGCTGGATCAGCGCGAGAAAGGCTACAAGCGAATCGACATCACTCCGCTCGTTTTCCCGTCCACGGGGGGTAGGGTCTTCACCTATACGGTAGAGGACGTCGCCGGGAATGAACCGGCGGCCGTAGTGGCTGCTGAGTACGTCGAGGGAGTCGAACGCGCCGCCGCGCTATACGGCCATACCTTTCTCCAGGAGTATCTAAAGACCACTGCCCCGCACGGATTCGAGGTCAGAAACGGCGGTTACAGGTTTTCGGATCCGGCACAGAATACCGCGGCTGGGCGCAATCAGTAATCAACTCCCGCATCCACGGAGTCGGGTTTGCGCGGCGGGGATGAACTCCCGCGATTTGGCCTATACTAACTGGCAATTGGGAACACGTGACGTTGACCCGGCCGCAATATCAAAAGCTATGAACCACCGAATACTGCTCGCTTGCTCTTTTGTTTGCGCTGCCGCGGCCGCTGCTCCGGCGGAGAAGTTTACGCTGGCGCAACTGCTCAGCGCACCATTTGCCAGCGAGTTGAGTGCCGCGCCCAAGGGCGGCGCGGTGGCTTGGGTCCTGAATCAAAACGGCGCGCGCAATTTGTGGGTCGCGGAAGCTACCGATTACAAAGGCCGCCAACTGACGAATTACAGGGACGACGACGGCCGGGAGATAGCCCAGACTGCTTGGACGCCCGATGGCCGCTCGATCGTATACGTGCTCGGCGGCGACTTCGACATGTTCCGCGAGACGCCGAACCCCGCCAGCCTGCCGCAGGGTGTTGAGCAGGACATCTGGATTGTCCCGATATCCGGCGGCGCCCCCCGTCAACTCGCAGAGGGAAACCAGCCCGCCGTCTCGCCGCAGGGCGACCGGATCGCGTTTCTGCGCAAGGGCGAAGTCTGGACAGTGGGCCTGGAGGCGAACGCCAAACCGTCGCAGCTGTTCCATGCCAGGGGCAAGGCGGATTCGCTGCGTTGGTCGCCGGACGGTTCCCGCATCGCCTTCGTCAGCGAACGCACCGATCACGCCTTCATCGGGGTGTACACCTTCGGTACCAAGTCGCTGCAGTATCTCGACCCAAGCGTCGATAGCGATTCAAACCCGGTTTGGTCGTCCGACGGAAAGCATGTGGCCTTCCTTCGTCTGGCCGCCTCCGTGACCCACGTTTTTGGCCCTCGCCGCACGGCTCAGCCCTGGTCCATCCGACTCGCGGACATGGAAAGCGGGATCGGCCGCCAACTCTTCCAGGCGACTGAGGGCCCCGGAAGCGCCTTCCATCCGATGGTTGCCGAGTCCCAATTGCTGTGGGGCGCGGGCGACCGCATCGTCTTCCCCTGGGAGCGCACAGGCTGGTTGCATCTCTACTCGGTCTCCACGCAGGGCGGATCGCCAACTCCGCTGAATCCCAACAGCGAATTCGAGATCGAGCACGTGTCGCTCTCCGCCGACGGCAACAGCGTGCTGTTCTCATCGAACCAGGACGACATCGATCGCCGGCATCTCTGGCGCGTAGCTCCGTCAGGCAAAGGGCTGGCGCCCATCACGGCGGGTGAAGGGATCGAGTGGTCTCCGGTGCAAACCAGCGACGGCAAGGCGGTCGCGATGCTGCATTCCGATGCGCGCAACCCCGCGCGCGCCGGTATCAAACTGGGCCATGGCGAGGTGCGTGACCTGGCGCCGAACGCAATTCCGGCCGCTTTCCCGGCCGCTCAACTGGTGGCCCCGCAACAGGTGATCTTCCCGGCCGCGGACGGGTTGCCCATCCACGGCCAACTCTTCCTGCCCACCGGCGGAGGGGCAGCGGAGAAGCACCCGGCCGTGCTCTTCTTCCACGGTGGCAGCCGCCGGCAGATGCTGCTGGGCTGGCATTACAGGGAGTACTATCACAACGCCTACGCGCTGAACCAATACCTGGCGAGCCTCGGGTACGTGGTGTTGTCGGTGAATTACCGAAGCGGAATCGGCTATGGCCTCAACTTCCGGGAAGCGCTGAACTATGGCCCCTCGGGAGCGAGTGAGTTCAACGATGTGCTGGGCGCTGGTTTGTACCTGCGCGGCCGGCCGGACGTGAATCCAGCGCGCATCGGACTTTGGGGTGGATCCTACGGCGGGTATCTCACCGCACTGGGCCTTTCGCGCGCCTCGGACCTCTTTGCCGCAGGCGTCGATTTCCACGGCGTCCATGATTGGAACAACGTCATCCGCAATTTCGAGAGTGACTACGATCCCGGCAAGGAAGCGAGCGCCGCAAGAGTGGCCTACGATTCCTCGCCCATGGCCTCCATCGGCACGTGGCGCTCGCCGGTGCTATTGATCCACGGCGATGACGACCGCAACGTGCCGTTCCACGAATCGGTGATGCTGGCGGAAGCGCTGCGCAAGCAGGGGGTGCAGTTCGAAGAGCTGATCTTCCCCGACGAAGTTCACGGGTTTCTGACGACAAGACGCTGGCTGCAGGCCTACCGGGCAGCGGCCGATTTCCTGAACCAGAACTTGCGCTGAGAAATTCGGTCCGGACCTTGGTTCAACGCCGTCGAACAACGGGCGCGATCGTCGGGGTAGTCTCCGGCGCTCGCGTCTGGCGAAGCGTAGTCCTGGCCCGCGGCTAACTCTGGTAGCGGTCGTAATCGAAGGGTTCGTTGCACAGGTGCAGACGGGGCTCGTTCTCCTTGCGCAGGAAGATCGAACGTATGGGCGTGCGCTGAAAATCGGTCAATTTGCGGGGAACCGCGCGTCCGCCAATCCACTCAAAAATGGGGATCTCCCAGGGATTGAAAGTGTCGGTCAGGCCACGCTCTTTGGCGATGCGGTAAAGGTTCACGTTGCCCGGTTCGTGCCCGCCCAGATAGAGGCCGATCACATCCAATCGGAACTTGTGTTTGCTGAAGAGCACCAGATTCGTGAGGTAGTCCCTACCCACATAGAAACCGTCTCCGTCCCGTCCGTAGATGCCCTCGATGAATGCCAGGCCGGTCTTGAGCGTGCTCTGGTTGTCGCAGGTCTTATGCGCCCATATCTCTTGTGCGATGGGGGTGATATAGATGCCGTTTTCAGGATCGCCCTTGGAGTCGTAGCGGGAATAGCCGCGCTTGGAGTGCCGTTCAAAGAAGTCTTTGAGGTAGCGCTCAGCGTTCGGGTTCATGTCCGGCTTCATGCAGTCCGGCACTCCCAGCACGCCCGGCCAGCCCTGGCAGAACGCGGTAAACGGATGCGCCACCAGCCCCTGCTCGTTCTTGACCGACTGGGTTAACCCCATCGAATGACCTTTCCACTTGGCGATGTTGAGCAGCCAGGTGTCCGGCTCGTTCACTGGGGCGTAGTGTGGAATCCGTTTGAAGATGACGCCGCCAGGCACATCACTCCAGGTGATGCCATCGCCTTCGCGAAGGCGGCGCGGACGGCAATCGGCTTCGTTCATGGAGACGCCGAGGCGTTCGTTGATTTCGTTGAAGCCGCGCACGTTCCACGTCGGGTACTGCGTCGATTCGATGAAATGGAACCTGCTCAGGCCAAGTTCCTTGAGTCCCAGCACGAGGCCTTCGTAGAACTGAGGATCGGTCCCTACGCCCCAATAATCCTCGGGTCGGGGAGTTCCCCCGACCAGCCCTGTGGCATTCGGCTTAAGCACCACGCGATGGCTGACCGGAATGCCGGGACGATCCGCAGGCACGAAGATCTCGCGGGCCAATGTCAGAGCTTCGTTGCGTTTGGCATCGGCGGCCATTTTGTGTGGAACGTGCGTACGGCGGATGAACACCGCTTTGGGGTTGTTCTCAATGTCCGGGTGCACATCGAAAAATGACCCGGGCCTGCGCAACGGCGTTGCGGCCGCGCCGCCAAGGAGATTCTCGCTCCAGAAGGCCGCACCGGCAGCGCCCAAACTGGTCTGGACGAAAGCGCGTCTGCTGAACTTCACGCCTATGTCCCTCCTAAATGCTGATCTTATCCTAACTTGACGACAGATAACAGATTAAGTGACGGCAGGGCGACTTCCGTGTTAGAGCCGCGAGAAGCGACCTTCAGCGAGAGTGGCGGCGCCTCTGGCCGCAACAGCATGGCGCGGGTGAAATGACCTGGAACTTGAGCCAGGATTGAGATATCGCGAAATGGCGGGCCGTAGTTGACGGCGGACAACACCGCCTCGCCGCCTCCGTTGCTCGAACTCAAAGCAATCACGGCGCCATTGTCCCAGAGCCGCACCGGGCGGTTCGGCCCCGCGAGATCGATCACGTCGAACGCGAAATCGCCCGGATCCTGGATCTCCTGCGAGTAAGCAACCAGTCGTCCGCGGCCCGCCTTGTACACCGTCCGGTCTTCGAAAACACGTTCGGCGTTCCAGCCTTTCCGGCGCCACCAGGCTGCGCCGCCGGCAGCGTCGGTTACCACCGTGGTGCCTGCCTCCACATGAGCCATGATTCGCTCCGAAGTTGCCGCGCTGGGAGGACGGATTCCGGCGGCCACCAGCACCGCGCAATGCCGCGGGTCGGGCTCGGGTGGACTGGCGGCATTCACCAGTCGCGGCGAGGCATTCTGGCGGTACATCAGGCTAGCGAGTTCCGCTGTCGTTTCGCCGCTCTCCACCAGCATCGAAATGTTCGAGAGAGTCGGCTGGCGGAACAAGGCGACGTTTTCTCGCAGCCAGCGCGTGGTCCTGCCCAGCGATCGCCAGACCGCCAGCGCTTCTGGTCTCGCATTGAGCAATTGCTGGCGCTGCTCGGGCGTAAGCGTCAGGACGTAATTGCCCCCTGCGGCCCACGCATCGATCAACGCCAACTCCAAACTGGCAAGCGCCGGTGGCTTGTCCGGTTTTACCCCTGCTTCGGCATCCGGAGAATAGCCCAGAATGGGCGGCCGCTCGGGGTAGAGCGCACGGAGGTAACCGATCCTGTAGCCGTTTGCATTGACCCACGGCCGGACCGTCGCTCCGGCTGTTACCGCCTCTTCCCGCTCCGGCATCGTGGAGCCTGACCAGACTCCATCCCTAATCACGATCGCCGCATCGCCGCCGGCATCGTCCTGATGCGCCGGACTGATCAGGTGGATGTCGTGCGGTGCGAGCACGCGAATGCCTACCGCCGCGCAGGCCCTATCCACGGCTTCGTTTATCACGTTTGGCCAAAGCGCGGTGACCCCTGCGCTCTTGTACAAAGGCACGTCCACCGGACGGGGCCTATCCCAGCGCAAGATGATCTCGGAGGACAGATCGACAGTCATTTCCACTTCATCCCCAGGAGCCTCAGCATATCAAAGACATATCGCCCTACGAGCATATAAGCCGGCATCCTGCTAGGATGCTCCCTATGTTGCGCTATGTGATTGCCTTGACGGTTGTTGCTATCACTGCTCAAGCTCAGCAGTACGATCTGCTGATCCGGGGTGGGCACGTCATTGACCCCAAGAACAACATCGATGCGGCTGCCGACGTTGCTATTGCCGGCGGGAGGATCGCGCTTGTCGCACCGTCCATTCCGGCCGGGCAGGCCAAGCGGAGCGTCGATGCCTCGGGGCTCCTGGTAACGCCGGGGTTGATCGACATCCACGCACACGTCTACGCCGGAACCGGCATGAAGGGGGTCCTTACCGGTGACTCCAGCGTCTATCCGGACACCTTCTCGTTCCGTACGGGCGTGACCACAATGGTGGATGCGGGCACAGCGGGTTGGCGCAATTTCGCTGACTTCCGGCAGCGCGTGATCGACCGTGCGCAGACGCGCATCCTGGCCTTCGTGAATATCGTCGGCTCCGGAATGAGCACTGCGCCGGAGTCAGATCCCGCCGACATGAACCCGGAGCGCTCAGCCGAAATCGCGCGCAAGAACTCCGACGTTGTCGTCGGGTTCAAGACAGCGCATTACACAGGTAAGGGCTGGCCTGCGGTGGAGGGTGCAGTGAGGGCGGGAGAGCTGACACACCTGCCCGTGATGGTCGACTTTGGCAACATCAATGAGGAGCGCAACATCTCCAGGCTGTTCATGGATAAACTCCGCCCGGGGGATATCTACACGCATTGTTACTCGGGACTGCGCGACGAGGTACTTTCCGACGGCACGCTGAACCCCGCAATGCAAGCCGGCCGCAAGCGTGGCATTCTTTTCGACGTTGGACACGGTCGGGGCAGCTTCAACTGGAACGTGGCCGTGCCCGCAACGCGCGCGGGTTTCTGGCCGGATTCGATCTCGACAGACTTGCATACAGGCAGCATGAATGCCGGCATGAAGGATCTCACGGAAACGATGTCGAAGATCCTCAACCTTGGAGCCCCGCTCCAGAAAGTGATCGAGATGTCCACGTGGAATCCGGCTCGGGAGATCCATCACGAAGAACTCGGCCAACTGTCGCCAGGAGCCATCGCGGATGTGACAGTCTTGCGGCTGGAAGAGGGCCAGTTTGGTTTTCTCGATTGCGCGGGGGCGAGATTCGACGGGACGAGGCGGTTGCGTGCCGAGGTGACAATCAAGGGAGGCGAAGTCATGTGGGACCGCAACGGCCGCGCGGCCCAGGACTGGAAAGGCTCCCACTACGCGAAGCGCGACTCGGCACCCTCCAAATAGATCGAAGCGCTAGAAGCTAGCTCGCGAACTGAAAAACCAGCTCAGTGTTCCGTCTCGCGCAGTTGCGGATCCAAACGAAAGGCGGCGTCGAACTCACTGCGAGCAGACTGCGACTCGCCGGCCGCTTGCAGCGTCAGGGCGAGATTGTAGTGAGCAGCCGCATAGTCCGGCTTGCGGCGGACGGCCTCTTCCAGTGCGTGGCGGGCCTGCGGGAGGTGGCCTGCGCGCAGACAGACGAGACCCAGGTTGTTTTGGGCTTCGGCGGACTCGGGATAGCGCTGGACAATGCCCTGGTAGACCTCGGCGGCCTGATCCAGGTCGTTGGTCTGCATGAGCACGAGCCCGAACTGCATTCTGGCATCGAGGTTGCCGGGTTGCAGCGCGATGGCCTCGCTAAGCTCTCGCGCGGCTTCGGGGAGTTTGCCTGAGGAGATCTGAACGAGCGCCAGGTTGTAGTGTGCCTCGGTCAGATCCGGATCGCACAGCACAGCCTGCTGCAATTGATCGAGTGCCGGTTGCAGCTTGCCCATACGCGCGTGGAGGACGCCCAGCCCCATGTGCGCGGGAGCGTAATCCGAAGCAACAGACAGTGCTTGTAGATAGGCCCTCTCCGCCTCGGCGGGCCTCTCCAGGCGCTCGTACGCGACACCCTCGTAGTAGTAGCTGTCGGGTAGCGCGGGGTTGGCTTTCGCCGCCTCCTGAAACTCACCGAGGGCCGTGCTCCACTCCTGGAGTTTGAGTTGAGCGACGCCATTCAGCACGTGCTTCCTGGCCACTGCATCTTCGGTTCGCGCGCGCTTGGCGTCGGCCACCCGCTGCATCTCTCTGGTCGCCGGGAGGTGATTGCCCTGCCGTGCCAGGACCAGCCCCAACGAATAGTGGGCCCGCTCGTAGTCGGGCCGCAACGCCAGGGCGCGGCGCAGGGCCTCAATCGCCACCGCATTCTCGCCGGCCGCTTTGAGCTCCTGCCCGAGATCGCAAAAGGCGACGGGGTCGTCCGGCATCAGCTTCACCGCGCTTTGGAATTCGCGCAAAGCGCCAGCGTCGTCCCCCTGCCGCCTCAACGCAACACCGAGGGCGTGATGAGCTGGCCCAAAGCCGGGGCGCAGGGCGATCGCCTGCTTGAATTCACCGGTAGCTGCAGTCAGGTCGCCCTGCTGGCCGAAGGCAACGCCCAAGTAGTAGCGCGCCTCCGCATCGATGGGGCGTCTGAGCAGATGCTTGCGAAAGGCATCAATGGCCTGGGCCGGTAAACCCGCCTGCAAATAGGAACGCGCTAGCATGCGAGCCGAATCGGAGTCCCCAGGCCGAAGTGCCTGCGCCACTTGGAATTGCTCCACGGCGGCCTTTGCGTTGCCCTGCGCCAGGAGCAGTCCGCCGTAGTACGCGCGTGTGGGCGCGTCGTTGGGGTCGAGTTCGATCGCGCGCTGCAGTTCAGCTTTGGCCCCGATGTCGTCACGCCGGTCGTGGAGCGCACGAGCCAGCCCAAAGTGCACAGCCGGCCATCCAGGACGCAGGCGAATCGCGGTTTCAAATTGAGCGGCCGCCGACTTGGAATCGTGGGTTTGTTCTAACGCCAGCGCGAGATCGAAATTGGTCTGTGGGTTGTCCGGTTCAAGTACAAGCGCCTTGCGATAAACCTCAATGGCGCTTGACCACTGCTTGAGCTTTGAATAACCCTCCGCCTTCGCACGCAATTCCCCCGCCGTCTGAGCCCAGCCGGCCTGGAGGCAAACAGCGCAGCAGAAGAGCAGGGTTGAGATCGACTTCGGAGGCATGCAACGTGGCTTCCCGGAATTCGAGAAGATCCGGGAAACCACGATGCTACCAGATGACCTTCATGCTGATCTGTCCGATGCGCGGATCCCTCGCGCTGGTCACTACCCCGAAGTTGGAACTGCTGTAGTTCCCGTTCGGGTTACTAAACTGCGCGTGGTTGAAGACGTTGAAGAACTCGCCTCGGATTTCCACGGCGCTGTGCTCCGTGATGGCGGTCGTCTTGCTGAGCGCAAAATCCGTATTCAGGATTCCGGGGCCATGGAAAAAGCGCCGGTTGGACGTGCCGAAGTGGCCGGGCTGACCGGAGGCGAAGGCGTCAGGGAGAAAGTAGGTGTTGGCCCCGTTGGGTCCTGCCTTGCGCGGATCCTGAATCTTCACACTGCCGACGACGTCCGGTACGTCGGTGTTGCCGCTGCCGTAGAGGGAAACGTCGCCGCTTTGACTCAGACCGACTGGAAAGCCGGAGGAGAAACGACTGATGCCTACCAGGTTCCACCCATTGACCAGCCGCTTCGGAGCAGAGCGGAAAGCCCTGGCAAACGGAACGGCCCAGTTATAGCTCAGCACGAAGTTGTGAGTGAGGTCATAAGAGGATAGCGACCGGCTCAAGCGGTAATTGGTGAAATTGACCCAGTCATTAAACCCGGATCCATCGTCAATTGCCTTCGAGTAAGTGTACGCGGCCAACAACGTGACGTCGGCCGCTTTCCGCTCGACGCTGATCTGCAGCGAGTTGTAATTGGAATTAGCGATGTTCGAGGTGTAGCTGTTCCCGTATCCGAACGCTGGGCCGAGGGCGGTGCGGGTGCCCAGCACTTGTGAGCCATCAGGTAGCGTGAAAGCGGATGATTCCAGACCTGGGCCGCAAGTGGGAGTCGCTCCCATCTGATTCAACTTGAGACATAGGTTGGGGTCGCCCGGATTTGCGTCATACTGCGAGATCAGACGGTGGCCTTGCGTTCCCACGAAGGCGAGTGTCATGACAGTGGCTCGCGTCAATTCCCGCTGGATCGAGAAGTTGTAATGCTCCGCATAGGGCAGGCGGTTGTGGATGGAGTATCCCGGCGAATAAGAGATCGGCAAGTAAGTTGAATAGTCCAGAGTTTTGTTTGCCGGATCACCGGGAGTCGGGAAATGGAACGGAAAACGCTGAGTCTGCGAAGTACCGTCGGAGCGAGTCTGAAATGGCTGATCCAGCATCGGCGGTACCGGGCTCACCCAATACAAACCAAAGGGTGCGTCGCCAACCTCATAGAACAGATTCAGGTCTTCGATAGACGTGTAATAGATACCAAAGGACGCGCGAATGCTGGTCTTGCCCGGGCCTCCGAAGACTTTACCCAGCACGCCATCGCTGAAGCCCGGCGAGTAGGCGATGCCGACGCGCGGGCCAAAGTTGTTGTACTTGGTCGGCGCGAGGGTCTTCGGTATCCCAGGATCTCCCGGGACCACCCATCCGAGCGGCGCAGTCGGAAACTGAGTTGACTGCAGCCCGGGGACGATTGTCTCGATCTTGCCCTGTGTGTCGTACCAGGGCATGCTGAACTCCCAGCGCAAGCCCAGGTTCACCGTGAGATTCGATTTCACCTTGTAAGCGTCCTGGATAAATGCTCCCCCGTAGTGGGACCGGGAATCGAGGAACTGCTGGCTGCATTGGTTGTAACTGGCAGGGGCGCCGAGGAGAAAATCGGCAATGTCACTGCCTGTCTCGTTGCCGTTGAAGCTGAAGTCACCGTTGGGCGCACAAGTGTTGCGCTCATTCACCTGCAAGTAGCGATACTCGCCGCCAAACTTGAGACTGTGCGATCCGAGGACCTTCGAGAAACCGTCGGAGAGGTGCCAGGTATTGTCAGGCTGTCGGGTGGTCAGAGTGGGAACGCCAATTGAGAAGTTATTGAAGTACATCGGCGGAACGGTCTGGGGGAAACCGGCAGGGCCGGAGGGGTTGATCCCGAGTGTTCCTATTCCCGTGACAAAGCCCAGGTCAGCCAGTTTGGCAAAGCTCCCCCCCGGCTTGCCTGTGATCGTCGCCGTCCGGAAGAAGCTTGCGCGAAACTCGTTTACCGCTGTCGGCCCAAATGTCTTGACGTTGCTCATCGTTCCCAGTTGGGCGCGGGTCGGCGTAGTGGCCGGGAACCCGGGCACGCTGGCAGCAGCAAGCGGATCCATAACGGTGGACGAATCGTTGTGATAGTAGAACGACCAGTTGCCCGTCTTCTCATTGATGAAATCGACGCGCTGGCCCTGCTTGTCGTCATTCACTGTCTTCTTCTGACTTGAATCGGCGAATGTGCTCGCGCCCTGATTCGGCAAAGGAATGTACTTCAACAGGGCCGGCACGGGTTTCGCGAACGCCTTTGAAGGGATTACGCCGTTCGGGAAGACACAATCGCCCGGTGCGGTGCAGCCGCCGTAAGCCTCGCCATTGGATACGCCATACCCCAGCCGCTGAGACAGCACTTGCGCCCAATACGCTCCCTTCACCACCTGCGGGTTGCCGTTGGGATCCAGGAACGCGCCGGGGTCGAAATTGCCGCTGCGCTCAGCCAGTGTGGGCACGGTCACCAACCCGGTGCTGGCCCCGGCTACCTGGCGCGTACCCTGATAGTCGGTGAACCAAAACAGCTTGTTCTTGACGAACGGGCCGCCCACGGCGTAGCCGAACTGGTTGCGGCGCAACTCCGCTTTGCCTGGGTCAAAGAAGTTCCGGGCGTCTAACTTGTCGTTGCGCAGGAATTCAAACACCGCACCGTGAACGCCGTTGGTACCGGACTTGGTGATGGCATTCATGACACTGCCGCTGAACTTGCCGTATTCCGCGTCGAACGAGTTCGTGATGAGGCGGAATTCCGCAATCGAGTCGAGGTTGGGAACCACGCCCGCTCCCAGGTTGCGCCCCTCGCTGACGTCGCCACCATTCACCAGGAATGCATTCGCGGTTTCCCGCTGGCCGTTGACTGAAACATTGCCTGTCGAAAGGCCGCCGGAAACAGCGCGGTCCTGCTGCATGGAACCGGAGGTAGTCGGCGCGACTCCGGCCTGCAACCCCAGCAGGTCGAGGTAACTGCGGCCGTTCAGAGGAAGCGCCAGCAGTTGCTTTGTCTCGACGACCTGGCCGACTTGCGTACTCTCCGTTTCCACCTGGACGGAATTTGCCTCGACGCTCACCTTCTGTTCGATGCTGCCCACCTGCAATGTGATATCCACCCGGTAGCGGTCATTCACATTGACCACAACTCCGGTTTGCACGAATTGCTCAAAACCAGGAGCGGAGGCCTCCACGCGATATGTGCCCGCAGGCAATGCTAGAATTCGGTACTCGCCATCGACTCCCGAAGGCGACTCCTTCGAGAGGTTCGTTTCGATATTCGTAGCAATAACTCTGGCCCCGACGATCGAGGCTGCTGACTTGTCACGGACAACGCCTAGAATCGAACCAGTCACATCGGCCCGAACGACCCCGGCGAGGATGACACTTAGACAGACCACCAGACACGATTTTCGTAGCAGCATGTTCTTAACTCCGCGGAGAAGAGATTTGAAGAATAGTAAAGTCAGCGTAAGCAAAAGTCAAGAATAATCAGTCCCCTGCATTTCGCTGCCGAATCGTCTTCCACCGGCATCGTCCATCCTCGGCAGTCGGGTGCCGATGAGGCACAGTCGGTGAGTGCGGACCGCCTGCTGCAAGCGCTTGTACGCGGATCCCGGGTTCATTGGATGCACGCAGCGGGTCGCGTTTGTGCTAGCATCTCGCCCTATGAAGACCGGCGTCCAACGGGTGTGTATGGTTCGTAGTATCGTCTGCTGCTGGGTGTTCGCCACGCTGGCCGCGCACGCCTCCCCGGAAGGCGCGCCCGGTACTCCCGCGCCGTGCAAAGCAGCGCCGCAAGCGGCCCGGTTCACGGTCCCTCATCGCCGCGACTCTCCGGCTCTCAACACGAAACCCGAGTCGGCTGAATGGGCGCAAGCTGCCCGGTCGTCCATTGAAAAGGACTGCAGCAGCACGGCCGGCTACCGGCAGTTCAAGACCGAAGTGCGCGGCTTCTGGACCGACTCCGACCTGTACCTGTTATTCATTTGCCCGTACATGGATCTGAACCTCTTTCTCCCGGCGCTGGGCGGCGGCCCGCGCCTGAAGTTGTGGGACCGGGACGTCGTGGAGATATTCCTGGGCGATGATTGGGATAATATCCGGCACTACCGGGAATTTGAAATCGCCCCAACCGGCGACTGGATCGATCTGGCCATCGATCTCGACAAGCAAAACTACGATTCGACGTGGCGTTCGGGTTGGCAGACCGCGGCCAGCATCGACCGCACCACTCGCACGTGGTACGCAGCCGCGCGCATCCCGCTCAAAGCCATTTCCAGCCACCCCGTCACCGCGGGAACCCTCTGGCGAGCGAACCTCTATCGCATCGAGGGCCTCGGGGAGGATCCCGTGCGGCACTTCATGTGCTGGAACCCAACCTGCGTCGTGAATCGCGATCCGAATCATGTGCCGGAACAATTCGGTACTCTGGCGTTCGGCAAGTGAGGCAATTCAAGATGACCCGCGTCTGCTTAACCCTGACCATACTGGCGGGTGTCTCATTCGGCGCTCCGCTTCCACCGAAGGCCGGGGATTCGCTGGAGTCAGGCCGGTTGGCATTCAACCGGCGCTGCGCGGTGTGTCACGGCACAGACGGGTTGGGGGGCGAGCGGGCGCCGGCGATTGGAAGCCGCGACCGGTCGCTTTTGGAAAGTGAACCGTCGGTGCGCGCACTGATCGCTGCCGGGGTGCCGGGCAGGGGAATGCCCGCCTTCCAACTGCCCGCGACCGAACTGGAGGCCGTTGTTCGCTTCGTGCACTCGCGCGTTCTACCGCTGCGCAATGTGCCGTTAGCCGGCGACGGGAATCGAGGCGCTGCCCTGTTTTTCGGTGCGGCTGGTTGTTCGAAGTGCCACATGCTGCGGGGGCGCGGCGGGCTCGACGGACCGGATCTCACCGAAGTCGGTTCGCGCCTCACGCTGGCAGAGTTGGCCACGGCATTGCACCATCCGAGCGAGCGCCGCCTGCCCGGTTATGCCGTGGCGTCGGTGCTCCTGAAATCGGGCCTGTCGCTGCGCGGGTTCATTCGCAATGAAAGCGGGTTTGATCTGCAACTCCAAGGCTTCGACCACAGGTTGCATCTGCTGCAGACGAGCGAGACCGCCTCGCTGACCAGGGACCCAAACTCGTTCATGCCGGAACTGCACGCCAGTCCAGCCGACGAGACGGATCTGATCGCTTGTCTTGCTCACGCCCGGGAACTGGCGGACTTGCCCGCGCCGCCGCCCGAACTCCTGGGCGACGCAGTGCCCTGGCAACGTGTGGTGAACCCGCAGTCGGGTGATTGGCCTACTTACAACGGCCAGTTGGGCGGCAACCGGTTCAGCGATTTGACCGGCATCACGCCGGCGAATGTCTCCGCGCTGGCCCCCCGGTGGATCTCGCATCAAGTGGAAGGGCACGCGCTGGAGGTCACTCCGCTGGTAGTGGACGGCGTGATGTACGTGACCAGCGTGAATCGCGTGGCGGCGCTCGACGCCCGCACAGGCAGGAACATCTGGGAGTACTCGCGTCCTGCCTCTAAGAGACTGGTCGGAGACGCGGCCGGTGGAATCAATCGCGGCGTCGCGTTGCTGGGAGATCGCCTGTTCCTGGTCACTGACAACGCGCATCTGCTCGCGGTGCATCGACTGACGGGGGCGTTGCTGTGGGATATCGAGATGGCGCCCTCCTCGGCCCACTACGGATCGACCGCCGCGCCGCTGGTCGTTCGCGACATGGTGGTAGCGGGAGTCTCGGGCGGCGATGAGGGTATTCGCGGATTCCTCGCCGCCTACAAGCCTTCCACGGGTGAGCGGGTCTGGCGCTTCTGGACCATCCCTACTCGAACCGACCCGGAGGCCCGCACCTGGATTGGCCGCGCGCTCGAGCATGGCTGTGGAGCGACCTGGATGACCGGCTCTTACGACGCCAGCACGGACACGTTGGTGTGGCCGGTCGGCAATCCTTGTCCGGACTTCAACGGTGACGAGCGCAAGGGCGACAACCTATACACGGACTCCGTCGTGGCGCTCGATCCCGCTTCAGGCAATTTGAAGTGGCATTACCAGTTCACGCCCCACGACCTGCACGATTGGGACGCCACGGAGACCCCGCTGCTGGTCGATGCTGAGTACCGTGGGAGACCCCGGAAGCTACTGATGCAAGGCAATCGCAATGGGTTCTTCTATGTGCTGGATCGCGAAACGGGAGAGTTCCTCAATGCGACTCCGTTCGTCAGGAAGCTGACCTGGGCTAAAGGCATCGGCGCCGATGGCCGGCCCATCCTGAGCGATGGGTGGGAACCGACCGTGGAAGGAACCGAGGTTTGCCCGTCCATGGACGGGGCGACGAATTGGATGTCGCCTGCCTACAGTCCATCCACCGGCCTCTACTACCTGATCGCCCTCGAGAAGTGCAACGTGTTCAGCAAGAACAGCGATTGGTGGAGACCCGGTGCGTCCTTCTATGGCGGTTCCGCACGCGCCGTGGCCAACGAAATGCCGAAGAAATACGTGCGGGCGCTTGACCCGCAGACCGGCAGGATTGCCTGGGAGTACGCGCAGACTGGTCCCGGACAGGCCTGGGGCGGACTGCTGTGCACCGCCACCGATCTGCTCTTCTTCGGCGACGACAACGGGGCGTTCACGGCGCTAGACGCGGTCAACGGAAGACCGCTGTGGCACTTCCAGTTGAATGCCGAATGGCACGCCTCGCCGATGACTTACATGCTGGACGGGCGGCAGTACATCGCCGTCGCGGCCGGCTCTAATGTTATTGCCTTCGGGCTGCCGCAGTAGCTCGGCTGACGGGCGCTCGCGGCAGCGTCGTGGCGCACGCTTCCGCCCGGCTTGCTTTAATACCGTCCCGCGCCCGATCCTAAGCTCTAGTGAGTGCTGAGCCTTCCACGCCGCTGATGCGGCAATACCATGCGGCCAAGCAGCAAGCTCCTACCGCGCTGCTGATGTTCCGCCTGGGCGACTTCTACGAGCTGTTCTTCGACGACGCCATCGTTGCGTCCCGCGAGTTGGAAATAACTCTGACCTCCCGCAACAAGGAGAAGGGCGAGGCCGTGCCCATGTGCGGCGTCCCCGCGCACGCCGCCGAGAACTACATCAACCGCCTGATCCAGAAGGGCTACCGCGTCGCCATTTGCGACCAGATGGAAGATCCGCGGCATACCAGGACCATCGTGCGCCGCGAGATCACGCGCATCCTCACCCCCGGCACCGTCACGGACGCCGCGCTGCTGCGTTCGCACGAAAACAACTACCTGGCCGCCGTGACGCTCAAGGACCATCGTGCCGGCCTGGCTTGGGTAGACATTTCGACGGGCGAATACCGCGCCTCCGAGATGGACGTGGTCGAACTGCTGCCGTCCATCGAGCAACTCAACATCCGCGAATTGCTGGTGCCCGAAAGCGCCCGCGATTCCGCCCTCCAGGGACGCTGGGTCGTGACCCCCGTGGACGGCTGGACGTTCGCCTCCGACCGCTGCGAAGTGCTGCTCAAAGAGCACTTCAAACTGCTGGCGCTCGACGGTTGCGGGCTGGCCGCGAGGCCCCTCGCCGTCTCCGCCGCCGGCGCATTGTTGCAGTACCTGCAGGAGACGCAGCGTTCCGCGCTCGACCATCTCGACCGCCCCACCTGGTACGATCGCTCCGGTGCGATGCTGCTCGACGCCGTCACGGTGCGCAACCTCGAACTGGTCGAACCGATGTTCTCCGCCGATCTGGACGGACGCAAGGACGCCACGCTGCTGAGCGTTCTCGACCAGACGCAGACCGGCATGGGCGGGCGTCTGCTGCGCCGCCGCCTGTTGCGGCCCTCGCTCGACCGTGCCGAGATCGAATTGCGGCTCGACGCCGTGGAAGCGTTCCGCGCGGCAACGGTGGAACGTACGAAGCTGCGTGAGACGTTGGGGCGCATGCAGGATCTCGAACGCTTGCTGGCGCGTGTGACACTCGGCACGGCCAACCCGCGCGACCTGCTGTCGCTGGGCCGCACGCTCGCGCTGGTGCCAGCTATCAAACCGCTGCTCGCTCCACTGCAGGCCGCCCCGCTCCAGTCCGCTTTAGCAGCGCTCGACGAACTCGCCGACGTGCGCGACTGCATCCTCAACGCCATCGCGGACGAGCCGCCGGTAACGCTCAACGACGGCGGCGTGATCCGCGAGGGCTACAACGCGGCGCTCGATGAACTGCGTCACCTCAGCCGCAACTCGCGCCAGGTGATCGCAGCCATCGAACTGCGCGAGCGCGAGCGCACGTCCATCGGTTCGCTCAAGGTTCGTTTCAACAACGTCTTCGGTTTTTTCATCGAGATCTCGAAGTCGAATCTGCATCTGGCGCCGCCCGATTACGAGCGCAAACAGACGCTGGTCAACGCCGAGCGCTTCACCACCCCCGAGCTGAAAGAGCTGGAAGCGAAGGTGATGGACGCCGAGGAGCGCAGCCAGAACCTGGAGCGCGAACTCTTCGCCGAAGTCCGTGCGCGCACCGCCGCCGAGGGGGTCCGCATCCGCTCCACGGCCGCCGCCGTCGGCGAAATCGATTTCTACTCGGCGCTCGCCCAGGTCTCCGTCGAGCGCCGCTATTCGCGCCCCCGCTTCAGCACGAGTGGCGAGATGAAGATCGTCGCCTGCCGTCATCCGGTGATCGAGAAACTGGTTGAAAAGGAAGCGCAGCGCTTCATCCCCAACGACCTGTATCTCGATCGCGGCTCCAGCCGCATCGCCGTCATCACGGGGCCCAACATGGGCGGCAAGTCTACCTATTTGCGGCAGGCCGCGTTGATGGCCGTGCTGGCGCAGATGGGCAGCTACGTCCCGGCGGAGGACGCGATCCTGCCGGTGGTGGACCGCGTTTTCACCCGTATCGGCGCGTCGGATAACCTGGCGCGCGGCCGCTCCACGTTCATGGTGGAGATGACCGAGACGGCGGTCATTC
>Ga0073936_10000975_pt1 | contig 44939 bp, 32 predicted proteins | sample AliMusrvi5mmetaG_FD_87041 | JGI IMG/M metagenome (GOLD analysis project Ga0073936, IMG submission 87041) | Freshwater lake bacterial and archeal communities from Alinen Mustajarvi, Finland, to study Microbial Dark Matter (Phase II) - Alinen... | ecosystem: Environmental > Aquatic > Freshwater >...
CCGCCCTGCGGCGTCGCCCCCATTCGCCCGCCTACGCTACGCTCCGGCGGGCGAATGGGGGCGCTTTGTGCGTGTCCAAGTTTGATCGCGCACTGTCCAGGTTTGATCGCGCCGCGACAGGCAGAAATTCCCCGTTTCTCCGCGACTCCGCGACTCCGCGACACACCCCGCGCGGCGAGCTGTCGAATGCGCTGGCTGGTTCAGCTTCCCCGATGATGCCGGTCGTTTTCATACTCCTGCCGAACAGAATGATCGGGCTCGTCAGAGCAGGTCTTTTCCGTGTTTCTCGCCGACGAGTTTGTGGAGGGCTTTGATGTCTTCGGCATGGTCGGCATGGCAGACGAGGGTCGCGTCCGGGGTGTGGATGATGACCAGGTCCTCGCAGCCGATCGTCGCGATGAGGTGGCAGGGGTCGCTCGACGCCACCAGCGTGCGGCGCGTGTCGAGGAGCGCCGTGCGCCCGTCGCCGAGGGCGTTGCCCTCCGCATCGCGCGGGCAGGTTTCGGCAAACATCGGCCACGAGCCGACATCCAGCCACTGGAGCGGCATCGGCACCGCCGCCACGCGGGCCAGCGGGTCGCGCGAGGCCGGCTCCATGACCGCGAAATCGACGCTGATCTTTTTCAGGGTGGGGAAAATTTCCGCGAGCACGGCGTCGCGCGCCGGGGTGTTCCACGCGGCCCCGATCTTTGCGATGCCGGCGGAGTTCTCCGGCTCGTAGCGGCGGATGCATTCGAGGAGCGTCGAGGCCCGCCAGACGAACATGCCGCTGTTCCAGAGGTAGCGCTCCGGCCCGGCGGCGAAGTAGGCAGCCGCGGTCTCGGCATCCGGTTTTTCCCGGAACTGCCGGACGACCCGCGCCGGCTCGTCGAGGGCGTCGCCGAGTTCGAGGTAGCCGTAACCGGTGGCGGCGGCGGTCGGCGCGATGCCGAAGGTAACAAGCATTTCGGGGTGCTGCTCGGCCAGCCGGAAGCCGTGATCGACAATCTTGAGAAACTGGTCCACGGGCGCGATGACATGGTCGGCGGTGAACACGGCGATCACGGCATCCGGGTCGCGGGCGGCGATCGCGGCCGCGCTGAATCCGACGGCGTTGAGCGTGTCGCGCCCGGTCGGTTCGCCGAGAAACTGCGCGGGCGAAAAACCGGGGAGGCCCGCAGCGATGACGTCCGCGTGGGATTGGCCCGCGCAGATGAACCGGTTGGAAGCGGGGACCAGCCCGTCCAGGCGGTCGAACGCGATCTGGAGCAAGCTTTTTCCGCCGATGAACGGGATGAGCTGCTTGGGGAGTTTGGCGCGGCTCATCGGCCAGAGCCGCGTGCCCGAGCCGCCGGCGATGATCAGTGCGTGTCTCATGTTGAAATCCTCTCAAACACACTTACCATCGGATCCCGCTGCTGCACAATGGCTATCCTTGCCCCCATCGCGAACGTCGTCGGCTTGATTCCATGGACGCCCCGGCCCGGGTTTTTCCTTGCGAAAAGCGAAATCTGGAATACAGGAACCTCGTGAGCAAACGCTGGGGTATTATTATTCTATTGGTGATTCCGGTCTTCCCGATTCAGGCCGCGAACCCCTTGCTGAAAGGAAACATGCTCCAGAGGCTGACGGTCGAGAGCGCGACCGACGGGATCCCGTCTGGCTGGTGCGGGCGCGCGATGCTTTCCCTGTTGAACAAATCCGGGCTCGGGCGCGGGCTGAAGCCGGGGAACGGCCAGGACTGGGAAAATATCCTCAGCGACGCGGGATGGAAGCCGGTGAAGGTGGCGAGCCCGGCAAGGGCTCCGCTCGGGAGCGTGCTGGTCTATTCCGGCGATCAGAGGCTCGGGAAAATCCCGCGCGGAACGCCCGGCGGCTATTTCGGTCATGTCGAGATGGTTTCCTTGGCGCCGAATGGCGGCAGGATCTATGTGGCAGACTGCCCGCGGCTCATTCCGGGCGGGTCGGTCCCAAACAACTTTACCGGGCGGGCGTGGGTGCCGCCGGGAACGATGCTCGCCGCACCGCTCCCTGTGGACTCCCAAATCGGCAGCATCCTCCAGCAGCGGCTCCAGATGGCCCAGGCCTATTTCAGCGCGCAAAGGACCGAACACGCCTGGCTCCAGACTCCGCTGCGCGAGGCGCAGTAGAGCGTTTGCCTTTGGGCCGCAGGAGCAAAACAGGGGCGCGTCGCAGGGCGAGCGCGTTGGCGGGATGAAATTTCAGGAGGTCCAGCGGATCGCGCGCCGCTAACCCGCATATCTCACGGGCGCGTTGTATGGACGCGGCAATTCTTGAGGAGCCAAGCGCGCACGAGAATCCAAGATTTTTGCACCAGATTGAAAGAATCCTGCGCGGCGGGAGAGTAGAGTCATGGCATGCGGGTCATCCCGCACACGAACCATGAAATACACATCACTCGCCATCAATGACCCCGAATCCCTCGTCTTCGGAACCGCCCCGAAACCCCTGACCACGCGCTCCGGCATGGTCATCGGAGGCGGGCAGGTCTATCCGGAACTCAACTTCACGCTGCCCCCGATGAACATCACGGCGGACACCATGCCGCGCGTGCTCGAACATTACAAAGAGATCATCAACGGCGCCCTGCTCCGCGCCGCCGACCTCGAAGCCAACGGCGTGGTGATCGAGTTCGAGACGCTCCCGCCGATGACCGAGTTCCCCGAGTGGGGCCTCGCCATCGCGCGCATCCTCCTCGATACGATGCGGCAATACGAGAAGGCCTACGGGCTGAAATCCGTCCTCCGCATGACGCCGAACGACAACCGCGAGTTCGTGCGCCCGCCGAAGATGCGTAGCGGGTATTTCCTCGACCGGATGATCCAGCTTTTCGAGAGCACCGCCGCCGAGGGGGCCGAACTGCTGAGCATCGAGTCGGTCGGCGGAAAAGAGCTGCACGACGACGCGCTCGTGAACGGCGACATCGCGGCGGTGATTTTCTCCCAGTGCTGCGCCGGTGCGCGCGACATGAAATTCCTCTGGAGCACGATCAGCGAAATCGCGGCGCGGCACGGGGTCCATGCGGCCGGCGACACCGCCTGCGGGTTCGCCAATACCGCCATGGTCCTCGCCGAACAAAAAATGATCCCGCGCGTATTTGCGGCGGTCGTCCGCGCGGTCAGCGCCGTGCGCTCGCTCGTCGCCTACGAGAACGGCGCGGTCGGGCCCGGCAAGGACTGCGGCTACGAAAACCCGTTCCTCAAGGCGATCACCGGATTCCCGATGGCCATGGAGGGGAAGACGTCCGCCTGCGCGCACCTCAGCCCGCTCGGCAACATCGCCGCGGCCACCTGCGACACCTGGTCGAACGAGTCGGTCCAAAATATCAAGCTCCTCGGCGGCATGGCCCCGACCTGCTACATGGAACAGCTCATCTACGATACCCGCCTCATGAACGAGGCGATCAAGGACGGCAATGACGGCGTCGCCACCTACCAGCGCTGGACCGTCCGCTCGGATGCCGGCCTCGACCCGCAGGCGTTCATCCTCACCCCGACAAACATCATCCGCATCGCGAAGGCGATCGTCTCCGCCAAGGACCACTACCGCGCCGGCTGCGCCGCCGCCCTCGAAACCGTCGCCGTCCTCCGCGAAGGAAGCGACTCCGGCTGCCTCCACATCATCGAGCGCGAAAAGGAATGGCTCGAAAACCTCGAGGAGACGGTCGCAGAGTTGCCGGAAAAAGAAGGCGACTTCATCGCCGACCAGCTCGCCCTCGCGGACAAGGACAAATTCCTTGCAGCGGAATACGGGCTCTGAGCGCCGATCCCTGCTTGCTGGCCAAGCGACTGCGGTCACAGACCCCGGCTACACCCTCGGCAAAAAAACCAAAGCCCGCACCAAACGAACCTCCGACGCCCAGTCCTCGGTTCGCACCGCCATGGCGTCAACGCCGATTCCAATGAATTCCTCGAATGCCCAGTTTGATGACCCGCAGATTTGCTGTCGCTCGTATCATTGACTTTGGTTTCAGAATGGAAAGCCCGGCCTCGGCCGCTTCGCGTCCTGCGTTGCAACCTCTACAAAAAACGCCGTTTTCGGGTTTATCGGTTTTTAAAATCCACGAGGTTACGATATCGCGCCGGCAGAGTGGTTAGCGAGCCCGTGCTGGAGTAGGTTCCTTCTTCCGAACTTATTGAAGTTTGCTTGATCTGGTCGGTATTGGGGCTCTTCCCCCAAAGAATCTCAACTTTTGTTAATTTCCCGGAGTAGCGACAAGGTTTGTGGTTGCGGGCTGGAAGAGTTTGTCTGGTTTTTTTGAAGAGAGGTGGAACCTGAAACGGTCGGGCCAAATACAGCGGCGGGGCGGGAAAATACTAATGCTCCCAAGGCAAAGAAAAATACTGCGACAAAGCAGAGTATTGCTAGGCGGTTCATATTAGGAGACACATAACCGGACAGGGAGAAACTCCTGCGCACTGGCGCATTTTTCATCCCAACTGAACGCCGAGATCGCCGATCCGGCTCAGGGTGAGCCCGCCCAGAGCGGGCGTTTCGGAGGCCATCTGTCTGAAGACGTCTTCGATCGAGGCAATTCCGTTCGAGCCGGAAACCGCCTGGATCAGGTCGCGGAGGATTTCCCAATCGTCGCGGGCATTGCCTGGGGGCTGGATGGCCTGGTTGAGCCTCTGGAGCCGGGCTTTCGCGTTGATCATGGATCCGCGTTTTTCGGCCCACGCGCTCGATGGGAGCACGACCGTGGCGTGGGGGGTCGTTTTGTTTGAAAGGATGCCCATGACCACGAGCAGGTCGAGGCCCTTGAGCCCGGCTTCGGAGATCCCGCAATCGGCCGCGTCCTCGCCGAGGACGACGAGCCCGGTGATCCGCCCGTCTTCGACCGCTTTGGCGATGGCGGGGAGCTTTCCGGTGGCCAGGCCGAGGAGTTTCGCCCCCGAGGTGTTCGGGTTTCCGTCGTCGGAGACGAGAAAGCCGTCGCCTTTCTGCGGGCGCGGGAGGACGTCGATATTCTGGATGCCCAGCGACAGGGCGAGGCAAGCGGCGAGGTAGAGTTCCTCGTTCGTCATCCGCGCGGAGGCGATGATCGCGGTCTCGTCCGGCTTGCGGGCCTTCAATTTTTCGGCGGCAGCCGCGAGCGCCTTGTCCCATTTGGCCGGCGCTTCCATTCCGCGGACGAACGGGTCTTTGAGGCGGGCTTCGCTGTCGAGGTAATGGAAATTCAGGCGGTGGCTGTCGGGCATCCAGCAAGAGTTGACGGCATCGTTTTCGCGCGGGGTGATCCGGTGGACGACATTCTCGCGGCTGGAGATGACGATATTCGAGCCGGTGCCGCAATTGACATCGATGCTCTTGGTTTCCTTGAGGAACCAGACGCGCATCTTGAAACGGAAGTCCTTGCTCGTGAGGGCGCCGACCGGACAGATGTCCACCGTGTTGAGCGAGTAGTTGCTGTCGAGGCGTTTCCCCGGATAGACCGAGAGCGTCGTGTGGCTGCCGCGGTTGAGGAAGCCGAGCACGTCGTCGCCCGCGATTTCCTGCATGAACCGGATGCAGCGCGAACACATGATGCAGCGCTCGTCGTCGAGCACGATCCGCTCGCCGAGGTCCACGCGTTTCGGCTTTTTGACCTTCTCCTCGATGAAGCGGGATTCGCCCTTGCCGAACTCGACGGAAAATTCCTGCAGGCGGCACTCGCCGGCCTGGTCGCAGATCGGGCAATCGAGCGGGTGGTTGATGAGGAGAAACTCCATCACGCTGTTCCGGCATTCCTCGACCATCGGGGACGACGTCTTGACTCCCATGCCCTCCGAAACCTCGGTGGCGCACGAAATCGCGGGCCGCGGCCCCCAGGAAATCTCCGGGCGTCCGTCCGCGCCGAGAACCGGTTTGCGGTCGGGCGTCATCTTCGGCATGCCGACCTCGACGTGGCACATCCGGCAGTTGCCGGGCGAGCTGAGCTTCGGGTGGTAGCAGTAGTGCGGGATGAATTTCCCGCTCTCCATGCAGGCTTCGATGAGCCGCTTCCCCTTGGGAAACTGCTTCCACTCCCCGTCCACCTGCACGTTGACCAATGTGACTTCCGTTCCGCTCATGGTGGAATTCTTCCTCAGGAAAGAATTTTGATGTAGGCCTTGGCGCGCAGGGTGTCGATCCAGCGCTGCTGGGTTTTCATGCGCTCCCGCTGGATCAAATTCTTTTCGATCTCGTCGCGGACCTCGGACATCGGTTTGATCGAGGCGTTTTTCTTCGCCTCGACGAGGATGATGTAATACGAGTCCCCGAGTTTCACGACCGGGCTGACCTGTCCGGGCCGGAGGGCAAAGGCCACGCTCGAGAGTTGCTCGTTGAGGGTGTTGCGCTCGACCCAGCCCCAGTCGCCGCCGCTGTCGCGGGTTCCCTCGTCCTCGGAATACATCTCGGCCATGCGGGGAAATTCCGCGCCGGCGACGAGTTTCTGGCGGATCTCGTCGGCGGTCTGGGATTTGTTTTCGCCGCCCGGGACATCGGTCGCCTTGCCTTCGCGAAGGACGATCATCCGGAGCTTGATCTGTTCCGGCAGCGCGTAGGCCGCCTTGTTCTTGTCGTAGAACGCCTGGATCTGGGTCGGCGAGATGACGAAGTCCTCGTTCACCTTTGCCTGGCGCATCGCCTGGACAACGATCTTCTCCTTCTCGATCTCCTTGAACCGCGTGACCGTGTATCCCTGCGCCTGAAGCGTGCGCACAAAGGCCGCGCGGTCGTTGCCGAATTCCTCGCGGATGATCGTCTGGACGCGGTCGTCCACCACGTAATCGGGGATGTTGGCCCCTTTTTCCTGCATCTTGCGGAACTCCTGGATGATCAGTTGCCGGTCCACGAGATCCTTCAGCGCCGCGAGACGCATCTCTTTGATTTTGTTCTCGAGATCGTGGCCGGAGTAAACCTCGCGGAGCGAGCGCTCCCGGGATCCGATCAGCTCGCGCACCTGCGAAATCGTGATCACGTCCTTGTTGACGATGGCCGCGACCCCGTCAAGCACCTCGGCCTGCTGCTGGGCCACGGCAGGAAGGCGGCCCAAAAGCAGGCTGAATGCGGAAATGAAAAACAGTAATCTCATCGGCTGGGCATCTTCTCCAAGAGGGATAGGATCTCGCGCAAACTAGAATCAGGGCCGGATGCCGTCAAGCGGGGAAACCGCCCCCCGATCAGGATGAAGCTCCCCCCTCTCGTGAGCATGAGCTTTTCCCCGCGCGTCTCGACCATCGGAATCCGCCGCCGCGAGGCCTCCAGCCGGATCGCCGCAAGGATCAAAGCATTCGCGGCCGCCGGGGGGAGCGGGCCGAAACGGTCGCGCCACATGGCCCCGAGCGCGTCGAGTTCCTCGCGAGTGGCGGCCTCGGCGATTTTCCGGTAGGCCTCGATCCGCATTTTGGCGTCGGGGATGTAGCCGGCCGGGACAAACGCCGCCGCGCAGCCGTCCGAGGCGAGGAACTCCGCCTCGTCGGTTTTTACGAAGTCGAGGCGCAGCGCGGCGGTTCCCCCGCCGGTCCGGTTGCCTTTGACGGCCTCGACCGCGCGCTTGAGGAGCTTGCAGTAAAGGTCGAACCCCACCGCGATGATGTGGCCGCTCTGCGCGGTTCCGAGCAGGTTGCCCGCACCGCGGATTTCGAGGTCGCGCATGGCGATTTTGAACCCGGAGCCGAGATCGGAATACTGCTTGATCGCGGAGACGCGCTTCCTCGCGGCCCCCACCGACATCAGCTCCCTCGGCAGCATGAGGAACGCATACGCCTTGTGGTTCGAGCGCCCGACCCGGCCGCGGAGCTGGTAGAGATCCGCGAGCCCGAACCTGTCGGCGCGGTCGATGACGATCGTGTTGGCGTTCGGGATATCGAGCCCGCTCTCGATGATCGTCGTCGAGACGAGCACGTCCGCTTTCCCCGCCACGAAAGCGTGCATCACCGCTTCGAGTTCCTTTTCTTCCATCTGCCCGTGCCCGACGATGACCCGCGCGCCCCCGCACAGCTCGCGGATCCGCACGGCCATGCGCTCGATGCTCTGGACCCGGTTGTGCAAAAAATAGACCTGCCCGCCGCGCGCGATCTCGCGGGTGACCGCATCCCGGATGATCCGCTCGTCGTAGCCGCAGACAATCGTCTCGACGGGCTGGCGGTTCGGCGGCGGCGTTTCGATGAGCGACATGTCCCTCGCGCCCATCAAGGAAAGGTAGAGGGTCCTGGGGATCGGCGTCGCGGAAAGCGTCAGCACATCGACGAGCCGGAATTTTTCCTTGAGGGCGTCCTTGTGCTTCACGCCGAACCGCTGTTCCTCGTCCACCACGACGAGGCCGAGGTTTTTGAAAGAGACATCCGCCGAGATGACCCGGTGGGTGCCGATCACGATGTCCACGCCGCCATTCGCAAGCCCCGCAACGACTTTTTTTTGCTCCGCGACCGTGCGGTATCGGCTCAGGAGTTCGATCGTCACCGGATACTCGCTCATCCGCTCCCGGAATGTCTCGAAATGCTGCTGCGCGAGCACGGTCGTCGGCGTGATCACCACCGCCTGCTTCCCTCCGCTCACCGCCTTGAATGCCGCGCGGATCGCCACCTCGGTCTTGCCGAACCCGACATCCCCGCAGATCAGCCGGTCCATCGGGCGCACCGACTCCATGTCGCCCTTGGTCTCGGCGATCGCCCGGAGCTGGTCTCCCGTCTCGGTGAAGAGAAACGAGCGCTCGAATTCCTGCTGCCAGTGGGTGTCGGGCGGGAATGCGAAGCCAACCCCGTTTTCCCGCTCGGCCTGGACCCGCAGCATGCGGGCGGCATATTCGTAAATCCCCTTCGAGGCTTTGGCCTTCGCCCGCTGCCAGCGCCCGTCTCCGAGTTCCGAGAGATCGGGGTGGCGCTTCCCGAGGCCCACATACCTGGAAACCTGCCACGCCTGGTCGAGCGGGACGTAAAGCCTCGAGTCGTGCGCGAATTCCAGCGCGAGCACCTCGCCGCCGCCGCCAGGGGCCTGTTGCAGCCCCAGAAACCGGCCGATCCCGTGGTCGAGGTGGACGACGAGGTCGTCTTCCTCGAACTCCGAAAAATCCATCGCCGCCCGTCCAGACCGCACCCGGTCGCGCCTCAGCGCCGCCCGGTGCGCCCGCTGGCTCGCCGAACGCCCGAGGATCTCCGCGTCGGCGATCAGCGCCAGCTTCGCCTGCGGGCAGATGAACCCGCGCGTCGCGGGAACCGGAAGAAACTTCAGCCGCGACGCATCGAAATGAAAATCCGCTGCGAGTTCCCGGAACCGCTCGCTCTCGCCCTCGTTGTTGCAGGCGAACGCGATCTCCCACCCCTGCGCCGACCACTCGCCGAGCTGGTCGAAAAACCGGCCGCGCTTGACCTCATCGAGGATCAGGTCGCCGGCTCCGAATTCCGCGAACGGGACCGGGTAAAACGGGATCGAGGCCGTTTGATCCGGGAGCGATCCGCTTCCCAAAAAAATCCCCTCTGGCGGCTCGTCCGGCTCGACATCGATCACCGAGTCCTCCTCGTCGCGGAAATCCCGCAGCGTGGCTTCCTCCGCGCCGCGCTTGGCGACGAGGATTTCGATGGCCCCGACCGATCCGACCGATCCCTGCGTATCCAGATCGAACTCGCGCAGCGACTCGATCTCCTCGTCGAACCACTCGACCCGGAACGGCCGCGGGGCCTGCCAGGAGAAGACATCGAGAATTCCTCCCCTCTTCGCGAACTGCCCGCGCGCGGTCACCTGCTGGGCCTGCTCGTAGCCGGCTTTCCCCAGCCGCGCAACCACCCGCTCGATCCCGATTTGCTGCTTCGCCTTCAACACAAAAATGTCCCGCGCCAGCACGCTTTTCGCCGGGACGTGCGAATCCCACTGGGCGCGGTGGATCACGACCACCTCGCTGCCGCCGGGCCGCGAAAGCGCCCGCAGCAATTCCAGCCGCTCGGACGCCGTCTCCGGGTCCGGCAGCGCGTCCCCTGCCGGCATTTCCAGCTCGGGAAATAACCTGACCCTCGGGCACCACGCCGCCATCTCCGTGGCAAAATCCTCCTGCCGCCGAACATCCGGGCAAACAACCCACACGCGCCCGGCCAACCGCCCGGCCAACAGCGCCGCCACAAACGGCTGCGCCGGCTCCGAGATCTCGCCCACCGCCCTGCCGCTCCGCGCCTCGGAATCCAGAAGCCGCCGAAGCCCGTCATCCGCGCAAGCGCGCCCCATCAGCCAGTCGCCGCCGCTCATAACCGAATGAACGGACGCCCGCTCAAGTGGCATGGGCATCTTGCCCATGCGATATTTTCCACGCACGGGCAAACTGCCCGCGCCACGATTGCCGGCAAAGCGAACAGCCTGGGGCGAGAGGCAACTCCCGACAATCGGGACGCGCGCGCATCCCGGCAAAACGATCTCCCGCGGTGGATCTGACAATTTTTCAAGACAATCTCTTTATCGTAAATCCCGCAGTTCAGAGGAACCACGAAAAACACGTAAGCCACGAAATCAATCGTTTCCGAACCGGCATCATCTCGGCGAGCATTCCCATGCGGCCAGAAGAAAATGCAAGAATATGCACACTGAGCCGCAGGTCCCACGCAGGTCGTTTCTCAGGCTTTACGAGTGTCCCCAAATCGCGCGGATCCAGGACAAGGCCTGCTGGCCAACCGGTCGATCAGGTTCCGGACAAGGCCCTCGATCTCGCTGAGCGCCTCCTCCGGGCCTGCCTGATCGAGGTCGTGGACGTTCCAGTAAGTGATGCGGTCCGCCCATTCCGGAAAATGCTCGAGCAAGAGGGGCCTGTGTTCATCGCGTTTCATGGCCACGATCAGGCTGGCGCCGGCAAGATCGCTCGCGGCCAGGGAAACCCGTGTCGGTCCCGTATGGTGCCCGGCGATCCCGCGCACGCAGAGCGCTCTCGCCGTGTGCTCGGAAAGGTCTCCTTCTGCCATGTGAATAGCGAGGCCGCGGGAATAGGCGGCCCAAGCCAGTCCGTCCCGTCGCGCGGCGTGGTTGAACACAGCTTCCGCAAACCGGCTGCGGTAGTAGTTTCCCGTGCAGATAAAGAGGATTTTCTCCATGCGGGAGGACCATCGCTCATCCAGCCGCTTTTGGCAAAACCGGGCTGCGCCTTCACGGGCTCTCAACACGTGGATCGGGAAGCGGCTGCTTGCGTTTGCCCCCTTCCTGCCCGAGTCTCTGATCCGCCTTGGCTTCTTGGCAGGCTACGGAAAACACGCATGATGACCCCACCTGAGATTCCCTCTTCCCGATACCCGCCCGATGGGGGAGGCGCCGGAACAGCCCGGGAACAGGTCGCGGTCTTTTTGAGCTTGTGTCTCGGGGTGTTTATTGCGGAGAGCCTCCTCTCGGTGGTCCTGTATTTTCTGGCCGGTATTCTCGGGGTCAAGATTCCCGGGGTGCTGGACGGGGCCGCGTCGCTGTTCGCGTTGGCGGTGCAGGCCCTGGCCTTCGCGGTTTACTGCCTGATGGGGGTGACCCCGCTGGTTCCCAAGCGTTACTTTCTGCCGCTGGTGCTGATTTATCCGGCAACATGGCTTCTGCTGGTTCCGGCATCCATTTTCTTTTCTGAACACATCAACGGGGTTCTGCTGGCCGTGTCGTTCTGCCAGGCCGCGCTCGGGATGCTGGCCGTCATTTGCCTGAGAGACGGGAAAGCCTCCCGCTGGCAGCTCGTTCCGGCGGGCCGGCTCGGCAAAAGGAATTTTAGCTGGGGCAATTTGTCGGTGTTCGCCGTCGCGAATCTCGTGCTGCTGGCGGCGACGATCCTCTACCTGGCGGTTTTTTCGTCCCTGGCGGTGGACCGCTTTTCCGGAGGGTTTGTTTCCCTGCGGCCGGACGGGTTGAGTGTCCGGATCCGGAAATTTGTCCGCGACGACAAGAAGACGGTGTGGCTTGTTCCGATGTCGCACATCGGCGGGGCCAAGTATTACGATACCCTCTCGAAATCTCTCCCCCGAGGATCGGTCGTCCTCACCGAAGGCGTGAGCGACCGGAAAAAGCTGCTGGCGAACCCGATCAGCTACGCCCGCGCCGCAACGGTTCTCGGGCTCGCCGAGCAGAAGAAGAAATTCCAGATCCCCGGGAAAATCGTGCCTGCGGACCTGGATGTCGACCAGTTCGCATCCGGCACCGTCGATATCCTCAACGTGCTCATGCTCCCCCACGCGAAAGGCCTGACCTTCGAAACGCTGCTGAAACTGGCGCAGTTCAAGCCGACCGAGGAGGCCATGAACCAGTGCTGGGATGACCTGCTCGCGAAACGCAACCGGAATCTGGCGGAAAAAATTTCCTCCTGGCTCCCCAGCACCGGGACGATCGTCGTTCCCTGGGGAGCCGCCCACATGCCGGGAATTTCCGCCGAAATTCAAAAGATGGGATTCCGGTGTGACGCGGAGCAGGAGATCACGGCGATCCCGTTTGCGGCGGGCCGCTGATGCAGCCTTGCCCAGCAGAAACCATTATCTCCAAGGCGACCCTTCGACCAACTCCCGTAGCATGGATTCTACACAGCTATTTCAGTTTAATTCCGGTGTTGGTATCTTCAAACTCGATAAACAAAGGCCGTTCATCGGGCGTATTGTTAGGGGTGTGGAACGTTAGGAATGACCGCCCGTCAAACCCGCGAAAGACCATGCCATGCCCGCCATCTTCAAGGGTCGCGTATCTGGATATCGCTGGTCTTCATGATGGTTAATATTCGCAGGGATCGTCTTTCACGTCACCCCTTCATGCGGCGCGGGACCTGCAGGGTGATCGCGAGCACCCCGAGCGTGGCCTCGGCTTCGGGGTCGGAGCGGATCACGAGGCTTCCGATTGTTTTGCCCGGGTGCGGGTTGATCCATTCGAGCGTGTAGAGATACCGTTCGTAGAGGATCGGGTCGCCGTTGTCGGTCACGACGTAATGCCGGGCACGGGCGGATTCGAATTGGGCGAAGGCCGGGCTCGGCCACCAGTCCTGGATGTTCCCGCGAATCCGCGCCCTTCCGGTGGATCTGGAAGGCGCGACCCCTTTGTAACCCGCGCCGTCAAAGTCCATTGCTTTGGCTCGGGAGAAATGCGCGAGGAATTGCGGGAACAGTATGGCAACCCCTATCCGGTGGAGACGGCGATCTACCAGCTCGCCGCCCAGGGCCTGTGCGCGGAGGTGACGCGTTCCCTGTTTCAATGTGCGCGGCCGTATTTGGAGAGTTTCACGGTATATGGCGAGAACGCGTGTTACGAATGGCTGGAGGCCGGGAGGTGGTCATCCAGGAGTTCGCTTAACCCGAAAACGCCGGTTCCTGTAGCGGAACACGGAACGTGTTTCGTAAACGCTGTCTTCGGGTGTGGGTTCAGAACGCGACTGCGGCGCGGGCGCCGACCACAAGGGCGTTGTGGAGATCGGTGGTGCCGCCGGGATTGATGATGTATTGGAGGTCCGGCTGCACGACCAGGGACGGCGTGATCCGGGCCTGGTAGGTGAACTCGACCACCATCTCCGCCCCGGCGGGATTGGAGCCGGAATCCTTGAGCGAGCTGCGGGCCCCGTTGCTGAGCTGGGCGTAGCCGAACCCGATGCCGGCGGTGTCGTCGGCGCGTCCGGGGATCAGGCCTTTGTAGCTCAGGCCGGTGTCGAAGTAGAAATTGATGAAGTTGCGGTCTGCCGGCGTGAACCCGGCCCGCCCGAACCAGGCGAGGCCCCGGTCGGATTTTTCCTGGTCAACAGGCGCTTTGAAACTCTTGCCATCGCCGCTTGGGGCAGCCGCCTTCCCGTCTTTGGCGGGGCCCGCGACGGAATGCACACCCGGCGCGCGATACAACATCTGGTCGAGGATCAGGTAGAAGCCCTCGTTGCCGGAACGCGTCGATGCAGCCAGCGGGTCGGCGCTTTGCCCTGTCTGGAACCAGACGCCGGGCTTGAGCTGGCCGGGCAGCCCGGACTCCGAATCGCGGTGGTTCCAGCGGAACTGCGCCTCGTCGAAAAACGTGTAGCCAGTCTGCGCGTTGAGGCTCCAGCGGAAGCCGTGGCGGTTGACGTCCTGCGCGAAGACGTTCCCTTGGAACACCGCGCTCCGGAACGTGAACCAATCCGCCGGGCTCCACGCGATCCGGGCCCCGAGCGCCCCCATCGGATACCCGGAACCGCCGTTCGGGAGGTTCAGCGTGACGAGGGGGGGAAAGCCAAACGTCGAGTTGATGAACAGGCCGGCGTAGTCGGAAATCACGAATTCGCAATCCGGGCAGATCTGGCCCAGCCGGATCGAGATTTTGTCATCCCAAAGATTCTGTTGGAGCCAGAGGTTATACATCCGCAGCGTATCGAATCCCGCGATATTCGAGATCGTGAGCAAATTTCCGGCCAGGTCCTCGCTGGCATTTCGCCCACTCAACCAGCACCAGGTCGTGCTGGCGCTCGCCCCTTTCCAGCCCATGACTTTTTCCAGGTCTGCCGTCGCCCCGAAGCTCAGAAGCCCGGTGTAAACCGCGCCGGTCTTCTGCCCGCCGCTCGTGTTCCCCCAGACCTCGGCCGTGTAATTCCCGAAAATTTCCACGCCGTGGTCGGAGAGCACCGGGCGCGTCCCGAACCAGTCGCCGGTCACCTGCGCCCGCTCCAAAACGGGCTGGGCATCTGTTGGTGCCGCGTCCGGCGGCTCCGCAAGGCAAACCCCGGCAAGGCAGGTCGCCCCCATCACGGCTGTCCATGTCTTCATCGCGCGGGATGCTGGATGAAGAGCGCGAAAACCGTCAATGAGAAAACGAAAGCGATGCTGGCATTCGCATCCTTCGACGATCTCCTGATGTGATCTGGAACAGGATTTGCGCAATGTCGCTTGACCGAAACTGGGAATGGATGACATTGTTCGAACAACCTTCTGAACCAACGCAGGCATGAAAAAATTCCTTTTTATCGGTTTTGTTCTGTTACCCCTTTTTCCGTTGAAAGCGGTCGTTGTCGCAGGAGCCAACGGTGGGAGCGACAATACGAACAATACGACTTCCGCGCAGATTCAGGCTTCATTGGGCATCAACGGGTCTTTTTACGATAACGTCCTCCAGTATAGCGACGCTGGCGCCGTTTACTTGGGCTGGAGGGATACGGGCAGCGGCAACGTGGCCTATGCGCTTTCGGAGATGCACATTACGTTTGCGAACACCATGATCATCAGCGGTGTGACATACTCCGTTTCGCGGCAATCCATCTCCAACTCCGATCTGGCCGTTTTGACGCTCACCCAGACAAGCGGGATTATGCCGCCGCTGCCTGTGGTGGAGCTGGCTTCGTCTTCGGCCACCCCCGATGTGGGAACCGCTATCATTATGGCGGGTTTCGGGCGCGCGAGAGCCCAAGCGGCCACCACGGACGCCAATGTTTCCGATGCTGTTTCTGTAAGCGGAGGAACTGGCTACACTACCACCGCCACTAATCAGAAGCGTTGGGGGACAAATAATACCATAGGCTTCGGCGCGGGCAATCTCTCTCCAACGTTTTATGCCAGCGTTAATGGGCGCATCACAAACCTTACCGGCTCAGCATTCTCAATGCCCTCGACCGGGCAGTGGCTGGCATCCAACGAAGCCCAAGCAGTTGTTGGAGATTCGGGCGGCGGCATGTTTGATTTCAACGGCCACCTGCTGGGGCTCATGGTCTCAGTGAGTGAACCCAGCGTCGGTGGCACCGAAACATTTTTCAGCCAAGAAACCTATTTTTCTAATGTTCCCACTTACAAGTCGGAGATCGATAGAGTCATCGGCGGCTCATTGATTCCCGAGCCCTCGGTCTTCGCGTTGGCGCTCTTTTCGCTGGTTGCGGTGATCTTGGTGCGACGGATGGCTCGGCAAGACCAGCGCGATAGCGTTTCGTAAATTGAGACGTCTCAGGCCAGCAGGCCGTTCATGTAATCCGATGGTTCGAACGATTCGACCAGCACTTGCGTTTCCCCGTTCCGGAACATGCGGGCCTGGGTGACGAGGATTTCGGGGGTCTTGTGCGGGGCGAAAAGGATGTCGTCGTGGGTCGCGTTTTTGTGGTTCGCGAATTTGTCCGGCGTGAGCGGGCCGCCGAGGTGGTCGCTCCGGCCGGTGGCCACGTGGATCGTGCCGCGGATTTTTTCATCCTGGATGTCGCGGCCGGATGCGGGGAGGACCTGGGTGCCGAAGCCGAGCTCGCCGAGTTCGCCGGTGACCGGATCGGAGGCGAGCTTTTCGTTGTGGGCATTGATCGTGGACTCGTTTCCTGAAAGCAGCTCCGCCTTCCAGATGCGGCCGCCGGCGACGCGCATCAGGCCGATTGTCCCGTCCTCATACTTCATCGGGAATTCTCCCTCCGCCCCGGTCGGGACAAAATAAATCTCTCCGGCCGGGAGATTCGCCACGTCCGGCTCTCCCCGGCAAAGCCCGTGGCTCTTCTGCGCTTCCTGCTTCCCGAGATCGAGGTGGAGCGTGTGGGTTTTGCCGGCATGCAGGAAATCGATCTCGGCCCAGTCGGCCCGCGTCATTCCCAGCCGGAGTTTTTCGGCGTCCGCGCTGACCTCGTCGTAATCGACCGAGAGGCCGGTCGAGAGGATGATGTCGTTGAGGCCGTGGAGCGTCGCCCCGCGGAATCCGAATTTTTTTGCAAATGCGGTCAAAGGCGCCGTCGCGGAGAAGGTGGAAACGCAGAGGATGATGTCGTAGTCCGGGTAGATGTCGCGTTCGAGGCTGACAGCCTTTCCGTCCGGGGCCACGGCTTTGTCGGGGAGATCCAGGTTGCTGCCGCCGGTGATTTGGTAGGCGAAAATTTCTCCGCCCTTCAGGCCGAGTTCGTCGAGCGCGCCGTTTCTCAAACCCTCGTAAATATGGGTGAACGCATTCCTCTGGATCGGGAGGGCGGGGTTGTTCAGGAACGCGAAATTTTGGATGTCCTCGGGCCGTTCGAGGTCGATGAGGACACAGATTTTTTGGCCGGGAGGCGGAGCGAATGTCCCGCGCAGCAGGCGCGCAAGGTTGAACGGCGGGAATTTTCTGGCGGAGGCTTGTTCGGAGATCGTCATGGCTGTCCCAACGTAGTTTTCAACGGCAGAAGCTGCAACCCCTGATGCGCCGGATTTTTTCATGAGCCGCGGAAAGCCATGGGCCGAAAGGTGAGGGTGGCAAGGATCGAGTCCAGCACCGCGTCCAGCCGCTTGCCCGCATCGGCCGCCAAGAACCGGAGGATGAAATACCCGTGTTGCTGGAGGAGGGCGTCCTTCTTGCGGTCGCGTCTCCAGGCCTCCTCGTCGGCGAGGTGCTGGGGCCCGTCGAGTTCGACGACAAGCTTCGCGCCCTCGCAGAGGAAGTCCGCTTCCAGATTTCCCTGCTGGTCGAAGGGGATCGGGAGGCTGGCATTGAGGCGGAACCTTCCCCGCGTTTCCGGCAGGGATTCGAGACGCCTGAAAAGGAATGCCTCCGAGGCGCTACGCGCGCGTCGCACGCCTTCGGCCCCGGGCGCAGGCGTGCAGGCGGCCCGGACAAACAGGTCGGCCAGCATGTTGTCCACGCCGTCTCGGATCAGGCGGCGCACGCTGGCAGCGTAGTCGCGCTTCCATTCGGGATCGACCGGCAGCGGGACATCCGGCGGCCAGCCGGGAACCGCGCTCGCCGGCAGCAGCAGGGAATAGCCGACCGCCTCGTAGCCCTCGCACCGGCGGTCGAACATCCGCGACAGCATCGGCACATTCAAATCGGCATAGTCATAAACCCGCACCTCGGTTTTCCCTTCGTGCAGCCGGTGAAGCCGCCCGACGTATTGCGCGATCGTGCCACGCCAGGAAACCGGCATGGCAAGGAACAACGTGTCGAGGCGGGGATCGTCGAACCCCTCGCCAACAAATTTTCCCGTGGCGAGCAAAACGAGATTTGCGCGTTCTGCGGCGAGCCCGTCCAGCGCCGCGCGCAGGGGCTTTTTTCCCATCCCTCCCTGCAGGCGGATGACCGCCGCGCCATTGCGCCCGATCCCGTCGGCCAAAACGCCCAGGTGCTCCGTCCGCTCGGTGAGGACAAGCGGGTGCCTGCCTTCATGAAGACAGGCGGACACGTCGGCGCAGATCAAGGCATTGCGGGACTCGTCGCGGACAAGCGCCTCGCAGAGCTGCCGGAATTCGACCCGGGCATCGGCTTCCGGCTCCGATCCAGCGCGGAACGATGTCGGGCGGACCATGACGCGGTGCTCGAAGGGACGGGATTTTGCCTGGGCTTTTGCGTCCACCCGGTGGCGGACCGGGCCGCATTGCATGAAGATAATCGGGTGGTGGCCGTCCTTGCGCGCAATCGTGGCGGAGAGCCCGGTCACAAATTTGGCCTTGGCGCGCCGGGCGACGAGCTCGAAGCTTTGCGCGGAGAGGTGGTGGCATTCATCCACGACGAGGTGTCCGTAGCCCGCCACGCAATCATCCACGACGCGCTTGCGGACGAGGGACTGGATCAAGGCCACATCCAGCGCGCCGCTGAGTTTCCGTCGTCCGCCGCCGAGGCGTCCGATGGATTTTGCGGGGACACCAAGGAATTGCGAAAGCCGCTCGACCCATTGTTCGAGGAGTTGCTGGCGGTGGACGAGAACGAGCGTGTTGGCTCCGCGGCGGGCGATCAGCCACGAGGCGAGAACGGTTTTCCCGAAGGCGGTCGTGGCGGCGAGAACCCCGGTGTCGTGCACCAGCATGGCTTCGGCGGCCGCCATTTGGTCGAGGCGAAGTTCGCCACGAAATTCGACTTGCAACGGGCTGCCGAATTGCCGGAGGTCCTGGAGATCGAGGCGGATTTTGTGGGCCGAGAAAAGAGAGAGCAGATCGTCAAGGCAACCTCGCGGGATAGCGATGTGCCCCGGATGGTCTTCCGCGCAGGCAACGATCCTTGGCTTGTCGAATGTCGGGAGCCGCATCGCCTGGGCGCGGTAGAACTCGGGGTTTTGAAATGCCGCGAGCCGGATGATCCGGTTCCGCAATGCAGGTGGAAGGACATCCTTCGGCAGGTAAATCTGATCGGCAATCACGGCTTTGATCTCGTCCGGCAGCGGATCCGAAATCGGCGGGTCTTTAGCCCGGCGCGAAGGCGGGGCCTGCCATGGAGTCAGCGCGAATTCCTCGTCCGGAGCGACCCTGACCCCGACCACGCGGTTCCCGCGCTCGGCCCCGGCGACCAGCGCCGCAATCTGCTGGGTCGGGATTTTTTCGATCTGCCCGAGGAATTTCCACTGGTCGGCATGCGGTTCGAGTTGCCCGTCGAGAAAGAGCGAGTTGCCGTGGTCGCGGGCGGCTTTTTGCAGCGGGAGGGCGATCAGGTTTCCGAACCCGCCGCGCGGGAGGGTGTCCTGGTTCGGAAACAACCTGTCATACGAGGCGAGCCCGAGATCCGGGCGCACATCCATCGTTTCGGTGAGGAGGTGCGAGCCGAGTTTTCGCGCGAGGGTGACCGGGATGGCTTCCTGGAAAAAGAACCAGGCATGGGCGCCGTTGCCGGATCGCGAGCGTTCGATGGTTGCCGGCACACCTCTCTCGCGGCACATTTGCGCGAATACCGCCGCATCATCCCGCCAGCCATCGCCGTCAAAATCCACCGCGAGCAGAAAGCACGTCTCGTCGCGAAGCATCGGATAAAGACCCATGACAAATGGCCGGTCGCCTGCGTCGCGCCCGGCGAGATGCCAGTGGATGGCTTCGTCGGTGACCGCCAGCCAGCACGGGTCCGGGCACTCCGAGCATTTGATTCGCGGCTTCTCGCAAAGCCCGCGGACCCACTCGTTCCCGCAGGCCGGCGCATAACCGGACTTCCCGGAACGCGCGTTCTCGAACCGCCTCGCAAAGACATCGTCCCGCCCGCGGAAGAGCGACCGGAACCGCGCGATTTTTTCCGCGACCGGGCTGGACTGGCTCAGGACCGGTTGCGGGAGCGCGTCGAAACCGTGGAGATGCTGGAGCTTCTGCACCAGCGCCCGCTCGTTCTGGTCCTCGGAGAGGAAGTTGGGCATGGGAATTCTCCTGTTTAGTCCGTTTTGCTTTCCCGCCCCGGTTTCACGGACTGAAAGGACTGAACGGAGTTTCGGTCTCTGCCCGTTCGTGCCCGGTGCAGCCGCTCGGAGAATCCTCCTCCCGTTTCAAAATCGCGTGCGTGCCGATCCAACAGCCGCTCGGTCAACCAATGCGCTTGGGTGGCCAGAATCGCCCCCAGGTTGGCGGCGCGCTCCTCGGCTGGCTCGGCTGCGCCCGGCCGGTTGATCCACACCGCCGCTTCCTCCACCGATTTTGGGCGCAGGTTGCGAGCCTCGGTGAAAATGGCCTCGCCTTCCTGCCAATGCCTCAGACCGCGACGCGCGAGGTGTTTGATGTAATCCTTGCGCGCTTCGTCCAGGCTGGAGCGCGCCACGTTGGTCAGGTTCATTTCCAGTTTCTTGCTCGTCGCGCTGTCCTCGCTGCCCTCGGCGATGTTTTGATATCCGCTCCGCGCCGCCTGCACCATCTGGTCGTGATGCCGGTCGCTCCGGGGCACGTAGCGTGCGCAAAACCGGCAGGTGAAATCATAGACCAGCTCCGCCACCTGATACGCCTTGAGTTTCCGATATCCGCTGTGCTTGCCATACACCCGCTCCGCCGCCGCGGAGGACATCGCCTTGCCTTGCCGTCCTTCCCCGTCGCCCGGTCCGTTCCGTCGGTTCTGTCCGTTCTGTCCGTTCATTTGGCCGCTTCCAGCTCCTCCACCCTGCCGGGCGCAAACTGGATGTCGAGGTTGAAAAGACTGGCGAGCGGGGAAACGAAATTCCAAAAACTTCCCTTGCCTTGATCCGCGCCGGTTTTCCCTGCATCTTCCGAGGATGACCCATGGAATCTGTTACCTTGTCGGGGCCGGCCCCGGCGACCCGATGCTCCTGACGCTCAAGGGCCGCGAGTGCCTCGGCATGGCGGACGTGGTGGTGTATGATTATTTGAGCAACCCGGTTTTTCTCGGATACGCGAAGGGCGGCGCGGAAATTTTTTGCGCGGGCAAGAAAGCCGGCCGCCACACGCTCTCGCAGCCGGAGATCAACGCGCTTCTCGTGGAGAGGACGAAGCAGGGAAAGACCGTGGTGAGGCTCAAGGGGGGGGATCCGTTTCTGTTCGGGAGGGGCGGCGAGGAAGCCATTGCCCTGGCGGAGGCCGGGTGTGCGTTCGAGGTCGTTCCCGGGGTGACCTCCGCGATCGCCGGGCCCGCTTACGCGGGCATCCCGGTCACCCACCGCGACCACAATACCGTCCTCACGATTTTCACCGGGCACGAGGACCCCTCGAAGCCAGAGACTTCGGTGGACTACGCCGCGATCGCCCGCGCGCCGGGGACGAAAGTCATGCTCATGGGCATCAAACGGCTCGAGGCGATTGCCGGTGGGCTCATGGCGGCGGGCATGGGCAAGGATGTGCCGGTCGCGCTGATCCGGTGGGCGACGACCGGGCACCAGGAGACGCTCGCCGGAAAACTGGGGAACATTGCGGCCAAAGCGGTGGCGGCGTCATTCCAGCCTCCGGCCGTGGCGGTCTTTGGCGAAGTCGTGGACCTCCGGGCCAAACTGAACTGGTTTGAGGCGCTGCCGCTTTTCGGGAAGAGGATCGCCGTCACGCGCACCCGGCAACAGGCCGGAGACCTGGTCTCCCGCCTGCGGGCGCTCGGGGCGGAGGCATTCGAGATGCCGACGATCCGCCTCGAACCCGCGCCGGACAAGCGCGTGTTCTACGAGACCGTCGCCTACAGCCACGCCTACGACTGGATCGTTTTCACCAGCGCGAACGGGGCCGACGCCTTTTTCAAAGCCTTTTTCGAGATCTACCACGACGCCCGCGATTTGGGGGCTGCGCGGATCGCCGCCGTCGGCCCCGAGACCGCCGCGAGGGTGCGCGCGTTCCACCTGCAGGTCGATGTGTGCGCGGAAAAATTTGTCGCGGAAGACCTCATCAAAGCACTCCAGAAGGAAACCAGCGTGGAAAACTTGAAGATCCTGCTGGCACGGGCGGAGGGGGCCCGCGATGTGCTGGCGACCGAGTTGGCCCGGCTGGGGGCGATTGTCGATGATGTCCCCGCCTACCGCACCGTTCCCGAGACCGAAGACGTCTGCGGGGGAATCCGCCGGTTCCGCGAGGAGGGCGCGGACCTTGTCACCTTCACCAGCTCCTCGACCGCAGAAAATTTTCGTGCCTTGAACCTCCCCGTTCCTCCCGGGCTCCGCCATGCCAGCATCGGCCCGGTCACCTCCCGCACGATGAAAAAACTCGGGATGCCGGTGGATGTCGAGGCCGCCGTGCACGACATCCCGGGCCTGGTTTCCGCCATCGTGAAATTTTACAAATGGCGGGACAAGAAAATGGCCGCGCCCGAAGCATGAAACCGAAACGAAGCGAGGTCTCGCCCGTGCCACACGATGCCAAGCCATCCGTCCTTTTGTCGCAGGGTTTCCTTGCGGAGCCAGCTTCGCAGGACTTCGCCGCGTGGTTTGAGACCATTCCCGTGCGGCGCGAGGATCGCGGCCCCGTTGTCGCTCCGCCGCGGCGTCGGCCATCGCCTCCCGCTGGCTCCGTGCGGGCCCGTCCGTCGGACACCGGGCATGGATGGCTTCCGGGGGCCGCCTTGTTTTCGGAATCCGCGGGGCTGGCATTCGGCACGGAGATCCATGAGGCGCTCGCCGGGATCGAGTGGTTTCCGTGCGCGCCGCTGCCATGCTCGCTTTCTGCGGGAGCGGGGGAAATCCTCGCGCGATTCCTCGCGGCCCCGGAAATTGCGCCGGTGTTCGAGCGTCCCTCGGAAAGCTCCGAAGTCTGGCGCGAGCGCCCGGTGGCATGCCGTCTCGACGGCACGATTTATTCCGCGCAAGTGGACCGGGTGGTGGTGACTCCTCCCGCGCCAAATACGGGAACGGGCCGGGTTTTGCTCGTGGATTTCAAAACCGACCAGGGGCAGCCGGAGGAAATTGCCTCGCGCTACAAGGCCCAGCTCGAAATTTACGCCCGGATCCTCGCGGTCTGGTCGGGGGGACGGCATGAAATCGCCGCCGCCGTGGCGACCGTCCGGAAGCCGGCGCTGGTCAGGGTTTGTTGAGGAGGCCGGTCGAGGGAACAAGATTTTTCCATTGGATATCAGGGGGTTCCCGTTTCCCGACTTGTGCAAACCTGACAACTGTGCTTGATTCCTGCACGATGAAAACAGGGCAAAACGATGCATCACCCGCAAAGGCTCTGTTGGAGGAACTCGAGGTGTTCCGTGGAAATTGCCGTGGCACCCTGGACTCCATCGGCACGCGGCTGAACGAACAGATCGACGCCATCAAGTTCCGTGTCGAGGCTCTCGGCATCGGCGAGGATGTCCCCAGCGGAAAAAACCGCGACATCCGCGACATGCTCACCCTCCTGAGAAACGCTGGCATCAAACCGGAAAAAGGCCGCCGCAAAGACCTGAAAAAACTCGATTCCATCTCGGAAGATCTCACCATGATGGTCGAGAACTGGAAATGAAGGCCCGTGAGAACCCTCCTTGCCGCCCTCGCGATGGTCGCCGCCGCCATGGCCGCTGACGAAAAAGCGGTATTGGGCGGCGGGTGTTTCTGGTGCATGGACGCGGTCTATCACGGCCAGCCCGGCATCAAGTCCGTGGTCAGCGGATTTGCCGGAGGCACGGTCCCGCATCCGACTTACGAGCAGGTCTGCACGGGAGAAACCGGCCATGCCGAAGTCGTCGAGATCACGTTCGACCCGGCATTGACCTCGTTCGAAAAAGTGCTGCGCTTGTTCTGGGACGCCCACGATCCGACGACCCTGAACCGCCAGGGTGCCGACACGGGCACCCAATACCGCTCGATCATCGTCGCCCAAAGCCCGGAGCAGCGCGCCGCCGCGGAAAAGTCGAAAGCCGCCGCGCAGTCGAGTTTCCGCCAGCCGATCGTCACCGAGATCATCGAGGGCAAAGAGTTCTATCCTGCCGAGGAGCACCACCAGGACTTTTACGAGCGCAACCCGAATTTCCCCTACAGCCGCGCCGTCATCGCCCCCAAGCTCGAAAAACTCAAATCCGGCTCCCACTAGCCGGGCCGCGCGCCGATGAAGATCCCGTCTCGCGGTGCCGCGGGCAACCCGCCGAACCGGTTCGAGCGCCTGATGGTCGAGCTGGAAGAGCCGGCGGAACGCAATCCCCGCACGCAATTTCTCCGCGAATCCGCGCGCTCGATCATCTCGCGCAACGACAGCCCGGACATCAGCTTCAGCGCCAGCCTCAACCCCTACCGCGGCTGCGAACACGGCTGCCCGTATTGCTACGCGAGGCCCTACCACGAGTATCTCGGGTTTTCCTCGGGGCTGGATTTCGAGACCCGCATCATCGTCAAAGAAAACGCGGCCGAGCTCCTCCGCGAGGAACTCGGCTCGCAGCGCTGGAAGCCGGAGGTCCTGGCCCTGAGCGCGATCACGGACTGCTACCAGCCGGTCGAAAACCGCCTCGGCATCACGCGGCAGTGCCTGCAGGTGCTGGCAGAATTCCGCAACCCGGTCGGGGTCATCACCAAAAACCACCTGGTCACGCGCGATCTCGACATCCTCGCTGCGATGGCGGCGGAGGGGCTCTGCTCGGCGCACATCTCGTTGACCTCGCTCGACCCCGAACTCTCGCGCCGCATGGAGCCGCGCGCGTCGCTTCCGGCCCACCGCCTCGACGCCATCGCGAAACTCGCGGGGGCGGGCATCCCGACTGGGGTCGTCATCGCGCCGGTCATCCCCGGCCTGAACGACCACGAAATCCCGGCCATCCTCCGGGCCGCCCGGCAAGCGGGGGCCACCCGCGCTTCCTACAGCATCATCCGCCTCCCGTTCGCGGTGAAAGAAATCTTTGCGGCCTGGCTCGAGGAACACGTTCCCGGCAGCGCCGACAAAATCCTCGACCGCATCCGCGACCTGCGCGGAGGGGCGCTGCATTCGTCGAAATTCGGCGAGCGCATGCGCGGGAGCGGGTTCTGGTCGGACCAGATCGGGACGCTATTTTCCCGGTGCCACGCGAGGGAGGAATACGCGGACAGTCATTTCGAATACAACCTGGGCGCGTTCCGCCATCCCCCCGCCCCCCAGCTCTCGCTGGATCTGTGACCGAGCGTTGGGCCTTGACACCGTCCGGCACGCTGCCTCTTATGCGGGGCCTATGAGGTTTCCGCTCGCGCTGACCGCCCGGATTGCGGCCTATATCATCGGAAAAAAGTTCCGGGGGATCGAGAAATTTGCCACGGTCCTGCAGCTCGAGCCGCTCCACACGTGCAACCTCACCTGCACCGGCTGCGGGCGCATCCGCGAGTATTCGCAATCGCTCAAGGAGGTCCTGTCGCTGGAAGACTGCCTGGGCGCCGCGCGGGAGTGCGGGGCACCGATGGTCTCCATCTGCGGGGGGGAGCCGCTGATTTACCCGCACATCGAGGATCTCGTCGCCGGGCTGCTCGCGCAGAAACGGATCGTTTACATCTGCACGAACGGCGTGTTCATGCGAAAAAAATTGCGCGACCACCTCGCGGCGGAGTTCGCCGCGAACCCCGCGCGGACCGCGCGGAAGATCGAGGTGCTGGTCTCCGAGGAACTGCTCACGCCCGAACAGGCGGCCGAAATCCGGGAAGGAAAATCGGAAACCGGAGCCGAGCGAAGCGAGACAGACTGCCGCAGGCAGCTCGAAGGGCGAGTCTTCGAGTCAAATCGGAAAGCGGAAAGCCGCCGCGCCATCGCCCCGTCCCGTTGGATGTATTGGAACGTCCACCTCGACAGCACCGAACGCACGCACGACCTCATCGTCGAGCGCGAGGGAGTTTTCAAGGAATGCATCGCCGCGATCCGCATGGCCAAGATCCTCGGCTACCAGGTCGCCACGAACACCACGGTTTACCGCGAGACCGACATGCGCGAGGTCGGGCAGATGCTCGACTACCTCTCGTGGCTCGGCGTGGACGGCCACACGATCTCGCCCGGCTACGACTACGACGCCGCCAAGGAGGACATGCGGAAACGCCTCGGCCTCGAACCCGAAAACTTTTTCCTCACCCGCGAGATGACGAAGGAAAAGTTCAAAAACATCCGCGCTTGGGGAGAAAAATACAACCTGTTCGGGACGCCGATCTACCTGGATTTCCTCGCCGGGCGGCGCGATCTCACGTGCTCGGCTTGGGCGATCCCGACGCGGAACGTCGGCGGCTGGAAAGGCCCCTGCTACCTGATGACCGACGCCCACCACGCCAGCTACCGCGACCTGCTGGACAAGACGCCATGGGAAAATTACGGGGTCGCCGACGGCGAGGCCCGCGACCCGCGCTGCGAAAACTGCATGGTCCACTGCGGATACGAACCCAGCGCCACCCTCGGCCGCGACGCCAAACCCGGCGACACCTGGGCGAATATCGCTTTCAATTTCGGAAAAAAACCCGCCCCCAGAATCGAGGGAGCCTCGGTCGATCCCTTCAACGGCGTCTCCGCCGGAAACGGCCACAAAACCGGCCGTCCGGACAAACTGCCAATCAGTTGAACCCGAAAACGGCGTTTTTGGGTTTATTTCCGCGAGACGGGACGAGTTGGTTCTGCGGTGCCGGATGGTGCTCCCGCGCAAACGACTGTGCCATCCTCAAGGGAAACATAAACCCGGCCGCCCGCCAGCGCCGCGCCGTCGTAGGCGGGCGGGGCTGAAAGCGCGAGTTCGGACACGGTTTTTCCTGTCTCGGCGGACGCAACCCACAAGAGGCCTTTCGGGCGGGACGACATGTCGTAATCCATCACGGTTCCGGCAACGACCAAGGCATCCGAAGCGCGGATTAAGGCTTCCGGCTGCGCATTTCTTTGGGGCGTTTGCCATGCGTAATCGGTTCGTGCGGGCGGGTTGGGGCCCACGGTTTTTTCGAGTGGCAGGGCAAAGAGGGATTTCGTTTTCAGGGAGTAGCCGAAGAGCGTTTGCGAATCCCAGGCGAGGAGTTCGGCGACGGCAGAGCCGAAAGCGAGCCCGCCGGAGCGCCGGGCGGGAACCCGCGTCCAGGAGCCGTCCAACCAGCCGTTCAGGCCGTTTTTTGGGGGCGCTTTTGCCGTTGTCTGGCTGGTGCCGGTGGCGGGATCCACCTGCAAAGTGTGCATCACCAGTTTCCCGCCGGTCATCCTCAGCAAATCGTTTTGAAAACCGGGGCTGGTTTCGGCTCGCGAAGCCCAGATTTGTTTTCCGGTCTCCGGGTCCAGGGCGAGGAGCGCCAGGCCCCCGTCGGTTTCTGTGGCGCGACCGGCGGAGACAAAAACTTTGTTGTCGGATACCACGACCGGACCGATCACAGGCCATGAGGATTCCACGGCGCCGAAGGAAACCATGCGCTGTTCGAGCGGGGCGGCGCGGGTGCGCCAGGCGAGCGCGCCGTCGCTCGCGCGCAGGGCGTAAACCCAGCCGTCATGCGAGCCAAACAGGCAGAGGCCGTTCCAGAGGGCGGGCGGGCCGTCGATGCGTCCGCCCGTGCTCGCTTTCCAGAGGAGGTTTCCCTTCGCTGCGTCGAGGGCGATCAAAGCGCCGCGCCGTGTGTCCGCGACAAAGACTCTGCCGTCCGCCACCACCGGCGCGCTCAGGCAGGAGTTGAATTGCGCCTGCCACGCGGCGGCCATCGGTCCGCCGGGTGGTTTCGCGGCCTGGGTTTGCCAAAGGAGTTCCAGTTTTTTTGGAGACGCGCCGGGGCTGGAGGAGCTGCGCTCGGCGTTTCCGAGAAGCATCGGCCATTGGCTTTTGGAAAGTTTGCCGGCGGCCTTGCCGGTCTTGCCAAACGCGGGGCCGCGCTCCACGGGCCGCTCGGATTCATAATCGGTTTTCTGCGGCACGGCGTCGGCGGCGCCCAGGGCGAAGAAGCCCGGCATCTGGCCGGTCTGGCAGGCGCAATTATTTTCTGCGGAGAGGATCATGCCGTCGGCGATCACAAAGCCTTCAAAGCAGCCGCCGCGATTGCTGCTGTGGTGATCGGTGAGCAGCACCTTCGAGTAATCGTCCGACATTTTGAAATAACCGTTGCCGCGTCCCTGCAGCAGGTAAGGCCCGACAACGGAGGCCGGGGTGCACATCCAACCGTTGCCAAATTCCGCGATGGTTCCTTTTTCGTTCCCGGTGGCCGGTTCGTATTGCACGCCGTCGATCCAAAGAAGCCCGCCGACCAGTCTCGAGACGATCCCCGGTTTTTCCCAGAGCAGCTTTCCTGTGTCGGCGGACAACACGCTGGTTTTCTTCGCGCGTCCGCGCACCACGCTCAATACCCCATCGCCGGCGACACCCAGATGCACGGCGAGTTCCGGCGCGAAAATTTCGTGGCCGGCCCGCCATTTTTCAGCGCCGGTGGCCAGATCGAGTGCCACGATCGACTGCGACACGGCCGGGTTGCCCTCTTGGCACAGGATAAACAGCAGGCCGCCGCTGATGAGCGCTTCCTGGACGGCGATTTCCTTGGACCATTTTTCCTTTCCGCTCCCGGCGTCAAACGCCTGAAGGCTTCCGGCGTTGCCGCCGCTGACCATGGGCGCCCACAGGGATTGGTGCAATAGCCACAAGTCTTTTTCCTGGGATGCTTTCTTATCCGGCCAGCCCACCGACACCAGAACGCCGTCGGAGAGCAGCAATTTGGTGGACGGATACTTCACCGGATACTTCCGCACGACTTGTCCCGAGTCGGCCGCCAGCGCGACAAGGCTGTTGCTGAGGTTCAGATAAACCTGGCGGCCATCCGTGACGAGGGCGGCGGCATTGTAGGGGGAGAATCCGACCGATTCTTTTGAGTTGCCAGTGGGAACTTTCCAAAGCGCGAGGCCGTTAAAGAGGTCGCGCGCGGCCAGGTATTCCTTGTCACTCGTCCGGCCGAATGGAAAAATGTTTTCCGTGGTGTTAGGCCCGAGGATGAACACGCGGCCGCCCGCCGCAACCACGCCGCGGGTCGCCCCGCAGATGGCCGCCGGCAGGCCGTCTTGCCAGCGCAGGCTCGCGGGAAACTGCACCAAGGAATCGGTGGACACCCGGTTTCCATCCGGGCCGTGATGGGGATGGGTCCACTCGTCTGTGTTTGGAGTCTGCGGTTTCACGGTTTTTTCCCAGCGCCCCTGCCGCTCGATCCAGACAATTCCGCCCGGGACGGCGACGCGCAGAGCTTCGTCAGCGCCCAGCCCGAGGGCGGAGAGCGCGTCAAAATCCTCGACCACGACGACATTGGCGAGGTTGCTTGCGTAAGGCAACGTCTTGCCGGCCAGCTTTTCCGCCATGGCTTGACCGGCGACATCCCGTCTGTCAATCGCCTGCCGGGCTCTCAGCAAAGCGGCGTCGTCCGCGGCAAGGCCATGCACGAGCCACCCGCTTCCCGCCGCCAGCTCGGCCACAAGCCCAGGCGAGGAGGCGCGCCCGCAACCGACATGGACGCACAGGCCCGGGGAATTGGGGGACCCGCCTAAAATCCTCTGCGCGGCACCCGGCGGCTCCGGGGCTTCCGTCTGAACGACTTCAATGCCGTTGATTTCCGGGCTCGCCACGATGCCCGCGAAAGAAATGCTCAGAAGCCCGTTGTTCACCTCGGTCTCGAAAGTTTTCACCACCGCCTTGAACTGGCTGCCGGCGGCCTTCACCGGATCCATGTCGTCCAGCACCTCCTTGTCGTTGATGGCGACGGAAAAAACGCGCTGGCCGGGCTCTTTGTTTTCCGAATAGGTCTCGGCAAAATGCAGGATGACCCTGTATTTCCCGTTCGGGCAGGTGATTCGGTACTCGCTCATGCTCGATCGCTCGGTGCGGTAAACAGGCTCGATGTCCGTGCCTTCAATCTTGATTCCGCCCCGGTCCGCCGTGCTGCCGTCAATGGCACCCCAGCGGCCCTTTTCATATTCGCGGTCGGCCTCCCACCGATGCCCGGCCGGGTCGGTCCATGCGGTCTCGGAACCGCAATTGATGCGCAGGGCAAAGCGGTCGCCGGCATCTTCCGCGGCGCGCGCGATGAAGCCGTCGGCGGCGAGGAAGATCGCCAGCCCTACCAAGGCTTGCGCGTGAAGTTTCAAGGCGAAGGGAATGGAGGATAATCTCATGAATGCCGTCTATTCCAATAATCCCGAATACGGCGATTCTTGTAGAGGTTGCAACGCAGGGAGCGAAGCGGCCGAGGCCGGGCTTTCCATTCTGAAAGAATTTCTCAATCGCCGGATCCGGGTTAATGACCGCGTTGGGTTGGTTTGGCGTGGGCTCATTTGGTGGGGAGGCTGGCAGGGATGGGCTTTGCAGTCCAGCGGCTTTGGCGCGGGATGGTGTTTGAGACAGCCGGGACGGTCGCCTCAAGTCTCAAGCCATCTCTTGGAAAAAACAGACGATAAGCTCCCAGCGAAAAACAGGGGGCACGGGCGTCTCGCCCGTGTGCGGCTCAACGGTTTCGCTTGCGATGCCAAGTGCCCAAACGGGCGGGACGCCCGTTCCCCTTGGTCGCTGCGAAGCCCAACTATTTCCAGGAGTTGGCGTCAAACCCTGCCTGCGGAGTGATTGAGTGCGGCAGTCGTTCTCCAGCGGAGCCGGCCAGCAATCGCGGCGGTGATGAATGTTTTTGCGCGAGCCACGGCATCCGTGAGCGGGAGTCCTTGGGCGAGGCCGGTGGCGATCGCCGCGGAGAACGTGCAGCCGGTGCCATGGGTGTCGGCACCGCGGATGAAGCCCGCGCGGAATTCTTCGAATCCGCCTTCGCCGACAATAATGTCAATGGCGGTGCGGGTTTTGAGGTGGCCGCCTTTGATCAGGAACGGGACACCGAATTTCTGGAAGAGGGCGAGTCCCGCCGACTTCATTTCCGCGAGGTTCCGGCAGGGCATTCCGGAGAGGATGCGGAGTTCGTCGAGGTTCGGGGTCACGAGCGCCGCGCGGGGAAAGAGGAGGTTCTCGTAGGCGGCGATGGCGGGTTTTTTCAAAAGCGGGTCGCCGCTCGAGGCGACCATCACCGGATCGACGACGAGCGGCGGCAGATCGGGGAGTTTTCCGAGTTCCGCGGCGACCGCCCGGATGATGGCAGCGGAATAGAGCATGCCGGTCTTGATCGCCGCGACCGGAAACGCCGCGAAGCTCAGCCGCACCTGCTCGGCCACGATGCGCGGTTGGACCGGCTGGATCGCGGAAACGCGCCCGGGGATCTCCGCGACCACGCAGGTGATCGCCGTCTGCGCGTAGCCCCCGAGCGCGGTGATGGTTTTCAGGTCAGCCTGGGCGCCCGCCCCGCACGAATTGTCCGATCCCGCGATCGTGAGGACGACCGGCGGCATCACAGGAACGAGCAGACGTATTGGCAGATCCCTTCGTCCACGGTGATCGTGAAGCCGGAGTTGGCGGGAACCCGGAACTCGCCGCCGGACTCGTGCGCGGATCGGGATTCCGTGCCGTCAAGCACGACCGAGCACTTCCCATCAACCACCTGCATCAGCTCGGCCGCGCCGGTGCCGAAGTGATACGTCCCGGGATAGATGAGGCCGAGGGTGCGCTTCGATCCGTCCTGCGAGAGGATGGTGTGCGAAACCACCCGGCCATCAAAATAGACGTTCGCTTTGGCAACCGCTGTGACATTCGGAATTTCCATGCCCTGCAAATCGCCGAGCGACCGGGGCTTGGCAAGTCAATAAAACCGGCGCGGAGCCATGACCGGCTGCCGCTGGGTCAGTTGCCGACATCTGGACGGGTCGTTTTGCACGGGGAACTTCACCGGCACGCCGAGGATGGAAGTTCAACCGCCGGGAGCAGTGGCGCGGCTCGTGCTCTGCTTTTCCGCACGAGGCGTGACACTGCGGCGCATCGGAGTTTCACCCCGAAATGTCAATATTCAACGGGCTGTTGCCTATTGACATTTTGTGCGTGATGTCAATGCGCACGGACTGGCACCTTCGATGACCCCTTCGACTGCCCAGTCCAGCTCGCCATTTCGTTTCCTCCGGGTGTCACGGCTTCACCTCCAAGCCCTCCGCTTTCGCCGCCGCGCGTTGCCGGGTGTCAGTTGAGAGGAAGACACGGGCCTTGCATAGCAGGGCCGCAGCAAGGTGCATGAGGTCAAGGGAACGGGTCAGCATGGCCGGGGTGTGGCGGTCGGAAAGCTCGCGGGCCTTCGCGTAAATGTCCGCTTGGCTAACCTCTGCCATGCGGAAAAATCCCGCCTCAATCTGCCGCTCGATGTCGGCAATCACCGCCTCGCGCTCCGCCCCGCCGATCTCCCCGCGCCCGATGGCCATATTGAAGGCATTGCGGATTTCCAGCAAGGAAAGCGGCGAGAGGAACACGGGGCCGGGGGCCTGCTTGATCTGCCGCCGCGCCCGCTCGGAAATCCCCTCGGTTGTGCGGTAAATCGAAACAACAAAACTGGAATCCGCGTAGGTCAATACTTGTATCCCTCCCGCTCGGCTTCCACCGCATCCCCTTTGAACGTCTGATCTCCGAAAATCTCCCGCGATATGGCCGCGAAGTCCGGGGCGGGGGGCTTGCGCCGCGCCTGGGGTCGCTCCGGGACCAGCCGGGCAACCACTTTGCGCCGCATGGTGATCGCCACCTGTTCGCCGTCCGCTATCCACGCCATGACGCGCGGAAAATTCTGCCGGATGTCTCTCACGCTCGCCGTTTTCATAAGGTCACGCAAATGTTTCACGGATGCTTTCCGGTGTCAAGGGTGCTTTCCGGTGTAAAAGTGAGGCCGGATGAAAGATTTTCCACAACATGGGAAAGGCCGAACATGTCCCATTTTCGCGGGGTTCCGAGGCACGCATAGGCCGCACATAGCCGAGGCAGTCGTCGGGAATAGCCTGCGCGCCGCCCGCCCGCCGGATCACGCCCTCCAATCGCGCCGGGGCTGCTGGCATGGCCGCCCGGACCGCTTCAAGTTCCGCGCTCATGGTTTCCTTTTGGCGATTTTCGCGGGCATGAGGTCGAGCCCGGCAAGGGCCACGAGTGTTCTTTGCCGGGCATCAAATTTCCATGCCCTGCAAATCGCCGGGCGGCCGGGGCTTGGCAAGTCAATAAAACGCGACAGTCAATAAAACCGGCGTGGCGCCATGACCGGCTGCCGCTGTGTCAGGCGTTCGACAAACCGCTCCCACGAGGCCTGGCCGGCGAGGATTTCGATTTCCACCCGCAGGTAGTAGAGCGGGACTTCCGGATCGAGGATGCGCGGGATGCGGACGGCGTCTTTTTCCGTGGTCAGGACCGCGTCGAGCTCGCGGCGGCCGCACCGGCGGAGGAACGACTCGATTTCCTTCGCCGAAAACCGGTGGTGGTCGGCGTAGGCTTTCGAGATTTCGATCTCCGCGTCGAGGCCGCGCAGCGCGTTCTCGAAACTCTCCGGGACCGCGATCCCGCAGATCGAGCCGATCCTCAGGCCGCGGAGGAATTCGAGCGGCTTGATCTCGCCGGTCACAAAATTCCTGAGGTGCTTCGGGCGGTGCGAGCATTCGATGATGTCGGCGGTCCGGTTGTAGCGGCGGATCCGCCCGACGATCGCGCCGTTGTCCGAGCCGTCGCATTTCGTCAAAAAAATGTGGGTGGCGCGGCGGAGGTTGCGGGGAGGTTCGCGCAGGAAGCCGCGAGGCAGCATGAACTCGTTTCCGAACGGGGCCTGGCGGTCCACCAGCACGACCTCCAGCCCGTGGCGCATGCGGATGTATTGGAACCCGTCGTCGAGGATCAGCGTGTCCGCCCCGAATTCCCTCACGGCATACGAGCCGCTCTTGACGCGGTCGCGGTCCACGAGCACCACCACCCCGCGAAGGTTGTTGGCCAGCATGAACGGCTCGTCGCCGGCCGTGCGCGAGTCGAGCAGCAGGGATTGGCCGTCGGAGACCACGCGCGGAACAAAGACCGCTTTCTGCTTGGTGATTTTTTCCGCGATCCGCAGGAGCAACGGTCGCGGGACGCTCTTGTATCCGCGGCTGAGGATGGCGACGCGGCGGCCGCCTTCCTGCAGCGCGCGCGCCAGGAGCTCGACGACCGGAGTCTTGCCGGTGCCGCCCACGGTCAGATTTCCGACGCTGATGACCAGGCACCCGTGAGAGTGGGGCCGGTAAATGCGGTTTCTGTAGAGCGCGAGCCGGGCTTCGACGATCGCCCGGTAAACCAGGGACAGGACCCACAGGAACCCGCGGAGCAGGTCGGCGAGACGGCCGTGCCGGCGACCGAGGATGATGTCGATCAAAAACGATTCGAGCCCCTCGATCCAACGTCTCATGCGAAGATCCTGACGCCGGAATTGTCGGCCGCCACGACGACGGCCACCGCCGAATCCAGCCCCGACGCGGCGATCATGGCATCCGCGACTTTTTCCGGGTTGCTGAGGGTCGCGCAGGAAATCGTCGAGCCCGACCCGCTCAACCAGCCTCCCAGGGCGCCCGCTTTGCAGGCCGCGTGGATGACCGGCGAGAGAAACGGGATGAGCGGTTCGCGGTAGGGCTGGTGGAGGCGGTCGTCGAAACATTCCGCCAGATACCGGTAATTCCGGGTGGCGAATGCCGCCGAAATCGCCGCCGCGCATCCCGCGCTGAAGACGGCGTCTTGCAGCGGGATCCTCGCCGGCAGGGACTCGCGCGCGGCCGGGGTGGAAATTTCAAACTCGGGAATCAGCAGGGCGAAGCGCAGGCTGTCTTCGATTTTGTAGCGCTGGAGCCGGCCTACCGGAGGCGCGACCGTGAAGCCCCCGAACGCGGCGGCGGCGGCGTTGTCCGGGTGCCCCTCGAGCCCGGCGCAGAGGCGGAAGATATCCGGCCGCCCGAGCGGCCGCCCGGCCAGCTCGTTGAGCCCGTGCAGCACGCCGAGGCGGACGGTGACGCTGCTGCCGAGGCCGCGCGAACGCGGGACCGAGCCCTCGACATCCCAATGGAACGCGAACGGCCGGACCCGGGCCTCGCGGAAAAAAAGCGCGGCCGCCTCCGCGGCCATGTCGCCTTTCGCAGGCCCTCGCCCGCGGCGCACGGTCGTCGTGTTATACAGCCGGAGGGCGATCCCCAGGCAGTCAAACCCTGGCCCCAGATTCGCCGTCGAGGCGGGAACACGCACGCGCACTTCATTCATGCCCGGGATCATGCGTGATTGCGGCGCGTCGGAAAAGAATATCCTACATCATCTTCGCGCCCATCTCGGCGAGGGCGCTGCGCTCGCCTTTGCTGAGCGAGATGTGGGCGGTGATGGCTTGGCTGCGGAGGCGGTTGCGGGCATAGACGAGGCCGTTCGAGCGGCTGTCCACGTACGGGTTGTCGATTTGCGCGGGGTCGCCGACCATGACGAGCTTCGAGCCTTTCGACATCCGGGTGACGACGGTTTTGGCTTCGAGCGGGGTGAGCTGCTGGGCCTCGTCGAGGACGAAGAACCGGTTCGGGATCGAGCGTCCGCGGATGTAGCAGAGGGCCTCGATTTCGAGGAGCCCGCGCTCGATGAGCTGCTCGTAGGGTTTGACGACCGCGTGGTGGACGTTCGCGCCAGGATGCGCGTGGGGCTGGTGGTGCTCGTGTTTTTTCCGGTCGGATGCGTTGCGGGGCTTGCCCTCGGGCGGCGGCGGGTTCAGCGGCAGCAGCACTTCGAAGGCATCGTAGATCGACTGCAGCCACGGGTGCATTTTTTCTTGGAGCGTCCCGGGCAGGAACCCCAGCGTGTCCCCCATGGCCACAACCGGGCGGCTCACCGTCATCCCGTTGAACGTCCGCTGGCCGGTCAGGAAAAGCCCGGCGGCCACGGCGAGCAGGGTCTTGCCGGTGCCGGCCTGGCCGTAGCAGGTGATGAGCGAGATGTCCGGGTCGAGCAGGGCGTCGAGAAAGCACTGCTGGCCGGGGTTGGCCGGGCGGAGCTCGATCCCCCTCGGCATCTGCAATGCCGGCGGCACATTGAGCCGCACGAAATGCCCCTCGCCCATGTGCCGCGCGGGCATCAGCTTGTGGTGGTCCACCGCGAGGAGGACGTATTCGTTAAGCTCGAGCGGCCCGGTGCGCGAGGCGTCGAGATCGATCGAGCGCGAGCTTCCGAACCGCTGGAGTTCGTGGGGCTCGACCGGGATCGAGCGGGTGTCGTAGCCCTCCGCGTCTTTCACGGCGACCTTGTCGTTGAGGTAATCCTCGCACGTCAGCCCGATGGCCATCGCCTTGAGCTGCATGTTGAGGTCCTTGGTCACCAGAATCGTCGGGTGTTCCTCGCTTTCCTGGAGCGCGATGCAAGCCCCCATGATGCGGTGGTCCATGCGTTCCTGGTCGGGAAAGATTTTCAGAAACCGCCGCATGGCCGCGGAGGCCCCGGCTTTTCCGAGCGCCTCGTTGATGAGGATCCGCACCGAGCCGCCGCCTGCCGTCGCGACTCCCCGTGTGACTTTTTTGGCGTTCTGGCCGAAGACCTGGTTGAGAAACCGGTGGACCTTCCGCGCGTTCGCCCCCCGTTCGGTCTGCTCGTTCTTGAACCGGTCCAACTCGGACAAAACCTCGACCGGGATAAAAACATGGTTGTTCTCAAACCGGTTGATGCTGTGCGGGTCGTGAAGCAGGACGTTCGTGTCGATGACAAAGTTCTTCGCGGCCCCGGCCGCCCGCCGCCCGGAGGGTTTTTCGACGCCCGGAAAAAACAGGCTTTGCTCCTCGGGGGATTCAATCGCGGATGGCAGATGCATGGTCTTGGAAACGGCGGTGATGAGGTGGGTTTGAGGTCAGAATCGAAATGCCCGCGCGTTCGCGGAGAGTCCCGGTAGGTGGCTACTCCAAGGAAATGTGTCGGAGAGCCGAGAAACCGGTGCCGGGGTGCCAGCGGCGTTCCCGACACGAATCGAAGCGTTCTGGAAGTCAGAGCGGTTCAAGAGCCCTCTCTATCGCATCTGTCGAGGCCGGATTCAATCCCAAACTTTAAGGCCCGCGAAGATTCTCGCCATCGCGGGTGGATGGCATTAGGGTGAACGTCCTATGAAAGACATCTTCATCGGCACCGACAGCGGCGCGACCACCTGCAAGACCGGCGGAATTTATGCGGACGGCAAACCCGTTTCCCTCCAGCTCGCCCAAAGCTCGACAAATTCCGAACTCGGGACATCGGCCGGCATCGAGGGCTGGGTCGCGGGCGCGGAGAAGTTTCTCGCGGAAAACAAGCTCGTATGGGGCCAAGTCCGCGGCGTCGGGCTCGCGATCCCCGGGCCCTACCAGGCTTACGGGGTTCTGGACCGCACGGCCAACCTGCCCGCCTCGTTCGCGGGGTGGGAGTTCCACGCCGATTACTCGCGCGCCCTGGAAAAGCGGGCGGGCCGGCCGGTCCCGCTGGTCGTGGGCAATGACGGCAACTACGGCGGCGTCGCGGAGGCCGCCCAGGTGCGCGGGGACAAAAAGGTTGGAGTGATCATGCTGGCACCGGGCTCTGGGCTGGGCGGGGCCTACATCGACCCGAACGGATTTCCGCTCGAAGGCGATGCTTTCTGCGGGATGGAGGCCGGCCATATGCCCGCGCCGCTCCACGTGCTCGGCCTCCCGGCTTTCACCTGCGGGTGCGGCCGCGACTGGGGGTGCTTCGAGGCCTACACCACGATTTCCGGCCTGCCGCAATTCCTCGACTACCTGCTGCCGAAATACCCCGACCACGAACTCGCGAAACCGGGGATCCCCCCGAAACAAAAGGCGCTCTCGCTTCGCGGTCGCGCCCAGAATGGCGACCCGCTCGCGCTCGAAATTTTTGACATTCAGGCGAAGGCGCTCGGGCTCCATGTCGCCAACCTTTCGATTGCCCTCGACGCGGCGTTTGTCGTCATCGGCGGGGGATTGATCGACCCCGAATCCACGACCCAGGAATTCCGCGCACGCTACCTTCGGGGGATCCGGGATGCCGCCGAGCCGTGGCTGTTCCCGGTCCAGCGCCGGACGATCCAAATTGTCCCCGCAAGCTTGGGCGAGCTGTCGCAGGCGATCGGGGCCGCCCTCGTCGCCCTCTACACCTCGCAGAAATAGGCCAGATCCGTTTGGTTGGCCGGGGAGAGGGCTTGTGCGCCTCGACCCTTACGATCAGGAATGCGCAGCGGCGTTCGGGTGAGAGAGAGTGCCACTCTCCAACGCGCCGCGAGATCGTAATGATTGGCGGGGCTCCACCATCCCGCGCGGGAAGATCCGGGAAGGCAACCCGTTGGATGCGAGCGGGCTGGACTTGTCGTTCCCTGCAGATTTTTTCTTCGCAGCGAGCGAAGAAGGTTGCGGACCCGCACGAAAGATGCTTATTGAATGAACCACACACTTTTAAATCATGGCCAATCTCACCAAACGCAATCTCGTGATGCAGATCAGCAAAGATACCGGGATCATCCAGCAGGAGGTCTTCGCGGTCATCCAACAAACCCTGGATCTCATCACCGATGCCCTGGCATCCGGCCGCGACGTCGAACTGAGGAACTTCGGGGTTTTCGAGGTCCGCCTGACGAAATCCCGCGTGGGGCGCAACCCCCACAAGCCGGAAAAAGATGTGATCATTCCGGCGCGGGCGACGGTGAAGTTCAAGTCAGGAAAAATCATGCGCCAGCGGGTGCTGTTGCGCACGGACGAGCTTCGCGCATCCACAAAAAAGGCGAGTTAAGCTCTGAAACCGCTCGTATCTTCGCGGGTGGAATCCATCCGCATTCGCGGCGCGCGCCAGAACAACCTGCGCGGCATCGATCTGGAGCTGCCGCTCGGGCAGTTGATCGTCGTCACCGGGCCGAGCGGCTGCGGCAAGTCGAGCCTGGCTTTTGACACCGTCTATGCCGAGGGCCAGCGGCGGTATGTCGAAACGTTCAGCCCCTACACCCGGCAGTTCCTCGACCGGATGGACAAGCCGCTGGTGGACTCGATCGAGGGGATCCCGCCGGCCATCGCGATCGAGCAGGCGAACAACGTCCGCACCACCCGCTCGACGGTCGGCACGATCACCGAGATCAACGATTACCTGAAGCTGCTCTTTCCCCGGATCGCGAAGGGCTTTTGCCCGACGTGCGCGCGCGAGGTCAGGCCGGAATCCGCCAGCTCGATCGTGGAGTTGGTGCTGGACCGTTTCAAGGGCGCGACCGTGCTGGTGACGTTCGGCGTCCCGGTCCCGGCGGGAACCAAGCCCGCGGATTTTTTCGGGTTCCTGCAGCAACAAGGTTACCTGCGCGTCTGGCTCGACGGCCGAATCATCCGCGCCGACGAGGCCCCGGCCCTCAAGCGGCTGCCCGCGCGCGTGCCGGTTGTGCAGGACCGCATCGAAGTGGACCGTTCCCAGCGGCCGCGCTTCGCCGAGGCCGTGGAAAACGCGCTGCGCCTGGGCAGCGACAAGATCGCCATCGTGATCCCCGACGCGCAGGAATCGCACCCGTTTTCTTCGGGCTGGCACTGCGCGCATTGCGACACCGGCATCCGCCCGCCCTCGCCGGGGCTCTTCAGTTTCAACAACCCGCTCGGGGCGTGTCCGGAGTGCCGCGGGTTCGGCCGGATCATCGGCATCGACTACCAGCGGGTGATGCCCGACCTCACGCTCTCGATCTCCGAGGGCGTGGTTAAGCCGTTCCAGAGCGGGCAATCGCGCGAATGCCAGGACGACCTGATGCGCCATGCCCGGCGCAACGAGGTGGACGTCAGGTGCCCGTTCGAGGAACTCCCGAAATCCGACCAGGACTGGGTGATCAACGGCGAGGGAAAAGGCAGTGCCCAGGAGGCATGGGACAACGGCAACTGGTATGGGGTGAAGGGATACTTCGACTGGCTCGAATCGAAAACCTACAAAATGCACGTCCGCGTGCTTCTCAGCCGCTACCGCAGCTACCAGCCTTGCCCGGCCTGCAACGGAGGGCGGTTCCAGCCGGAGACGCTGAATTTCCGCATCGAGCCCGCGGGTCTCACGATCGCCGATGTCGCCGCAAAATCGGTCGCCGAGCTGTCGGAGATTTTTTCCGCGATGCCGCTGCCTGAACAGGACAGCAGCGCGCACCTCGTCCACGAGCAGGTGCTTTCCCGCCTGTATTATTTGAAGGAAGTCGGGCTCGGGTATCTGGCGCTCGACCGCCCGACCCGGTCGCTGTCAGGCGGCGAACTCCAGCGCGTCAACCTCACGACCTGCCTCGGCGCCTCGCTGGTGAACACGCTTTTCGTTTTGGACGAGCCGAGTGTCGGGCTGCATCCGCGCGACATCGGCCGCCTGCTCCACGTCCTCTGCGGGCTCCGCGACAAGGGCAACACCCTGCTCGTGGTCGAGCACGAAGAGGCGGTCATCCGGACGGCCGACCACCTCGTGGACATCGGGCCCGGACGCGGGGCGGACGGAGGAAAGCTCCTCTTCAGCGGCCCCGCGGAGAAATTTTCAAAAATCGACTCGCTGACATCCGACTACCTCGACGGCCGGAAGTCGATCCCGGTCCCGAAGAAGCGCCGCAAGCCGAAAAAGTTCATCGAGCTCCGCGGGGTCCGCCACCACAACCTGCGCGGGCTGGACGTGAAATTTCCGACCGGCGTCTTCTGCGCGGTGACCGGGGTTTCCGGATCCGGCAAAACCTCGCTGGTCCGCGACGTCCTCCACCGCCATCTCGCGGGGCACGAGCCCGGCGAGGACGAGGCGGCGGGGTTCGTGAAATCGATCCGCGGGGACGAGGACATCGGGGACGTGGTGATGGTCGATCAATCGCCTCTGGCCCGCAGCCCGCGGTCCACGCCCGCGGTTTACCTCGGCGCCTACGACGGGATCCGCGAGATGTTCGGCACGACGCGCGAGGCGCTCGCGGGCGGGTTTTCCCCGGGCTCGTTCTCGTTCAATTCCGGCCAAGGCCGGTGCGAGCGCTGCGGCGGGCTGGGGTTCGAGAAAGTCGAAATGCAGTTCCTCAGCGACCTTTTCCTCCGCTGCCCGGAGTGCGAGGGCAAACGCTTCCGCGCGCCGGTCCTCAATATCAGGATCAAAGGAAAATCGATCCACGATGTCCTCGAGATGACCGCTGGCGAGGCGATCGAATTTTTCGGGCCGCTGGACGCGCGCGGGACGATCACCCGCCCGTTGCGGCTGCTGTCCGAGGTCGGGCTCGATTACCTGCGGCTCGGCCAACCGGTCAACGCGCTAAGCGGGGGCGAGTCCCAGCGGCTCAAGCTCGTCCACCATCTCACCCAAAAACATGAGGACGGCGCTCTTTTGATTTTCGACGAGCCGACGACCGGCCTGCATTTCGACGACGTCGCCCTGCTCCTCAAAGTCTTTCACCGCCTGGTCGCCGAGGGCAACAGCGTGATCGTGGTCGAGCACAACCTCGAGGTCGTCAAATCCGCCGACTGGATCGTGGACCTCGGCCCCGAGGGAGGCGACGCCGGCGGAAAAGTGGTCGCTGCCGGGACGCCCGAAAAGATCGCCGCCTGCGCGGACTCCCACACCGGCCGCTTCCTCGAGCCGCTCCTCAATGGCCGCCCCGCCCGCGTCGCGGACGCCCCCTCGAAACCGTTCGCCGCGAGAAAGGACAGCGGCGTCATCGCCGTGCGCGGCGCGCGCGAGCACAACCTGAAAAACCTTTCGGTCGATATCCCGCGCAACGGGATGGTGGTCGTCACCGGCCTCAGCGGATCGGGGAAATCCACCCTCGCGTTCGACATCCTTTTCGCCGAGGGCCAGCGGCGGTTTCTCGACAGCATGTCCCCGTATGCCCGGCAGTTCGTCGAGCAGATGGAAAAACCGGATGTCGATTCGATCGAGGGCCTGCCCCCGAGCGTCGCCATCGAACAGCGCGTCACCCGCGGCGGCGGAAAATCCACCGTCGCCACCGTCACCGAAATCTACCACTTCCTCCGCCTCCTGTTTTCCAAACTCGGCACCCAGCATTGCCCGGACTGCCATGTGCCGGTCGAGAGCCGGACCCCGACCGCGATCGCGGAGGAAGTCTGCAAGCTCGCCGCGAAGGGAACCGTGAAGGTGTTCGCGAACCTCGTCAAAGCCCGCAAAGGCTTCCACACCGACATCGCCCGCGCGGCGGCCAGGCACGGGATCGTGACCCTGATCGTGGACGGCAAGCCCGTGCCAGTCGAAGGATTTCAAAAACTCGAGCGCTTCAAGGAGCACACGATCGACGCCTTGGTCGGGGAGCTGGTGAAGCCGGATTCCAAAACCACGGACGATCTCGTCCGCCGGGCGCTTGCGCTCGGCCGGGGCACGGCGCGCATCGCCGACTCCAAGGGCCGCTCCTCGGTCCTCAGCACGGAGATGAACTGCCCGTCGTGCAGCCGCGCCTTCGAGCCGCTCGATCCCAGGCTCTTTTCCTTCAACTCCCCGCACGGCTGGTGCCTGCACTGCCGGGGATTCGGGGAAGTCTGGAGCGAGCTCGGGGCCGCCGAAAAAGAGTTCGACTCGCAGCTCGAAGCCGAGCTGGACGAGGAGCGCCGCCACGAAAGCCTGGAAGATTCCGAACCCCGCCAGTGCCCGATCTGCAAAGGCTCCCGCCTCAACGAGACGGCCACGAACGTTCTCGTCGGCGAGCATTCGATCAACGATTTCACGCGCGCCGCCGCCGCGGATTCCCTCGAGCTCACAGACAATCTCCAATTCGTCGGCCCCCGCGCCGGGATCGCGAAGGACGTCGTCTCGGAAATCCAGCAGCGCCTCAAGTTCCTCGCCAAAGTCGGCCTCGATTACCTCTCGCTCGACCGCAGCGCCAAGACCCTCAGCGGCGGAGAAGCCCAGCGGATCCGGCTCGCCGCCCAGCTCGGCTCGAACCTTCGCGGCGTGCTCTACGTCCTCGACGAGCCGACGATCGGGCTCCACCCTCGCGACAACGCCCGCCTCCTCGACGCCCTCGATGTTCTCGCGAAAAAAGGCAACTCGCTCGTCGTGGTCGAGCACGACGAGGAAACGATGCGGCGGGCGGACCGGATCCTCGATCTCGGTCCAGGCGCGGGACGGCGGGGCGGAGAAATTGTCGCGTCGGGAACATTGCAGGAAATCATCGATTCCCCGCAATCGCTCACCGGCCAATCCCTCCGATCGCCGGCGAAGCACCCGTCGCGCGGATCCAGGCGGCCCGCCGCCCGCGAGTGGCTCACGGTCCGCGGGATCTCCCTCCACAATGTCGAAAACGTGGACGTGAGGATCCCGATCAACCGGCTCACCGCGATCAGCGGCGTTTCCGGTTCCGGCAAGAGCACGGTCCTGCGCGGCGTCGTCGTGCCGGTCGTCCGCGAGGCGCTGTCGCGCTCGAAACTCAAAACTTTGTTCGACCACTGCAAATCCATCGATGGGCTCGAGGCCCTGGGCGGGGTGCTCGAAGTCGACCAATCGCCAATTGGTAAAACCTCGCGCTCCACCCCCGCCACCTATGTCAAGGTCCTCGATAACATCCGCGCGCTCTTCGCGACGCTTCCCGCCTCGCGGATGCGCGGCTACACGAACAGCCGGTTTTCCTTCAACAACGAAGGAGGCCGCTGCGAGGCCTGCCTCGGCCAGGGCGTGATCAAGCTCGAAATGAATTTTCTCCCGCCGAGCTACATGCCTTGCCAGGACTGTCTCGGCCGCCGCTACAACCCCGCCACTCTCGAAGTCGAATACAACGGCAAGTCGATCGGGGATGTCATGGACATGACGATCGAGCAGGCGGCGGAATTTTTCTCCGCGAACCCGAAAATCAAGCGCCCGCTTTCCCTCCTCGTCGAGACCGGCCTCGGCTACCTCCAGCTCGGCCAGCCGAGCCCGACGCTCAGCGGCGGCGAGGCCCAGCGGATCAAGCTCGTCACCCAGCTCGCCCGCCGCCCGACCGCGCGCGCCGAAGAAGTCCGGACGACCCGCCGCGGCAAGTCCACGCTCTACGTCCTCGAGGAGCCGACGATCGGGCTCCACGCCCACGACGTCGCCCAGCTCATCGCCGTCCTCCACCGCCTCGTGGACGAAGGCGGAACGGTCGTCGTCATCGAACACCACCTCGACGTCATCGCCGAAGCAGACCACGTCATCGACATCGGCCCCGACGCCGGGGCCCGCGGCGGAAAAATCGTCGCCGAAGGCACCCCCGAACACATCGCCAAATCCAAATCCAGCCGCACCGCGCCTTTCCTCAAAGGGCTCCTGCCCTGAAACCATGCCCTGCGATTCCCCGACCCTTTGGTTCGTTGCCGGCGAGACGAGCGGAGACGCCCGCGCCGCGGAGGTCATGCGCGCGCTGCGCGGGATGCGCCCGGACCTCCGGTTCTCCGGGGCGGGAGGCCCGCGGATGCAGGAACTCGCCAGCCAGCCGTTCGACAACTGGACCGCGCGGGCGGCCGTGCTCGGGCTCTGGGACGTGCTCCGGCACTACGGGTATTTCAAAACAAAATTCCGGAGGATGCTGGCGGACATCAAAGAAACCGAGCCGGCGGCGGTCGTGCTGGTGGACTATCCCGGCTTCAACCTGCGGTTGGCCAAAGCCCTTCGGAACTCCGGCTACAAGGGAAAAATCCTGTATTATATCAGCCCGCAGGTCTGGGCATGGAACCGCGGGCGCATTCCCGGGATGGCCCGGATCCTGGATCTGATGATCTGCGTGTTTCCGTTCGAGGCACCGATGTACGAGGCGAGCGGGCTCCACACCGTCTTTGTCGGGCACCCGCTTTTGGAAGCCCTGGAAGGAGAAAAAATCTCTGCCCCCCGTGAACCCGGGCTGGTCGGATTCTTTCCCGGAAGCCGCAAACGGGAGGTGCGGCGGACATTTCCCGTCATGGTCGGAGCAGCGGAAATCATCCGCCGGAAATTTCCCGAGGCCCGCTTCGAGGCGGCGGCAGCCAGCGAAGCCCAAGCGCAGCGGATGCGCGCGATAGCCGGGGATATCGTTGTCCGCGTCGGGACCGCGCACGCCCTCATGCAGCGCGCGACCGCCGGAGTGGTTTGTTCCGGGACCGCCACGCTCGAGGCAGCGTTCTTCGGGCTCCCCTATTGCCTGGTTTACAAGTTCACCAGGCTCACGTTCGAATTTCTAAAACGCATCTTGCATGTGGACCGGCTCGGGATCGTCAACATCCTGAACAACTACCGCGTGAACCCCCCCCCGGACCCGCGTCTCCCCGCAATAC
>Ga0073936_10000978_pt1 | contig 44919 bp, 49 predicted proteins | sample AliMusrvi5mmetaG_FD_87041 | JGI IMG/M metagenome (GOLD analysis project Ga0073936, IMG submission 87041) | Freshwater lake bacterial and archeal communities from Alinen Mustajarvi, Finland, to study Microbial Dark Matter (Phase II) - Alinen... | ecosystem: Environmental > Aquatic > Freshwater >...
GATGCCACTAGAGGAATTAAAGCAAAACTCAAGCCCTATCGCGGTAAAACTCTTCAGGCTATTACCGATCCTAAACGCTTCGCACAGCTACTTGTAGCGATAGATGGCTACACAGGTACCCCAACCGTTAAGGCAGCTTTAAAGCTATCCCCAATCCTTTTCCAGCGGCCATTAAACCTAAGAACAATGCAATGGAGTCATCTCAATTTAGAAGAAGGTATTTGGACTATTCCCTCCATGGAGATGAAGCGTGAAAAATACGAAAAAGAAAATGGTGAGGATCATTTAGTCCCCCTACCCACTCAAGCCATTGAAATCTTGAAAGAGGTCAAGCGCTATACCGGAAGAAGTATTTATGTTTTTAGAGGTGAGCGAACCGCAAATAGCCCAATGAGTGATGGCACCATAAACAAAGCCTTACGCACACTTGGGTTTGGAGAAGAGCAATGTGGCCATGGATTTAGAGCAAGTGGTAGAACAATGCTTGATGAGGTTCTAAATAAAGACTGGAGACACCTAGAGGCTCAACTTGCACATTCCGTAAAAGACGTTAATGGAAAGAGCTATAACCGCACGCAATTTATAAAGCAGAGGGTTGAGTTAATGCAGGATTGGGCGAACTATTTAGACGCTATGAAAGCAGATTTAAAAATTCTTTTGCCTGGCTCATAACCCGAAGGTCGTAGGTTCAAATCCTGCCCCCGCAACCAGTATTTATAAGGCTTTCAGGTCAATCGACTTGAAAGCCTTTTTGGTTTTTTTAAGGCATGTAGGGGTTATGTAGGGAATCAAGGCTCATATAACCTCTACTCCATGCATCCATAAAATCATCTAAGGGGGTCTCATTGCCTTGGTGAGCCTAAAAGCATCCATTTAATAAAGATTTGGAATTGCATGTTGCGAGAATCGTTCCACTAAGCCCTTTAATAGCATTAAATAATGTGCGAGCAAGGCAAAAAGTGCTGCAAGAGAAAACGGTCCATTTAGACTCTATTCGCAGTCATGGACAAAGATTGAGTAAAAAAATATTAAACCACTGATTTAATTGATATTTATCGCACTAAAGCTGAATTCATAAACTATTGAAATATAGGGTCACTGGATGAGCCCTCCAGTTGATAGGGTTGCGACAAGATTTACTAGTCCGCGCGCCGACTCTAGCGGACTTGCAATAACTTGCTTACCTAGACTCTTCTCAAGTGACGCGCTCAGCGACTTAAGCAAAACTTCACGCTCTTTACCAATCTCGACGTATTTAAATGCAACTCGATTTGTATCCTGCATCCACTCATCTAAATAAGCTTCCGTTAGATCGGGGATAAATGTATTTTCGATGTACAGGCCAAGATGTTGTCTATTCGCCAAAAAATATATTAAGGCTAAGATAGGTAGCACACCTTTCTTTGCGCCAATAGGAGCGGCTTGCCAAATTTCATAGAGTTTTGCGAGGGAGACCGATTCTTTGCTACCTTTAAATAGCTTGTCAGCCGCCTTCCAGAGCGGCGAGAAGTACTTATTAAGGCCTGAATTTGAATCTTTTGTTGAAAATATATACTCGCCATCTACCCATTGATAGAGTTCATTTGCCTCAATGATTGAGTAATAGAGTCCAGCGTCAGAAGAAAATCCTTCATAGCCAAAGCGCGGCTCACCATAATTACCAAGCATTCGGTACATAAGCTCTTTTCTAGCTTTTACAGAATTCCCAGAAATCGATTCATGGTTTACTAATTCATTCTGAATATATGGCGTTTCGTAGTAAGTTTCCTCAGCTAGTTTGCTTGCAATTGATGAGAGAGTGCTGCGAGTTGAGCGATTAATTTCACAGCCACTTTGGTGCCAATCAGCTTTGTCAAAAGAACTTTTTAATTCTTCGCTTAATTCAAATTTAACGGCTGCAACCCTGCTGTTAATTTCTTTTCTTGCTACGGCATCACCATCGAGTTCACGCCTTGATTTTTGTACTCGCTCGAGTGCTGCTAGCTCCATACCCAATTCATATACCCTGGAAGAATTTGGAGCGTAACCAATTACAACCGGGGATGACGTATTTGTTTCCGATAAGGTTTTAACAAGGGCTTTATTTTGTCTAATGCTAAAGTCTGAGCTTGGCGCAAGAAGAATAAATTCTCCTGCAGAGCCAGGTTTAGCTATAAAGTTCTTCAAATAGTCTTCAGCAGATTTAGTTTCTATTAGGGTCCTGGAATACCAGCGAAGATTTCCCGTTAGGTGGTAATGCCTTTTGGCAACAATAGGGTTTAATTCTGAGAGCTCTATAAGTTGTTTGATATTGACTTCGCCAAGCTCACTTCTAGCTTCATTAATAGCCGAGTCAATATCAAAATCACTGCCAGAGTAAATGGCCCAGGAGTTCAAATGTTTTCTAAATACAAGGATAGACCATCGAGTTAAATCCTGAAGGGCAGAGCGAATAGCTTCCGGAGTGGCATTTTCAATACATGTCTCCAAGATAGCGTCTTCAGCAGCTAGGCCTGAACCACTTCGGAACATGTCAATTAACGCAATAGTTTTTGCTAATTGAACATGAGTGGTTCCCTCCGGTACTAGGAAAGCCCACCGATACTTTCACTTGGGGTACTACATACCCCCTTAATTCGAATATAGGGGTGATGTGACCTACTGCAGCCATTAACCACTGCTCTCTATTGCCTTGGCTCATTTTATTTCTTTCACTCTTCTAGTGGGTAAGCTTGCTGTGGTTCTCGGCCATTCTCATGAATTCGAGATCCATCGATTTTGAGGTTTTGAATTCCCAATCTTTTGGGAAGGCAATCTCTTCTTTTCCCCAACCGTGGATTCTGGCTTCGTCTTTTCTATCAACCTCTTCATCGGTGGCCGCTATCACGATATGTTCTTGATCGGATATTGCTGTATTCGACAAAAGAATAATTTTGATAATTCCAAATTTCCTTAACTATATAGTCCTGAGAGTCTCCCGAAAGCTCACTAGAAACCCAATGGTTTCTTTTTGAAAAACACTTCCAACTTAATGGCTCTCCCTCCACAGGGTAAAAGTTTTTATAAAACTCTTGCCTAAAAAAAGAATCTGAATGTCCGTTAGATGTATATTGAACTGTGTACTCACCATCATCGCGCCCGGACCAGGAAAATTACTCACGGCATCAAGCGTAAATTGTGAATCTGTTTCTAATGGTTTATCCAAATCGTAGACCGAGGTAGCTTTTAACTTTCCTTCACCAGTGTGTCTAAACTTAGCGAGTTGATTGCCAACCATCTTTTCTGACATGGTGGTACCAACACCTTCATATTTATATCTAGCAGCAATCTCAGCACTTCCAAAGTAACTGGTATGTGCTGAACCTTTAATGCGGCCATCTTTAAGGATCGTCATTGAAATACCCGTTACTGTTCAATTGAGTTCTTTATCAGGCTTTGGAGTACGTCCAACAATGCCAAGGGTTGTTACTAGAGTCGGCTTATCAATCTCATCGTCTGGCAAGGATCCATATGGCGCCATCTCTGCAGTAGAGTCTAGATATAGATTCCATGCAGGTATATAGGTAATGACGTGATTGAAGGGGCCAATCACGGGATACTTAGGCACGGTATAACTGCTAACCTACCCAGAAGAGCTTAAGCTCTATGTTGATACCAGGGGTACTGGCGGCGGAGTTGAGGAGGTAATTGGCGATGGCAATAAACGCATGCATTTCACCTATAAAAACCTTAAGTACGCCCCAAACGAGCAATTGGAGGTTGGGCTAGATGACTATGCCCCTCATATCTACATATCTACCTTCCCAAGTCAGGCTGCATTTGCAAAAGCCTATGAATCCAAAATTAAAGATAAGGTAAAAGTAACGCCCCAAGTTCAAAAACTGGCCGATGAGATTACTAAAGACATCAAGCTGGCAAAGGATGGTGAAGTAAAAGATGCAAAACAGGCTGAAAAAGACTTTAAACAACAGCAAGCTAGGGCAATCTATAACTGGGTCTCACGCAATATTCGTTATGTAGCGATCTATTTGGATGACGGCAGCATTACTCCTCACGATGCCAATAGCATTATTGATAATCGCTATGGTGATTGCAAAGATCACAACGCATTATTGATTGCGCTGTTATCTGCCAAAGGGATTAGCGCTAGTAGTGCAATGATCAATTCAGGTATGGCCTCAGGCTCTGCAGGCCGTTCATTCCTGTGGTTTCCAGGCGATCGAAATGCCACGGTCAGCCGTACTCAGAAAACTTTAACCATTGTGATTAAGTTTGATGAAAAAGGTTTAGTGCGAGATTTCGCGTACAACACCTCTAAATTCTAATAGGCAACTTCAATGAAAAAAATCATTAGTAGCCTAACTGTTGTGGCGTTGCTTGCAGGCTGTGCTGGACAAATTCCTCCCGAAGCCTTGCAATTTCAGCCAGACAATCTAGCCAATCGGCAGATGCAATCTCGGAAGTACGACATTAAGTCCGAAAAGGAATTGCTGAGTGCCTCTTCCAATGTCTTGCAAGACATGGGATTTAACCTTGATGAATCAAATATGCCCCTAGGTGTTATTGTTGCCTCCAAAAGTAGAGATGCAACCGATGGCGGCCAAGTTGCTGGTGCGATTCTATTGGGTGTTCTTTTTGGTGCTGCTGCCGTCAATTACGATAAAACCCAAAAGATTCGAGCCTCTTTAGTTACCAAGCCCGCTGCTACCAAAGATCCGATCCAAGTTCTTGTTACCACCAAGACAGGAAAGCAAATCAAATTTGACCAGCCCGTTGAGGCATCTAATGGCTTTATTGTCAGAGTCACTTTCCAAAGAATGGTGTGGAACCAAAGAGGGGTCATGACCAAGATTGAGGGCGTCAATGACGCTGACATCTATCAAGAGTTCTACGAGAAGCTTTCTAAATCTATTTTCCTGCAGGCTCAAAATGTTGAATAAGCGCACTACCTTACGTTTCTCGCTACTATCCTTAGCAGTCATAACCACCCTCTTAACGGGATGTCAAACCATGAAAGAGCGAGTGCTGGACTCTTCAGCAGATGGCCAGACATCAGTAGAGTTGCGCGCCATTCAATCGAGATCCTTTGACACACCAGATAAGCAAAAGACCATGCGGTCCGTGATTGCCACTCTGCAAGACTTAGGCTTTGTGGTTGATAAGGCTGATCTTGACTTGGGAAGTGTCTCCGCTACCAAGCTTAGTGGTTACGCCCTTCGCATGACAGTTTCTGTGCGCCCTGGGGCTTCAGGGAAAAATATGATTGTGCGTGCGAACGCTCAGTACAACATTACCCCTGTCACAGACCCAAAGCCATACCAAGACTTCTTTGTATCTCTACAAAAATCAATGTTCTTACAGGCGAATAATGTTGACTAGCGAGTAGTCAGTTGTGACTGCTTTAGCTGGGACCTAGTCCTTCTTATGAATACGGATGAAGTGCTCTTTATCGCCCTGGGTGTTTTTTAAGATCGCAAGGTAAGAGAGCGCTGTAATTGCGAATAAGAATAGGCCGTTAAAGTTATTAAGTACTGACATTGGGTTCTCCTTTTTGATGTCTAGAATCCAGAATATCTCGCTAAAAGCTCATGAAATGAGCTAGTAAAAGCAATCTTTGCCAATTGATCTATAAAAGTTATATACTGATCTATATCGATCAATAATTAATAGATAAAATGATAACTTGCCGACTTTCTACCATCCTAGGCGCTAACCGCATCAAGGTTTCTGACGTATGTAGAGCCACTGGTATCGCGCGTGCCACCTTAGATCGCTATTACTACGACCGGGTGAATAGCTTTGACCGCGAGGTGCTGACCAAACTGTGTGACTTCCTTCAAGTCTTACCTGGTGATCTCATTGTGAAGGTTGAGCAAGCCGATCTATTTAGCACCCCCGCTGACAGTGAAGTGAGGCTGGCATGAACGAACGAGACATGAAGTTGCTGCTCGATGCCCAAGCGCTCAAGAAGATTCAGGTCCATTACGGGGTGATGTCTCAGGGCTACATGATTGTTGCCGATGGTAAACCGCTGGAAACAGGCAAGAAAGAAACTCGGGAATTTAAAACGCTGGATGCGGCAGCCAAACTTTTATTCAAACTGGGAATTGCTGATTTTGCGGTTAAGTTGAAAACAACTGGTTAACTTACATAGACTCTAGAAGAGTAATCTTGCTTATGAATAAGTTATTTGATCAACCAGCAACGCCCAAACAAACTCTGGCTAGTCATATTAACTATGGCAATAAAGGTATCACGATCGCCTGCGGGGCTAGCTGCAACTGCAAGAATCATCTTGGTGAAACATCTAAGGTAAAGCCAGGTCTATGGGTGGGAGTGCTTAATAGACTGAAAAACCCGCTCTATAGAAGCTTGTCTAGTCGACTTCAAGATTAAGCCCATGAAAAATAAATCACCCTTGGGCGACGTTGAATATAGCGGCAAGATAGCTACTAAGACCTTTAAGCAGATAGCGCAAGAGCGACTACTCAAGTCTGCTGTTATCCCAGCATCAGAGTTAGCAAAGCAAAAACAAGAGGAATTAGAGAGGGCGAATGCCTTTACTAGGGCCGCCCTAGATGAGGAATTTGTTAATCGGACTGAGGAGTCAGTTTCACCTAACTGCCCTACCCCTATTGGTCAGAGAGTTGGGGTAGTGACTAGAGAGCCTTACGAGGAGCAGCCTTAATTACTCCACCATTACAAAAACCCCTCTGATGTTTAGAGGGGTTTTGTCTTTACCGTCTCAATATTACTGCCGAGCCAAGCGCCAAAGCGAAGTAACCTCAGCCGCTCGGGCGGCATGTAATGGATCGCTCTCATCAAATACTTTTTTATGTATTGGCCTAGTCTCTGTGCGACCCATCACTTTAAGACCGGCTTGATTAATCCAGTCAAGCAACTCTTGTCTTGATCTCAAGCCTAGGTATTCGGCTAAATCCGAGAGAATTAACCATCCCTCCCCATCCGAAAGAAGGTGGTCCTTAAGTCCATTCAAAAATCCCTTAAGCATCTGACTTTCAGGATCGTAGACTGCGTGCTCCAAAGAAGAGCTAGGCCGTGCCGGTAACCAAGGGGGGTTACAAACAATCAGCGCCGCCTCACCTGCTGGGAATAAATCTCCCTTTACTATCTGGATTTGGGGGGAGAGATTAAGACGATCAATATTTTCTTTGGCACAAGACAAAGCTCGGTCATCTAGATCTGTAGCAATGACTTGCTTGATTTCTCGCATAGCCAAAATAATTGAGAGTATCCCCGTTCCAACTCCAATATCAAAAGCAATTGAATGCTCGGCTACTGCTTTGGGCAAGGGCTCATTGCGTACTAATTCAATGTATTCGCCACGCACTGGCGAAAAGACTCCATAGTGCGGGTAAATAATCAATTTCTCACCATTAACTGCCAAGATAGGAACGCCTTTCTTATGCCATTCGTGAGCGCTAATCACACCCAAGAGCTCTCGCAAAGAAATAACATAAGGCTCATTTGTCACGCCGTATGCTTCAATGCAGGCCTGAGATACCTCAGGTGCGCGCCTTAAAGGAATCCGATGGTCAGCACCTACTTGAATCAGTAACATTCCCAGAATACGTGCGCGTTGAGACTGAGCTAAACGATAAAGGTTGAAACGATCTAAAGCACTTTTTTCTACAGTTTGACTGTTTTCTTTAATGCGCTTTATTTTTTTGGGGGGCCTATCAACCCTGCTGGCTAATGCCTGCAATAGCTGGCGCGCATTCTGAAAATCACTCTTCCACAACATCGCAGTACCCTCACAGGCCATGCGATAAGCAACATCAGCGGTGAGGGTGTCGTCAACTAGAACTACTCTTTTATGCGGAGCAATCCCGTTTTCAGAATGCCATTGAGAAAGATGGGTTTGACCACTCTCTTCCCATTGAAGTAAACCATTATTCGTCATTGAGCTCATCACCCCAATCAAACCGTGAGTCGATTGCTTTGATAATCTTCGATCGCTTGCTCTATCTGCGCCTGGGTATTCATCACAAAGGGGCCATATTGCACAATAGGCTCATTCAATGGGAGTGCAGCCAATAAAATAAATTCTGCCCCGTAAGATCCCGCTTTAAAGCACACATGATCACCGCTCCCCAAAATAATTGCCGCTTGTTTTGGCGCAGAATAAAGCGAATCACCAACCACCCCATCACCTTCATATAAATATAAGAAGGCATTATGGTCAGCTGCTACAGGGTGTGAAAATTCTTGATTCGGCAAGAGATGTACATCAAGAAAAAGTGGGTCAGTAGTAATATCTCTAACGGGCCCCGCAATAGATTGACCCTCTCCTTGGAATATTCCTGCAATGACCTTCACAAAACCACCGCCCTTTAATGTAATCTGCGGAATATCCTCGACCTGAATATCTTGATAGGCAGCGTCCTTCATTTTTTCTTTTGCGGGCAGATTAATCCACAACTGAAATCCCCGCATAGCGCCGCTAACTTGCTGGGGCATCTCAGAATGAATAATGCCGCGCCCTGCTGTCATCCATTGAACGCCACCAGTTTTGAGATGACCCTGATTACCTAAATGATCTTCGTGCAACATATGCCCTTCGAGCATATAGGTCACCGTCTCAAAACCACGATGGGGATGGGCGGGAAAACCTGCAACATAATCATCGGGATCATTGGAAGAAAATTCATCGAGCATGAGGAAAGGGTCTAAACGAACCTGTTGCTGACCCAGACTGCGGCACAACTTTACGCCTGCCCCGTCAGATGTCTCGATCCCTGGAATAATATTTTCTATATTGCGAATCATGCGGTCTCTCTACTGGGTTAGAGAATGTTCTTCAGGGGTCACATCCAAAGCAATCAGAAAGCGTGACACCATGTTGTATGCAGCTATCACACTGACCAGCTCAACAGTGTCAGTATTGCCTAGCGCTTCTCGTAGCCGCTTGATTAAATCAGGATCTACTTTAATGTTACGGGTCATCTGGAATGTAAGGTCTATAGCATCCTGTTCAGTCGGATTAAATAGATCGCTTGGAAATTCAGACTGGCCTATTAAGCGTAAAGCGCTTACCTGCGCATCGGTGCCACCAGCCAATTGAAATGGGGGTGCATGATGAATAAACTCATACTCAGCGCCATTAAGAACGGCAACCCCACACATTGCCAGTTCACGTAACTTAGGATCTAAAGAAAGATTATTGCGGATCTCCCCAATAAAATGATTCCAACCCTCAGCAATTGGCACACTGTGTAAAAGCATGCGATCTAAGTTAATGAATTGGCCGCCGCGTCTCTTTCGAATCGCGGCAACCAACTCAGCTGGCTCAGCTAGATCTATGGGTTGATAGGGAATTAAACGTACAGACATGTTCGCCTTATTGACTAACTTCTTTAATATTGTTCTGAATTACAAACTTGCCCCATATGGCAATTTGTTTGCCGATAAAATCGCGGAGGGTATCTGGGCCTCCAGCAACAATTTCAATCCCTTGCGCATTAAATTTACTCGCCACCGCTGGAGTCTTTAAAGCTTTAGTCACAGCCTGATTCATGGCGTTGACAATCGCTGAGGGTGTTTTACCAGGGGCTAGGATTGCCCACCAAGCGGGCGCATCAAAGCCTGGGAAACCACTTTCAGCAATCGTGGGTACTTTTGGCAACTGTGGTGAACGTTTGGGTGTTGTCACTACCAATGGAATGACGCCACCGCTCTCAATATGCGGCTTAACCAAAAATTCAGAGCCTACAGCCAACTCGACCTGACCGCCCAAAACATCTTGCATCAGGGGGCCGCCTCCACGATAAGGAATATGGTTCCAATCGAATCCAGCCTGTTTAGCTAAGCGCGCCATAGCGAGATGACCCAGACTACCAATGCCGATTGAGCCGTAACTAAATTTCTTACCCGCTTTAGATTGCTCAACTAATTGTTTAAAGCTCGTAATACCCGAGGCTTTACTGGCCACCAATACCATTGGCGAGGTACCAATCAAAGTTACTGGGGCAATATCTTTAATAGTGTCATAAGGGAGTTTGTCTTTGAGGCTGGGGTTAACACCATGCGTATCAAATACCACGGCAAAGGTGTAACCATCTGGTTCCGATCTTGTCATGGCGGATGTGCCAATCACTCCAGAAGCACCGCCAACGTTATCAACAATCACATTTTGTTTTAATTCTGCCTGCAAAGCAGGAGCCAAAATGCGGGCCACTTGATCAACGGACCCACCTGGCGGGAAAACCGCGATTAATCGAATAGGTTTTTGAGTCGGCCAAGTGCCTACTCCGGCACTTTGAGCCAAAACAAGGCTGCTGAGCCCAAATAAGGCGAAGCAAATAAATAGGGCTCTTTTGGCCATTTTTGATAGAAATTGCATAAAACGTCTCCTTCTGTTTAGATTAGAAGATTACCACCGCCTGCCATGGCTTGTTCGATAATGGACGGTACTGAGATAAGAGACTAAAGATGAAGCCAATTTTAAATATTGCAGCCTATTTATTTGTAAGCCTAGATGGTTTGCCTGAGTTGCGCACCAAAATCATGAATGAGTGCAACTCTCGCCAACTCAAAGGAACAATTTTACTGACTGAAGAGGGCATAAATATGTTCTTGGCAGGCAATGAACTTGAGTTGCATGGCTTCATAGAGTGGCTTCGTACCGATTCTCGCTTCAAAACTTTAGAGACAAAAGAGAGTTGGTCTGAGGATCAACCGTTTAAGAAGATGTTGATCAAAATCAAGCACGAAATTATTCGCATGAATCACCCTACTATTCGCCCTGAAGTGGGCCGTGCAAACTTTATAGCACCTAAGAAATTACAGGAGTGGCTTGATCGTGGCACCGATGATTTAGGTCGTCCCGTAGTGATGGTTGACACACGCAATGCGTTCGAAGTGGAATACGGCACCTTTGAAAATGCCCTGCACTTTAATATTCAAAAATTTACCGAATTTCCAGAAGCGATTGCTGCACATAAAGAATCACTAGCCGATAAGACCTTAGTTAGTTTTTGTACTGGTGGTATTCGTTGTGAAAAATCGGGTTTGTATATGCGCGAAATTGGCATGCAACACAGTTACCAATTGGAAGGTGGCATCTTAAAGTATTTTGAAGAGGTTGGTGCCGCACATTACCAAGGCAGTTGCTTTGTATTTGATGAGCGCGAAGCTCTAGAGCCCACCTTAGACTCTATTCCGATAGAGCACTCTATCCGCAAAAAAATGAGCGCCTAAAACTAGGCGCATCAACTCTTTTTATGTGGACTTTCCTATTAGGTTAAAGTGCTCGACCACTGGTGGCTTAACAAAGAATGGGCCCACAATGTTGCGCCAATCAGCAAAGGCATCTGACCCGCGAAAATCAATCGTATGATTTTCCAATGTGTCCCAATAAATCATCAGCAAATAGCGCGCTGGGGTTTCTACACTATGGTTAACTTTAAAACCACGAAAGCCTTGAGATTTCGCAATGACTGTTTCAACCCCAATTAAAATCGCTTTTTCAAACTCCGCATTTTTTGATGGGTCAATTTCAATGTCACAATGTTCCAAAATCATAGGTCTTCTCTCATCAAAAAAATAATTGGCTGTTAATAGTAAACTGCGCTTGCAACTGTGGATTAATAAATAAAAAAATAACCTGGACTAGAGACATGTCTGACTCACCTCATCACAATTTATCAATTTTTTTATCATCAGTACTATTTAGCACTCTAGGACTGATGAGTAGCTTTGCTGCAACTGCACAAAATGCCAACGATGCCTACCCAACCAAACCGATTAGATTAATTGCTCCTGTTGCAGCTGGCGGAGGATTGGATAATATTGCTAGAGCTGTTGCGGAGCGCTTATCCAAAGGATTGGGTCAAAGCGTGATTGTCGACAATATAGGTGGTGGTGGTGGCGCCATTGCTGCCCAAGCAACAGCTAAAGCCACACCAGATGGTTATACCCTCATGATTGCCTACGTAGGGACTCATGGCACCAATCCAGCGGTAAGAAAGATGCCTTATGACGCAATCAAAGATTTCACTCCCATTGGCATGATAGGAGCAACCCCCAATGTTCTAATTATTAATCAGAACGTTCCCGCAAAAAATCTGTCCGAATTTATTGCTTACGCTAAGAAGAACCCAACTAAATTGAGTTATGGAAGCTCTGGTCCTGGAACCCTTACTCATCTGGGCATGGAGCAATTTAAACTAGCTACAGGAATATTTATGGTTCATGTTCCCTATCGTGGAATTGGGCCCGCATTTACCGATCTTTTAGGCGGTCAAACAGATGCCATGCTTCCCACATTATTTGCATCCATTCCATATATCAAAACAGATCGTATTCGCGCCTTAGCGGTTACAGGTCAGAAACGCAGTCCAGCTGAACCATCCATTCCTACCTTTAAAGAATTGGGCTATTCGGGTTTTGATGGCCAACAGTGGTACGGAATCTCCGGGCCAGCAAACCTCCCGGTACCGGTAGTCGCTAAAATTAATTCAGAACTCAATAAAGTTCTTTCTAGTCATGAGTTCTCAGAAAAGATGTCTAACGAAGCGCTCACATTAATGCCGATGACACCCCAACAATTCGGAGCCTACATTAAAGATGATATTGCGCGGTGGACAAAGGTTGCTAAAGAACGGCATATCGAACTTGACTAACAAACTCTTTATTCATTAATAAAACCTTTATTTCATATTAGGAAAACGCATGTCCCATACCATTGCCGTAGCAGCCGATCTCAATGCTCCACCAGTCACTAAGATCCTTGCAGAGTTTGTAAGCTCACACCCCAGTAACGGCTGGACCGCCGAAGTCGAGCATGAAGCGCATCGCACTTTCTTAAATTGGATGGGTTGCGCGATTGGCGCTGCCAACCATGAAAGCGTGGAATCCTCCTTGGGAGCTATACAGGAGTTTCAGCCTGCGCCTCAAGCAAGCATTCTTGGTCGCAAAGATAAAGTAGACATGGGAGGTGCAGCGTTGATCAATGGCATCAGCTCACACACCTTTGACTTTGATGACACCCATCTAAAAACAGTAATTCATCCTGCAGGACCAGTAGCCTCGGCTATTTTAGCTTTGGGTGAGCATATCAATGCTAATGGTCGTCAAATGATTGACTCATTGGTATTAGGTATTGATGTCGCGTGTCGCGTGGGCAATGCAATGTATCCCGATCATTACCTTCGGGGTTGGCATATTACTGGCTCGACAGGGATGCTGGGATCAGCTGCAGCGTGCTCACGTTTGATGGGCTTAAATCTGCAACAAACTACGATGGCTCTTGGGATTGCTTCCTCCCAGCCGATTGGTATGCGTGAACAATTTGGAACAATGACTAAACCCTTTCACCCAGGTGGCGCTGCACGTGCCGGACAGCTCTCGGCACTATTGGCCAAGCATGGCTTTACCGCGAGCCCAAAAGCCTTGGAGGCGGGTCGGGGCTTTATGCAAACGGTGTCCACCAAATGTGACTGGTCTGAAATTGAACATAATCTTGGCAAAATATTTGAAATCTCTCTTAATACTTATAAGCCATTTGCATGTGGCATTGTGATTCACCCGGCAATTGATGCCTGTTCTCAATTGCGAGCAAAAGGCGTTAGAGCTGAAGATGTCGAGCGTATTGAATTACGTGTGCATCCCCTCGTTCTCGAGTTAACCGGTAAAAAAACTCCGAAGGATGGCCTTGAAGGAAAGTTTAGCGTTTATCACGGTTGTGCCGTTGGATTAATCTTTGGTCAAGCTGGTGAAGGTGAGTATGCTGATGACATCGTCAATCGCGCTGATGTCGTAGCATTACGCGCAAAAGTCAATGCGACAACCGATACTTCGATCAGCGAAGCCTCTGTCGATGTAAAAGCTATTTTAAAAAATGGTGAAGAAATAGCTATTTTTGTTAAAAATGCCATTGGATCTGTTGACAACCCAATGAGTGACGCGCAGCTTGAACAGAAGTTTAGTAACCTGGCTGAGCCCGTTATTGGCAAAGAAAAAACACGTGAATTAATTTCAGCACTTTGGAACCTAGGTCAGGCTCAAGATCTTCAACATATCCTTAGTCTTTGCAAACCAGCCTAATTAAAAAAAATTATTACTATTTATGACCCAATTACCTAATATTGTTATTCTTGGAGACTATGAGCGCGCACTACGCCGATTCTCCCAGTGGGATAAGCTGGACCAAGAAGCCAAGCTAACTATTTATCACGAACCTTTACGAGATGAGGCTTTATATCAAGTCGTAAAGGATGCTGATGCCATTGCTATCGTACGAGATCGCTCGCCATTTAATGAGGCCATGATTGCGCGCTTACCAAAGCTGAAATTTCTCATGTTTACGGGTGAACGAAATGGCACTTTGGATGCGGCGGCACTAGTTTCCAGAAATATTCCCATGGGATGCACCCCTGGGGGACCCTCTAAAGAAACTACCGCTGAATTAACTTGGGCCCTAATTTTAGGCGCATCAAAAAACCTCATTAAACAAAATCGTCTGATCTCTAACGGTGGGTGGCGTGATGAACTATCTCTTCTTCCCATGCTCTCAGGTGAGCGCCTAGGAATTATGGGGCTTGGAGCTATTGGTAGTCGCGTTGCTCGAGTAGCAAAAGCCTTTGGGATGGAAGTGGTTGTCTGGAGTCCACGCATGACACCTGAACGTGCAGCCAGCGAAAATGCGACATCGGTTAGTCTTAATGAATTGCTCAGCACCTCAAAAATTATCACCATGCATCTGGTTGCCGGTCCTGGAACCAAGGGAATTATTAGCGCCGATCAACTCGCACTCATGCGTTCCGATGCTATCTTGGTAAATACTTCTCGTTCCGCTCTTATTAATATGAGCGACCTTCTAAAAGCCCTCAAAGCCGGTCGGCCAGGGCAAGCAGCTGTTGATGTATTTGATGTCGAACCACTCCCAGACAACGATCCCTTTCGTAACACTCCAAACTTGCTGGTAACTCCTCATTTAGGATTTATTGCGGAACCGATCTTTGAGATCTTTTCTAAAGGCATCACAGAGACATTAGAGGCTTGGATAGATCAAAGAGCTATACCTCATCCTTTTAAACCATAATTATTTTGAAGACGCTTTCTTCCAAACAGCTTTTTATCGGGTTTAGTAAAATCGGTCTGTCGGGTTTCGGTGGCGTACTTCCATGGGCACGTCGAACGATTGTTGAGCAAGAAAAGTGGTTGAGCTCAGATGAGTTCAACGCCATGATAGGGATCTGCCAAATTGTTCCCGGTCCAAATATTGTCAATTTAGCAGTCTGTGTAGGTAGCAAGTTTGCTGGTATCCCTGGCGCCCTGTCGGCAGTACTAGGTCTCATGTTAGGCCCTAGTGCAATTGTCATTATTTTAGGGATGCTTTATGAGCAATACAGCTATCTGCCTGCTATTCAGGGAATGCTACTGGGCATTTCAGCAGTTGGTATTGGATTAATTGCTGGAACGGGACTCAAAATGATGCGTAACGAATTCAACTATCCACCAATGTTGATCGTAGTTGCATTTACCGTCCTTGCAGCTGGCTACTTTCATTTGGGCTTGGGCTGGGTAGTGCTGATAGCGACGCCCATAGCACTTTATCTTGCGTGGAAAAAGTCAGGAAAAGCATGAGTGTATTGATTAGCCTATTCCTAAAGTTGTCAGCCTTTTCTGCACTCGCATTTGGGGGAATTAATGCCCTCTTACCCGCCCTTTATGACCTTTCAGTAACTCAGGAGCATTGGCTGAGTAGGCAGACCTTTACCGATTTCTTTGCCATAGCCCAAGCAGCGCCCGGACCTAACCTCATGACAGTGACGCTGATTGGCTGGCACGTTAGTGGGATTATTGGCGCAGTAGTTGCATCGGTGGCAATTTGCTGGCCATCGTCCATCATGGTGTATTTTTTACAAAACTACATTAACAATATGAAAAACCCAAGAATGCAAAGGGCAATTCAATTTGCTGCAAGCGCTCTCGCGGTTGGCTTGGTCCTTGGATCGGCATGGAACATCTCCAGTCAACTAAATCAACACCTGACCGCTTATGCACTAACATTTTCTGCAATTATTGTGGTGGTATTTACTCGTTGGCATCCGCTGTACTTAATTGGGATTGGCGGACTTCTTGGGGCGTTGGGTTTTATTTAAGCTCGGAATCTACATAAGGAATTAATGTGAGAACTTCCCCATGTCACGCAAGGTATTTACTCATACTCGCCATCCTTTTGGCACCACTTACCTCGACTGCACAGTCTGATTACCCAAGCAAACCAATTAATCTTATCGTGCCTTATGGTGCTGGAGGTAACGCAGATTCTCGCAGTCGGCAAATAGCTCAAAAGATGAGTCAGACATTAACGCAAGTCATCATTGTCGATAACAAGCCTGGTGCTGGCGGAAATATTGGGACTGAATTTATTGCACGGGCTGCACCAGATGGTTACACCATCGGCATGGGCAACTTTGCGCCAATGGCAGTGAATAAGACTTTATTCGGCAATTTACGTTACACCCCCGAAACAGATTTAAGCCCTATCGTATTGGTTGAAAAAGGACCGCTAGTATTGGTTGTTAACCCCAGCTCTCCTTATAAAACCATTCAAGATATTGTGAGTGCTGCCAAAGCAAAACCAGGAGTTCTGACCTTTTCTTCAGGGGGTATTGGTGGCAGTCACCAGCTCTCGGGCGAACTGTTTCAGCAAGCTGCTGGCATTCAAATGATTCATGTTCCTTACAAAAGTGGTTCAGCTGCACTCACGGACTTAATGGGTGGCAATGTCGATATGATGTTCGATCAAATGTACTCTGCAGTACCTAGCATTAAAGCTGGCAAGCTTCGTCCGATTGCCATCACCAGTAAAAAGCGCTCACCCTTACTACCTTTGGTCCCCAGTTTCTCTGAAGCAGGCTATCCCAAGGTAGAGGTGCTTAATTGGCAGGGCTTAATTGCCCCCAAAGGAACACCAAAGCCAATTATTGATAAGTTAAATGCTGCTGCCAATGAGGCTTTAAGAGATCCACAACTCAGAGACTTAATGCTGTCTCAAGGCAACGAAATTGGGGGAGGCACTCCAGCAGAATTCGGCGCTTTAATTAAATCAGAATCTATCAAATGGAGCGCCGTGGTCAAGGCTGCAAACATTAAGCCGGAGTAGAGCAATACTGGCTGACGACTTATTTGAGCGCTTGATAGCTCAAAATGCCCAAGAAGGTTAGAGCCAAAGAGCCTATTAGGTGCAGGAGAGCTGTTCCAAGCGCCCATGTCACTTCACCACGCTGCATAAATCCAACCACCTCTGCAGAGAAGCTGGAGAAGGTGGTGAGGCCACCTAAAAAACCTGTAACGATGAGTAACTTCCACTCTGGAGAAAGGTCTGGATTACTGCCAAAAAAAGCTACGGCAATACCAATTAAATAGCCGCCCACCATATTCGATATAAAGGTACCCAGCGGCAAAGTCGCAGTAATACCCGCAGTTGCCAAGTTAAAGCCCGCTCTAAGTAATGCGCCTAAACCGGCACCAAAGAAAATTGCAAGAATTGAAAGCCACATAATTAATTACTCTATTGAATGGAAAAACTCAGCATGCTGATAGAACCCATCTCCAGGCCATCAATAACTACTTTGGCCTGCTCACCTTCTTCTTGTAAGGCAAGTGCATATAGTGCAGGCCAATAATGTTCCGCAGTAGGAATTGCCAAAAAAGCGGCATCTCCATAGCGCTCCCAATGAATCAATGACTCATGATGATTAGCCTGCATCTCCGAAATAAAAAACTCATTGAACTTGATAGCCCAAGGATAAGGCTCCGCACCCTCCTCCCAATGAATAGTTCGAAGATTATGGACAATATTTCCACTGGCCAAAATCAAAGTATTTTCATCACGCAAGGGGCGCAATTGTTTCGCTAACTCATAATGCTCTTGCGCAGATTTTGAACCATCTAAGCTCAGCTGCACTACGGGGACGTCGGCATTGGGGTATAAATACTTTAGCACAGACCAGGCACCATGATCAATACCCCATTCGTGCTCTTCCAGCACCACCGGCACATTTAATAACTCTTGAACACGATCAGCCAATGCTGGACATCCTGGTGCTGGATATTGAATATCAAAGAGTGCCTGAGGAAATCCACCAAAGTCATGGATGGTTTTGGGTTTTGCCATTGCGGTTACCCAGGTGCCACGAGTAACCCAATGGGCTGAGATCACCAAGATAGCGTCGGGACGCTGAAGTGAGTTACCTAAAGATCCCCAGGCCGCTGTATAACGATTGGGCTCGATGGCGTACATCGGACTGCCATGACCAGTGAATACTACGGGTTGGCGGTGAGCAGTCATGAAATGCTAATTAACCGAATACATAACCAATATGTGCTGCAACAAGTGCAAACAAAATAGCCAAACTAGTAGCGGCTGCTAACATCACGATTAAAGTAATGATCTTTTTATTGATCTCTTCTTTAGATTCTTTCTGCCATTCGTTCATGCTAAATCCTCTTTAAACACATTGATTAGTAAGGGCAATTATCCACTATCGGCCGCGTCCAGCCTTACGCATCATAGCTTTTCCACCGCCAAAACCTGCCTGAGGGCGTCCGCTTGGTCCTGATGGGCCTTTTGGAGCTAGTGGGCGTACTGGTGATTTAACTAAAGCGGGCTTGGCTACTGCTTTTGATTCAGATTTCTTTTCGTCGGGCACTTTCTACTCCTTTGGATATCATATTGCCATGATTACTGACTATTCTATCCAAGCCGTTGCAATAAATGCGATTCCCTTGATTTTTGCCATCACTATTCACGAGGCCGCCCATGGATATGCTGCGCGCCAATTTGGTGACAACACAGCCTATGTGCTGGGACGAGTCAGCCTTAACCCCGCAAAACACATAGACCCAGTAGGGACTATTTTCATTCCCCTCATGCTGATATTGGCTGGCTCACCCTTTCTGATTGGGTATGCCAAGCCAGTTCCAGTGAACTATGGACGACTACGCAATCCCAAAATAGACTCAATCTGGGTAGCTTTAGCTGGGCCAGGCTCTAATTTTATCCAGGCGCTAATTTGGATGGCTCTTTGGATAGTCTTCCAAGGCATTCAATTAGATGAGCCCTTTTTTACTGCTATGGCAAAAGCAGGTGTTATGTGGAACATCGGATTGTTAGTTTTTAACTTACTACCTATCCCACCATTTGATGGAGGACGCATCCTATCCGGCCTTCTGCCAACCCGCCAATCATTGGCACTAGATAAGCTTGAGCGCTGGGGATTCTTTATTGTTCTCGCACTTGTTTTTACTGGAATTATTGGCAGTTTATGGATGGATCCCTTGAGTAGTTTTTTCTTGGAGATAATCAATATCATCATGATCCCATTGCGGATGATTTTTTAATCACCCATCATTAAGGATCACTCTTCTGCGGTATGCTCACCTTAGAAATCTCCAAATCCTGTCGGGCTAATCGAAAATATTCATGAAACTACATCATATTGTCTTGATTGCAGTCACCTTACTTACCGTTAGTAGCGCCGCATTTGCTCAATTTCAAAACGCCGAAAAAGCAATTGACTATCGCCAGAGCGTAATGACCGTCATTAGCACGCATTTTGGGCGCATCGGCTCAGCGATCAAGGGTGATACCCCATACAACAAAGAAGAGGTAGCAAAAAACACTGCTATTGTCGCCATGCTGTCTACATTGCCATGGCAAGCATTTGGTCCAGATACCGAGGGCGGTAAAGCTCAGACTGATATATGGTCTGATAATGCCAAATTCAAAGTAGCTGCCGACAAAATGCAGTTGGCCACAGCCAACCTCAATGTCGCCGCTCAATCCGGTGATTTAACGAGTGTAAAAAAAGCATTTTCTGCTACAGGACAAACCTGTAAAGGTTGTCATGATGACTTTAAGAAAAAATAATTAGCCTGTAATGAAGTAACCCACAATCACCGCAATCAGGCTTAGTAGCAACAAAGCAAGACTGCGTTGCAAGGCTCCATCATTGGAGGCTTGATTCAGATCGGCGGGAAAATATTTCCCCTTCTCGCTGTCATTAACTTCTTTATCGCCCACTACCATCGGTGTAATTAAATCGATGTTCCGGTATTTACGGTAATAAATAATGGCGGCGATATGGAGCGCAATCAAAATATAAATCACTATTTGATTGGCATCATGAATCTCTGATAACAAATCCACGGTCGAGCTAGAGACAAACTTAGCTAAGGGGCCCTGAAAAGCAATTTCATCATCCCCAAATAAGCCAGTAACAGCCTGAATGCTTAAAGCCAAAAGCAATGCAAAAACTGAAAATGCCCCGAGAGGGTTGTGCCCTAAATAGCGCGAGGGCTGACCGCCAAGATAACCAAGAATCCGACTACGAGCGGGGAAAAAGGAAGAAAAACGAGCATGGGTTGAGCCTACAAAACCCCACACTATTCTAAAAATTAAGAGCGTCAAGATGCAATAACCGAAATAGGCATGCCATTCAATTGCATTTCCGCCAATATTCACACTAATCAAGCTGCCAATAATGCAAAGTACTAGCAGCCAATGAAATGCTCTGATCGGTAAATCCCAAATTCGTATCTTTTTCTTCATCCCTTAAGCATAAAACAAGAACTCCCGTAAACTGAATAAAGTTTATGGAATCCAGCAAAGCCTTTAGAACCCTGTTGCTTTACCGTGTCGGCGCAACCTTAAGTTACCAAATCATTATGGTGGCGGTAGGCTGGCATCTTTATGAAATTACCCATAGCGTGATTTCACTAGGCTTAATTGGACTTGCAGAACTTATACCCTACTTTATCCTAGCGCTATATTCAGGTCACGCAGTAGATCACTACTCTCGAAAGCTCATCGCTGCGCTTGCATGTTTACTGCATATTGCCGTTGCTTTGTTTCTTACAACTATTGCATTGGGGTGGCTCAAACCAGCGGTTCCACTTATTTACACCGCAGTCTGTTTTATCGGTGTTGGAAGAGCGTTACTAAGACCCTCCTACCAGGCATTATTTGGACAAATTATTCCTAGAGATCAACTGACCCGTTATACAGCTTATGCTTCATCCGCCTTTCAGATCTGCGTAGTAGCTGGACCAGGACTAGGGGGGCTCATGATTGGCTTTGCGGGACTTGAATGGACTTATCTCTTAGCTGCAGTATTTGGCGCTTTTGGTTTGTATGGAATTACTTTTATTAATGTTTCTCAAGAAAAATCCAGTAATTTATCTAAGCACTTTTTGAAGAGTTTTTTGGAAGGTTTTCACTACGTTAAAAGACATGAACTCATTATGAGTATTATGGTCTTAGATATGTTTGCCGTTCTTTTTGGTGGCGCGGTTTCCATCCTTCCCGCTTTTGTTAAAGAGGTACTCAATGCGGGACCTGAGACTCTGGGAATTTTGCGCGCAGCCCCTGCAGCAGGTGCAGTGATCACTGGACTCTATTTGGCGCGACATCCCATTCTCACTGACTCTGGAAAATATCTTCTCTTATCCGTAGCCGGCTTCGGTATGGCAATCATTGCTTTTGGCCTATCAAGCCAACTTTGGCTCTGCGCATTATTTTTACTGGTATCAGGTTGTTGTGATTCTGTATCGGTAGTGATTCGTGGCAGCATTATGCAGTTAACTACGCCCGATCACATGCGAGGTCGAATTAGCGCTATTAATGGGATATTTATTGGCTCCTCCAATGAATTAGGGGCACTTGAATCGGGCTTAGCTGCTAGTTTGATTGGCTTAGTACCCTCGATTATATTTGGGGGGGTAGCCACAATAGCCGTCGTTTTAATTACACATCAACTGGCGCCACACTTATATAAGCTCCACCTAAAAGATATTTCTTGAGTATCGCCCTCCTTTAGAATTAGTATTACGGATTGATTCTAGAGCTCGCATCTTTAGCCCTAGAAAATAATAAAAAATATTCAATATTTGGAGACTGGATGACCATTACCCTGCACCCCTCAACATTGCCTGCTGTATTGGCGCCTGTCATCACTCCTTTTAATGAAGATGGTAGTCCTGATGCAAAAAGATTACTTAAGCAATGTCAGTGGCTAGAGAAAAATGGGGCTGGGCAAGCCATATTCGGCACAAACTCTGAGGCAAACTCCATGTCTGCCATCCAAAAAATGAGTACCTTAAGCGCTCTGGTAGAAGGGGGCTTGGATCCTGCTCATCTAATGCCTGGCACTGGTGCGACTTCTATTGACGCCACCGTCAGCATGACTCGCCATGCTTTGAAATACAAATGTGCTGGCGTCATTATGTTGCCTCCTTTTTATTACAAAGATGTATCTGACGACGGCCTTTTTGCCTACTTTTCTGAAGTCATCCAAAAAATAGGTGACCCCAGTTTACAAATTTATATCTACAACATTCCGCCTGTTACTAAAATTAACTTAAGCCTTTCACTGCTTGAGCGCCTTGTAAAGTCATATCCAAGCACCGTCGTAGGCATTAAAGATAGTTCCGGCAATTGGTCTTATACAGAATCTGTTATTAAGCTACTAGCACCATCAGGTTTTCGCGTATACGCGGGTAATGAAAACTTTTTATTGCGTACCTTACGTGCTGGCGGTGTAGGCTGCATTTCAGCAACGGTTAACGTCAACCCTAAAGCCATAGTGCATTTAGCAGACCATTGGAGAGAGGCTGATGCCGATCAACGCCAAATCGATTTAGATCAGATCCGGGCTATTTTTGATCAATACCAAATGATCGCTGGCATGAAAACAGCTGTTGCTCATTACGGCAATAATCCAGAATGGTTGCGCGTTCGCCCACCACTAATGCAATTGAGTGGTGACCAACAGGCTAAGTTAATCAGTGAGTTAGAGAAAATAAACTTCAGCATGCCAGGGCTTTAAGAGTAGCAGAGCATTGGTCAAGTTATTAGATGCCCTGCATTGGATAACTTTTTAAGCCTCACATTCCCTTTATTGCTTGGCCTTCCTTGCTGGAATACAACCACAGTTTTCAGGAATGAGCCGCCCTTATTAGATAATTAGGCCGTGAAGATAAATATGAGCTGCAAAAACCTCTCTTATAGAGTTTCTATAAACATCATTGGAATTGCCATATTGGGCTTTATCCAATTGCCTTCACTAGAGCTCATCTCGAGTGCTAAGGCACAAACAACACAGTCCGGCAAGGTCAATAAAACACCTCAGATCAAGCAAAAAGCAGTCTTACGAGGCGGTAGCCAGATTGGTCTAAAAGCCTCTTCTGCAAATAAATATTCTAGTGGCATGAGCCTCAATCCCGAGCTATTCAAACGGAAAGATGAGAGTGAATTTTCTGGCGATACTAATGGCAACTTAGATTATCGAGTGCAGCGTGGTTGCATCCGTCGGAGCTTCAGAGAGGATAATTTACCGGCCAACATCGGGATTGATAACCGCCCATTTTCTGAATTTTTTAAAGCTCAAACTAAACGGTTCTTTGACAATATGAGGGGAGATTGCATTCCATATGCAGTCGCCCTAGGTAGTCGTAGTCGCTTTGATTCTCTAAGCATCATGAATGGCCCTATTCAGGATAGCAAAACAGAAATATGGACTTTCACCCCTTCAGCAGCTGGTGGCTTTTTAATTCAACAAGACTACTTAAAAGATGAAGCCAAGCGGTTTACCGAAGTGCAAATACCCTTACGAGATGTTTTATATGACCAACGCAAAGTCGGTGACAAGCTTCCGGTAGAGCTAGTCTGGGAATTAAATACCCTTATTAAACAAATTTACCCTGAAGATAATACCGCCCTTGAAAATACTAATAGCGTTGTACGCATCATTGTCGATTTTGGAGATAAGGAGCGCTGGGCGCAAATTTGGGCGGTTGAAATAATTGATCCTGCTACACAAGAAATATTCTCAAGCGCTTTTTGGGTTGAGCGAGGCGATATTCCGGGCGCATTTTTCACGGGTACGGGAGAGGCTATTGAGCGCGCTTTTTGGACCAACCCCTTAAGTTACCGACGTATCTCTCGCGGCGTTGGGAGTGTCCGAGCATCAGCACCAAGCAAGCGTACGGATACCAAAAAAGGGGCCGGGCCCTCTACCGCGCTAGCCACTAGTAAGCAAAAATATCGTACCCACATGGGCATCGACTATGCAGCGCCTATTGGTACACCCATATTTAGCGTAGCGAGTGGCAAAGTAGTCCACATTGGCTTTAGTGGGGCATTTGGTAACCTGATTATCTTGGAGCACCCAGGAAACTACCATACCTATTACGCTCATCTGAGTAGCTACAACGTTGAGCTTGAGCTTGGAAATGAAGTACGACGAGGTTTTGAAATTGGTAATGTTGGAATTACCGGAAGATCAACTGGGCCTCACCTCCATTTTGAGTTAAGAAAAGATGGGGTCTATGTCGATCCCTATGCATCTCGCATGCAATTAGACCTATGGTCTATGCGTGATAACGAAAGCGGTTTACTGACGAGGGAAATGCTGTTATTGGGAAGCCCTATTAGAAACTAAAGACACGCTTCAATAAATAGATAGGGCCCTCAAAAGGGCCCTATATTGTTTCTGCTAATGGTAATTTAGCCAAGCACTAATACAGGCAATTTTGAGTGAACAATAACCTCATGCGTTTCGCTACCTAGCAAAACACTTTTGATCCCAGTGCGCTTATGCGAAGCCATCACAATCACATCTGCTTTGGATTTTTTGGCGCCGTCTAAAATTCCCTCAGAGAGATTGGAATGGGAAATATGTAAAGTTTTAGCCTTAATTTCAGAGCCTAACTGAGTAGCAGCTTTTTTAAAGACGTCTGCAGCATATGCATCACAAACCTTCTTATGGTCTTTTTGGGTAATCCCATAGCCCATAGTGCTATCTGAGTAAATCATAGGCGGCATCGGGTCGGATATGTATACCAAGGTTATGGCGGCACCATCAGCCTTAGCTAATTCAGCAACTTTCTTTAGTGATTTTTTACTCACATCTGAGCCATCTACTGGAACTAATAAATGCTTGAACATTCCTACCTCCTTTAATTGAAAAAAACCCTTTACTATTACATCATAATGCTTAACATATGCCTTTAAAAGTTCTAAGGAGAATTGAAATGTTTAAGTATCTTGTGGCTTACATTGCATTCCTCATCCCTCTGCTTATTATTGACTTAGTTTGGCTACTTGGCATTGCAAAAAACCTCTATCGCAATGAAATGGGTTCCCTCATGGCAAGCGAACCAAAATTAATAGCGGGCCTGTGTTTTTACCTTTTATATGCTCTTGGTGTGAGTATTTTTGTTATCCTCCCCGCCCTCGCTAAACAATCCTGGATTGATGCGATCCAATATGGCGCGCTATTTGGCCTATTCTGCTACATGACTTATGACCTTACCAATCTAGCGGTCGTCAGGAGCTTTCCGATGCGCTTAGCTTTTATTGATATTGTTTGGGGTAGTTTTGTCACCGCCATCTGCAGTGGAATTGCCTACTGGATAAATATTCGAATGAACTGAGTAATACTTTATTTTCATCATTGCCTCTTTTTTTAGCCCAAAAATATCTAACTTCTCCGTGGGTTATCCCACCAAGCACTTTCTCAAAGATGTCCTCGCAGATCCAATAATAGGGAAAGTAGCGTTTATATTAGCGAAAACTGTTGTGACTACTAATAAACTTATGTCCGAGGCAGGTTTTTTATCATCATTGCAGGCACGCTTACTCTTTGCATTCACTGCATATATTTATCTCATCTGAGGCCTCTCATATTATGAAATTAGTGAGTAAATTGACGCCTCCCGAATTGATTACGACCTCTTTTTTGGAGGGCCTCAACTATCTAAAAAATAGAGCGAAATTACCTAGCGAGGTCTTGATATGAGGTTTGATAAGGTTATATATCGACTGATCCAGCATGGATGAAATTCAGGATTCGGCACGCATGTGCAAGATATAGAGTGTGAAACGGATTATTTTTGGATCATAACCACAGCCAAAAAACCTAGCTATCTATTTGAGCCGCGACCCAACAGCTCCTTTTATCTAGATCCCCATTAAGGCATTGCAACTGCCATAACTGCATCTTAAAGAACGTTTGTTATAAGGTCAGGCAAAAGCCGCCTTTCAATAAAGCTTCCGGTAAATACCAAGCGCGATATAAACCCCATATTCCAGCAATAAACATCAAACTAGCAGCTACGTAGCGCACCCAGATATATTGACCAAACTGAGTTAACACAGCTGAAAATTTAGAAATTAATAAAAGGTTGGGCAAAGTTCCCAATCCAAATGCCAGCATCAGAGCTGCTCCAGTCCAAATATCCCCCGACAAGAAAGCCAAAGGCAACACGCTATAGACCAATCCACAGGGAACTAACCCCCATAACATCCCACTAAACCAGCGACTTGAACTACTCGCATAATGACCAACATGTTTAGCCCAATAGGAAGCAATTTTGGATCCAATCCACTTTCCCATGAACAAAGACTTACCAGCCTCCTGCCGAAGCAAGCGAATACCCATGAGTATCAAAATAAGAGAGGTAAACGCAAACAAAGGACGTTGAATAGGAAGCAGATTTTGCTGCCAGACCACTATCCCTACCCATGCGGCCAGAGAACCAAGTAAAACATAGGTTGTTAGACGGCCTAGGTGCATGATTAACTGGGAGTAAAAAAGCTGGGATTTACTCTGTAGAGGAGAAAATACCGTTTCTCGGGCGATGTTGGGACGCTCAATTGCTGCAGCAATTCCCCCGCACATCAACGCACAGTGCCAGCCACTCACTAGAGCGCCTAAAAATACGGCAATTAAAAGGCTGGAGGTTAGCATCTACTACCCTGTGTAATTTGTTTAATAAATGAATACACCATAACCCTAATAGCATAAACTTGTCCCATAATTAGTCCTTATATGAACTACGCCAGCTCCGACTCTCCTAATAACAAATGCTCAGTATGCGTACTAGGCCAATTTTGCCTTCCAGTAGGCCTGAACTCTATTGATGTTGCCAAAGTTGACGCCTTAGTAAAAGAGCGCGTTCATCTTCAAAAAGGGGAAAATCTTTATCGCCACGGAGATCCCTTAAGCTCAGTCTACAGCGTTCGCTTTGGTACCTTAAAAACAGAGTACTGCCTCCAAGATGGTCGTCAGCAAGTTATTGGCTTTCATCTGCCCGGAGAAATTCTCGGTTTAGATGGTATCGGTGATGGGCGCTATCAGTCAGATGCAATTGCTCTCGAAGAGAGTGAGGTGTGCATTATTCGCTATGAAGCCTTCGAAGACCTTGCCCGTCAAATTCCAGTACTGCAGCACCAATTTCATCGCATTCTCAGTAGAGAGCTCACTCAAGACCAACGTCACCTACTCTCCCTGGGCACCATGCGCGCAGAAGAGCGTTTAGCCACCTTCTTGCTGAACTTATCTCAACGTCTAGCCGCTCGTGGTTATATTAATAATGAGTTTGACTTACGAATGAGCCGCGTAGAGATCGGAAGTTATTTAGGAATTCAGATTGAAACTGTCAGCCGCATGCTTTCTCGTTTTGCTGAATCAGGCCTTATCCAAATTAAACAACGTCACATTAAACTTATCGATATGGATGGCCTCTACGAACTCTCAGGAGCCCCCAACCCAGATCGCCAAAGTAAAGCCCGCCCTTAGCAACCATTTAGGTGACTAAATGAGGCTGTGATCCGAGTCTGTATCGGATCCCGCATCGATTCCCGGCAGTATGTAGGCAGTAAGAGCGCTTGAGAATGCGCAAAAACTCCAGATAATAAAGAAACCAATAGTGTAAATACCCTCACTAGAGATATCTGGATGATGCCCAAAGAACATGAGTTCATCAGGTTGAATCATGCTAAATAAGAGGCCTTCAGCCATCGAGGCCACCAAAAAAGAAGGCCACAAAATCCAGATTAATAGTCGGTATTTCATTTGGAGACTTGTTCTACTTTAAGACCGTGCTGTACCACGTCCCCATGTAATGGAGTATCCGTATACATGTAGACAGCCAACCAAATAGTAATGGCACAACCAATAATTGCTACCGCAGGGCCACTAATTAATAGCCATGGCCACATCTGTTTAAACCAAGGCTTGAGGGATTTTTCTTCTGACATATTCATCCTTTCTCTCTATTGCTAAAAAGTCTAGCGAGGAATAATAAAACTTGATTTCTCTTCACGCGTACGAATAATTGATTGATTGCCCGACATCTCTTTTGCGGATATATCAAACTGAATTGGATAATTTCCCGATTCATTTTCACCAATATTAGTACTTACTTTAATTGGCATCAACTGATTGCTTGCAGGGGCCACTTGAATTTCCTCAACTTCCCTACCTTGAGAATTTAGGATTCTCAAATCCGCCAATCCAGAAGCCTTTAAACGTACCTTCATAGTGTTTTCGGAGGCATTCATGATCTGGATTCGATAAATATTTTCGATACGTACTCCATCCACCTCGCGCGCTAAAGCGCCACGGTCACGCATGACGTCAACGCGCAAGGGATTCCTAGTCGCCAAGGAAACCAAGAACGCCGATGTAAGGACCGTAATAAAGACGATATAAATGAGAACTCGGGGACGCAGAATATGACGAATCGCACTTTGATTAGATTCTTTATCCTCAATTGCTCTTTCAGTGGTGTATCTAATCAAGCCCTTTGGATAATTAACCTTCTCCATCACTTGGTCACAGGCATCAATACATGCGCCACAACCAATGCACATGTATTGCAAGCCATCACGAATATCAATACCGGTTGGACAAACCTGAACACAAATACTGCAATCGACACAGTCACCTAAACCCAAATTTGCATGATCGGCGGATTTGCTACGACTCCCCCTAGGCTCGCCTCTAACTTTATCGTACGTTACTAAAAAGGTATCTTTATCTACCATCACGCTCTGAAAACGCGCATAAGGGCACATGTATTTACACACCTGTTCGCGCATGAAGCCAGCATTTCCCCAGGTTGCAAAAGCATAAAAGCAAAGCCAGAAAGTTTGCCAAGGGCCTAAAGCTAAGTGGATAGTGGCAGCGCCTAAGGTTTCAATAGGCGTGAAGTAACCAATAAAAGTAAAACCAGTCCAAAAAGCGATTAACAACCAAAGGAAATGCTTCGTAATCTTGATGCGCCATTTACGAAGACCCCAAGGCCACTCTTCACCATCTAAGCGAATACGCGCAAAGCGATCACCTTCAACCTTGCGCTCGATCCACATAAATATTTCTGTATAGACCGTCTGCGGACAGGCATAACCACAAAATAATCGGCCAGCAATAGCGGTGAATAGGAATAGCGCTAATGCAGAGAGAATTAAAAGGAGTGTGAGGTAGATAACATCCTGAGGCCACAAGACCAGGCCAAAAATATAAAACTTGCGTTGAATTAAATCAAAAAGAATGGCTTGACGACCATTCCAACTAACCCAAGGAAGTCCATAAAAAAGGAGTTGTGTTGCGATAACAAGGACTAAACGCCATTGTGCAAAAAGGCCACTTACGGAGCGGGGATAAATCTTTCGCCGGACCTCATACAGAGATGCCTCTATTACTTCAATCGGAATGGGTTTCCCAACCGGCGAACGATCTGATGCCACTTACTGCGCCTCTGACGCTTGTTTATTGTTAGATAAACCCCAAACATATGCAGTTAAAAGGTGAATTTTTTCAGGACTTAATACCTTGTCTTGAGCTGGCATCATTGCCATACGCCCTTTAGTCACAGTCTCAATAATTGTGGCTTCTGAACTACCGTATAACCAAGTTTTATCTGTTAGATTAGGCGAACCAATAGCGATATTTCCCTTGGCATCAGGTCCATGACACGCTACGCAGTTGGCCTTAAATACTTCAGCACCACGAGTAGCCTTCAAGTCATCAACAGGCAAACCTGAAAGGCTACGTACATAATTAGCGACGTCCACAATTTGCTTGCTATCTAACTGCGGAAATGGAGGCATCACACCGCCACGACCATAGGTAATAGTAGCCTTGATATTCTCTGGTGAGCCACCATAGAGCCAATCTTTATCCGCTAAATTAGGAAAACCTTTTGACCCGCCGGCATCTGAACCATGGCACTGCGCGCAAGAATTCAAGAACAATCGTTGTCCCATTTCCCGAGCCTTAGGATCTGCTGCTACCTGCACAACATCCATCGTGACGTATTTAGCGTAAACAGGTTTTAACTCATCATTTGCAGTCGTCATAGACTTCATCAGAGCGCCATCCGTGGTGTAACCCAATAACCCAGGATAGGAACCTAAGCCTGGATAGAGGGCTAGGTATACCAAAGCAAAGAGGCATGAGAGTAAGAACATCCACATCCACCAACGAGGTAGCGGATTATTTAATTCGCGCAGATCACCATCCCAAACATGGCCCGTGTCCGACACTTCGCCATCGGGTTTCAGGATAGCCTTGACCTTGCGAACGGAAAATAATAGCCAGATACACCAAAAAATACCAACCAATGAAACAAGTGCGATGTAGTTACTCCACCCACTACTAAAAAAGTCACTCATGATTTGTCCTTACTAAATTCATCTGGAAGATCAAATGGAAGTTCAGCCGACTCCTTATTAGCTGAACGCCGTTTAGGAGACCAAGCCCACCAAATAATTCCAACAAAAAAAATGATGCCAATAACTGTTGAAAATGCAGAGAGATAAGGTGTGATCTGTTCCATTTGCTTTATATAGTGTTAATTAATAATCTCGGAAATTACTTCACCACGACTTCGTCAACGGTGATATACCGACGTGAAATACCTAGGCCTTGAAGATAAGCAATTAATGCATCTAATTCAGTTTTACCCTCTAACTCTTTGGGTGCATTGGCGATATCTTCATCGGTATAAGGCACGCCTAGACGACGCATGGCAACCATATGAGACTGAATCGAAGAAGAGTCAGCAGCATTTTTTAGCAACCAAGGATATGCAGGCATATTTGACTCGGGCACAACATCACGCGGATTGTTTAAGTGGATCTGATGCCATGCATCAGAATAGCGCCCACCAACCCTAGCTAAATCGGGTCCGGTACGCTTGCTACCCCACAAAAATGGATGATCATATACAGACTCACCAGCTAATGAGTAAGGACCGTAGCGCTCAACTTCAGAGCGAAGGGTGCGAATCTGCTGCGAATGACAGCCTACACAACCCTCGCGTTGATAGATGTCACGCCCAGCTAAGCGCAAGGCGGTGTAAGGCACTACGCCCGGACTAGGTTCCGTAGTTGTGTGTTGAAAAAACAAAGGGACGATTTGTACTAGACCTGCGATGGAAACTACTACGATCGTCAGAATAATTAACCAACCAACATTCTTCTCAATTGTTCCATGGGAAAAGAATTTATTTTCATTCGACATTTTCTTCTCCTTAGTGAGCGGCTATAGATGTTTGTGGGATTGCGGCATCAATGAATTTTTTGCCAATGACTGTCTTGTATACATTGAAAGCCATCAACAACATGCCACTCAAGTAGCACAGTCCACCCAACAAACGAATCACATAGAAAGGATAAGTTGCTTTGACAGATTCAACAAAACTATATGTTAAGGTGCCGTCTGGCTCGAAAGCCCTCCACATTAAACCTTGCATTACTCCAGCAATCCACATTGCAGCGATATAAATCACCACGCCAATAGTTGCAATCCAAAAATGCACTTCTATTAATCTAGTGCTGTACATATCACGCTGCCCAACCAAGCGGGGAATGAGATAGTACAAGGAGCCGATGGTAATCATGGCAACCCAACCAAGAGCCCCCGAGTGAACATGGCCAATAGTCCAATCCGTGTAATGCGACAAGCTATTCACCGTCTTAATAGACATCATGGAGCCTTCGAAGGTAGACATACCGTAGAAAGACAAAGCCACTACCAAGAATTTTAGGATTGGGTCGCGACGCAACTTATGCCAAGCACCCGATAAAGTCATAATGCCGTTGATCATGCCACCCCATGATGGAGCCAACAAAATCAATGAGAAGACCATCCCCAAAGACTGAGTCCAATCAGGCAAGGAAGTATGTTGCAGGTGATGAGGACCCGCCCACATATACGTAAAGTTCAAAGCCCAAAAGTGGACGATGGATAAACGATAGGAGTAAATGGGGCGCTCCGCTTGTTTTGGAATGAAGTAATACATCATTCCCAAGAAGCTAGTGGTCAAGAAGAAGCCCACTGCATTATGTCCGTACCACCACTGAACCATCGCATCTTGAACACCTGCATAAGCAGAGTAGGATTTCCACAAACTGGCCGGCATTTCCAAATTATTAAAAATATGGAGAATGGCAATTGTCAAAATATAAGCGCCGAAGAACCAATTGGAAACATAAATATGTTTTGTTTTTCGTTTCATTATGGTGCCGAAGAACACCACGGCATACGCTACCCAAACGATAGTAATCAAGATATCGATTGGCCACTCAAGCTCTGCGTATTCCTTAGAAGTTGAAATGCCTAAGGGCAATGTCACCGCAGCTAAAACAATGACTGCCTGCCAACCCCAAAAAGTGAACGCTGCTAATTTGTCGCAAAAGAGCCGTGCCTGACAGGTGCGCTGCACAATGTAATAAGAGGTTGCGAATAGCGCCGAACCACCAAATGCAAAAATTACCGCATTAGTATGTAAAGGACGTAAGCGACCATAGCTTAACCAAGGAATATTGAAGGTAATTTCAGGCCAAATGAGCTGCGCTGCGAGGATAACCCCCACCAGCATGCCCACAATTCCCCAAAGCACCGTAACAATAGCAAATTGGCTGACGACCTTGTAATTGAAGGTATCTTGATTACTCCCCACGGTAAGTCCCATGGTCTCTCCTTTTGTTATAACCAAACAGCGACGTAATGCAAATAGACTAAGTCCATTATCAAAGTAAGCCCAAAAAGCTGTTTTGATCTATGTCAAAAAAGGGTAGAGGAAATTATGATTTTTTATCGTATAAATCGATTAAGAGAATAGTAAATACTTGTTTTATATAGAGAATATTAAGATTGATCACTAACTTTAGTAGGCTTTGGAGTATCGTCATCCATTAATATAGCCTCACCAGGGCCATATAAATCATCAAATTGACCTGCTTTTACTGACCAATACAAAATCCAAGCCAAAAGCCCTATCAAAATCAGGGAAATGGGAATTAATAAAAAGAGGATTTCCATGTCGCTAGTCTAGGCTCTTCTCAAGCGCCAAGCGTTTAATGTCACAAGTAAAGAGGATAGGGACATCCCTATTCCTGCAATCCAGGGATTTACCCAGCCCATCATCGCCGCTGGAATTGCCAAAAGGTTGTAGGCCAGAGCCCAAATCAAATTTTCATTAATGACGCTTTTAGTTTTATCTGCCAAGCGCAAGGTTTTAGCCAGCGGGGCTAAAGAGCTGGCCGTCAAAATGGCATCTGCACCAGCAGAAGCTAACGGCGCGCCCGCACCCACTGCAATCGAGACATCAGCACGTGCCAATAAGGGGGCATCATTTACACCATCCCCTATAGCCCAAACAAAGTGGCCCTTATTTTGCATGTGCTCAATATAGGTATATTTATCCTCAGGCGTACATCCACCCCGATAGCTTTTAATTCCCAATTCTTGAGCCCACCATGCGACCGTCACTGGATCGTCTCCAGAAACTAGGTGCACAGTAATATTTCTTGCTTTCGCAGCCGACAGTAAATCCTGCACGCCTGTTCTGGGGGTATCTAAGAATATAAAACTGGCAATCAATCCACCCGAATCGGCTAAATGCACTTGACCATACTGTCCCGCTTTTGCATCTTGAACAATGCCCACCCACTGAGCACTTCCCAAGCGATATCCACCACAGCTTAAGCCTTTGCCTGGCTGATTAATAACCTCTTGATCTATGGCGTTGAGAGCCATTTTCGCCTTAGAGGCGGCACGCATTAAAGAGAGGGCCAAAGGATGTTTTTGTCCAGCTTCCATAGAAGCGGCAAGGGCTAACACCTTATTCCGATCAAAATCAGAGCGGACAATAACAATCTCCCTCAATTCAGGTTGGCCTAGCGTAACAGTTCCCGTTTTATCCAGCACTAAATCTGTTACCTTGACTAGACCCTCCATCACGTGTCCCCGGACAATCAATAAACCGAGTTTAGTAACTGCTCCTTGGGCTGCCGCCATTGCAGTGGGCACCGCAAGAGAGAGGGCACATGGACAGCTAGCTACCAATACCGCCACCAGTACCGTCCAAGCTTTGCTTGGATCTATAGATAACCAAATTGCTGATGACAAAAAGGCGCTAAGTAATAAAAATCCGACGAAGTACCCTGCCCACTTTTCAGCAAGACTCACCATTAGTGGTTTAGCCTGCAATGCCTGATCTAAGAGAGAGGCGATACCAGCAATTCTAGTAGCTTGACCAACGGCATCAATTCTCATCAGCAAAGGATTCAGAATATTGTGCGTACCCGCATAGAGACGATCACCAATCTTTTTATCAATTGGCTTTGATTCGCCGGTTAACAAAGATTCATCAAGCGCACTTTCATACTCAATTAATATGCCGTCAGCAGGAATAATTTCACCAGGAGAAACACGTAATATTTCACCAGGACTGCAGTTCACCACTGGCACAACTTCAACCTCTTTTGATATGGGGTAATTTGGTAGTCGCTCACAAATTGCTGGTAATTGTTTCGCTAGAGCCTCAGAGCCACCCTGTGCATCTTGTCTAGCTAATAACTCGACATATCGGGCCGCTAATATAAAAGCGACAAACATAGTGATCGAATCGAAATAACTGAGACCTGAGCCCATAACTAAATTAATAGTTCCCGCAGTAAATGCTAAGGCGAGCGCCAAGGCAATAGGAACATCCATTCCCAGCATGCGGGTATGTCGAAAGGATTGAATGCTACGCCAAGCAGCTTGGAAGATAGGTCCCGCTGAATACACCATCACTGGCACGGTCAATATCCAACTAGTCCAGCCAAGTAATAAATCATATTCCAGCGGAATATCCTTGTAGCCCACGTAAGAGGGCCATGCATACATCATTACCTGCATCATTCCCAATAAAGCCACTCCAAGTCTAGTGAGCAGCTGACGTTTTTCTTTCTTTGCTTTTTCAAAAGCAAGAGAGGGCTCAAAAGGCCAGGCTTCGTAGCCAATACGCTCAATCTCAAACAACAAACGAGCAAGGCTAGTTTGATTTGGAGAAAATTCTATTTTTACTTTCTGAGAGACATAATGGATTTGCACCTCTATGACTCCAGGGATACGTCGCAAGTGCTGCTCGCAAAGCCAAACACAGGCAGCACAACGAATTTTTTCTAAACGCAATGTCGTTTCTAAATTATCCGACTCACCGGTTGCCCTGGTATAACGACTCCGCAAAGAAGGATCATCATATGGTCTGAGGTGTTCAGGAATTTCATTTGATGCAAGGTACGCGGCAGGCTTGTCACTAGAGCGTGCACGCCGAGAATAAAAAACCTCTAACCCTTCGCCATGAATAGTTTGCGCAATTGCCATACAACCAGCGCAACAAAATGCTTGAGGGACCCCATTTAAATCCGCTTCGCATAAATTTTCAGGCAAGATAACACTGCCGCAGTGATAACAATGATGGCTGATCGTAGACTTATTCATTGAATGAAATTAGTAAATTCCCATATATTTTATGCTTTGCCCACTCTTCTAATCCACCCACTACGGCGCTCATAAATAATAAAGATTACGCCCCAGATCACAATTGCAATATAGGCGCATACCCATGAAAACTGAGAAGTACGAGATCCAGAAAGGTCTAAGACATAACCAAAGATTGCTGGGCCTAAAAGACCACCGCCAAAACCCATTAATGAATGCAATCCCATCGCCGCCCCTTTGATGTTTTCCTGGGCGGTAATCACAAGACCGGCGGTCAAGGTGGCAGAATCTGCCATGATAAAAACCGTATGGCCGATGGCGAGTGAAATAATAAGCCACCATGCTTGGCCAGTTGAACAGGCTAAGGTAATGCCTAGTACTGCACTTACCAGCATCACAAAGCAAATCCAATTTTGACGGCCGACTCTTAATGCTATTTCGTTCCCTAAAATTGAGGATGGCACACCAAAAAAATTGATGACTCCAGCTAAGGTTGTGGCAGTCAACCAGAACTCGGTTCCCGAGACCCACGCACAAAATCCAAAGAAGGCGACAATCCAACTTCTGGAAGCAAATAATTCCAAAGTGTGAGCCGTATATCCAAAAATAAATCCTGAAGCAGCTTTATCTTGCAAAACTAACTTCCATTTGTCTGTTGGGAAAAGATCGTGTAGACGAATGCGAATGGGCCCACTCCACTTGTCTTGCTCAAGTCTTGGTATAAACAACCAAACTAAGAAGAAGGCTACTAAAGGGCCTAATGCAATCACACTAAATACGTAACGCCAGCCAAAGAAATTGAGTATCCAACCTGAACACAAATAAGAGAGGCCCGTACCAATCCCAAAAAAAGCAGTGTAAAAGGCAATATGGCGTGTAAGCTCACCACCCTTCATTCGGTCTGACAAAATTTTGAGCCCTGGCATATAGGTACCTGCAAGACCAGCTCCATTGATTGCCATAAAAAATAGGGCTGAAAAAAAACCATCAGCAAATAATCCCATACCCAATAAACCACTACTTGCCGATAGTCCACCAACAAGATAGACTTTACGCGCATCAATTCGATCAGTTAACGCTGTAGCCAAAGGAACGGCTAACATGTATCCAAAAAAGAATGCGCTAGCAATTAAGCCTGATTGCAAATTACTCAGATGCCAAGCATCTTGTAATGGGGTCAGCACAACTGCATAACAGGCAAAGCCCAATAGGGCGCACGATTGCGCCAAAAGCATGAGAGGAGTGTAACCGGCGGATTGAAGGCGCATAAAGGATTGTGACAACGTCAGCTCATTCTACTCGCCCCTTCTATCCGCTACACTAGGAAAAAGCTTGGAGACATAATGAAAATTCAAAGCGACAGATTTTTTCTTAGTAAATTCCTCAGTGGCCTGCTCTTGATCCTGACAAGCTCACTGAGCTTAGCGGATAGCTATCCCAATAAGCCAATCAAGGTGATTGTGCCCTTTGCTGCCGGAAGTTCTACCGATCAAATTGGCAGAGCCTTTGCAAATAAGATGTCAGAAATTTTGGGTCAACCTTTAGTTGTAGAGAATCGCCCTGGAGCCAATGGCATGATTGGTGCTGATGTTGTAGCTAAAGCGCCTGCAGATGGCTACACACTGTTGTTCGGAAGCAATAGCACGAATGCAGCGCTTAAAAGTTTGGTAAAAAAATTGCCCTATGACCAAGATACTGCTTTTGTATCAATAGGCTACTTTGGCTCGGTCCCCCTCATTGTTGGTGTCAATACCAATTTGCCAGTAAAAAACTTAGCCGGCTTAATCGCCCTTGCCAAAGCTGATCCTGGAAGAATCACTTTTGCCTACGCCAGCACGTCACAACGTGTTTCTTCTGAAATGCTGGCAAGCATGACTGGAATCAAAATAATTCCGATTTCCTATAAAAATGGTCCCACAGCAATGACCGATCTGATCGGCGGCCAAGTAGATCTTTTTACGGCTGACTTTGGTGTGATGTTGCCACAAGTCCAAGCAGGTAAAGTGCATGGTCTTGCAGTAACTTCCTTAAAGCGCTCTGCAGCCATCCCAGAATTACCCACAGTAAACGAAGCGCTAGGTCTGAAGAATTACGAACTCATAGCGTTTTTCGCCGCTTTCGGTCCCGCTGGGATGCCAAAGGATGCGGTCATTAAATTAAACCGTGCAATCAATGAAGCGGCTAAATCAAAAGATTTAAACGAACGTTTTTCGTCGCTCGGTTTTGAAACCCAAGCAGGCAGCCCAGAAATGCTGGATAAAAAAATTAAATTAGAAACTGCTAAGTGGGCTAAGGCGATTAAAGACGCTGGTATAGAGCCTGAATAAACTAAATCAATAGCAAAATTACTGCTGACTTTGATTGGGTGAATCCTGAAAGCCACATGACCGAAATGTCAGAACCAAAGTATCTCTATATCCATGTTCACCAACTGGCTGTATGGGGGTGGATTCATGAATCATTCGCTCATCATTCATGAGGAGTAAGGACCATGGTTGAGTCAGCGTAAAGCGCAAGCCAGCAGAGCCACCTGCCTCGAAAATACGGGTCTCCCCACCCTTGATTCCGACTCTACTGAGCAGAAAAACAGCTACAAAGTCAACGCCATCTCGATGAGCACCCTCGGGTGTGGGACGACCAATGCCATCAGTTGTATCAATCCGAAATTGATGCGCTTCCACAAACCAAGTTGTTACAGGCTTAAGACTACTCAGTAGATGAGTCATTCCTTTTAGAAGGGATTGCCATGTTGGATCGTTTGTTAACTTAGTCTGCGATGGCTCAAACCACCGCTCAATACCGCCATGTAAGGCGTTGTAATCAAGCGATTGCCAATGGGCCCGATGCGGAACCATCACCAGAGCATCACGAGTAATTTCATAGCTTGAATGGCGTCTGAAGCGATAACGACCACCATCCTTTAAATAGGGATCTCTTGGAAGATCATCCCAAAAACTGGTAAGTAGGCCTAAATCTGCTTGGCTTACTTTGGCAATATCGGCAACATCCTGAGCCGAAAGAATGGCGAAGCCATCTTTTCTTAAAGACGGGATCACCTCTTTAGCTGAGGTGAGTGGCGGTATTAAATTTGCAAGAGTCATGGTGTCATTTTATGGCAATATTCCATCGACTAGGTTCTTCAGTGAATTGATTAAGATAGCGCTTCAAATTGGCCACTTCAATCGCTAAATAAATCGAGATAAGATGTGGTCTTTAAGTAAACACATCGGGCTGGCAATGACTGCAAAAAAAAATAAAGTGGCTTTAGTAACTGGGGCTGGCACTGGCATAGGGAAAGCGGCTGCGCAGGCTTTGCTTAAAGGAGGCTACAAAGTAGTCCTTACCGGTAGAAATAAAGAAAGGCTTGATAAAGCTATTCAGGACATCGGTGGTAATGAGCAAGATTGTCTGGCCTTTAGTTGTGATGTTGGTAAGCCCGTAGAAGTCCAGCAGCTTTTTGCCGCTATTCAAAATCGATTTGATCGTATAGATATCCTTTTTAATAATGCTGGCATGGGTGCGCCTGCCATTCCGATAGAAGACATCAGCTATGAACAGTGGATGAATGTGGTTAATGCCAATCTCTGCGGTGCCTTTTTATGCTCTCAAGAGGCCATCCGCATGATGAAAGCGCAATCTCCCAAAGGGGGCAGAATTATCAACAATGGCTCGATATCGGCACATGCCCCTAGACCTATGTCCGCTCCCTACACCGCCACTAAACATGCCATTAGCGGACTTACTAAATCCATTGCTTTAGATGGAAGGCCTTTTAATATTGCTTGTGGCCAAATTGATATTGGCAATGCAGCAACCGAGATGACTGAACCTATGGCAGCCGGAATCCTGCAAGCCGATCAGTCAATCAAAGTAGAGCCCCGCATGGATGTCAATCATGTTGGGGAAGCCATCTTGCATATGGCTAACCTACCTCTAGAAAGCAACATCCTCTCGATGACGATTATGGCTAGTAATATGCCATTTGTTGGCAGAGGGTAATTATCCGCATGTCCCCAGGTGCCCGCACTGAGTGCAGTAATCGCACCCATCTTTTCTAATAACGGCATGCGCTCCACACTCCACGCATTTTTTGCCAACCATCACTGGTGGGGTTGAGATACCGGCGACTGGTATTTCGGAAAGATCATTCGCCAAACTTCCATTACGACGCTCAATAATATTTTGAATGGCATAGGCAATGGCGGCAACTTCAGAGTCGTGCCATAACGGCATCCGAGTTCCATCAATTTTCTCAAAAGTACCCAACCTTACAGCGCCCCTATCCCAAGCAACTTTACGCATATCACTTAAAGCTCGCTCTAAAAAACCACCTCGGGCAGCCAAAGATAACAAGCGCATGCTTGAAGTAATCCACTGCTGAGACTCACCATTCTGCCCAACTGGCATAAAAAATTCAATGGCTCGCTCAATAGGCGCACCAGACTCGCCCGCTTTAGAAAGCGTCATAAAAGATACCACTAGATACAAAGTTTTTTGACCTTCTTGAGTCCAGTACTCAATTTTTTCGGCTACCGCAGGCAAAACCCCTTTAGGACGACTTTCAACCACTGTTCGCATGGGGTCTACAGTGTTATTAGCAGCCTCTAAAGACTCTGGCTCGCTTGGCGTAAGCTCCAGTACTGAACCCAAAATGCTATTCGGGCGATAAGTTGCCAATCCTTTGAGATTCGCACGCCACGCTTGGGTATAGAGACTCTTGAAATCTTCATAAAGATAGTCGACCGGTACATTCACGGTCTTAGAAATTGCTGTATCAATGAATGGCTGAACGGCCTCCATCATGGCAATGTGATCCGTTGCAGACATCTCTAAAGCGGAAACAAAATAAGCGGGCAACTTTTCGATATTACCGCCTAACTCACGATATAAGCGCCACGCATGATCTTCTACTGCATATTCTGTCGTGCTGCCATCTGCTTCACGTTTTTTGCGACGATAGACCCAGGAAAAAGCTGGCTCAATACCATTTGATGCATTATCAGCAAAAGCCAAACTCACAGTGCCTGTTGGTGCAATCGACAACAGATGGCTATTGCGGATACCAAACTGACGAATATCTTTTTTCAACTTGTCATCTAGTCGACTAACAAAACTATCACCACCCAGATACTTTTCAACATCCAAAGCTGGAAATGCGCCCTTCTCTTTGGCCAACTCAATCGAAGCTTCATAAGCAGCGTCACGCATCACGCGAGCAATTTTTGCAGCAACAATGCGCGCGCCCTCTTCGTTGTATGGCAACTTCAGCATCACTAGCGCATCGCCTAGCCCCGTGAAACCAACCCCAATCCGACGCTTGACTCTAGCCTCTTCGGCCTGCTCAGGTAAAGGCCAATAAGTAGCATCTAGGACGTTATCAAGCATGCGCACCTGAATCTTTACCACAGAGGCAAAAGCCTCAAAATCAAACTGTGGCTCACCTGTAAATCCAAATGGATTACGCACAAAACGAGGCAAAATTACTGGCCCAAGATCACAACAACCATATGGTGGTAATGGTTGCTCGCCACATTGCCCAGTGACCAATCCATTAAAAATAACAGTATTGTTATCTTGCTGCGTGATATCAAAGACTGGTTCTAACCCAACAGATTCAATGGAGATAATTTTTGATTGGAAGGATTGTGTCTTAATTAATGCTTTGCCATTAACCCAGGCATGATATTTATCCGATTTTTTTGGAAGAGCAAAACCGATTTCAGACATAAATTGTTCGCGTGATTCACCATCAAGCACTAACTCAAAATTATCTCTACAAAAATACGCCTTGCTATCACCTTTACCATCAGGTAAATCTCTGAAGCCAGATTCTCTTCTCAAGTGTAAGGAGCTATAAATTCCAAAGTTAGATAAAAGAATTTGTATCTCACTGAGCAAAGTCTCGCATGAAGAATTTAATCGAATAGAGAAACTATTTAAGTTTTCACTAACATTAACAGCTCCATCAGCTTGAAATAAGCCTTGTAGGTAAGCCTTTACACATGCCTCGGTTCCTGTCCAAACAACATTCGGGACCCTTAATTTAGTTTCACCATTAAAATTATATATATCCAAAATACGAGCCAATATAGTTGAGCGTATAAACACCATATCCCTATCAGGTACAAGTACGGGACTGACTCGATACTCCCTTTGATTGCTTGATTGCCCACCGATTAAAGAATGGATAATTTCACAAAGATATTCTGCCAAGCTCTGATCTTCACCCCATAAGCTAACTACAGCAGCCTGCACACCTTTACCACGGCTGGTAAAGTGACCGCCTCCAGTAATTAGCCCCATCAAAAAGCCTAGCTCTTTGCTACCAGATTTTCCAAACTGCCCTTTACCAGACTGGATATAAAGACTGTCTCCAACAACAAGATCTCCCAGTTTTATTTTTCCTCTGGTGGTATAAAAATCATGCCAAGACGTTGCTTTAATTGCGTAGCCTGCAGCAGTAATAACCTCGAATACTTCTGCGCTATGAGATGTTAAAAAAGCAGGGGTCGCCTTCCTGACTTGGGTGCCAGGATCTGATAAACCCAAAGCATGGTTGTCGACAGTAACCTCTAAATCCTCACCCGAAACAAATAAATCTCCAATACGCACTAACCCAAATTGGGTGGCTAAACGGGTGTCAGCAGTAACACAGGGATTTGTAGCGGTAATACTTTCGCAATAATTTAAATTGTTATCGCGATTAATATTATCTAAAAATAGAATTCCTGGCTCTGCAAAATCGTAGGCCGACTTCATGACTGCCTCCCAGATTTCTCTTGCATCTACCTTGCGATAAACCCAAAGACCATCAGGCCTTTGATATGCGCCATCCGCAATCAGACCCTTAGCAGGCCTTGCCTTATGAATTAATTCCCAAGATAGATTGTCTTCAACTGCACTCATGAAAGCACTTGATACCCCTACAGAGACGTTGAAATTATTCCAACGCCCAGGCACTCGCTTGGCCGTAATAAATTCAAAAATATCAGGGTGATCAATTCTCAAAACACCCATCTGTGCGCCTCGCCGAGCTCCAGCACTCTCGACGGTTGAACAAGACTGATCAAAGACATTAATGTAGCTGCAAGGCCCGGAAGCAATGGATGCCGTTCCTTTGACCTCGGCTCCCTTGGGGCGTATGCGTGAGAAATCGTAACCCACCCCACCGCCACGGCGCATGGTCTCTGCGGCCTGCTTTAAGGCCTCATAAATTCCTGGAAAACCATCGGCATCAACCCCTTGAATACAATCTCCAACTGGCTGTACGAAACAGTTAATGAGGGTAGCTTGAATATCTGTACCAGCAGCACTCATGATGCGGCCTGCGCCAATAGCACCATTGCGTAAATTTTCCAAAAACAACTTCTCTACATGAGCGCGAATGGCCTCATCTTCGACAACTGCTAAGCCCCTAGCAACCCGTTGAAAAATTTGATCTGGCTCAGACTCTCCATCTTTTGCATATTTTTCAATAAGTACATCGGTACTAATGGGTTGAATTGACATAAGACGAAGGCTCCAAGGATTTCTCTAAAAGTTTATTTATCAATTCTGCTACAGATTTGATTTGATTGCCAAATGGCAGAGTGCCAGCTCCACGGAAAAATAAGCCCTTTTGAGTATCACCAACCAGAGCGCTACCCAAAACCTTATCGATGCAAAATTGACCCCATTGCTCATTACCATCTCGTAAACCACAGTCATGTAGACAATCAAAAATCATCGTGCAACGCGGTTTTTTTCTCGCCACCTCTTTTAAGATGGGTAACACTTCAATATATTTTTTGAGCCAAGGTGTTTTTACTGCTCTGGCAGGTAACCCTGCTGCACTCAAAAAATCAACCATATCCTCAGGTTTTGCATCTGCCAAAACGCGTTTAAATCCCTCACTGGCATCGCCCTCCGATGTAACCGCAAAGGCAGTCCCCAACTGAACTCCAGATGCACCCATATTTTGTAAGTTCTTAATATCCTGAAAGGTGCTGATACCTCCCGCAGCAATTAAAGGAATCCTACCTTCCAGTCCCATGGTTTTAAATATCGCCAATGTTTCTGGAATGACGTTCTCAAAGTTAAATTTGGGATTATGAACATCTGCAATAGTGGAGGCGCCTACATGCCCCCCAGCCAATCTCGGGTGCTCAATCACGATGGCATCAGGCAGGCGTCCTTTTTTTTCCCACTTGCGCAAGAGTAAATGAATCCCCCTTGACTCAGAAAGAATAGGGATAAGTGCTACATCTGGAAAATCTGCAGCTAAATCAGGTAAATCAAGGGGCAGTCCGGCGCCAACCACAATGGCATCAACTCCAGCCTCTAAAGAGCATTTCACATAGGCGGCATACTCGTTGACAGCGCGCATGATATTTACTGCAATCATGCCATTGCCCTGAGCGATTTCTTGAGTCAAGCTAATTTCCCTTGCCAACGCCTCTATATTGGCCTGATTGATGAGCTCTTTACTTTCTGGGGAGGGAGTTAAGTATTTGGTCTTGGCCATCAAATCTGGATGAAGTCGGCGTAAATCGATAGACGAGATCGTTCCCATACCACCACACGCTGCTACAGCACCCGCCAACTTATGCGCTGACACCCCAACACCCATACCACCTTGGACAATAGGAAGAATTCTTTTTCCTTTTATCAAGAGTGGGCTTAACCCACTCTCCAGCAAGGTATGCTCAAAATTATCTGGCACACGAACCTGCATTAGCCAACTCCTCGCGCCAATACTTGGCCGCTCTTACACTGAAGAAAAATATTCATGCATAGCATGATGCAAGCACTTCTTCATAGAGCTTTTGATGCATATCAATAAAGGCTTTGGTATTTTTAAAGATCAACTCAGAGCCTACAGGTGCAACTAATTATTAATATAAATCAATAAGTTACAAATCGTTGATCCGAGTGATGCAGCCTAAATATAAAAAATAAATGAGCGCTTCAATGCAAGCCATTAAGGAGCTTCGGCTATCTCGCATTTATGGAAAGGAGATTGTTTTTGTTTTGTGGCCAATACGATGCTGTCTCTAATGTTGAAGACACCATCCATACTCTGATCTAAGATATATTGGGTTTGAAAATCTTCCGAGAACTGAATCAGGGATGAAGTGACATAGATTGACTTTGTTTGTAGGTTTTCAGATTGGGCCACTGTCTTGACCACTAAGCTGGATTGATCAAACACCTCAATGGACTTAATCACACTCCGCCTCACGACCTGTATTTGATTGCTACCAGGCAACCTCAACTCATTTTCCAACTTACCATTTTTATCATAGAAGTAATAAATACCACTCCCTTTGAACTTGGGGTTGTTGCACATCGTAGGAGTATCCACCAC
>Ga0073936_10000980_pt1 | contig 44853 bp, 43 predicted proteins | sample AliMusrvi5mmetaG_FD_87041 | JGI IMG/M metagenome (GOLD analysis project Ga0073936, IMG submission 87041) | Freshwater lake bacterial and archeal communities from Alinen Mustajarvi, Finland, to study Microbial Dark Matter (Phase II) - Alinen... | ecosystem: Environmental > Aquatic > Freshwater >...
CAGTTTCACGCCGCGCCCGGCTCGCGCGCAACCATAGCTTAGGCCAGGATTGGCTCAAGTCATTTTCCACACTCAGGCTGAATTCCCCGGCGACATCAGGAGTTCGGAGATTCGTCTCGACGTGTTGTTTTCAACATCGAGCCCGGCCTCGACAAGAATGCGTGCGCCACAAACACGCGAAAAACTTAGCGCAGGTCTAAGCCTGACTACGAAACGTATCGATCTCATTGACCTCTTCCGCACTCAACCGGAACGTCGCGGCGCCGATCACACCCTCCAACTGCTTGGGCGAGCGTAGCCCAACAATAGCTGAAGTAACGGCGGGGTTGCGCAGAACCCATGCAATCGCCACCTCACCCGGAGTGCGGCCATGCCGCGCACCAATGCCGCGCAGCACTTCCACCAGCGCCAGGTTCTTCGTAAGCAGCGGTTCCTGGAAGTTCGGCGTGCGGCGGCGGAAATCGTCTTCAGGCATCGCAGCAACGCGCTCTTTGGTCATACCGCCACTCAACAGGCCTGATTTCATGGGCGAATAGCACAGCACGCCGATATTGTTCGCGGCGGCGTAAGGCAGGACGGACTCCTCAATCTCCGGAGAGACCATCGAATACGGAGGCTGCAGCGAAGTGATCGGCGCGATCGCCTGTGCGCGTGCCATCTGCGACGCGCTGAAGTTGGAGACGCCGATCCAGCGAACCTTGCCCTCTTCCTTCAATCGCGCGAGTTCACCCCAACCCTCTTCCACCTGTTCGTCCGGCTCCGGCCAATGCACCTGGTAGAGGTCGATCGTATCCACCTTCAACCGGCTCAGGCTGGCTTCGCATTCGCGTCGGACGGAATCTTTCAGCAGGCACTTGCCGATCTGGCGCTCTTCATTCCAGATGCGGGCGCACTTGGTGAACACATACGGACGGTTGGAGCGGCCGGCCACGGCGCGTGCGACAACCTCTTCGGAGTGGCCCAGGCCATAAACGGCGGCGGTATCGATCCAGTTGATGCCGGCATCAAGCGCGGCGTGAATCGCGTCGATAGAATCCTGGTCGTCCTGCGGCCCCCACGCAAAGGCCCAGCCTCCTCCGCCCATTGCCCAGGCGCCAACGCCGAGCGGGGTCAGCAGGAGATCGCTATTTCCAAGTTGTTTTTTCTGCATTGATTCTATTGTGCCTCATAACTCCAGAGCGTTGCCCTTCATTTCCATGCCGGAATGCGCGAACATGGTTCTACTGGCTCGCGATGACCACCCTGGACAAACTACAACTTGGAAGACGTGTGGCTGCTGCCAGCATCGTTGCGAGCTGCCTGCTCTCCGTGATGAACGTGTGGATCGGCTACCAGGCCGGATCGACCTCTGTGGTTGCAGCGGGCATCGAGTTTGCCGGCGACGTGCTGGCTTCGGTTTTCGTCCTGGCAGGCATGATCCTTGCAGCCAAGCCTCCTGACGAGGAACACCCCTACGGACACGGCCGCATTGAAATCCTGGCCGGTCTCACCGTTGGCCTGATTCTGGCTGCCGGCGGCGTGGGCATCTGCGTGCGGTCCATCCAGAATATCGGTGAGACGCATCCGCCGCCCCATGCCTACGCCGTGTGGCCGCTGCTTTCAGCGATCGTCATCCGTGGAGTGATGACCAGTCTGAAGTTCCGGATCGGAAGACGGATCGGCAGCACTTCGCTCATCGCCGATGCCTGGAACGATGCCGTGGATATCCTGTCCGCCAGCGCCGCGCTGGTTGCCCTGGGGCTGACACTACACGATCCCGAGCGCTTTCTTTCCGCCGATCACTACGGCGGCTTCGCGGTCGGCCTGTTTGTCATCTACACGGGCCTGACCGTGCTGCGTACTTCCTCCCGCGATCTGATCGATACCATGCCCTCGCCGGAACTGGTGGAAGATATCCGCCGCACCTGCATGGAAGTGCCGGGCGTACTCGGTGTGGAGAAGTGCATGGGCCGCAAGACCGGCCTGCAATATCACATCGACCTGCATCTGGAAGTCGACCCGCATATCACCGTGGCGGCATCGCACGACATCGCCACCGCAGCGCGCGCGCATTTGAGGAAGAAGCTCCATCTGGTGGCCGATGTACTGGTGCACATTGAACCGCACGGGATGGGAAGCGACTAGAAGCTGTAGCGCAGCACGAATTGCGTACTGCGTGGACCGCCCCGTCCCGATTCCGTCACGCCGGTGATGATACCCCCGCCTTTGCCATCGAACACACGGTTCGGCAGCAGGAAATTCGGATGGTTCATGGGATTGAACAGTTCCCACCGGAATTGCACTCGCCCATATTCGCGCAGAGAGAACGTCTTAGCCAGGCCGTTGTTCGTGAAGGCGGAGGGCGGGCCTGTCAGAATGTTGCGTCCGGAGTTGCCTGGCCCGAACGGCAGGAACCCATGCGGGCTGGGCTTGCACACCGTGCGACTGGTGCAGGCCGGAACCGCTTCAAAATCATTCACGTTGAAAAACGGATAGTCCACTCCCCTTTTGCCGGCGCCTGCGATGTCAGGCTGGATGCCGGAGCCGAGCCGGTTTGGCCGCAGTGAATCGCCAATCGCGGTGTTCACAGAGGCCGTCTCCACCGTGAACGGCTGACCGGTAGTGAGCGCCACCGTGCCCGTCAACTGCCAACCTCCGAGGGCTGCGCGCCATCGCCTTACAGGAATCATGTAAGAGAAGGACGCGTTAAAGGCATGCGCGCGATCGAAATCCGAACGGCCCCTTTCGAGCCGCAGATTCCGTGGATCGATGGCGCCGGAGAAACCGCCCGTGGATGCGCCGGTCAACTGCGAAGTGTCATCGAGCGACTTGCTCCAGATATAACTGGCCCGATAAAAGAAGCCGGAGGTAGACCGCTTGCGCAGCGTGGCCGTGCCGGAGTTGTAGCTGGAGTTGGAACCGAAGCTGTAGTAGTCGATGGCGTTCAAACCGGTGATGGGCCGCGGAAAGGTTCCGGTCGCCTGATAGATTTCCTGGGTTCGCACGGGATTATTGATATCGTACTGCCGTCCGAGATGCGTTCCTTTCGACCCCACATAGCCTAACTCCAGCACCGTGCCGCGGCCGACCTCGCGTTCCAGCGTGAAGTTGTAGCTGTGCAGGTATCCGGCCGGTGCGTGCATTTCGTAGCCGTTCGAAGCAGTGGTGCCGCCGATGGTTGCGAGCGCCTGCGGAAACGGATTGGAAACCACCAGCGCGTTCATATTGGTGCTAACCCGCGTGAAGTTCTGCAGCAGCGTGAAGGGAAACCCAGTCATCAGATTAAGCCGGATGTCATTGAGGATCGAACCGGAATAGAAGACCCCGTAGCCCGTGCGGATCACCGTGCGAGTGGAACCAAACGGCCGCCATGCGATGCCCAGGCGTGGCGCGAAGTTCTTCCTGTTGGTATAGATGAGCGCCGCCGGAAAACCATAGTCCGAGCGCGGGGCAACCAGGCCGGTCAGTTTCGCCTGCGAGATCAGCGAATCGTAACCTGGAACCATACTCGGGTCAGAGACGACGATCTTGTTGATGCCTGGAACGAAGTTCGAGACGCGATTGTACTTTTCCGAAGGGGGCGCATCCAGCTCATAACGGAGCCCAATGTTCAGCGTCAGGTGGTGGAAGATCTTGTAGTCGTCGTTGATGAACAATCCATAGGTGTTCGACCGCACATAGTTCTGCGCCGTCCGCTGCGTGATGGACGAGCTCTGCAGCAGTCCAAGCAGATAGTCGCCCATGCTGTAGCCGGTCCAGTTCGCCTGAAAGCCCAACGTACCGCGGGCGTTGTTGTAGTAGGGCTGATTGAACAGTAACTTGGAAAAGTCCACGCCCCACTTCAGAATGTGCTTCGAGCGGACCCAGGTGAATTTCGTGGCGAGTTGAAAATCCGTGACGTAATAGCTGACGGGTTCGGCAGTGGCTGCCCCCATGCCGGAGTAGTTCAGCAGTGTAACGACAGGGAAGCCAACCAGGAAAGGATCTTTGGTCGATCCCGCAATTCCCACCTGGGAAGCATAGTCCGTTCCCGCGGTGGTCGCATGTTCGCGCGTGGCGTTACGGCTCACACCGGCGCGCGATTCCATCAAGAAAGTTGGCGAGAACATGTGGGTGTGGTCTACGCCGCCCAGCGAGCGGTCGTCAACAACGATGGTGCCGAAGATTCCGCCAAGATTGTTCTGCGCCCATGGAGTGTTGTTTTCAGAGAAGCGTTTCCCGTACCGCACAGCCATGCTGTCGGCGGTGGAAAAGCGATGGTCCACTTTGAACAGCGTCGAGTCCCAATCCGTATAGGCCTGGGCGATGGCCTGATAGTTGTTCTGGCTGTTGTTGCGGTTCGGCAAAGGATAGTACTGCATGAGCCGCAGCGATACCGGATCGAAGCGCGACGCTGGAATCAGGTTGCCCGGAAAAGCGACATTCTTGTTGGCAGGGTCTTTCACCGTCACAGCTTTTCCTGTTGCATCTACAGACTTCGTAAAGTTGCCAACGCGCTCCAATTCGGTCGGCACAAAGGAGAGACGGCTCTGGCCGGCCGTCTGGCGCAGGCCCTCATAGCTGACCAGGAAGAAAGTCCGCTCATGGCCATCGTACACATGTGGGATCAACGCCGGACCGGAGAGCGTCGAGCCGAATTGATTCACGTGGAAATCGAGCTTGGCTGGATCGAAGAACGACCGCGCATCGAACACATCGTTCCGGAAGTTCTCGAAGAACGAGCCATGGACCCGGTTCGCGCCGGAGCGCAGCACCATGTTCATCACGCCGCCGGCCATGCGTCCGTATTCGGCGGAGAAGCCACTGGTCTCCATCTTGAATTCCTGCATGGCGTCGAGGTTGGGGCGGAACTGCGCATTGGCGCCGCGCGCGTTGCGGTCATTGAAGCCGTCCACGTAGTAGTTAGTATTGTCCGCGCGTGCGCCGTTCACGCTCATGGCGGAGCCAGCGCCTCCCTGCGCATTCGGGACCACGCCCGCGACCAGGAAAGCCAGATCCGTAAAGTCGCGGCCATTCAGCGGCAGTTCCTGTATCTCGGCCTGCACAATCACGTCGCCGGTCACCGCTCCGTTTTCCGTGTTCAGCGGCGCAACGTCTGCTTTCACATTCACCGAGTCGCTGACATTTCCCACTTTCATTTGAATGTCCGTACGGAACGTCTGTCCGATCTCAAGCACGATGCCCGTTTCGTGATGCGTACGAAAGCCGGGTAACTCCAGGATCAATTCATACTGCCCTGGAGGCAGGTTGGTGAAAGTGAACAGGCCTTCGTCATTCGTACGGATTGTTCGGGTGATGTTGGTGCCGGCGTTTTTCGCCGCCACATTCACCTGGTGCATGGCGGCCTGCGCGGGATCGGTCACAAGTCCGGTGATGGACGCCGTGTCGCTCTGGGCATTGAGCCCTGGCGCAAAGAGCAGGACGAATGACAGGATCGCTGCTGGTTTCATTGACACTTCCCCGATTAGACCGTATTGGGTATAGGTATACCTGTATCTACGGAGAAATGCAAGTTGCGAGATGCAGGTAAAGTAGAGGGATGGGCTATCCTTCGATCTCCGCATTACTCATGATGCTGGCCGTGATACTGGGCGCATTCGGCGCGCATGGCTTGAAGTCACACCTGGATGCCTACTCCATGGGTATCTGGGAGAAGGCTGTCTTCTATCACTTCATTCACGCAATGGGAATGTTGATCGTGTGTGTGATGGGGAAGGTGGAGATGCTGGCGGCGACCACGGCGGCGCGCGTGAACCAACTGTTGATCGTGGGGATTCTGCTCTTTTCAGGGAGCCTGTATCTGCTGGCAGTGAGCGGCGTCAGGACGCTGGGCGCGATAACGCCGCTCGGAGGGGTTTCGTTCATCGCGGCGTGGCTGTATCTTGCGATTCGGCTGGCACGCAGCGAGGGGAAGTAGTTAGTCCTTCTTTTCAGGAGCCATCAACGGCTTTTCCTGTCCACGGTGGCAGGTGAAGCAGCTGACGTGCTCCTTGCCGTCGGGGAACTTGGCGTTGATTTCCTTGGTCATCACGATCATCTTGCGCGCGATTTCCTTGTGACGATTCTCATCGCTGGCGAAGTCTCCCTGTACGTGGCAGCCAGTGCAGGTCATGCCGAGCGCGACGCGGAATGCGCCCATCGCCGGACGGACTTCGGAGGGCTGCAGGATCTTCAGGTTCTTTGGGGGTTGGGGTGGGCCTTTCTTTTCGCCCTTGGGAGCATCTTGCGCGAAAAGCGAGATGCAGAGAGTTGCCAGAATCAGGAGAGTTTTGAGCATCCCGCTATTATACAAGTACGGCCCACCCGGGTGAGGGTGGGCCGTGACTCTTACTTTCCAGTAGTGCTTAGAAGTTGAACTTCAGGCCCAACTGGATTTTGCGTGAAGCGCTTTCCAACGTACCGCCGATTCTTCCAAACGTGGAAGAGGTCAGCGTTGCCGTGGGCAGGCCGAACGAGGGAGTGTTGGTGATGTTGGTCGCATCGGCGCGCACTTCCAGGTTCATGGATTCCTTGATGCGGATGCGCTTCAACATGGCGAGATCCATGTCGATAAAGCGCGGTCCGAAGAAGTAGCCCTTGCCGGTACTGCCAAGCGAACCGGCAGCAGGCGACGTGAACTTCGACTTATCCACATTCGGATTGAAGAACCACTCGTAACCGGCCACCTCCTGCACCGCGCCCATGCTGTGCGAGCAGCCATTGCAGTTCGCAGTGGACTGCACCACGCTGCCGAAGGTGTTGGAACCGGAGTAGACCGTGAACGGACGGCCGGAGTAATAAGTGAACACCGGCGACAGTTCCCAGCCGCCAATGATGCGATCGATCGCGCCCGGCAGGTTGTTGGCCAGAGCCTTGCCCTTACCGAACGGCAGTTCGATCAGTGCGTGCATCTGCAGAGCATGGCGGTGGTCGTACTGCGGCTCTCCGTAGTTCAGCTTGCGATTGTAGAGATCAAACGGCGTCGACGAAGCACCCTGCGAATTCTGCGTGCTGAATACGGTGAAGGTGGGATCGAAGTCGCGCGTCGCCAGTGCCTTTGACAGCGTGTAGCTCATCTGGAACTGGAGGCCGTGACGCATGCGCTGCTGCAACTGCAGAACCATGCCGTTGTAGGTGGAGTAATCGTTGGAATCGATCACCGTCACCTGGCCGAACTGCGGGAACGGAATCACAGCAAACGGACCGGCGCCGGAGAGGGCCGTCACGTTCTGGCCGTTCTGCACGCGCTTGCCGAGTGCGCTGAGGATCGCCGCATAACTCAGACTTGCCGAAGACAGCTGGCTCGTATAGTTGGAGCGGATCATGTCAGACGCGGTCTTGCCTGCCGCAATGCGGCTATCGGCGGAGAACAATTTGTTGAGCAGTGCGGACTGTCCGCCGGCCTGCACGGTGTTGAACGCATCGAGCATGCCCGGAGCGAACAGGTTGGGCTGATTGGCGTCATAAGCACCGGTCAGGTGATAAGCCCGGCGGCCGATGTAGTTGGCTTCGAACACACCGCCCTGCCACACTTCGCGCTGAATGCTGAAGGCCCACTGATGCGTCGTCGGAATCTTGAAGTTCGGATCGAGCACAGCAATGTTGGAGGTGGAGAACGCAGCCGGCTTCTGGAAAGTTGAGGGGCTGACTGTCGGAGCGGAGACAGGCTGGATCGAACCCAGGCGCGTGTCCTTCTGCGCCAGCGTCTGATCGTCGTAGCTATAGGTGTAGCCCGGCAGATTGTTGAACACGTTGGAAGAGAGCACAAACGAGTTCAAGCGGTCATACGCGATACGGTAGTTAGAGCGGATGGCCGTCTTGCCGTTGCCGAACGGATCCCACGCGATACCGAGCGACGGGCCGAAGTTGCCGAAGCTGTTCTTGAACTGCGAACCGAGCACCCACTGGGCGCTGTTAGTGGGCGTTGCGCCGCCGACCAGTGCCTGATCGGGATGCGAGATCACGCCGGCAGGTGAGCTGGGCGCCATCTTGATCTCCCAACGCAGGCCGAGATCGACGGTCAGGTTCTTGTTGACCTTCCACGAATCCTGGGCGTAGAAATCGTACTCGTTCCAGTTCGCAGTGAAAGGCAGCACGCCGGGGGTGAACTTCTGTCCGTCCGGAGCGGCGAAGCCGCGCTGCACTTCACCGACGCGGCCGAGCAGGAAGTTGATCGACGAGTTCAACGCAGGCAGATCGTTCGCGGCGTTGATGCCGGCCGGAATATTAAAGGTGCTCTGGTTGATATCGGCACTGAAGTAAGCATCGGTCGCGGCGTTATAAGCGCCGACGCTGCCGCGGGCATCGATCTCGCGGCCGAGGCGCAGGTTCATGCCGAACTTCAGCGAATGCTTGTTGAACTGATAGGCGAGGTTATCGACAAACTGCCAGGTCTTCAGCGTGCGGGAGTTGCCGAAGTCGAAGTTCGGTACAGCCACAGGCGTGGAAAGGTACGAGATCCGGTTCAGGTCCGCCGCGGGGTTATCGAAGAGGAAGCTGAACTGATTCAGGCCAAACACGAATTCGTTGGTGAGTTTCGCGGTCGGGTTCCAGCGCCAATTGTAGGCCATGTTCTTCGGATCGCGCTTCGTGTTGACCTGGCAACCAGCGCCGGGGAAGAGTTCCTGGCCGGCGTTGGCAGAGTCGCAATTGGTGTTCTGATTGCCCCACGAAACGCGCGCATATACAATGTTCTTCGGATCGATGATGTGGTCGACCTTGAACGTGATGTCATGCTGGCGCTCCTGCGTGGCGGCGGCAAACGCATAACCTGCGGTGTTCAAACCATCGCCGACATTGAAGCGGTTGGGAAGCGGTGCGCCGTTCACCAGGCCCTGGATGGTTTTATCCAAGCCGAGCTTCAAAGGATCGTTGGCGACGATGCTGTAGGTGGAGACGTTCACGCCTGCGGCCACGTTGCCCGAGGCGTCGACGGATGCGTTCGGCACGCCGGCCGGGTTGTTGCGCCCCCCGCTCACGAAGCGGAAGAGCCCCTGGCGGGCGGTTGCAGTGTAGACAGTGCGCGTCAGCTGTGCCGTGTTCAACGCGGTCAGTCCCTGGATGTTCACAAAGAAGAAGGTCTTGTTCTTAATGATGGGACCGCCGAAGTCGCCGCCAAAGATGTTCTGCTGGAACTGGCCCTTGGGCAGGCTGTTGAAGTTGTTCTGCCATTCATTGGCATTGAAGCGCGGCGTGCGATAGAACTCAAACAGGCCGCCATGAAACTGGTTGGTGCCGGAGCGGGTCATCATCGCTACCTGCGCGCCGCTGCTGCGGCCGTATTCGGAGCTGGGGTTGGAGGTGATGACGCGGAACTCGGCGAGCGAGTCGGGATTGGTGCGGAGCGGAGCGAAGTTCGAACCGCCGCTGCTGCTTTCGTTGTTATCGATACCATCAAGCGTGATGTTCCACGCGCGGTCGCGTGCGCCGAAGACAACCACCGCGCCGCCGGAGATGGCTTGCGTATCGATGACGCCGGGCTGCAAGTCGACCATGCCGACCGGATTGCGTCCGCGCGTTCCAACGATCGGGAGATCAGAGATCGTCTTCTGCTCCATGATGTTGCCGATGTTCGAGGAAGAGCTGGTCTGCACTGTCTGCGCCGCGCCCATCACTTCCACTACTTCGGTGAGATTGCCAACTTCCAACTTGATGTTGACCGTGGCCGGTTGGCCGATCGTAACGATGGTACCCTTGGAGCTGAACTTGCGGAAACCCGCGGCCTCCACGGTCACCTCGTACTTGCCGGGCTGCACCGCTTCAAAGGTGTATGCGCCGCCATTGCCGGTAGTGGTGCTGAACGTGGCACCCGTGCCTTCACTTATCAACTCAACTTCACTGTAACGCTCGCCACTGCGGCGCCGGAGGGGTCGGAGACGACGCCCACCAGGCGGGAGGTTGTGCCCTGCCCGAATGCGAATGACGAGAAAAGCGTTGCGAGCAATCCTACTGAAAGAACCCTGTTTCTCATATCCGCAATGGTAACAAATCCATTTCAAAGTGGTGCCGGTTTACTTACTGACTGTGATCAAGGGCTGGTTACTGCCTGCTGATCCGATGGTAACCTGCACCGGATAATCCCCAGCGGCAAGTGCCGGTGGAATGGTGAAGTTGATCTGCACCAGGCCTTGAAAGCGCGGCGTCAATCCTGCAAAGAGGACGGTAGCCTGTGTCGTTCCCAGTTGCACCGTAGTCTTTTGTGTCTCCTGTGCGAGCGGCGAATCGGGAGTAGGCTGGCCGGTGGGGACAGGATGATCGACAGGCCCCGAACCGATCAGATAGAGCGTCACCGTCGAGCCGGCCTTCGCTGGATTGGTTGGCGCGTTCACACTGTAGTCTGCATTCTGCACCACAGCCCGATTCGCGCCATAGATCAGGATACTCGGAGCGGCCTGCTGCACGGTCACCGGTTCCGCCGCGCTGGATACGCCGTTGGCGCTGACGATCACTGCCGCCACACCGGTTGCAGTTTCGTTGGGAAGCTGGAAGATCATCTGCGACGGACTCACATAGATGAGCGGTGCTGCCGTTCCATTGACAAGGACCTGCGCACCACCCAGCGTGACCGGCAGTGATGGACCGGTTCCCGCGCTTGCGGTAGAAGCAGCGAGGTTCGTACCGTAGATATCCACCAGCGATCCGGGTGAAACCGTCTTCGCGATGCCTCCATGGATTACGACTCCTCCGCTTGCGATCTGCGGCTTCGGAGTGGAAGCGGCCGGAATCAGCGTCTGCCACACGCCGCGCCCATGCGTAGCCGCGGTGAGCGTGCTCCCCTGAAGCGACAAAGACGCGACCGCCGTATTCGGAAGTCCGGCAGCGAACGCCGACCAACTGGTGCCGCCGTTCGATGACGAGTAAACACCGGCCAGCGTCCCTGCATAGAGTATATTCGGTGAGCTTTTGAAATCGACGGCAAGCGACAGCACCGGTGCCGCCGGCAGGTTGCCCGTGGCCGCTTTCCAGCTCTTGCCGCCATCGGTGGAGCAGAAGACAACGCCAGCCGCATACACATCGCGCGACACGCACAGCGAGTTTGCATCCGCGGGATTCACAGCAATGGCAGAGATCGATTGCAGATCCGGCAGGTCGCGCGCCAACCACGCCGGAGTCGCGGTATTGATATTCGCGGTAGCGAACACGTGTCCACCAGCCGCCGCATAGACAGTCTTCGGATCGGAGGGCGCAATCGCAATGGCACTAATCGGATCAGAACTGGTCCAGCCGTTGCCATTGGGGCTGGTGAGCACGTTCCAAGTCACGCCGGCATCGGTCGATTGCCACAAGCGATACGTACCAATCAAGAGCCGCGCGCCCGCGGTGGGATCGACAACCATGGGGAAGTACCAAAGGCGTGTTTCGTTATCGACATCAGGCACAACGGAGTTCGAAAAGGTGAAAGTCTTTCCGCCATCGAGCGAGCGAGAGAACAGGTCAGTATCTTCTTCCACCACCTGATATACGCGCAGCGGACGCGTCGGATCGATGATCGTCATGCCGCCGTCACCGCGCTTTCGCCGCGTCCATTGCTGCGAGTTGGAGAAGAGCGCGGTGCCTGTGTCCTGCGTGCCACCGATCGCGGTATTCGCATCGGTCGGGTGGACCGCAATGCCTACGAACTGCGTGATCTGCAGACCGGCATTGAGGTTGGTCCAGATTTCGTTCACGGTATCGTCGTAGCGCCAGATGCCGCCGTCATTGCCATTCAGCAGGAATCCCTTGGCGTCGAATGCAAGAGCGTGATGATCGCGATGCGGACCGTCGGTTTCCCCGTTGGCAATCGCCGCCCAGCTGTTGCCGCCATCGGTGGTGACGATCACGCACAGGCCCGCGAGATAGACGTTCGTTGGGTCCTTGGGATTAACTGCGATGGCCTGGTGGTAATCGCCGGCGACAGCCAGAATGTTGGAGATGACGCCGAACTCCGGGCAGAACTTGTCATTCACCGAAAGCGCAAGGCGGCTCCACGTCGCTCCGGAGTTGGTGGTCTTGAACACACCATACAGACTGTTCGATGTATCGCTAGCCTGCGTCATCGCAACATACAAGGTCTGCGGACTGGAGGGCGCGATCACGATGGAGATGCGTCCATAGCGTGATTGCGTGCCTCCCAGATTCACGGTGGTCCAGGTGGTGCCGCCATCAATCGATTTGTAGACTCCGTTGGCGGTGCTGCCCAGCGGGTCTCCGAACGCGGCGTACAGAATCTGCGGGTTGGTAGGATCGATAACGATGTCGGTAGCGGGAACCGTAGTCGAGATCTTCGAAGTGACCTGCGCCCAGGTAGTGCCACCATCGGTCGATCTCCAGATGCCGGTGTTGCCCGCGAGCCCTTCGCTGGCCCTGGCGCCGACTGCGGCGTAGACCGTGTTCTCATCCTTCGAGGAAACAACGATGCGCGAGATGGTGCGGCGGTTGAAGCTGCTGTTACCGAGCAGCGTCCAGGTGGCGCCGGCATCGGCCGATTTCAGAATGCCGCGGCCCGAGTAGATGTTGTAGCGGCGTTCGCGCGTTTCTTTAGCTGGCCCGTTGTTGGCCTCGCCCGTGCCTGCATAAATCACGCGCCGGTTCGACGGCGCAACAGCAACAGCGCCGACGAAGAGAGACGCCTGCGCATCGGTAAGCGGCGTCCAGGTTTGCCCGGCGTCCGACGTCTTCCACACGCCACCGCCCGCCGAGCCGACGTAGATTGTCTTTGAGTCCGTAGGATCAGGCGCAATCGCCGTCACGCGGCCCGATGTCGCTTCGGAATAACCGGTGTTTCCATCGACGGCCGGAGCCGGGCCGATGGAGGTCCACTTACCAACCTGCAGCGGAATGGAGTCGGCTGCATAGCAAGAGCACGCGAGAATCAGACAGTAGATCGTTCGCAGGGATCTTTGGAGCATGTTCCATTATAGGGACCGCAATTCCGCCTTGCGGAAGACGCTACACTAGACCATTCGTGGACTCCGCAATCCCAGTTCTGAAACTCTTACCGATCCAGGTGCTGGCACTGGCCGGCTCGGGCGTAGCACTCGGCATCGGCATCAAGCGCAAGATACCCCTGATTGACAGGCTCAACATTCCTGCCTCGATCGTGGGCGGCCTCATCTTCGCCGTGATTTCGTTGTTGCTACATGACCGCGTGTTGAACATAGAGGCCGACGCAACACTGCGCGATATCCTCTTAATCGCCGCGTTCACCACCATCGGCATGAACGCGAGTCTGCGCGTGTTGCGCGTTGGCGGACTGCAACTGTTGATCCTTGCAGCGATCGCAGGGCTTTGCGCCATCACACAGGGGGCCGTCGGCATGGGCCTGGCGAAACTGCTTGGACTCGATCCGCGTGTTGGAATTCTGGCCGGCACCGTAGCTTTGTCAGGCGGACCCGCCACGGCACTGGCATTCGGACCTCTCTTTGAGAGCCAGGGGGTGGCGGGAGCTACTACCCTTGGAGTTGCCTCAGCCACCTTCGGAATCATGGTGGCAGGGCTTGTCGCCGGGTGGACCGGCGGTGCATTGATCGGCCAGTCGAAGTCTGGACAAGACAACAAGGCCGAAAGCGGAATGCGCGCCATCGCAGGCAAGGCGTCATTCCAAGGGCACGTCATGTTGGTACTCTTCGCCATGGGACTCGGCAATCTGTTAAGCCTCGCGTTGCAACGCACGGGGATTGTATTGCCGGGCTTCATCGGCGCCCTGGTAGCCGCGGTGCTGATCCGCAATCTGGATGACCGCTTTCAATGGATCGGCATCGATCAACAGACGATCGAACAGCTCCTGGGAATCGTGCTGCCTCTATTCATCGCGATGGCCATGTTGACCTTGAAGCTATGGGAACTGGCGGCCATTGCCCTGCCCCTGTTCTTCATCCTGCTCGTCGAGGTTTGCCTCACCATGGCATTTTGCATTTACATCACGTATCGCGTGATGGGGCGCGACTACGAAGCAGCGGTGACTTCGGCCGGCTTCTGCGGCTTCATGCTGGGCATCACCCCGAATGCCATGGCATCAATGGAAGAGCTGCGTGAAAAACACGGACCGGCGCCACGCGCGTTTCTGATCGTCCCGCTGGTGGGTGCGTTCCTGATTGATCTCATCAACACCGCCATCATCACCACCTGCCTCAACATCTTTCGAGGGTAATGGGAAGGCCAGTCACAAGCGATCGAAAAATATTCTTTACACATGAATCTACACCTATCTCCTTTGTTCCTCTGCTACAATTGGCTAGTAAATCGTGGCTCGGGCAAAATTTGTGTGGATTCTTGTACCGATCCGTGGTAAATAGAGATGGAAGGTTAAAAGCGGGGCGTTCGCTAAAGCCGGAGCCCAACCCCGGCGTGGTCCCGTCACTCCCTTCAAATTCCCTGAGCTGAATTCGCGGGTAGTCCCCCCTGTATGGGTACGTGAGTTCGTTCAGGCCTCTAGATCTCGCAAAGTCACTAAGGAGTCTCCAATCCAATATGGACGGCGACCGTAAATATAAACAGAGCGGTTACATGGACAATGACCGCGACAGGTCCAATGGCGGCGGCAACCGGGATGACCGGCCGCGCCAGCAGGGCCCCCGCCAGCCGATTGACGTTACCGGCCCTCGCTTGCCGCGTATGGTGCAATCCGTAACCGCGTCCAGATGTTACAACTGTTCCACCACCTTGCCCTCGAGCACCGACTTCAAAGGTAACTGCCCGAAGTGTAACGTGGCGCTTCACTGCTGCAAACAGTGTGGACATTTCGAACCGTCTACACGCTTCCAATGCCTGAAGCCGATTCCGGAACGCATCCCGTCAAAGGACAAAGCCAACGAGTGCACGCTGTTCGGCGCACGCGTTACCGTAGCCCGCGACTCTGCACCTAACAATGGAAGTCAGCAGCCCGCCGTGACGGTGAACAACACCGTTGCGCCGCGCAATCCGAGCGATGCCCGCGCGATGTTCGACAATCTATTCAAAAAGTAATGCGAGTTGCTGAGTTAATCGCGCAACACAGTTTCCGGCTGACTGAAGGCGATATCGAAGATCCACAGCCGGGTCACATTCAGGTGCGCGTCACCAGTGTGGGGATCTGCGGCTCGGACCTGCACAACTTCGCCGACGGCCACGTGGGAGACACACTAAGCGTTTACCCCATGGTGCTGGGCCACGAACCGGCAGGCGTTGTGGTGAAGGTCGGCGCAGGCGTTAGCGGATGGTCCGTCGGCGATCCGGCACTGCTCGAGCCGGCGATCTACTGCTACCACTGCGAATTCTGCATGACTGGCAGGCACAACGTGTGCAGCAATCTGCGCTTCCTGAGCCAACCTCAGGACCCGGGCTTTTTTCGCGATTTTGTGAATCTGCCCGAGCGCAATCTGCTGCCGCTGCCCAAAGGGCTCTCGCTGATGCATGCCACACTATTCGAACCGCTGGCCGTGGTGCTGCATTCCATGGAGTTCGTAAAGCCGAGGCCGGGTGAGACCGCCGTGGTGTTTGGCACTGGGCCCATCGGGGCAATGACGGTCGCGGTGTTGAAGATGAGCGGCATCTCGCGCGTATGGGCTGTCGACCCGGTGCAGCATCGCCGCGAACAGGCGCTCCTGGCTGGTGCCGACGCCGCCATCGATCCGCGCGCAATTGATCCGGTGAAACAGATCATGGCCGACACCGGCAAACGCGGCGTCGATGTTGCGATCGATTGCGCCGCCTTAGGACCGTCAATGAATCAATGCCTGCATGCGGTGCGCAATGCGGGCCGCGTGGTGATTACCGCAATCCCCGCCGAGCCCGAACCGAGTATCCAGTTTCATGTGATGCGCCGCAAAGAGATCTCTCTGTTCAATGTGCGGCGTTCGAATCACGAATCGGAACTAGCCGTTGATCTGCTGCTGCATCATCAGGACAAGTTCGCGCCGATGATCACCCATACTCGTCCTCTCGAGAAAGTGGAAGAGGCCTTCTTCATGCTGGAGCGTTACGAAGACGGCGTGGGCAAGATCGCGATCGATCTTGAACTCTAACAACATGGTGCATCGCCTGACCGGTAAGCAGGAGATCCGGCGCCTGCTGAACCAGGATCGGGACTGGGCGCTCTATGCGCTCGCCGATCTGGATGACGGGATGTTTGAGCAGTGCGAGTGGCTTGGCATTGGCGAGGGCCTCGCTCTGGTGTTTCATGGCTTGAGCATCAGGCCGATCTTCGTGATGGGCCACGCCGCCGAAGTCCGGCAACTACTGGCAGAACTTCCCACTACCTACGGCTATCTAAATGCACAATCACATACGCTCGCTGCCGCGGAAGAGATCTACGCCTATCGCCATCGCAACGAAATGGCCCGCATGATGCTTGGTGATTTCGTTCCCCGCGAAGGTCCCGCAGAGCCCTTGGGCATGGAAGCTCAACAGGAAGTAGAGGCGCTCTTCGCCAGTGGAGACGGCGCGGGAATCGCCTTCTCACCGTCGCAGTTGAAGGCGGGCTTCTTCCGCGGTGTGCGCGAGAACGGCGACCTGATCGCGGTGGCGGGAACCCACGTTGTCTCTACCCAGGAAGGCGTTGCCGGAGTGGGCAATGTCTTTGTCCGCAGCGACCGGCGTGGGCGAGGCCTGGCCCAGACCGTTCTATCCGCCACCGTGGCCGCTGTGCGCCAGGCAGGGATTCCAACCATCGGCCTGAACGTGGAGCACACGAACGCCGCGGCGCTGCACGCGTACGAAAAACTGGGTTTCCGCACGCGCTTCTCTTACTTCGAAGGAATGGCGGACAAGCGCATTTAGTTCAATGCGCCCGGTCCAAACAGACGAGCGGCTCAGCGTGGACAACGAAAATATCGCTCCCTAACGGTCGCGGCTCGGCTTGAAGATGAACATTGCTAGCCGAGCCGCGACCGTTAGGGAGCGATATTTTTGCTTGTATCCGATGTGGCGGATTTCAGTCGCAACCGAACCTACCTCATCTAGACGGTAGTTGTTTAGAGCTTGGCCAACTCCAGCGCCCCGTACAACACGCTGTCATCGCCCAACTCCGCCGGCACCACATCAATCCGCGCCCTAGACCACGAAGTGATCTGGCGGCGCAACTCCTCACGCAGCGGCACGAACAGCTTATCCCCGGCCTTGCTGATACCCCCGCCAATCACAATGCGTGCCGGATTCAAAATCATGATGCAGGCCTTCAACCCTAGAGCCAGGTTCACCACGTATTCACTGACGAACTCCGGCGACTCCAACAGCTCCTTCGCCGTCTTGCCTCGATCGCGCTCCATCCACAGTCCACAGCAGATCCGCTCGAAGCAGCCGCGCGCTCCGCACAGGCACAACGGTCCGCCTGGCCGGATCGTGATGTGTCCCAACTCGCCTGCGTACGAATCGGCGCCACGATAGATGCCGTGCTCCGTAACGATCCCGCCGCCAATCCCGGTCGAGAGCGTCATATAGAACAGCGGACGCGCCGCGCGACCGGCACCATGTACGCCTTCGCCCAATGCCCCGACGTTGGCATCATTGTCCATGATCACTGGCACACCCAGCTCTTCACGCAAGAACGCCGTCAAATCGAAATTGTCCCACCCGCCGACGTGGGTCGAAAGATTCACGCGCTGCAGATCGAAATTCACAGGCCCGCCGAAGCCGGCGCCGCAACGATGAAACGGCGTCCCGGCGCGCCACTGGTGGGCGATCTCGCGAATCTGCGCGATCATCCAATCCTTGCCGCCCTCACGGTCCGTAGCGCGCGATTCGCGCTTCGTCATCCGGTCTTCTTCGAACAGCGCCATGGAAAACTTGGTGCCGCCAATGTCGATCGCAATCGTGTTCATGCTATTGCCAGCAGCTCCGCGGGCGACGCCGTTCCCGTGCCCTTTTTCATAATCGTGATGGAGGCCACCAGATTGCCGAATCGCGCCGCCTCTTCGGCATCGCGCGTGACAGCGAACGCGCAGGCTGCACCGGCTGAGAAGCTGTCGCCCGCACCGCAGATATCCACCGGCTTGGCGACTGGCCTGGTCGTGACGCGCACATCCTGCACCGCATCGATCACCTGCACTCCATCTCCGCCGTGCGTCACCAACAACAATGGACCCTGAATTGTTTCAAACAGTTCGCGGTAGTTACGTGCGTTGATGCGGGCCAGTGCGGCATTCGCTTCATCTTCGTTCGGCTTCACAATCACGCCGCGGAAGTGCTCCGGCCGCATTCGCGAATCGACCCAAATCACTTTGCCCGGATGGTTCTTCGCAACCACCGCCAGTGCGTCGCGCAGCTTCGCCGTGACCACGCCGCCCTGCTGCGTTTCCGCCTGATCAGAGACCAGAATCACATCGAACTCCGGCGCAAACTGGTTCAACCGCCGCACCAGTTCCGCCTCCACTTCTTCGGCCAGCGGCTTCACGGAGACAAAGTCGAGCCGCGGATAGTCCTCTTCCCCGGTCAGGCTGTTGAGAACCTTCGTGTAGGTGAACGTCTGCAGTCCAGCCACCTCCACCAGCATCTCCGGCTCCATGCCGCGGGCGCGCAACGCCTGCTTCAACTCGAAGCCGAACCCGTCATTGCCGAAGGCTCCCAATACCGCCACGCGGCCAACGCCCAATGCGGCCAGATTGTTCGCGACCGTTCCACCCGCACCTGGAGTCACTTCAACGGAAACCACGCCAATGCGCGGAATACCGGTCTCGCGCGAAGGCTCGGCCAGGGCCGGATCGTAAGTGCACCAGCGATCGAGGCAAATGTCGCCGACCACCAATGCGGATAGTTTTGGAAATGCTTCCAGAATTTCAGAGATGTTCATACGCAGGAATCGAACTTGTATCTTACGACGAAGGCTATGCCTGACGCTGGCGGATGTATGATTCAGGTATGGACGACGCGCTGGTTACCATCCGCGAATTCGGGGAGGTCACAGAGGCGTTGTTTGCCCAAGGCCGTCTTGATTCCGCGGGAATCGAGAGCTTTCTGGTGGATCTTGAGATGGCACGGATCGATTGGCCGGCAGTTCGCGGCCTGAAGCTGCAGGTGGCGTCTGAGAATGTAGAGGAGGCCATCGCAATTCTGGATGACCCCGCCACGGTGGAGTTCGAAGCCGACGAACCTCGCTAACCCGCCAGATTCAAAACGCTGCGTCGCAAGGCCGGGAACGTCGCGCGATGATCGCCACAGCAATAGAAGCTCTCGCCGCCCTCGACAACCGTTCTCACCAGAATCGTCTTGTGCGGACGGAAATAATATCCCGGATCCGTCTTCGGCAACTCCTTGTGAATGTCGCCCTGGATCGGCACCATATCGAACACCGCAGTGGCAAAGTTCCGAATCGCCGCGCCGTGCTGATGCGCCACGTTGCGCGACATCGCCAGCGCCTTCAAATAAACTTCGGGAGCCATGATGGCGGAGCCGAAGCTCAGCATCGCGCCGCCTTCCAGCCGTTCCATCGTCTTGGCGAAGATCAGGAAGTCGCGATAGCTCGCCGCGCCCAAGGCCGCGCCATCGCAGTTGGGATGCTCGTGCAGGATGTCGTAGCCGATGCCGACGTGAACGGTCACCGGCACGGAATTGCGGTACGCCGCAGCCAGCACGCTCAGATCACGATGGGGATAGCCACTCTCTTCGATCCGGCGTCCCACATTCTCACCAAGGCCTAGTTCCAGCGAAGCCGCCTCCACGATCCAATCATTCAATTCGCCGGTCTCGCGCCACAGGCCAAACTCACCGGACTTGATGTAGCGCGCCACGCTCTCCGTGGTGGCACCGATCCGCGCGATCTCGTAGTCGTGGATCGAACCCGCACCGTTCATCGCGATATGGTCAATGTAGCCGCGCTCCACCAGGTCAATGATGTGGCGGTTGACGCCGGCGCGCAACAGGTGCGCGCCCATCATCAAAATGCGAGCCGCACCGCGCTCCTTCGCCGCAGCCAGGCGCGCGGCGATCTCACTCAACTGCGGATGTTCGAAAGCGGGGGTCTCATCTTCCAAACCCAGCCATCGGCCCAGCGGCAGATCATTCACGCGCTCCGCAAGCGGCTTCACAATCAGCCGGGAGCGATCGAACGTTTCGTACTTGGAACGTGCCATGTCTATTTTGGAAAGAGGGCGGTCTTCAGCTCGGACATGTCAGCGTAACTCGGAACAATCCAGTCCGCGCCGACTTCAATCAGCCGCGAGCGCTTCCACTCGTCAACCACCGCGCAATGCGGTTCATCGCTGGCGACACCAACCGCAACGCCGCCGGCCTTCTTCACCACTTCGATCTCCACATAGCCGTCGCCGAATGCCAGGAACTCCTCGCCCTTCGCCTCCGCGGAGTTGACGATGCGGTCCACCAGCATCGCTTTCGAAAATGCCTTGTAGTCGTCCAACGCGCCGTATACGCGGTCTCCGAAGTACTTGGTCACACCCAGCAGGCGGGCCTCTTCCTTCATATAGACTTCGTCGGTGCCGCTGGCGAGGTACATGGTAAGGCCACGTTCTTTGAGTGTCTCAAGCAGCTCAATCGAACCCGGAACCAGATATTTTTCCGGTGAGCAGTTGCCGGTCTTCAGGTCTTCCACGCGATCTTTGATCTGTTCCCACAACAGGTCCAGATACTGATGCTTGTAGAACAGCGGCTCTTTCGGAGTGCCGCCGCGCTTGGTGATCTGGTCAGTCAGCTCGATCATCTGGTACATGGTCTGCTTGCCGGTGAGGCGCGAAACAAACTCCCGCACTATGGCGGTGAGGTCGGCTTCGCTTTCTCCCGTCTTCAGGTTGAGCAGATGCTCCACCATCATCGGTATCATCACATCGACCCAGCCGGAACGGATCACGGAAAGCGTACCATCAAAATCAAAAAGGACTACGCGGGCGCGCTCGGCGGTCGTGCCCGGACGGAGGTGTTCAATCATTGATTCCTCTATTGTGACATGGGTGGCGCAGTTGGCGTGATTTCGGTGTATGGTTCAAAAAGGTCCGGATTGTCATCAGGCTTCATCAGCCAGTACATGCGCCCCTTGAAATGTTCTATGATTTTCGCGTTCTCCACTGGGCCCATGTCATGCGCCCAGACCATGTCCGAAGCCTCGATATCGGCACGGTTATAGATCCACTCCTCATGCGGAACCTTTTCTTTGGTGTAGCGCACCAGAATCAGGTGCTTGCCGCCCTTTTGTTCCCGCAGCTGGTCTTCCAGGATCTGCTTTCTCGCGTTGACGGGCTTCGTGGCCTGGACCGGTTCGTGTTTGTAGAGCCGTACGCCTTCCGTACCCATCAACAGCAGAAACGCCGCTGCCGGCACGCCGCGACTCAGGAACCGCCCCATATGCGGCCCCCCAAACCGCGAGTACCTTAATTGCTGGAACGTGCAAACAGTCAGCAGCAAAATGGCAACCGTCGCAGGTGCTGCGTAGTGCGTATAGAAAATGGTTTCAACCAAAGATCCGGCAACCACTAAACACACACACGCAAAAGGCAAAAGCCATTTTCTCTGCCGCCAGGCTGGCAAAAACAGCAAACAGAGCACAACAACGGTGAAGGTCCCTCCGCAGATATTGGATAGCGACGTATACCAATCTTTTCCTCGCGCGCGGAAGAGCTGTAAGCTACGGGATTCCTGCCATCGTTGAAACTCCCAGCCATGCGATAGATTGAAGAGGTTTTCGTGACGGTACTGCGTTTCTGGCTGGAGTCCCTGGAAGCTGAAGTACGGCGCATAGCCGTATTGACGCTGATGTGCGATGTAGGGCAACTCCGTTGCATGGCCCGTAACCTGCAAGTTGTAGTAAAGAACAAAGGCGCCGCCCAGTGCGGCAATCGCGCCACTCAATAGCCAGACTTTGAAGCGTGCGCGTTTCAACACCAGCGTCAAGAGGATGGGAATGACGAATAACAGTCCCTCATACATCCGCGTAAGGGCAAGCAGCACCGCACCTAAGCCCAGCAGCCATGAGTACACCCAACGGCCCTCGTCGATGATGCGCGGAATGGCTCCCAGCATCAGCGCTCCGCCAATCGCAGCCAGCGCTCCGCCCCAGTAACTATCCATCCAATAGCTGAACAGGCACAACTTCAGCGCCAGAAACGAACCAAACAACGCCCATCCAGGCGACAGCCATCCCTGCATGGCCCAACAAAGGACAGCCATCAGGAGGCCGCAACTCAACCAGACGCCAAACCATGGATCATGAAAAAGAAGCTGTCCGGCTGCCAGCACAAACCCTTGCCCCGGAGGGTATTTGGAGGTGTAGCTCGGCTGCATCAATAGATAGGGACTCTCGAAGAACTGCCATAGCGCTGGCGTAGGATTCGTCAATCGGCCGGAAGTGAACGTATCGGCCTGAAGCAGGTAACCAAATTCGTCGTAGATGTAAGGCTTTGGTGGATCCCAAATGGGGAGAAGGCACAGCCGTACAACCAGCACCAGCGCCCCCATAGTTAAACAACAAACCAGGCGACGCTGGGCAAAGCGGGAGAGGGTCTTCTCTAAACGGCGCCACTGGGTGCTGGCAAGTTCAGGCTTAAGTGCTGCAATCCCTATCAGTGCCCCCAGCAGGCCAAGTTTTATGTAGTTGTTCATTCAGTAAACCTCCTATTCTAAGGCAATGGTTCACCTCGGTAACAGGGCCGGCATGCGCGGACAGCACGCATGCAGTAGCCTTATAGAAGTGAAAGAGTTCTGGGAAGAAGAGGAATTTAACGAACGCCGGGAGATGAAACAGTTCCTCGCCAAATGGGGCTTCATTTTCGCGGGCATCATCGGCTTCCTGGTTTTCGTCCTATGGTGGGCGAGCTCTGCCCTCAGCTACAGCGCGAGCCGCGTCGGTGAGACCGGCAAGCCGGAATACAAGGTGACCGGCGTGATCACCGATGCGCGATCCGGCGCACCAGTGTCGTGGGCGAAGGTTCAGGATGACCCGCAAAAGCGTCCCCCTCGGTTTGAAACCACCGCCGATTTCAACGGCAAATTCGAGCTGATGACCCTGCCCGAGCCCCATGACCTCATCATTGCAGCCTATGGACATAAGCCCAAACGCGTTGCCATCGGCAAGGGTTGGTTCCTGTGGATGCCCAGCGGCGAAGAGGAGCTTGAGATCGTCATGGACCCCGAATAGGACAGAATGGTCTGCAAATTGCTACCCTGGGAACTGTAGTATGCGGTCAATGGTTCTCATCGCGAGTCTGGTCTTCTCCCTGGTAGCAGGGTGTCTCCCCTGCTCGCAGCTCCTGCAACAGCTTTCCGCAAAGAAGAGCTGCTGCACGAAATCGGGCAATTGCAAAATGCCCAAGCAACCAACCGAACAGAAGTGCGATCTCACCCTTAGTGCATCGGAACACGTTCTGGTTCCCGATGCGCCGCAATTGACACCTGCTTTGGAGTCCGCGGTTTTCGAAGCGGTTGAAGTTGCAGTCAACCACAGTGCGCGCACGCTTGCACTGCCCCTCGAACATTCTCCGCCCGATCTGTTTCTGCTCCATTCTTCCATCCTGATCTAAAGCCCATTCTTTCGACAGAGTTTTCGAAAGGAAGGACTATGTTTCATCTTATTTTCGTTCTGCTCGTGCAGAGCGTGGCCGCTGCTGAGTTGAAGCAACTCATCGCGGAAGCGCTGGATAGAAATCCGGAGATTCTGGCCTCGCAAAAGCGCTACGAGGCCGCCCGCCAGCGCCCGGCACAGGAGCGTAGCCTGCCCGAGCCAATGCTGGGCCTCGGCTACAACAGCAGCGGCAATCCGCTGCCCGGCGCCGGCATCGGGCGTGAGCCCACCAGCAACATCGGCGTCATGCTGACCCAGGAACTGCCCCAACCTGGCAAGCTCCGGACCCGCGCCCTGATCGCCTCCAAAGAGGCTGACGCGATGTATCAGGATTACGTCGCCGTCCGGCACTCCGTGGTGCAGCGGGTGAAGACCGCCCACCACAAGCTGCATCATACGTACACCTCCTATGACATTCTCCATCGCTATCGCGACCTGCTGGCCCAGATGCTGAAGGTGACCGAAGCCCGCTACGCCGCCGGCCGCACGGCACAGCAGGACGTGCTTCGCGCGCAAACCCAGATATCACTCATGGAAACCCGCCTGATGCAACTGCTGCGCGAACGGCGCAGCGTGGAGGCGGCGCTGAACAGCCTGCTGGCAAGACCGCACGGCACGCCGGTCGGCGCACCGAATTTTGTCGATTTCGACGAATTGCCCTTCACGCTCGACAAACTTCTGGACCACCTCGCCGGGCATTCCCCCATGCTGCTGCGCGAAGAGAAGATGATCGAGCGCGCCGAATCGTCAGTGAGCCTCGCGCGCAAGGGCTTCCAGCCTGACTACGCCATCACTGGCGGCTACTTCAACATGGGCACGATGCCATCGATGTACATGTTCCGTGCCGACATCAAACTGCCCATCACCTTCAGCAAGCTCCGCGCCGCGGTGACCGAACAGCACTACGCGCTCGAAGCCTACCGCGGCAGCTACCAATCCACGGCGCAGTCATTACGCTCCCGCATCGCCAGCGACTACGAAATGGCGGATGCCGCCAACAAGATTCGCAAACTGTACAAGACCACCATCATCCCGCAATCGAGCCTGACGTTCGAATCGTCGCTGGCCTCGTATGAAACCGGCGGAGTGGACTTCATGACTGTGCTCTCCAACTACATGGCCATTGTTGAGGCCGAGTTGATGTATCACGAACAGACCATGGACCTGCATCTCGCCGTAAGCCGGCTGGAAGAGATGGCAGCCCTCAGCGAGGTGTCGAAATGAAATGGATCGTAGTAGCAGGCTTGATCGCCGGTGCATTCTTCCTCGGCAAATACAGCAACATCATGATGCCGCCGCAGCAGCAGCCCGCGGGCAGAAAGATTCTGTACTATGTCGACCCCATGCATCCTGCATACAAATCCGACAAGCCCGGCATCGCGCCCGACTGCAACATGAAACTCGAACCGGTCTATGCGGACGGCGGCCCGCAGGAAAAGGCTGCGGAACGAAAGCCGCTGTACTATCGCGATCCGTCAAAGCATGACTACCATTCGCCCAATCCAGGCATGAATCCGGAGACGGGTAACGACCTGGAGCCGGTCTACGAAGAGGAAGGCACCATTCAGGTCCCGGGCGACAAACAGCAGTTGATCGGCGTTCAGTTCGAAGAGGCGCGGCTCGAAGCGGGCGACCGCCAGTTCCGCGCGACAGGCAAAGTATCGCTCGATGAGACACGCATCTCCAAAGTGCACTCCAAGCTCGAAGGCTGGATCGACCAGGTGCACGTCGACTTCACCGGCAAAGAGGTGAAAAAAGGACAACCGCTGTTGACCCTTTACAGCCCCGAAATGCTAGCCACACAGCAGGAGTACCTGCTGGCACTGCGCAGCCGCGAAGTGATGAAGGCCAGCACGCTCCACGAAGCCATGTCACAAAGCGAGTCGCTAATCGATGCATCGCGCAGGCGTTTGGAACTGTGGGACTTCACGCCTGCCCAGATCGAAGAACTGGCCCGCACGAAGACGCCAGTGAAGAACATCACCATCTTCTCGCCTTCGAGCGGTTTTGTGATGGCGCGCAACTCGTTTCCCAAGCAGCGCATCATGCCAGACACCGAGCTCTACACCATCGCCGATCTGAGCCGCGTATGGATCATCGCCGATGTCTCTGAAGCCGACGTGTCATACGTGCGTGCCGGGCAACGCGTGATGCTCTCCCTGCCCTCTTATCAGGGCCGCCAGATCGCCGCTACCGTCAGCTACATCCAGCCGCAGATGGATGGCGAGACCCGCACCATGAAGGTGCGCATCGAGGCCGCAAATCCGGGCATGCTATTGAAGCCGGAGATGTATGTCGACGTCGACTTCCACGTCACGCTGCCTTCCCGGCTCACCGTACCGAACGAAGCGGTGCTTGATACAGGCATGAAGCAGACCGTCTATGTCGATCGCGGCAACGGCAACCTGGAGCCGCGTCTGGTTGAGATCGGCGACCGCACTGGCGATCGCATCGAGATCCGCAAGGGCCTCCGCGCCGGCGAGCGAGTGGTCTCCTCAGGCAACTTCCTGATCGATTCGGAGAGTCAATTGAAGCGAGGCTCCAGGTGATCAATCGCATCATTGAATTCTCGGCCCACAACCGGTTTATCGTCATCCTGTTGACCATCTTCGCAACGGGGCTGGGGTTGTGGTCGATGAAGCATGTGCCGCTCGACGCGATCCCCGATCTGAGCGACACGCAGGTGATCGTTTATTCACGCTGGGACCGCAGCCCTGACATCATCGAGGACCAGGTAACATATCCCATCGTGACCGCCATGCTCGGCGCACCCAAAGTGAAAGCCGTCCGCGGCTTTTCCGATTTCGGGTTCTCGTATGTCTATATCATCTTCGAAGAAGGCGCGGATATCTACTGGGCGCGGTCGCGGACACTGGAATATCTTTCCAGCGTCCTGCCGCGCCTGCCGCAGGGCGTCAAGACCGAACTCGGCCCTGACGCGACCGGCGTTGGCTGGGTCTTTCAATACGCTTTAATCGATAAGACCGGCAAGCACAACCTGGCTGAGTTGCGGTCCCTGCAGGATTGGTTTCTTCAGTATCAGCTGCGCTCTGTGCCGGGCGTGGCCGAGGTCGCTTCTCTCGGCGGCTTCGTCCGGCAGTATCAGGTCAACGTCGATCCCAACAAACTGCGCGCCCGCAACATTCCCATCATGAAGGTGGTGGAAGCGGTGCGCGGCGGCAATAGCGATGCAGGCGGGCGGCTGCTGGAGTTCAGCGGCGCGGAGTACATGGTGCGCGGCCGGGGGTATGCAAAGTCCACGGCAGATATTGAGAGTATCGTGCTGATGGCATCGGCGGGCGGCACGCCGGTACGCATTCGCGACGTCGGCCGTGTGGTGCTGGGGCCTGACCTGCGGCGCGGAGTCGCCGATTGGAACGGAGAGGGCGACACGGTCTCCGGGATCGTCGTCATGCGCCAGGGCGAGAATGCATTGCAGGTGATCGATCGCGTGAAAGCCAAACTAGTGGAGTTGGAACCCGGCCTGCCACAAGGCGTGAAGATCGTCACCGCGTACGACCGCTCCGATCTGATCCTCCGCTCGATCGAGAATTTGAAGGACACCTTGATCGAGGAAGTGGTCATCGTCTCGCTGGTGATTCTGATCTTTCTGTGGCATCCGCCGAGCGCGATGATCCCGGTCGTGACGATTCCGGTAGCGATCATCATTTCGTTCATCCCGATGAAGATGATGGGACTCACCTCCAACATCATGTCGCTCGGAGGTATCGCGATTGCCATTGGCGCGATGGTTGACGCGGCGATCGTCGTGGTGGAGCAGACCCACAAAAAGCTCGAAGAGTGGGACCGTGGCGGCCGGCGCGAAAACTATCAGTGGGTGATCATCGAAGCGGTGAAAGAGGTGGGCGGACCGAGTTTCTTCGCCCTGCTCGTCATAGCCGTGTCCTTCATTCCGGTGTTGACCTTGGAAGCCCAGGAAGGCCGCCTGTTTAAGCCACTCGCTTATACGAAGACGCTGTCCATGATCGTCGCCGCGGTGCTGGCCATCACGCTCGATCCCGCGATGCGGCTGCTCATGCCGCGCATCGGCAAGATTCACTCCGAAGAGCATCATCCCATCAGCCGCGCACTGATCGCAGTGTACTCGCCCATCTGCCGATGGACGTTGCGCTGGAAGTGGCTCGTGCTTGCCACCGCGGTCGCCGCGCTCCTGTTTACCATGCCTGTCTTCGAAAAGTTAGGCACCGAGTTCATGCCGCCGCTCGATGAGGGCGCGCTGGTGTTCATGCCCTCAACTCTGCCCGGCATCTCCGTCGCCGAAGCCGCGCGCTTGATGCAGACGCAGGATAAGATCATCAGCCGGTTCCCCGAAGTCGAATCGGTAATGGGAAAAGCAGGGCGCGCCGAAACCTCCACGGACCCCGCACCACTCTCCATGATGGAGACCACCATCGTGTTGAAGCCCAAGCAACAATGGCGCAAGCACCTGCTCACCACCGATCAACTGGCTGACGAAATGAACGAGGCGCTGAAGCTACCCGGCGTCTCGAATGCATGGACGATGCCCGTGAAGAACCGCATCGACATGTTGACCACCGGCATCCGCACGCCTGTGGGAGTCAAGATCTTCGGTGCCGACACAACGATCCTCGATCAGATTGGCCAGCAGGTGGAGCGCACCGTGCAGCAGGTAGCGGGCGCGCGCAACGTGTTCGCCGAACGGACCGGCGGCGGCTACTTCCTCGATTTCGATTGGAACCGCACGGAGATGGCGCGCTACGGCCTCTCCATGGAAGACGTGCAGGGAGTGCTGATGAGCGCGATCGGCGGTGACAACGTCACCACCACAGTGGAAGGCCGCGAACGCTATCCCGTCAACGTGCGGTATCAGCGCGACTTCCGCAGTGACATCTCGCGACTGGAACACGTCGTTGTCCCCGCGATGGGCGGCAAGATGCAGATCCCGATTTCACAGCTGGGCAAGGTGCGGGTGCGGTCTGGGCCATCGATGTTGCGCGACGAAAACGGCCTGCTCAGCGGCTATGTCTATGTGGATGTCGCGGGCCGCGATATCGGCGGCTTTGTGACCGAGGCCAAACGCAAGGTGCGCGAACAGGTGAAGATGCCGGTGGGCTACACCATCGCCTGGAGCGGTCAGTATGAGGCGATGGAGCGCGTGCGCGAAAAGCTCACCATCGTGCTGCCGCTGACCGTGTTCCTGATCCTGTTGTTGCTGTATGTGAACACAAGGTCGCTGGCCCGCACCACCATCATCGCTTTGGCCGTGCCGTTTTCGGCGATCGGCGCGGTGTGGTTCCTATATGCGCTGGGCTACAACATGAGCATCGGCGTGTGGGTCGGTCTGATCGCGCTGATGGGCGTGGATGCGGAAACGGCCGTGTTCATGCTGCTGTACCTGGATCTCAGCTATGACAAAGCCGTTCGTGAGGGCGCCATGACGTCGCTCGCCGATCTGCGCGAGGCGATCCATCACGGAGCGGTGAAACGCATCCGCCCGAAGTTCATGACCGTCGCCTGCATGTTCACGGGACTGGTTCCCATCATGTGGTCGCACGGAGCCGGCGCCGACGTGATGAAGCGCATCGCGGCTCCCATGATCGGCGGTATCTTCACATCATTTCTGCTGGAACTGGTTGTTTATCCGGCAATCTACGAGGTATGGAAATGGCATTTCGAAGTCAAACCAAAATTGCGGCTCTCCTGATTCTCGCCGCCGGCACGATGTGCGCGCAGGTTTTCGAGGGGCGCCATGCGCATCTGCGCAAGGGCCTGAAGGCGCAGCTGCGTGTGACTGCGGACGGGGTCTCCTTCAAGGACGCCAAGCACTCTGGAACTTGGAAATTCGGCGACATCCAGCGCCTGGTGCTGGAGCCGCGCGCATTGCGCATCGTCACCTATGAGGACGTGCGGTCACAGCTGTATCGGGATCGCGAAATCCTGATCGATCAACTGCCGGAGAATTTCGGCGCCCAGCTCTATCCGGTCTTTCGCGCCAAGCTAGATCAACGCTTCGTCGCCGCACTGGCCCTGCTGGAGATAACGCCTGATTGGAAGGCAGACGCGAAGCTGTTGCGGCGGCTCGGCGGATCTGAAGGCACGCTGCTGGTCTCCGCAGACAGCATCGTTTATACCAGCAAGGAAGCCCACGAATCGCGATCGTGGCGCATCACCGACGTCGAACTGGTGTCATCGAGCGGCAGCTTCGATCTTGCAATCACCACGCTCGAAAGAGAATTCCGATTTCAACTCAAACGCCCGCTCACCGCGGACGAATACAAAATGCTCTGGCGCAACGTCCAAAGAGCGAAAGGACTGTCTATATGAAACTCACACTGATCTTGTTCGCGGCTCTGCTTCAGGCCGGGACCTTCACCGGGGTCATCACCGATTCCATGTGCGCCGAGAATCATAAAGTGATGAAGATCGCGCCCGACGAAAAGTGCGTGCGCGATTGCATCAAGATGGACAAGGCCACCAGGTACGCTCTGCTCTCCGGCAAGAAGGTCTACAAGCTGAGCGACCAGAAAACGCCCGAAGCCTTCGCCGCGAAGAAGGTGGTGATCACCGGCAAGCTATTTGAAAAGACCGGCATCATCCAGGTGGAGAAGATCGAACTGGCGAAATAATCAGCCGAGGAACTTCCGCACCATCTGCTGCCACCACGGCCAGTCGTGCGTGGCATTGTTGCCCCAGATATCCAGGTTGTGCCGAATGCCCTTGGCGCCCATGATGCCCGCCATGCGCAGGTTGTCGTCCAGACAGAGATCTCGCTCACCGGCCACCAGATTGAACCGGATGTTGTGGTTGTATTCGTCGAGGAAATGCTGGTCGGTCAGCCGCGGCAGATACGCCAGAGGGTTGTTGAAGTAGGCGTTGTCGTCGGAGTACTTCCCCAGGAAGTGCGAGATGTCGAACGCTCCGCTCATGGTCAGGCAATGATTCACCTGTTCCGGATGCTTCAGTGTGAAGTTCAACGCGTGATAGCCGCCGAAGCTGCAGCCCGCCAGCGTGATCCGGTCGGCCGCATTGCGAAAGCGGACGAAGCGCAGCGCCTCTTCCATGACATAGGTTTCGTACTGCATGTGGCGCAGTACGCGGCCTGCGGGAGGAAGGTCGCGGTTGTACCAGCTCTCCTGGTCAATGCTGTCGAGGCAGAAGATCTGCTGGCGGCCGGCCTCGCACGGCTCGGCCAGTGCGGCGACCATGCCGCGATCCTCAAATTCAAAGAAACGTCCTGCTGCCGTTGGGAAGACGACAACCGGTTGACCTCCCTGGCCGAAGATCAGCAACTCCATGTCCCTGCCCAACGTGGGGCTCCACCACTTGTGATATTCACGGTTCATGCTTCTGTTAGTGTAGCTGGTTAGTGTAACTGGCCTTGCCATGGGCATCGTACAACGATAATCTGGTGTGCATCATGATGGAACGCAGATCATTTGTGGCGACAGCTCTCGGCGCGGCTCGCGCGATGGGAGCGAACGACAGGATTCGAGGGGGCATCATCGGTGCCGGAGGCCGCGGAAAGTACCTCACCGCGAACTTCAAGGAGATCGGCGTCGAGATGGCCGCCGTCTGCGACATCTATGAGCCGAACCTGCAGGGCGGGCTCAAAGTCGCCTCCACCGGGGCCAAGCCCTATGACGACTATCGCCGCATGCTCGAGGATAAATCGCTCGACGTGGTGGTGGTGGCCTCGCCCGATCACTGGCACGCCCAGATGATGATCGATGCCGTCGAGGCCGGCAAGGACGTGTATGTCGAAAAGCCCCTCGCCCACACCATCGAAGACGGCTTCCGCATGATCGAGGCCGCCCGCCGCACCAAACGCGTGGTTCAGGTAGGCACGCAGCGCCGCAGCTCCGAACTGTTCCAGGAAGAAAAGAAGATCATCGATTCTGGCGCTTTGGGTGACGTGCGGCTGGTGAACTCCTGGTGGTTGAACAACACGGGCGATATCACCGCCAAGCCCCTGGCCGGCAAACTCGATTGGAAACAGTGGCTCGGCAAGACTCCGCAGCGGGAACTCGACCCCAAGCTCTTCTTCAACTGGTATTGGTTTTGGGATTTTTCCGGCGGCTTGCTGGTTGGGCAGGCGGCGCACATCATGGACTGCATCAACTGGTTCATGAACTCGAAATACCCGCTGGCCGTCACCTCCACCGGCGGCCGCGTGAACATCAAGGGCGGCGTGGAAGTTCCCGAAACCGCAACTATCGCCGTGGAATACCCCGAGAACTATCTGGCCATCTTTACGCTCGGCTACAAATCGATGCGGTACAACATGTTCAATGACCAGATGAAGCAGTTCCACGGATCGAAGGCGCGGTTCGATGTGGGCCGTGAGTCCTACTCGCTCTATCCCCAGTCGAATGCCATTGAGATGAAGCCGTCCATGGAAAAGAAGCTGCCCGGCAGTTTCGATTCGGCAGCACGTTCGCACATCCGCAATTTCCTCGAATGCGTGAAGTCCCGCAAGGACCCTAACGCTCCGGTCGAGGTCGGCCAGTACACCAACGTCGTCATGTGTATGGCGATGGAGTCGCTGCGCAAGGGCCGTCGCATCAGATGGAACGCGGAAGCCCGGCGGATGGAAGCGTAGAGCTGCACTTCAGGAGTCGCGCGACGAGTAGTACGCCAGCATGCGGCGTCCAAGCTCGATTGCGGAGATGTGGTACTTGCCGGCCTGGACCAGGCGGCTGATCTCCTCGGTGTGGTTGCGGCTCTCCTCGGTCTTACTCGAAATATTCCGCTTGCCGCGCGTTTTGTGCGGCGGCGGATTTCGAGTACGGGAAGGTTCCATAATCTCATCCCTCTCAAATTCAGTTGATGAAATTCTTATCGGTTCGTTTTCCCGTTACTTTCAGCCGCAATTAATCCTTTCGTGACCATTCTTGCCAAACCGAGCCCACCCTGCGCGGCCAAAGCCTGAGCGAAGTGCTCTTCGGCCATGCCGGAGATGGTGGATGAGGCCTGGTCTTTGCTGTCACCCATGAGCCCTCCGGGCGTGTTTTCGCGCGCCGATTGCAGCATCTTGGTCAGCACCAGAGCTTCAAACTGCTTGGCGGCTTTCTCGAGCTTCGCTTTATCCGGCTTCTTGTTGGTTGTAGGTGTATCGATGTCCGCGGCGGCCTGTGGCATCACCAGATTGACATTCACGCTTAGATCACCTCGATATCCGCTTCCAGTGCTCCCGCGGCTTTCAAGTTCTGCAGAATCGCAATGATGTCGCGCGGCGTCGAGCCGATCGACAACACCGCCTTCACCAGCTCCTCAACCGTTGCACCCTGTTTGAGCACCAGGTTCTTAGCCTTCTCTTCTTTAGCCGTTACCCCGGTTTGTGGAACGACCTCCGTCTTGCCCTGCGAAAGCGGCGCCGGTTGCGAGACGCCGAGCGATGTTTGGATTTCAACGGAAAGCGCTCCGTGCAGAATGGCTACCGGAGAAATTTTCACTTCCTTTCCCAGCACGATCGTGCCCGTACGCTCGTTGATGATGATCCGCGCCCTGCGGTCCGCTTCCACAATCAGGTTCTCCATCTCGGCGATGAACTCCACCTGCCGCTGCGCGAAGAGGGGAGGAACGTCAACCGCTACCAGCGCCGAGTTCTCTGCTTTAGCGGAGAGAACCGGTCCGGGCGTGAAATGCTGATTAATCGCATCCGCGATGCGCGAGGCAGTGGTGAAGTCGGCATGCTGTAGCTGCAGCCGGAGCTTTCCATTCGGAGCGGGAGAAGGCGCCACTCGCTCCACGATCGCACCCGACGGCACGCGCCCCACCGTTGGATGGTTGACCGTTTGTGAGTTCCCGCCCTTGCCTGCGACAAAGCCGCCCGTTACAACAGGCCCTTGCGCGACGGCGTAGACCTGTCCGTCCGCTCCCTTGAGCGGCGCCATCAGCAGCTGTCCGCCCTGCAGATTCTGCGCATCGCCGACAGCCGAAGCCGTAATGTCAATGCGCGTGCCGGGCTGCGCGTAAGGCGGCAGGGTTGCGGTCAACAGCACCGCCGCGACGTTCTTCACCTGAATCGCCGCCGGATTGATGGAGACACCCATGCGCTCCAGCAGATTCGTCAGGCTCTGTGCCGAAAATACCGTCTGGCGCTTGTCTCCGGTGCCGGCCAGGCCGACCACCAGGCCGTAGCCCACCAGTTGGTTATCGCGTACCCCCTCAATGGAGGCGAGCTCTTTGAGCCGGGTTCCGGTCGCTGCCACCGATGACGCCGGAACAGTCGTCAGCAATACGATCGCTAAGATTTTAGACCACATGGTTTTCCTTTTTGATCGTCATCAGAAGGGAAGAATCCCAAGCAAGAGCCGATACAGAAGCATCGGGCGGCGAATCGCATCACCGACAACACCCTTGCCGTTTATCTTCACCTCCAGCATCGCCAGCCTGTCTGAGGACACTTGATTCAAGGCATTGAGATCGCTCGGACGCAGGATGCCCCTGACGTGGACAGTCTGGCGCTCCGAGTTCACGGAGATATCCTTCAGCCCATCCACCACCAGATAGCCGTTGGAAAGCACGTGGGCAACTCGCGCACTGAGCGTAGTGGTCAACGACGAGTCACGGCTGGTGGTTCCCGATCCGGCCAGTTGCGTGTCGCCGCTCGCTCCTGCCAGATTCGCCAGTGGTCCCCCGGCTTTGGTCGGACCGAAGATCGAAGTCACTGAGTTCTTGGTGCTCGATTTGCGGCTGGTGGTGGTCGTCCCCTTGTTCAGAGCTGAGGCCTTGTCGGCGACCACGATGGTCACAATGTCATTTACCTGTCCTGCACGAATGTCGCGCGCCATTTCGGTGAGTCCGCCGGTCCCCGCGCGGAACAGCGAGCCCGGTGACGTGGCTACCGGCGATGCCGGAGAGTTGAGATTCGCTTCCTGAATGAACTTATCGAGCGGACTCGGCTCATTCGACTTCTTCAACTTCAACTTGGCTTCCCCTATCACAGGGAATAGAAGAACCACCAGTCCTACACACAGTCTTCGCATTACTTTTTCTCTCCCGCCAAGGCGGTCACGGTCACGTGGCCCTTGCTCTCCACCATCGCTTGAAATCTCTTGCCAGTGATTGGATTCCGTATCAACACCCGTTCGCCGGTCTGGCCGGACGATTCGGCAATCGCATCGAGCCTTAATTGCGCCGCACCGCTCGATACCGCCACATTCACTTTGTCGCCGCGTTCGACATCCTTCGGAATCTCCAGGATTCCCGTGGTTATCGGATCGCCCTTTTTGAGGGTCCGCTTTGCGCGTTTGCCAACTACCTGTTCGAGGCCGTCCGCGTAGAATTTTCCCGTCGGAAAGATGCGCCGCCTCTCCACCAAAAGATCGTTGCCTGCGATCGCCGCACCGGAGGCGATCTCGTTCGCGGCAATGACGAGATCTCTCTCCGCAAACAGCCGGACCCTGGCCCAGATGGGGACACTGCGCGAGGCCCCGTAGTTGAGCCGGCCACGCCATAAGACCGGTTGTTGCGCTGCGTTCTGCTGCGATGGAGGAGTCAACCCGGACGCAAGGAATTGCACCTTTCCTTCAGGAACAGGGTAACGGCTGAAATCAAGCACTTCGATCGTGGCATTTTCGATGTTCTGGTTCTTCAGCTCCGCGGCGATGGCATCCTTCACTTCCTGTTCATCCAGCAGCCTTGTCAGCATCTGGACACAAGTATCAGTGCGGATCGCATTGGCGGCCTCCTCTGAGCCGACGCCGTTGCGCTCCAGCGCGCGCCGTAACTCCGAGGTTGTCAGAATGCGCCTGCCACCCGGCAGCGGTGTAAAGCCTATCTCCACATCGGCACTCACTTTTCCGAAAACTTCCATGCGTGCCGCCAGATCCGAGGCATGAATCCGTTCTCCGGGGATGCCAAGGCAATCTCCATCGGCGTAGGCACAAGACAGGAATACAAACAGGAGGATGATCTTCATGCGGGTTCCTAACGGGAGAGGTTGTTCACCTGCTGATACATTTCGTCGGCCGCTTTCACCACCTTGGAATTGGCCTCGTACGCACGTTGCGCCACAATCAGGTTGATAAACTCCTCCACCACGCTGACGTTCGATTGCTCCACATAGCCCTGCAGCAGCGTTCCATTTCCCTCGGTACCTCCGGGAATTCCAAGCGCCGGTTCTCCAGATGCATCCGTCGGCGTATACAGTGTGCGGCCAATGCTGTTGAGTCCGGAGGGATTGGCAAAGGAGGCCAGTTGAATCTGTCCCGCCAGTTGCGTGGCCGTTTGCCCCGGTTGCGAGTAGCTGACGGTACCGTCTCCGGCTATAGTCACGTTTTGCGCCTCGGGCGGAATCGTGATCTGCGGTTCCAGCGGATCGCCATCGGAGGTGACAATCACACCATCGCGGTTCAGCTGGAACGCACCGGCACGAGTATAGGCCAATTCGCCGGAGGGGCGCCGGACCTGAAAGAACCCTTTCCCCTGAATCACGACGTCAAGAGGATTGTTCGTCATGGAGAAGTCACCTTGCGTGAAGATGACCTCGTTGGAGGATGGCCGCGTCCCAAGTCCCAATTGCAGGCCTGCTGGAACCACGGTCTGCGACCCGGCGGCGGCGCCGGGTTGGATCATGTTCTGGTAGATGAGGTCCTGGAACTGCGCCCGTCGCATCTTGAATCCGGAGGTATTCGAGTTCGCCAGGTTGTTTGCAATGTTGTCGACATTCAGTTGCTGTGCAGTCATACCGCTGGCTGCACTGAAGAGTGCTCGTATCATAAATTTGGGATCGCTCCTATCAGCCTGCTACTTTCGCTACTTCTTCCACCGATCTTCGATTCATCTCTCCGGCCAGTGTGAGCGCCTTCTGCATCGTCTCGAATTGGCGAAGAATGCTCACCAGCCGCACCGCCGCCTCAGGAGCGGATACGTTGGATGATTCCAGCTTGCCCTGCAATACTTCCAACCTTTGCGCGGGTTTCGCCAGGGCGGTCTTGGGATCAAGCGGCTGAAAGTAGGTGTTCGCGGTCTTGGCCAGCTGCTGTGGATCGTCAAACCGGGCCAGCTTCAATTGCCCGATGTCCTGGGACGACTGGCGCAATGTACCCTCGGGTGTAATCTCCAGTGGCTTGGCAGTATCGATTTTTATCGGGCGGTCATCCTTGCCCAGCACGGGATAGCCTTCCTGCGTCTGGAGTGTTCCGTCGGTCGCTACTTTGAGATTTCCATTTCGGGTATACAAAAGCCCCTTTGGTCCCGAAACGGTAAGGAATCCTTCGCCGGAGAGCGCAAGATCGACCGGGTTCCCTGTCGGCGTGACCGTGCCCTGGGAGAAGTCCGTGTACTTGGTCTCCACCACGGGCAGCACGGAGTTACTGAACATGCTCTGCGATTCCGCGTCCATATAAGTGTTGTATTGTTCGCGATCCGCCTTGAAGCCCGCGGCCCCGGTATTGGCGAGGTTGTTCGCTAACATATCGAGCGAGTCCATTCGGGAACGCATGCCACTCGCGGCCAGTATGCTCAGAGTATCCAACTTGTACCTCCCGCTCGGAAGTATGCAATTCAATGACCGCAAAATATTGCTCAAAATCAACCAAAATGTACCGAAATGGGAGTTGAGGGGTGTTCCGAAGTGGCGAATTCTTGCCTTAATGAAACAAACGGCAATTCTTTGCCGCGCCCCCAAAGCCTAATCTACTGAAAACGCAACGCCCTTCCATCTGGCTACTCATCTGCATATACCTGGCCCGTGAGTCTTTCTATCATCAGCCGTTCAAACACAACTCTGCTACCGATTCCAATGAGTCCGCTGCAGGATAGGCAAGCCTCTGTTTCCGGCCCGGAGACAGCAAAAAAGCCGGAGACAACAACAAAGAACGATGGAGCTCAAAGGGCGCAGCCCAACCGGAACACAGACAGGCGTGAGTCAGGACGCTCGTTCAACAGCTGGATGGACTCCTTTTCTAACGACAATGGGACCCCCGCCCCGAAGCAGACCAAGGCAACTCCGGCAGCCACCCCCGCGAAAGACAAACAAACCGCGGACACCAATGCACCTGCACCCCAGGCATCGGATATTGAACAGGCAACGTCCAAGGGCGAGACGAAGCCTGATCCCGAGCCAGCGCCTGAGCTGCCTCAGCTCTCCTTCCGTAGCGCACTTCCTCCGGCGATGCCAGTTCAGATCGTGCAGATTCCGGTTCCAGCGCCCGTTGCTGCACCCCTCACCGCGGACATCAGCCTTGAGCCACAATCTCTTTCGCAAACCAAGGGAACCGATGACGGCACGCCGGCAGCAAAGACTGGTCTGGGCCTGCCTGATATCAATCCCACTGGTCCAAACGTCGCGCCTTTGCAACTGTCAGCTGAGCCGGGGACAACCGCACCGCAAAAGCCGGAACGAAAGCAACCCACCGTCCTCTCCAAACCTTTGCAATCGTCGCTTCCAATGACTCCGCCGAGCATTCCACTCCCTGAGGGGCAGGAGCCAAAAGCTGGAAGCAAGGTCCCTGAGAGTCTGAAGAAAGCCCCCGAGACCTCAGACACTCCGAAAGCAAGCGAAGCCCCAGCTCACGAACCGTTGAAAGTCCCTTCGTGGGTCGACAACTCCTTGTCTGTGACGAACGAGACGGAAACTGCAAAGCCAGCGAGCGAAACCAGGCCACCGGAAAAGTCCGCGGATTCGCAGCAAATCGCCTTTTCGGCCTCCATCAAAGAGTCCGGCCAGACTTCCAGACAGCAATCGAATAGCGGCAACAGCAAACAGCAGGAGTCTCCCAATCACGACCGGTTCCAGCCTGAGCCAACCACGCAAAGTGGCCTGGCCGGCGGCGCCGCGCTCGATAAAGCGGCCGCCGAGATCCAGTTCGCACCTAAGGCACCTGAGATCCAGAAGCCGGTCTCCCCTGCCCCCATTCTCGAAACAGCCGCCGACAAGCCGGTCTCCGCATCGCCGATGACATCCATTTCGCTCAAGGTCGATTCTCTGACAAGCCCTGGAGTCGACGTGAAGCTGGTTGAGCGCGGCGGAACGATTCAGGTTTCCGTACGCACCGGCGACAAGGAACTCACCGGAGACATTCGCCAAAACCTGGATCAATTGGTCGATAACCTCTCCTCCAAGGGCTTCGAGACCCAAACCTGGACCCCCGATTCCAGCGCCTCGGAGATCAAACGCCAGGATTCCTTCAAGGTCGAATCCTCGCCAACAGTGCAACACACGGCGATCTCCTCGTCCTTCCAAGCACAAAACGACTCGCGCAACCTAAACCAGGGAGATTCCGGGAATGGCAAAGCCTTCGAGGATTCTTCTGGCGGCCGGCACTCGAAAGGGGACGGACGGGGGACGGGCCAGCAGGGAGGCAGGCAGGACAACCAAGGCCAGTCTGCGGAGGAGAGAGCAAGAAACATGTTTCGGACCATCTTAGAAGGAGCACGGCCATGAGTATCACTCCCGTTAACTGGGCGACGATTCCCAACGGATCGACAACGTCCACGTCGAACAGCGCAGCCGCAAGCGCACCATCGTCAACTGATCTGACCAGTAAATCCGCCTTTCTCACGCTTTTGGTGGCCCAGATCAAGAACCAGAATCCACTCAACCCGACCGATGGCGTGCAGTTCCTGACACAACTTACGCAGTTCAGCCAGTTGGAACAGGCCATCACCACGAATCAGGACCTCACCTCGATTCAGCAGACGCTCACTCAACAGATCACCACGCCGTCATCGTCAACCGGCTCCAGCACCAGCGGGACTCCCGCCAGCAACACCGCGAATTAGATACAGGAGAATCCAATTGTTTACATCCTTTTCAACAGCACTTTCAGCCCTGGCGGCACACTCGACGGCGGTGGACGTCGTGGGCAACAATCTGGCGAACTTAAACACACCGGGATTCAAGGCAAGCGCAGTCGCCTTTTATGACCTGGTGACGCAGTCGCTGGGCGCGGGCCTGGGAGAGACACAGGTCGGCTTCGGCGTTGCGCGGCCGATCACAGTCCGGCAGTTTTCACAGGGCGCAATTCAGACCAGCAACGGACCTCTCGACGCCGCGATTCAAGGCGACGGCTTTCTCGTTGTAAAGAACGCCGCCGGCAATACACTCTACAGCCGCGGCGGCAATCTGCAGGTCGACAAGTCCGGCAACTTGATGACAGCCACTGGCGAAAAGGTTCAGGGCTGGACGCAGCAGGGAAATACGATCAGCACGATCGGACCTGTCGGAGACATCGTGGTGCCGGTGGGTAGTTTGAAAGCAGCCGTCGCATCTACAAGCTTCTCGTTCGACATGAATTTGAACGCCGCGGGAACCACGGGTCCACCGCCGGAGACGTTCTCTTCGTCCATTGAGGTATTCGATTCGTTGGGGACGTCCCATACGGTCACAGTGGCGATGACAAAATCGGCCACGGCCAATCAGTGGGATTACTCCATCTCGGTGCCGGACACTGACGTCTCTGCGCCATTCACGCCGGTGACAGGTTCACTCACATTTGACTCTTCGGGAAAACTGACCTCTCCGGCCTCAACGGGAACGATGCCCACCATCACGATTCCAGGCCTGAAGAGTGGTGCCGCCGACATGTCGCTCACCTGGAACATGTACAACGGCACAACCAATCGCATCACGCAATTTGCACAACCCTCGGCAATCTCCGCTAACTCGCAGGACGGCTCGGCTGCGGCTCAGCTGGTGAAAGTCGGACTGGCCGATGGCGGCAAGATTCTGGCGCAATACTCCAATGGACAACAGACGATCGTCGGCCAGGTCGGCATGGCGTCTGTTCGCAATCCGGAATCTTTGATTTCAGTCGGCAACAACAACTACCAGCTCAGTGCGCGGAGTGCGCTGCCGGCGATCGGTGTTCCAGGAACCGGCGGGCGCGGAACCATTATGGGCGGCGCGGTGGAGAACTCAACGGTCGATATCGCAAAGGAGTTCACCAACCTGATCGTGCTGCAGCGAGGCTATGAGGCCAATGCGAAGGTGATCACGTCGGTGGATGAACTGAGCCAGGACACCATCAACCTCAAGCGGTAATTGTGAGCTTGTCTTATGACAACGGCTGAAGAGATCGCTCTGTGCGCAGACATCCCGCTCGAAATCATGGTGGAACTGGACCGCAAGGTCCTGACCATCCGGGACATCCTTGCGCTCGAAGTGGGCAGCGTTGTCAAAATGACCCGTTCCGCCGGGGAGAATATCGACATCCTGGTGGGCGGCGCGTTGGTCGGCTTTGGCGAGATCGTGATTATCGAAACCACGATGGGCGTGCGGATAACAGACTTTAACAGTGAGGAGTAGATCCTTTGGAATCGATGCGGCAGTTTGGTTTTATCGTGATGGTGCTGGGAGCACTGGCCGCCTCAATCGCTATTTTGAGGAAGCGCGGCGCGGACATCAAAGTGCCGCTCTGGTCGAAGCGGACACGGCGGCTTGCCATCGTCGAGCGGCTCGCAGTGTCGCCCAATTCAGGACTGCTGTTGGTCCGGCTGGATGACAGGGAGTTGTTGGTGGCGAGTTCGGCATCCGGCTGCAGCATTTTAGAGGAGCGCAAGCTGGCCCGTGGAGCATCGGCATGAAGCACGCACGGCTTGGATTGCTGTTTCTGGTTTGCGTGGAGTGTTTTGCCAGACAGCGGGCCGCGGCACCGTCGGCTGCGAGCTTAGGTTCGGTCAGCAATCCGATGCAGATCATTCTGCTGCTGACGGCGCTGACATTCCTTCCGGCAATCGTCATGTGCCTGACGCCGTTCCTGCGGATCACGATTGTGCTGCACTTCCTCAGACAGGCGCTGGGCACGCAGACGGTTCCATCGAATCAGGTGCTAATCGGACTCGCACTTTTTCTCACGCTGCTTGTCATGCAACCAGTGGCGGCGGAGATTTACTCGAACGCCTGGCAACCAATGGAAAACGGAGAGCTGACGATGGCAGGCGCATTGGAAGAGGGAGCAAAGCCGCTCCGCACCTACCTGCTGAAATTCGTCCGTGAACCCGAAGTCAAGCTGTTCCTCGATATCAGCAAAGCCCCTGTTCCGGCCCGGCCTTCCGATTTAGAAATGAAGATTGTCGCCCCGGCCTACATCCTGAGCGAACTGAAGGCCTCCTTCCAGATCGGAGCGATGCTGTTTCTTCCCTTCCTGGTGATTGACCTGATGGTGGCCAGCGTGACCCTCACCGTCGGCATGGTCCAGTTGCCGCCGGTGACCCTTTCGGCCCCGTTCAAGCTGTTGTTGTTTGTGCTGGTCGACGGCTGGAACCTGGTGATCGGATCGTTGATGAAGAGTCTGTACTAGCCTATGACCCCATCCATGGTTGTTGAAATCCTGAGGCAGATGTTGATCACCGTCTTCTGGTTGAGTCTGCCGTTGCTCGCGGTGGGCTTCATCGCGGGCATCGTAGTCAGCCTGCTCCAGATTGTCACTTCCATGCAAGACCCTGCCTTCGGCACCGTTCCTCGGCTCGGCGCCTTTCTCGCCGCCACGCTGTTGTTTCTTCCCTGGCTGCTGTCGAAGATGATGGCCTACACCACTTCCATCCTGGGGGACCTCGGCCGCTATGCCCGTTGAGCCCCTCGACTTCGCCTGGCTGACTGGCTTCCTGCTGACGCTCACCCGTGTCGGCGGAGTCTTTTCCTTCGTGGCGATCCCCGGATTTCAGCAGGCGCCGGATCTGGTGAAGGCCGCGCTGTCCATTACCGTCAGCATCGCTCTTTACCCGATGTGGCCGAAATGGCAGGGCCCGATTCCGTCCGTCGGCTTCTTTCTCCTCGTCATCTTGTCGGAGGCGGCCCTGGGGATCACGATCGGGCTGGCCGTGCGGTTTATTGAAGAGGCTCTCCTGCTGAGCAGCCAGATGATCGGCCTGCAGGCCGGCTACTCCTTCGCCTCCACCATCGATCCCAACAGCCAGGCCGACTCGAGCGTGCTGCAGGTCCTGGCGAGTTTGACCGCATCGCTGCTGTTCTTCGCCTTCCGGTTGCATGAACAGGTGATCCGCGTACTGGCCCAGAGTCTGCAGTCACATCCGCCGGGCCGCGTCTTCCAGGTCAACACAGCCGCCGAGCCCTTGATTCAACTGGGGGCCAGCATCTTCACCTACGGGTTGCGGCTGGCCTTTCCGGTGATCGCGCTATTGATGTTCATCGACATTTCGCTGGCCCTGCTGGGCAGGCTGAATTCGCAATTGCAGCTGCTGAGCCTGTCGTTCCCGGTAAAAATGCTGGTAGCGGTGGCGGTGCTGGCGATGACCGCCTCCTCTATCCCCACGATTTACGAAGCCTCCGCGCTGAAGAGTCTGGAATTTGCGATGAGGAGCGTGCGTTAGTATGGCAGCCGGCGGACAGAAGACAGAACAGCCAACGCAGCGCCGCCTGGACGAAACGCGCAAGGAAGGCCGGTTCCCCGCTAGCCGGGAGTTCATCGCCGGCATCCAGTTCACGGCATTCGTCTACTTGCTTCAAAACTACGGACACGGCTGGCTGGTCTCTACCGTCGAGACGGTGCGGGCACTGCTGCGGCGCGCTTTGGACGGCCGGTCGCTCGATCCAAATGAGATCGTCCTCTTACTACACAATGGTGCGCCCCTGCTATGGGGACTCCTCACCGCCGGAGCCGTGCTCATGACCGCGACCTTCGCCATGCACCTTGCGACGACCCAGTTCGGATTCGCGCTGAACAAGGTCGCGCCTGATTTTTCCAGGCTGAATCCAGCGCCGAAGCTGAAGCAGCTGCCGTCCCAGAATTTCACTGCTTTACTGCGCGCCACCATCGCGTTGCCGGTGCTGTTGTACGTGGCCTTTATCGCGGCCCAGGAGAAGCTGCCGCTCTTCCTGCAGATGCCCCAGATGAGCGTGGAGGGCGGTTTCCTGCGCCTCACCTCGGCCTTGTTGGACCTGTTATGGAAAGCGGCGTTTATCTTCTTTGGCATCGGTGCCTTGGATCTATTCCGTGAGCGGCGGAAGTTCAACAACGAAATGCGGATGACCAAGCAGGAGGTCCGCGAGGAGATGAAGGACGTCGAAGGCAACCCGCAGATCAAGGCGCGGATTCGCAAGATCCAGCGAGACCTGCTGCGCCGCAAGATGATGTCCGAGGTTCCGAAGGCCACGGCGATCATCGTCAATCCTACGCACTATTCGGTTGCGATCCGGTATGACACCGGCCAGATGTCGGCGCCAAAGGTGGTCGCCAAAGGAAAGAACTACCTCGCATTGCGCATTAGGGCCAAGGCGATGGAGCATCAGGTGCCCATCATCGAGAACCGTCCGCTGGCGCAGGCGCTGTACAAGTCGGTGGATGTGGGGCAAGAGATCCCGGCACATCTGTACCGCGCGGTCGCCGAAATTCTGGCATATCTGTACAAACTGATGGGCGGCAGGTTCCGCGGAGGGGAGAACTAAATGAGCGCAAGCAGCGTATCGATGCCGGTAGTCTCGAACAGCACGATCGGTAACCCGGCGGGTCCGATGCGGGATGGGGGCCAGAAGAGGCCACACGCACCGCGCCGCGGCGGCGACACCCTCACGGACAACGCAGTGGTGGACGCCATCAAGAATCTCCCGTGGCCTGAGTTGAGTGTCCCGCTGATGGTGCTGGGAATCGTGATGGCCATGATCACCCCCATGCCCGCCTTCCTGCTCGATGTGCTGATCAGCGCCAACATCACTCTCTCCGTGATTGTGCTGCTCGTCTCGATGTATATCATCAAGCCGGTGGAGTTCAACGTCTTTCCGACGACGTTGCTGCTGCTGACTCTCTTCCGCCTCGCGCTGAACGTGTCCTCGTCCCGTCTGATCCTCCTCAACGGCAACATCGGGACCTCCGCCGCCGGAGAAGTCATCGAGGCCTTCGGGAACTTCGTGGTCGGCGGCAACTACATCATTGGAGTCGTGATCTTCCTGGTCTTGATCGCCATTCAGTATGTGGTGATCAACCATGGTGCGGTGCGTATCTCTGAAGTCACCGCTCGCTTCACCCTCGATGCGATGCCCGGAAAACAGATGTCGATCGACTCCGACTTGAACGCGGGACTGATCGATGAGACCGAGGCCAGGACGCGGCGAAAACAGTTATCGGCCGAATCCGAATTCTTCGGCGCCATGGATGGTGCGTCACGCTTTACGCAGCGCGACGCAGTGGCGAGCATCCTGATTACCGGCATCAATATTATCGCCGGGTTTCTGATCGGAGTCTTCCAGCATGGGATGGACCTCAGGCGGGCCCTCGCTACTTACACCGTCCTGACGATCGGCGACGGCCTGGTGACGGTCATCCCGGCACTGATGATCTCGGTTTGCGGCGGCTTGATCATCACCCGCGCCGGCTCCGATACACGCCTGGGAACGGAGTTCAAAAAGCAGGTCTTCAGCAATCCCCAGCCGCTGCTGCTCGCCGCAGGCGTGCTGGTCGCGATGGCCGCCTTTCCAGGGTTGCCGAAGATTCCGTTTTTGATAATGGGCGGCGGCCTTGGTGCAGCGGCTTGGAACATGAAGAAGAACGCTGCCG